>Ga0208004_1000015_pt1 | contig 53261 bp, 53 predicted proteins | sample DEB08_DNA_6_FD_184522 | JGI IMG/M metagenome (GOLD analysis project Ga0208004, IMG submission 184522) | Aqueous microbial communities from the Delaware River and Bay under freshwater to marine salinity gradient to study organic matter... | ecosystem: Environmental > Aquatic > Marine > Coastal ...
GCACAGTAATACTTACCGCCTCAGTATCGGCGTAGGGCAAGGCATTCTTGTCAGCGTCTGCGATCATGAGATGAACGTCTACTGGTATTACGGAATCTCGAATTATTTCGCGTGATTTATCAAGATCGAAAGTTAAATTTGGAACGAATACATTATCCATCACATCTAGATGCAAGAGATCACTTAATTCCGCGATTCGCCCGATTTCACTCGGCAATTCATCGAAATTTGCATTGAGAATACTTGGACAAATTCGAATCACGACACAATCCTACTCTTCAATCATTTGTAAAAGTGAAAGAAACATACAATCGGTTCCATCTTTATAAGTCCAGAGTTGGAGGTCTCCATCTTTATCCGCTCTGTCTCCAACAGATACACGTTTGAAGTTCTTATGCGTTCTCAGGAAATCGCTAATCTGTAACTTGGTTTCAGCAAGATGTGGGCTACATGTCGCATAACCGATAATGCCCTTTGAGTTCAGATGCAAGGCCGCTTCATTTAGGAGCTCACGCTGAAGTTGAATCAAAGTTCTCACGCTTTTTGGATCTCGACGCCACCGAACCTCAGGCCTTCGTCGAAGCGCACCTAGACCAGTGCATGGTGCATCGATCAAGATTCGGTCAAAATTACCGAGCGTCTCTGGGAAATCTCGACCATCGAAAGATTCAATCTTTGAGCTGCGTATAACCTGAGTTAATAAATCCTTTCGTGCCGAAGCCGGTTCGTTAACTACCAATTCATCTCCGGAGAGCAATGACTCTAGATAAGCGGCTTTGCCGCCCGGACCAGCACATAGGTCCAACCAACGCAATTTCGCAGTAGCCGTCTCTTTTGTACTATGAAAAATCTCCACGATTAATTGCGAACCGAGATCTTGAACGCCAGCTCTTCGCTCTCGTATAGCGGGGATATCACCCGGGTTACCTTTAAAGCTAAAGGCATTCATGGACTCTGGAATCAATTCTCCACCAGCCGCTATTAGCTCTTGGTGGGTAGAGCGCCCAGGCCAAGCCGCAAGTGTAGGCAGGGCAATTTCATTATCAGCAATAAGTTGCGCCTCAACCTTTGCATCTTCCTTGAGTGCATCTCGAAAGGCATTGATTATCCAATCCGGATGTGAATATTTCTCCTGCCATTGTGAAGGATGAAATTCTAAGTTTTCCGATATCCGTCTCATGATGGCATTCACAAAACTCGCAGCACTTTTTCCAGCCACAGCCTTGGCTAAGTCAACAATTTCATTGACTGCCGCATGCGGCGGCGTCTTTAAGATTAGCAACTGGTAAGCGCCTAACCGTAACGCCGTCAGGGTTTTGAGATCAACCTGATCCAATCCCCTATCAAGATGACGCTTAATAGCCGCGTCTAAGAAACCCTTCATACGCAACGTGCCATAAACAAGATTGGTCACTAAGGCTTTATCCCTTTGCTCAAAATTCGAATTTGTCAGTTCCCTTGGAACAATCAAATTACTGTAGAGCTCAAGAGTTTCAACTTCAAATAGCAACTCCCAAGCAAGCTGGCGAGGAGTCGTTGAGCGAAAAGAATTCTTACTCAAATTTTTCGCCATCTTTAATGCGCGCGCCACGAACCCAATCTGCGCTAGTTGAAACTTTTTTACCAGATTCTTGGAGTTTTTTTATCTCTAGAAAGCCGCCACTTGAGGCAATCTTCAATGGCTCTACGGAGAGGACGGCACCTGGTGAGTCATTCTTGGCGTCGTGATCCTGGACACTTGCTTCAAGGATCTTGATGCGATTTCCACGAAATTGGCACCAAGCTCCAGGAGTCGGTGAAAAGGCCCTGACCTGATTTAAAATACGATACGGACTTTGATGAAAATTAATCCTTAGCTCCTCGGGATTGATTTTCGGAGCAAGCGAAAAATTACTCTCTTGTTTAGTTGGCGAAATTCCCTTTTCAATCATTGCTAAAGCCTTGACTACCGAATTTGCTCCTATCGACGCCAATTTCGTAAGGGCTGCACCCGAATCCAAATTCGCTATGGAACAAGGCGTTCGAACATAGATCGGCCCCGTATCCATGCCCTCATCTAATGCAAAAACGGTAACACCGGAATCATCATCTCCCGCAAGAATCGCTCGTTGAACCGGGGCTGCACCTCTATATCGCGGCAGTAGCGAGAAATGTAAATTGATCCAACCAAAAGAGGGGATTTGCAACGAGTCAAGTTTCACCAGCATTCCGAAGGAAATCGCAATCACCAATTCGGGTGCCAGCTTGTGAAGTACTTCTTCTAAGTCGCCTTGATTCGATACCTTAAATATTGGGAATTTGTCAGCAACAGCACTGACAATCTCTTGCGGCCTCTCCTTCTTGCCTCTTCCTGCCGGCCGATCGGCTTTTGTGATTAAGCCCAAAATTTCATGTTTCGCCTTAAGAATCTCCTCGATAGTGGGAAGAGCTAATTCTGAGGTCGAGGCAACAACGACCTTCAATCTAGATTCCCTTACCGAACGTCTGATGTGGTGAAATCTTGATCTCAGGAGCATTTCCCGCCGATTCAGCAGATAAGAACCAATCAGAATTTCTAATATCTTTCATGGCTTGCTTGCGTAGATCCTGCGGCAGGCGATCAATAAAGAGGACTCCGTTTAGGTGGTCAGTTTCGTGTTGCAACGCCCGGGCTAAAAATGCTGACCCCTCTATAACTATTGGTTCGCCAAACATATTAAAGCCCTTTGCAACTGCTCGCATCGCTCTTGGTGTTTCATATCGCAACTCTGGGAATGATAAACATCCTTCTTCCCCGTCCTGCATTTCTTCACTTAAATCCAGCGATGGGTTTACTAAGTGGCCGATATCTTCATCTACATCCCAGACGAATACTCGAAGAGGTACTCCTATCTGCGGCGCAGCGAGCCCCGCACCAGGAGCATCAATCATCGTATCGATTAGATCCTTGACCAAGCTACGCAACTCCTTATCAAAGTCAACAACAGGCGCGGCCGGAGTAGTCAAGACGGGATCGCCAAAGAATCTAATCGGTTGAATAGACATCCCCGAATTCTACTCGCAAAGCGCCATATCAAATCTCAAAAGGGTCGATACGCATGGAGATCAGATCCATACCTTTTGCAGCACGATACCTGGCAAGAGCTGAAATCGTATCTACAACTTCCTGAGACTGCTCTACGGGAACTCTGATGAGAATTTCGGATGAATTAACCATTCTCGAAACTTCAGTTGAAGGGAATTCCTCTTTCAACTTCTGCTGGAAAGAAACTAGATTCGCTCCGGAGAGTCTCAAAAATCGATACCAAGGAGGAAGTTTTGCATTCCGCCGCTCTTCCAATATGGCGTTTGAAAGTCTTGCTGCTCCACGCGTATTAAATAATTGAACGATTCGATGTTGATTAGGTAGTGATAGGTATACCGGTGCCGCCTCAAGTCCACGAGCAACTAAAGAAAACCATTGATTGAGCAATCTTTCTTCGGCACGCAGGCTCGGATAATTAAGCTGAACCTCTCCATCCAAAAAGACAAGACCAGCGAAGTAGCCATTGGAGGGTTCCATCCCCGGGGTCGCCACTACGATGCCTCGCTCTGGGAGATCGGTTAGCGGCTTAGTACTAGTGGATAGAAAAATTGGTACTGCAGGAAAGGCTTTTCCTAACTCCTCTTCAATTCTGACCGCACCGCGATTAATGAATAATTTTTCAGTGCTGAAGCAGTGATCGCAGCGCCACTCCGAGAGAGAATTAGAACAAGCGCTACAGAAAAAATCCCCATCGCGTTTCATTTTCAGCGGGAAGCCACAATCGCAGATTGGACGATTTCGGCATCTTTTGCAGATAAAGAATGACGAATAATCCTTACTCGCTGTCTGCACTAGAACGACCCCATCTTCAAGGCCTTCTCGGATCGTTCGGTGATAAGTTTCGGGTTCGGATGCGATCCGACCGCGTTTTAGGGGGTTAGTCCAAGCGCTTCGTCTCAGTTTTATAAATCCTAACTCGACCAATCTAGATAATTCAGGTGTCGGAAATCCTGAGATAAAGGTTATGTTCAAGTTCATGACCTGCGCTCTGAGGAGGGCTATATCCCGTACGTTCCAATATGGGAACTTCTCGCTCCAGTAATGCTCAGATCCTTCGTGAAAAACAACTATGTCACCGAGGTTTGGGACTTGCCAGAAAATTGCAGAGCGTGCACCAATGACTATCGCTGACTTAGGAAAGGTATCTGGAAAGCGGGCTCTCCCGAACGCTTTAACAACTTGATTCGGGAAAACTTCAGCTATTTGCTCATGAAGCGATTCGGCCTCTCGCTCCGTTGGCACGATGCATAATGTTGAGCCCGATGCGTTTGCCTGCTCCTCCATCAATTCATGGATACTATCTCTAGTTAGATAGCGGAATGCGACTTTACTTTTGCCCCTAATTCCCAATCCCAAATCAACCTCGGAAGAATTTATTCTCTTTCTTATAGGCACAAAGCTCAAAACTTTAATGACAGGTGCACCGTATCTTCTTGCAACCAGTTGAGCTAAGCTCAGAGCGTCTTGAGAGTAAGCATTTTGAGAAATACATTTAAGGATGGGCTTTCTTCGAACTGCATCGGCTATACCAACAGCAACTATTACTCCTTCGCGCTCACCATTTTGAAACGGAACCAAAACCCGCGAACCTATTCCTACTTCTTCAATTAGATCCTCTGGGATGCCGTATGAAAATGGCTGATCGAGGTGGGAAAGATCATGATCAATTAGAACCTCAGCAGATTTTGAGTAGTTTCCAGAGCGGATAACCGTTTTGGCTCGTTCCCGCTTGAGCTTCAGCGGTTTAGCCGACATATATCTAGCCCTTAACGGCTTTGGCCAATGCGGGCGCTTTGTCGACGTTCTCCCAGGTGAAATCTTTAAGTTCCCGTCCAAAATGACCATATGCACTTGTTTGCCGGTAAATCGGTCGCAGTAAATCCAAATCACGAATGATTGCCGCAGGCCTTAGATCAAAAACAGATAAAACTGCATCTGAAATCTGGGAAACTGGTACAGATTCAGTGCCGAAAGTCTCCACGAATAGCCCAACTGGATGAGCTTTTCCGATTGCATAGGCAACTTGAACTTCACATCTCTCGGCTAATTCGGCAGCAACAACGTTCTTCGCTACCCAGCGCATCGCATAGGCAGCTGAGCGGTCAACCTTTGATGGATCTTTTCCACTGAATGCACCACCACCATGACGAGCCATACCGCCGTAGGTATCTACAATGATTTTTCGTCCGGTCAAACCGGCATCACCCATCGGTCCACCGATAACAAATCGACCAGTTGGGTTTACTAAGGTTCTCATCGAATCGAATGGAATATCAAATGAAGAGAGAACCGGCTTAATTACTGAGTTGATTACCTCCGGGGTCATCTTCTTCTCAATATCAACTTCTGGGGCGTGTTGGGAGGAAATAACTACGGTATCAACACTGAGAGCCTTATTTCCATCGTATTCAATCGTTACTTGAGTTTTGCCATCGGGGCGGAGATATCCTAGAAGTCCACTCTTGCGCACCTCAGTTAACTTCTCAGCCAATCTATGCGCCATCGCAATTGGTAGTGGCATCAATTCTTGAGTATCCCTTACCGCATAACCAAACATAAGTCCTTGATCGCCTGCACCTTGGAGATCTAGCGGATCCACGGACTGAGAAAGTCGTTCTTCTACGGCGTGGTCAACCCCCGCAGCGATATCGCTACTCTGTGAACCAAGTGAAACCGAGACTCCACAACTATTTCCATCGAAACCTTTGTCGGAACTGTCGTACCCAATCTCTAAAACGGTCTCCCGGACTAGCGACATAACATCTGCATAGCCATTTGTTGTGACCTCGCCGGCAACGTGAACTTGACCAGTTGTGATTAGTGTTTCGCAGGCCACTCGACTTTTAGGATCCTGCGAGAGCAAGGAATCGAGTACGGAATCTGAAATCGCGTCCGCGATTTTATCTGGATGTCCCTCAGTTACGCTTTCTGAGGTGAAGAGTCGTTTAGCCATTACTTCCTCCCAGTTCACGGGCAACTTCTGAAACTATCTTTCTCCCGACCTCATATTTGTCGGTGCCAGCAAATTGCCATTCTTCGCCCCTCTTCGAAAGAAGCGTCCCCGAGGTCTTTTCTTCTCCGAATACCCGACCCTGACTAACATCTGTAACATAAAGTAAATCAACGCCCTTGGCATGTAACTTCTTCAATCCCTTATCGCGAATGGACTTCCCCGTCTCGGCAGCAAATCCAACGAAGACTTGGTTACCACGTTTTAATTCGCTAAGACCGGCCAAAATATCGGGATTTTTCTCCAGAGTTATAGACGCCAACTCTGATTTAGTTATCTTCTCATCTGCTGGCCGACTCGGACGCGCATCGGCCACCGCGGCAGCCATTACCAAGACATCTGCAGAATCAATTTCAGACCTAACGGCATCGTTCATTTCAATAGCAGTGGTGACATTTATCCGATTCACACCCTCGAGCTCATAATCTTCAGTGATCCCACTAATAACAGTAACTTCTGCACCAGCCCGAAGCGCTTCATAAGCAATGGCAAGGCCTTGGCGGCCACTGGACTTATTACCAATGAAACGAACTGGATCGATAGCTTCAGCTGTTCCCCCGGCCGTTATCAAAACTCGCTTGCCCAAAAGGGGCGAGTCAAGTTTGGTGATTCCAGAGACTGCTTCAAGAATTTGAGCTGTCTCAGGGAGCCTTCCAATGCCTGAATCTTTACCGGTCAGCCGTCCAGTATCTGGTTCGAGAATAACTATTCCTCGCGCTGAGAGCGTTTTGAGATTAGCTTGAGTAGCCAAATTTTGATACATGCCCGGGTGCATGGAAGGAACAAGCAAGATTGGTGCGCTTGTGGCCAGTACGGTTGTGGTCAATAGATCATCAGCTCGTCCAGAGGCTAACCGAGCGATTAAATCTGCTGTGGCTGGCGCAATAACGACTAAGTCTGCCGATTCGGCAAGGGCAACATGGGATACCTCTTGGGTGCCCTCCCAAACTTCAGTTCTAACCTGCCTTCCAGACAACGCTTCCCATGTAGCCTTTCCAACAAAATTTAAACTTGAGCTGGTCGGAACGACGGTTACGCCATAACCGTGATCTTGCAACCTTCGCAGAAGATCACAGGCTTTGTAGGCGGCAATGCCCGCACCGACGCCGAGCACAACTTCGCGACCACGTGGGAAAGTGATCACTTACTTCTCCGCTTGTGGCTCTAGATTCTCGATCGTAAGAAGATTCTCGTTAATTTCGCGAAGTGCGATAGAAAGTGGCTTTTCGTGAACATGGGTTTCTACTAAAGGCCCTACGTACTCCAGCAAACCTTCACCCAACTGTGAGTAGTAAGCGTTGATTTGGCGAGCACGCTTTGCGGCGTAAAGAACCAAGCTGTACTTGGAACCGCTCTTATCTAGTAGATCATCGATTGGTGGATTTGTGATTCCATCTAGATTTGGCACTATGACTCCTCGCCGGCTGATTAATCTGAATCTCTCTTACGAGCCGCTAAGGATACCAGCGCCGCAACGACCTCATCGACTTGGTGATTGACAACAATATGGTCAAACTCATCGGCCGCCGCCAGTTCCTCCCTGGCTAGCTCTAACCGGGCTTGAATCCGCTCCTCAGAATCGGTCCTTCGACCCCTGATTCGCTCTTCGAGATCTTCAAAAGATGGTGGCTTTAGGAAGATTAATCGCGCATCGGGGCGAGCCCGTCTAACTTGCCGAGCACCTTCTATTTCTATCTCCAGTAAGACATTCTTACCGGAATCGAGCGCCTCTATTACCGGGGCAACAGGTGTTCCATATCGATGTCCCGCAAATTCTGCCCATTCGAGGAACTCCATATTCTCAACCATCTTTTGAAAAGTGGCGTCGTCGACAAAATGATAAGACTCGCCATCAATCTCACCGATTCGGGGAGCCCGCGTAGTTGCAGAAACTGAAACATAAAACTCGGGAAACTTTTTAAGTTCTTTGACGATTGTGCTCTTTCCAACGCCTCCCGGACCTGAGAGAACCAGCAATTCACCGCGCATTTAGCGACCTCTCAATTCGATTAACAATTTTTCGCGTTGAGTACTGCCCAGGCCTTGAATTCGCCTTGTATGTGAGATACCAACTCGATCTAAAGTCGCTAGCGCCCTAGTGGTACCAAAACCCGGAAGGGCTTCAATCAATTCCTTCACTCGCATTTTTTGAATAGCCACATCAGTACTATCAAGTGCATCCCGCCACTTACGTCTACCCGATTTCACTTCTTCTTTAAACGTAGCTCTGCGCCTTCGATTCTCCACGGCCTTCTCGAGAGCGGCTCTCCGCTCATCTCGAGAAAGAGCAGGCGGGTTTTGCATGGGCTAATTAAAGCCATCTAATGCAAAGATTCAAAAATGGTGCGCGCCGCATTCCCAGGATTTGCAGCGCCGGTAATTGGTCGACCGATTACTAATAAGTCAGCACCTGCCGTGATCGCTTCGGTCGGAGTCATCACACGTTTCTGATCGTCGTTTGTAGGAGCTGTTCTTATTCCGGGGGTTATCAACGTGATTCCCGCGGACAGAGTCTTACGAAGTGTTGCGACCTCGTGTGGTGATGCCACTATGGCGCGCGATCCTGCGGCGACAGCAGTTGAAGCCCAACTCGATACAAGTCCCTCAACATCATTCGGTAACGTCAAGATCTCAAGGGCCGTTTGGTCAATTGAAGTAAGGAGCGTTACCGCCGTGATTCGAGTACCAGGCAGAGCTTCGACAGCGGCTTTGATCATCTCTGGGCCACCAGAAGCATGAACTGTTAGGAATTCAATACCGATTTCGGCTAGATTCGAACTGGACTTTCCAACTGTATTTGGAATGTCGTGCATTTTTAGATCCAAAAAGATTTTAATCTCGGGAAATGTTCTGCGGATTGCGAGAACTCCTGTTGGGCCATTCGCTGTGAAAAACTCCAAGCCAAGTTTGTATACCCCAACAAATTCACTCGTGGCATCAATTAATGACTCGCAGCGATCTACTTTCGCAGAATCTAAAGCCAGGACTATGGGCGACTTATACATGCGCTGCTCCAACTGCATCTTTCAATGTTTTGAAGCCCTTAGCTTTGAGGAGGGCTAAGAGTTCCTCTTTAATTTTGGTTACCGCAGTTGGGTTGCCGAAGGTTGCCGTACCAACCGATATTCCTGATGCGCCAGCGAATATCATCTCTAACGCATCCTTACCACTTGCAACGCCCCCCATTCCAAGTATTGGTGTATTCGGCAGTGCAGAATGAACTTGATAAATAGCGCGAACTGCAATCGGGCGGATAGCTGGCCCCGATAATCCTCCAGTGATTCCGGCCAACTTTGGGCGGATAGCATCGACATCAATCACCATACCCAAAACAGTATTAATTAGCGCTAGACCATCAGCGCCTGCAGCAACCACTTCTCGAGCAATCGAAACGATATCAGTTACATCAGGTGATAACTTCGCGATGATTGGATAATCGCCACCAATGTTTCTTCGAACTACTTCAAGAACAGCTCTGGATGCGACTGGATCGCAAGCGAATACCAAGCCACGATTTTCAACATTTGGGCAGGAAATATTGACTTCGATCCCATAAAGAGAGTTAACACCTCGGAGCTTACGCGCTAGCGTCGCATACTCTTCAACAGTTTCTCCCGATATAGAAACAACGACTCGAGCACCCTTACTTTGAAGCCACGGGATATCCACGGCGAGAAAGTCATCAATCCCTGGGCCTTGTAGACCTATCGAATTGAGCATGCCGGAGGGCGTTTCCGCCATACGTGGGGTAGCTCGTCCGCTTCTAGGACGCACCGAAATTGATTTCGTTACTACAGCGCCCAATTCATTCAAATCAAAGAACTGTGAAAGTTCCTTTCCCGATCCCGCGCAACCACTAGCAGTAAATATTGGTGCCGGAAAGTATCTATTTCCAAATTTAGTTCTGAAATCAAAGGCTTGAAACTCGCTCATTGATTAAAACCTAGCGTTCCCTGTGGGATAGATCTTGAATTTCCCCAAATTACTTTACTTCCGTCAACTACCGGACCTTCGATACATGTGCGTTGCATTCTTATTAAACCAGCGTCATCGCGGAGCGGAATCACACAAGTCATACAGACTCCTATTCCACATGCCATGGACTCTTCAACGGCACACTGATGCATAATCCCTGCACCCTGAGCTATCGCATCGACAGCCTCTAACATAGCCATCGGACCGCAGGAGTAAATGATGTCCACGGAATTCTTTTGAATTAAACCTGGCATGACATCTGTGACTCGACCTGTTACTCCAGCACTTCCATCTTCGGTGGTCAAAGTCATGGTATTCACTGAGCGTTTTCCTTCCAAAGGTGCGTAGATCTTGTTTGCTGTCGACGCTCCTAAAACTATGTCGACGCGACAGCCTCGTTGCTTCAGCACTTCAGCCAGGCCAAATAACGGCGCTGACCCATATCCTCCACCTACCAAAAGTGCATTCACCTGATCGGTTGGAATGCCGAACGCGGTGCCCAGCGGTCCAACCATGTCGACGCGTTCGTGAATAGCGCGTTCACTAAGCCATTTACTTCCAGAACCATGTGCCGCAACCACTAATTCAATCGTTCCACCATAATTGCCACGATCGCTAGCTCGGTAAATTGCAAACGCTCTGCGAAGCACCATTGCTGAATTGGGGCCCCCGACAGAAATCGCGACGAAATTTCCTGGTTTTGCTGATAGCGCCATTTCTCCCACTGAAAAGACCATGTGGTGATATGAGCCAACCTTCTTATTCGAAAGCACCTCAACGCTTTTCTGGACCGCTCGGGAATTGATTTTCATCAAGCTGTCCAATCCTGAAGGGATTTAGTAGAAACTCCCCCTTTTTGGAGAGCTCGAATACCTGATACCGCTGCCTTAAAACCTGGAATCGTAGTAATGCATGGAATTCCTCGAGCAATCGCGGCGCTTCGAATGAACCATCCATCCTTCTTTGAGTCACGACCGAATGGAGTGTTAATAACTAGATGGATTTCGCCATTCTCAATTAGATCAACCACAGATTGGTCACTTCTCTCGTTCTTCTCCGAGTGCTTAGCAACTATCTGGGTCTTAATCCCTTCATTTGCAAGTGCGGCACTAGTGCCAGCCGTTGCACATAATTCAAATCCAAGTTCATCAAGTGCGCGGGCCGAATCAATTGCAGACAACTTATCTTTATCTGCTATCGAAACAAAGACCTTACCTTTTATTGGTAATGGGCCAAAGGCCGCAATCTGCGATTTAGCAAATGCGCTGCCAAAATCAGCCGCAATCCCCATTACCTCTCCGGTAGATTTCATTTCCGGGCCTAGAGTCGAATCCACATTCTTTCCATCGATCCGGCGAAACCGATTCCACGGCAGGACAGCTTCTTTCACCGCAATCCCCTTACTGACACCTATCTTCGTTTTGGGGATGACTCCCGATGCTCTCAACTCCTTTATTGTTCTGCCCGATGCAATAAGGGCAGCCGCTTTTGCTACTGGGACGCCGGTAGCTTTACTTACATAAGGAACTGTTCTAGATGCCCGAGGATTTGCCTCGATTACGAAAAGTTCACTTGAACTTATCGCATACTGAACATTTATTAGCCCGTTTACGCCTATTTCGCGCGCCAACTTTTCAGTCGTATTCAAGATCTCGTCAATCATTTCCGGTGAAATGGATTGGGGTGGAGTTACGCAAGCCGAGTCCCCTGAATGGACCCCAGCTTCTTCTATATGCTCCATGATGCCAGCAAGATAGATGTCCGTTGAGTCGTAGAGCGCATCTACATCGATTTCTATCGCATTATCCAAGAAGGAATCGATCAAGACTGGATGCTCAGGATTAATCTCAGTAGCTTTTTTAATAAAACTGCGTAACGAATCCTCATCATAGACAATCTCCATTCCGCGACCACCGAGAACAAAAGATGGGCGAACTAGAACTGGGTAACCGATTTCACTGGCAACGCCTTGTGCATCTTCGAAGGAAAAGGCGGTTCCAAAGGCGGGCGCCTTGAGTCCGGTTTCAGTGAGAATCTTGCCGAAGGCTCCCCGATCCTCTGCCTTATGTATCGCATCAACCGATGTACCTAAAATCGGAACGCCTTCTTGCTCCAACTTCTTTGCCAGACCGAGTGGAGTCTGCCCGCCCAGTTGAGTTATGACCCCAATAACCGGACCTGCAGCAAGTTCAGCATGATAGACCTCGAGCACATCTTCCAGAGTTAGTGGTTCAAAATAAAGTCGATCTGAAGTATCGTAATCAGTTGACACTGTCTCCGGATTGCAATTGATCATAATTGTTTCATATCCCGCCTGACTCAAAGCAAAACATGCGTGCACGCAGGAATAATCAAATTCGATTCCTTGCCCGATCCGATTAGGTCCACTACCCAAGATAATGATTGCTGGCTTTGTTCTCGGCTTTACCTCAGTAGTGAGATCGTAAGTTGAATAGTGATAAGGGGTAAATGCTTCGAATTCTCCAGCGCAAGTATCTACTGTCTTGTAAACCGGCCTAATCGAATTTCGCCATCTAATGGTTCTGACGTCCTCTTCCTTCATGCCACGAAGAGCGGCAATCTGACTATCAGAGAATCCCAAACGTTTCGCACTTTTTAGCAGATGGCTAGACAATTCGGACGACTCTTTTAATCGGCTAGCTTCTTGATTGATGAGATGAATCTGCGACAAGAACCAAGGATCTATCCCCGTAGCTTTATTCACCGCCTCTATTGATAGGCCTAAAGCTAAGCCTTGTTGTACCTCTTTTAACCTAAATTCAGTTGGAATCTGCATACTTGCAAGCAGAACTTCAACCGAACGAGAGATTTCCCAAGAGAATTCTGAGCCCTTTTTCTCCAAGGATCGAAGCGCTTTTTGGAGCGCTTCCGGAAACGACCTACCCATGGCCATCGCCTCCCCAACGCTCTTCATAGTTGTAGTCAATCGTGGATCAGCCTCTGGAAACTTTTCAAAGGCGAATCGTGGAATTTTGACAACGATGTAATCGAGCGTTGGTTCAAACGAAGCTGGAGTCTTTTTTGTTATGTCGTTAGGAATTTCATCCAATGAATAACCAATCGCCAGTTTGGTCGCAATTTTCGCAATGGGAAAACCGGTCGCTTTTGATGCTAAAGCGCTGCTCCGAGAGACTCGCGGATTCATTTCAATTACTACGACTCGACCATTTTCAGGATTCACTGCGAATTGAATGTTGCATCCGCCGGTGGCTACACCCACCTCTCTGATAATTGAGATCGCTAAATCTCTCAATCTCTGGAACTCGACGTCAGTGAGGGTCAATGCGGGTGCTACTGTGATCGAGTCACCAGTGTGTACTCCCATTGGGTCGACATTTTCGATACTGCAGACAATAACGACATTATCTTTGTGGTCCCTCATTACCTCTAGTTCATACTCTTTCCAGCCGATGATGGACTCTTCCAACAGGACCTCAGTGACTGGACTGTATTGCAGTCCTGCTCCTGCGATCAGGCGAAGTTCACTCTCGTTGAAAGCAATTCCACTTCCCAACCCACCCATTGTGAAAGATGGCCTCACAACAACCGGATAATTCAATTTCGATGCGGCCGCTAGACAGTCCTCGATCGTGTGACAGATGACCGAACGTGCAGATTCGCCACCTACTTTTTCAACAATACTTCTAAACTCTTCACGATTCTCGCCCCGTTTTATGGCGGGAATATCCGCTCCGATCAATCGAACGGAATACTTCGCCAAAATTCCCAATTCATCTAATTTCATCGCAGCGTTTAAAGCCGTTTGTCCCCCGAGCGTTGCAAGAATTGCATCCGGTCGTTCTCTCGCAATGATTGATTCTAGGTAATCTGGGGTAATTGGCTCTACATAGGTAGCGTCAGCGAACTCGGGATCTGTCATGATCGTCGCGGGATTACTATTCACCAAAATCACTCGAACGCCTTCTTCTTTCAAAACCCGGCAAGCTTGAGTTCCCGAATAGTCGAACTCACATGCCTGGCCAATCACAATCGGCCCGCTTCCGATAACTAATACGCTACGAATTGAATTATCTTTTGGCATACACGCCTAACATCTCAACAAATTCGTCGAAAAGATAATTTGCATCATGAGGACCGCCAGCCGCCTCGGGATGATACTGGACCGAAAATGCGGGACTATTGAACAATTTCAAACCTTCGACAACTCCATCATTTAGGGAAATATGCGTCACCGTTCCTGGACCATAAACCGTTGAAAATTCACTTTCTGTTGGAGCCTCCACCGCAAAACCATGATTATGAGCTGTAATTTCGACCCGATCTTTTATTCGATTCAATACCGGCTGATTGATGCCTCTATGCCCAAAACGCAATTTATAAGTATCGAAGCCGAGCGCGCGACCTAGAATTTGATGCCCGAAACAGATTCCAAAAAGTGGAATTTCCTCATCAAGAATTCCCCTGACCGTAGCAACTACTTCATTCATGGCTGAAGGATCTCCTGGCCCGTTGGAGAGAAATACACCGTCATACTTACCGTTCTTAATCTCATCAAAGCTAGTTGTAACTGGCAACAAGTCTGTCTCAACTCCCCGAAGCGCGAAGTTCCTCGGCGTTGCCGCCTTGATTCCAAGATCTAAAGCTGCGATCCTGAATTTACGTTCACCTAGAGCCGGTATTCGCTCTTTCATAGGAATGGATACTGAATCTGCAAGATAGGAACCGACCATCTGAGCGGTATTTCTAACTTTTACTACCATTTCTTCTCGCGAGAGATTTGCATCGGTAAAAATACCTACTCGCATGGCGCCACGCTCTCGGATGTGAAGAGTTATTGCTCTTGTGTCGACTCCTGATAATCCGATTACTCCATATTGCTTCATTTCAGCTTCCAGAGTGTTGGTAGACCGCCAATTCGAAACCATCGGAGAGGGATCTCGCACCACGAAACCACTCACCCAGATTCTCCGTGATTCCTCATCTTCTCGGTTCATTCCAGTATTACCAATATGAGGAGCAGTCATGACAACTACTTGATTGAAATATGAAGGATCGGTGAGGGTTTCTTGATAGCCCGTCATGCCTGTTGTGAAAACAATCTCGCCGAAGGTCTCGCCTGTTACACCCCAAGCATCACCTTCAAATACCGTGCCATCATCAAGTACTAGGTATCCAGATGCCCTCGCCCCACTCATGCCGAAAACACCTCCTTACCCCGCAAGAAAGTTCGCATTACCTTTACCGGAAGTTCCATGCCCAGATAGGGTGAATTCTTACTCTTAGAACGGATTGCAGAAGCTTCGACTCGCCATTTCGATCGCAGGTCCACGAGTGTGAAATTCGCTTCACTCCCAATATCAAGTGATCCATGCTCAGAATAGCCCGCAATCTCAGCGGGGGCGGTGGACATTCGTTTTATCAAATCCGCAAATGTAATCAAAGAAGTTTCAACGAGGGCTTTATATGTAACTGATAGAGCTGTCTCCAGGCCGATCATTCCGAATGCCGCGGCCGCCCACTCGCATTCTTTATCCTCCATCGGATGCGGGGCATGATCTGTTGCAATTACATCAATAGTGCCATCTGCTACTCCTTCACGAAGAGCATGGACATCCCGATCAGTTCTTAACGGAGGATTGACTTTAAAGATCGGATCGTATGACCGGGCTAGTTCGTCGGTTAGGAGAAGATGATGTGGAGTTACTTCTGCAGTCACCCGAATCCCTCGTTGCTTTGCCCAGCGAATCAACTCGACTCCACCTGCTGTAGTGAGATGACAGATATGCAATCTACTTCCCACATGTTCATTTAGAAGCAGATCTCTAGCAATAATTGATTCTTCCGCGGCAGCGGGCCAACCTTTCAACCCAAGAATCGCTGAGACTTCTCCTTCATTCATTTGGGATCCTTGAGTCAATCTCGGATCTTGTGCATGCTGGGCGATGATGCCATCGAAGGCCTTCACATACTCAAGCGCTCGACGCATCACTAATGAGTCCCAGACACAATTTCCATCGTCACTGAAGATTCTCACTTCTGCTTCGGACGAGTGCATTGCACCCATTTCCGAAAGGGCAATTCCCTGTTGTCCGACGGTAACCGCACCGATTGGAAAAACATCGCAGAATCCATGGGCTTTACCTAAGCGATATACCTGTTCCACGACTCCCGCTGTATCGGCTACCGGATTGGTGTTGGGCATCGCTGAGATTGCTGTGTAACCACCGGACGCCGCTGCGTAAGAACCAGTAAATACGGTTTCCGCATCTTCTTTTCCAGGTTCTCTCAAGTGCGTATGTAAATCCACCAAACCGGGTATCACGGTTAAACCTAGACCATCAATTATTTCCTGATTGGCTGTTGGAGAATCCTGACTTGAAAATCGTCCATCTTTAATCGCCAATTCCATGCTTTTCCCTGTGACGTCGACCAAGTTAATTATTCGCATTTCATTCGCCCCCTAGTAAGAGGTATAACGTAGCCATTCTGATCGCAACACCATTTCTAACTTGATCCACTATGACCGCTTTATCACTATCAGCAGAATCTGCTGATATTTCTAATCCTCGATTCATTGGGCCCGGATGCATAACTATGCATTCTGCTGAAAGCTGATTAAGCCTCGATAAATTCAGACCAAAATTCCGAGAATACTCACGTTCATTCGGGAAAAAAGCATCATCCATCCGCTCGCGCTGCACCCTAAGCATCATTACCGCATCAAAATTCGATAGGTCTCGTTCAAACTGATACCGAACATTTACACCCCAGCTTTCTACTGAAACTGGAAGAAGTGTTGGAGGCGCAATCAGAGTTACTGATGCTCCCAGTTTCTGCAAGAGCAATACATTGCTACGTGCAACTCTCGAGTGAAGTACATCGCCGACAATTGCCACTCGTATATCCTGTAGATCTCCATTTGAATCTCTGAGGTGTTCGCGAATTGTGTAAGCATCTAATAGTGCTTGTGTTGGATGTTCATGGGTGCCATCCCCTGCGTTAATAATCGATCCGTTCATCCATTTTTGCGAGGCGAGTCGATGAGCTGCTCCTGAGGAAGGATGACGAATCACAACTCCATCAGCACCCATTGCTTGCAAAGTAAGAGCAGTATCTTTCAAACTTTCGCCTTTACTTAAAGACGATCCTTTTGCAGAGAAATTAATTACATCGGCCGACAATCGCTTTGCAGCAGCCTCAAAGGAAATTCTCGTCCGAGTTGAATCCTCGAAAAATAGATTGACAATGGTTCGGCCTCGAAGTGTCGGAAGTTTCTTAACAGGGGTTTCAGTAACGCGGGCGAGTTCAGCTGCGGTATCTAGGATGCGAAGCGCATCCTCCTTCGAAAGATCCGCAATTGAAAGTAGGTGACGGTTCATGCTCGTCCCTCGATTCGCACTTCGTCAACGCCATCCGTCTCTGTTAGTAGAACTTTCACTCGTTCACTTCGACTAGTTGGAATGTTCTTGCCAACGTAATCCGCCCGGATAGGCAACTCGCGATGACCACGATCTATTAGGACTGAGAGCTGCACAGTGCGGGGGCGTCCGTGTTCAGCTAAAGCATCCAGAGCAGCACGGATCGTCCGACCAGAGAAAAGAACGTCGTCCACAATTACAACATCGCGTTCATGAATCCCGGATAGAGGTAACTCAGTTCGACCCAGCGAGCGAGGTGCCGATCCACGGAGATCATCACGGAACATGGTTGTATCTAAAGTTCCCATAGCCACATTCGTGGCCTCTAAGGTTGAAAGCATCTGGGTTAACCGAGCGGCCAAATGGGATCCTCTAGTTGGAATCCCGACAATAACTAAATTCGAAGTTCCTTTATTGTGCTCAATAATTTCGTGAGCGATGCGCTTAAGAGATCGGGCTATCTCACCCTGATCCAAGACAACCGAAAAATCACTACTCATACCACATCCTTTTCCGCCTCTCTGGACGGTCTTTTAAAGGTGTCGGAATACTACATCAACGGGCACCCTGTGCATATTCGCAAACTAGATTTCTTCCTTCGCCTAATCTCGGCCCAGGCACAGTATTGCAATTCGCTTCAAATGCAGAGGGACGGTACTTCTAGATGAACGCTAAATACCAACGAGCTCTGGCCCGATTACGAGCTCTCCGCCTCACCGCGGGTTTAACGCTAAAGCAAGTTGAAATTAAAAGTCGTGGTGATTGGAAATCCGCTGTCGTAGGTTCATATGAACGGGGTACTAGACACTTGAGCCTGCTACGAGCAATCGAACTCTGTGAATTTTACGGTGGAGATTTAGGTGATCTAGGGGGTCATACCAATGAAAGCAAAGTCGGGCACTTGACCTTTGATTTGAGACGTCTAGCAGTTGCAAGATTAAACCCGGACGAGTTATCCAAAACTCTCTTCAGATTTCTCACAAGCATCACAAGCAAGCGTGGCGACTATAACGGAGAAATTCTCAGCCTTCGACAAGGGGACTTGGAAACTCTTCAACTTCTTACGGAATTGAAGGAAAGTGAACTCATTGCTGCATTTAGAAGGCGCGATTTCCTTCTAGCGTCAAAAGACTAAAGTGCCAGCTCGGTCTTTATTTCTCTGATTGCTGAGAGCACGCCATTTATATAGCTAGCGGAATCATCTGTAGAGAGGGTGGTGGCGAGCTCAACAGCCTCAGCAATCGCCACTTCCTCAGGTAGGTCAACCCCCCAAAGGAGTTCGTATGCTCCAACTCGAAGAATATTTCGGTCAACAGCCGGCATGCGATCAAGGTCCCAGTCTTTGGCCCTCATAGCAATTATCTCGTCTATTCGATTTCGTTTCTCTTCTACGCCTTGCACCAATATTTCTGTGTATTCCCGAATGAGAAATTCCAACTCGTTCTTTCGTAAAATGAGGATTTCAGCCGCGGACTTACCTCGTATATCCCCTTCATAAAGGAGATCCAGTGCTGCTTTTCTGGCCTTTGAGCGAGCACTCACTTAATTGGCTCGACCTAGATAATCGCCAGATCTGGTATCAATAAGAATCATCTCGTCTTGCTTAATGAAAAGCGGCACTTGAACCGTAATACCGGTCTCAACGGTCGCAGGTTTCGAGCCGGCTGACGATCTGTCACCTTGTAAACCTGGTTCAGTGTAGGTGACCTTCAATGCAACCGAGGGAGGTAATTCAATGTAAAGCGGATTGCTTTCGTGGATCGCAACAATTACCTCCATATTTTCTAAGAGGTAATTTGAAGCATCGGAAACTGTTTCCTCTGGGATGGTCACTTGATCATAGGTTGTTGAATCCATAAACACATAACCCGCGTTATCTTTGTATAGGAACTGCATCTCTCGCTTTTCTAGAATTGCAACCTCGACCTTTACTCCAGCATTAAATGTCTTTTCCACTACTTTCCCTGAGAGCACGTTCTTCAATTTGGTTCTAACGAAAGCCGGACCCTTTCCAGGCTTCACATGCTGAAACTCGACTACATTCCAAAGCTGACCTTCTATGTCCAGGGTCATGCCATTCTTAAGATCATTTGTGGTTGCCATGCGGCGGAGCGTACCTGCAGTACCCCTAATTCGTTAAATCAGCAATCAACTCTTTAATTGCAATGAGAGCCAAACGGTAAGAATTCTTACCAAAGCCGGCAATAGTTCCGTTTACAACGCCCGAAACCACAGAGGTATGGCGGAATTCTTCGCGTGACATTGGATTTGAAAGATGCACTTCAATTATCGGTGCTTTGAGCATTGCGACTGCGTCTCGGATTGAGTATGAGTAATGCGTAAAAGCCGCCGGATTGATTATAACCGGTTGGGCATTATCGGCCGCTTGATGTAACCATGAAACTATAGTTGCTTCATCGTCACTCTGTCGCACTTCTACCTCAATATTCTCGGACTTTGCAATATCTACAATGAAGCGCTCGAGAGTGGCGTAGTCAAAATCTCCATAGATACTCTTCTCGCGTAAATCGAGTCGTTTGAGGTTTGGTCCATTTATCACAAGTATCTTCACAACTGAATTCTACCTTCCTATTTTCTCAAGGTAGATCTTCTTGAGTACTTCATCTGGAACTTCTGTGCGCGCTGGATTGCCCAGACCCGTTAACGTTACGAATCTTATGGCGCTGGTTTTTCGCTTCTTGTCATTTGCCATATGCAGCAGCAAGGAAGCCCAGACTTCCTTCAAATAGGAGATCGGAAGCCCTAAGTCGGCGACTAAGCGATAGTGGAGTCCAACTTCGTCCTCCGAGAGTGTCCCCAACGAATGTGCAATTTCTGCGGCAAAGACCATACCAATCGCAATTGATTCGCCATGTCTTAAGTTGAAATCGGAATGTTTTTCAATAGCGTGACCAAGAGTATGCCCATAATTGAGAACCTCACGTTCATATGTTTCACGAAAATCACTTGAGACAACATCAGCTTTAACTTGGATAGATCTATAAATAATCTCTGTGAGATTCTTTTCATAACCATCTTGAAAAAGATCCAATAACCCTAAATCCTTAATAAACCCACACTTAAGACTCTCTGCTAAGCCAGCAGTCAGATCCCGAGATGATAATGTTTCGAGCCAACTCAAATCAACAATAACCTCAACCGGTGAGTGAAATGAGCCAACTAGATTCTTCCCGGCTTCGAGATTCAGTCCGGTTTTGCCACCTATAGAAGCATCCACCATTCCAGCTACCGTGGTTGGGACGCCAATCCAATCAATGCCTCGTAAATAAGTTGCAGCGAGAAATCCGGCAAAATCCGTAGTGGCTCCTCCCCCGATTCCCACTATTACTGAATTTCGATCCAAATTGTGAGCGGGCAATTGGTTGATTATTTGAGTGAAAGTTTGGAGATTCTTCTGTGCTTCACCATCTGGCGTCACGATCACTGAACCTGTAGTGAAGCGCTGCGAAATACGTTCGAGCAGTGATTGCTGTGTTATGACAATAAATCGACGACCAGACAGAACTTCAGATAACCGCTCATACCAATCTTCGGTAAACGTCACCTTGTAATCGCGTTCAGCGATTATCTGTATCGGATTCAAATTAATTTCCCCCGGATTTCGGCGACTGTCTCTTTTGGCTTCTTATTATCGGTATTTACGCGATATCGTCCCAACGCCTCATATCGCTCTCGACGCTCTTCAAAAAGTTTTAGCCATTGCTGCCTTGGATTCGCAAGCAAAAGTGGCCGCTCGGTATTGAAACCTACCCGAGGGGCCGCATTTGAGATTGAGACTTCTAGATAAACAACTTGTGGCTCATTTCGAAGAAATTCTTCGACTTCAGGATCTAATATCGATCCCCCTCCAAGTGAAATTACGACGTTTTCTTCCTCCAAATGCTTGAGCACAATCTCTTTCTCGATCTTTCTAAAACCACTTTCACCTTCCTCGATAAAGATATCGCCAATCTTCTTCCCGGTTTGTCGTTCAATCTCTGCATCCGTGTCAATTGATTGAAGGTCCAATTCTTTAGCTAACATCTTCCCTAGAGTCGTTTTACCTGCTCCGGGTGGCCCGATAAGAATTATTCGCTTCTTCATGGGAATTTCGGCAGATGAGCGAGATAGCTCTCAATATTTCGCTTTGTTTCTTGGACGCTATCTCCCCCAAATTTCTCGAGCACCGCTTCGGCGAGGACAAGTAGGACCATTGCTTCGGCAATGACTCCAGCTGCAGGAACCGCACACACATCAGATCTCTGGTTGATAGCCTTTGCTACCTCTCCCGTCGTCATATCAATAGTATTTAGGGCCTTCGGAATCGTTGAGATTGGTTTCATGGCCGCTCGAACCCGGAGCAATTCACCGGTACTCATACCGCCTTCCGTCCCACCAGAACGATGAGTGCGTCGTTTAATCTCTCCCTTTTCATTTCGTTCAATTTCATCATGCGCAAGAGAGCCACGTCGCGCAGCAGTAGAAAACCCATCACCAACTTCGACTCCCTTAATCGCTTGAATACCCATTAAAGCCCCCGCTAAACGAGCATCAAGTCTTCTATCCCAATGAACGTGTGATCCGAGTCCAGGCATTAAGTTGTAGGCAATTACTTCGACAACTCCACCTAATGTGTCCCCGGCTTTATGGGCTGCTTCAATCTCCTCAACCATCCTCTTGCTCAAATTCTTATCGAAGCAACGTACTGGGTCTTCATCAATTACGCCTCGGTCACCAAAGTCTGGCAATTCAGTTTCTTCTGGCGCAGCAACTGAGCCAATTCGCACCACATGGCTTAAAACTTCAATTCCAGCTACCTGCTGGAGAAATGCACGAGCAACGGCCCCCAGCGCAACTCTTGTTGCAGTTTCGCGGGCTGATGCCCGTTCCAAAATCGGTCTTGCATCATCAAAATCATATTTCTGCATTCCAACTAAATCTGCGTGTCCCGGGCGCGGGCGAGTTAATGGCGCATTTCTCGCGAGATCTTCAAGCTCTGACTCCGGTATCGGATCTGCCGACATCACTTTTTCCCACTTCGGCCATTCAGAGTTTGCAATCTCAAGAGCAATCGGTCCTCCCTGAGTTTTTCCTTGACGTACTCCACCCACAATCCGTAATTCGTCTGCCTCAAACTTTTGTCGTGCTCCACGGCCGTAGCCCAATCGTCTTCTAGCTAAATCGCTCTTGATGTAATCAGAATTAATTTCAATATGGGCGGGCATACCCTCGATTATGCCCATCAGGCTTGGTCCATGAGATTCTCCAGCAGTTAACCAACGCATATCTCATTATCTCAGTTAAACGCTATAACTGGTTGAAGATAAAAGTGGCAACAAGAAAAAAGGGCGCGAAGGGAAGCTCCCGACCCAAATCTCGCCTGAAGAGTGTCGCTACGCCAGCGAGTAACCATGCCAAGAGATGAATCGGAAAGGGGTGGCTCTCGTCAAATGTAGCGGGTAACGGCGCGAGCCGAACATCGCCGTAACCCATCTTTCCGCGACTTACTCGATATACCCCGCAATAGAACAGATAAGTGATCAAGGTGTTAAAGATCAAAAACTCGAGGAGGTGGTTTGGAGTGGAAAGAATCAAAACCCCAAGGCCGAGAAAATTGAGACCTTTGGGTATTACGTGAAAACGCAAATCGCAAATAGCTATCAAGATAAAGAGCGCATAGTAGATGACCACTTTCAAACGCTAATAGCGCTTAAACGACCAAAGACCCTTCTTTTGAAAATGTGGATAATCAGATTATCGAGCGAAGTTTCCTAAATTCCTCTGCGTAATCCAGCTCAATATTTAAGAAGAGCTCTATCTGCGGTATCGCCTGTGCAACAAGTAAGTCCTTCCCACCGAAGGTAGATCCTTGATTTTTGGACATTAAAGGAGTGGGCCAAGGATTATAAAGAGAATCAATGAGAAAACTGTCGAACTCCGGGAGCTCTCTTTGTGAATTGAAGGCCTCAATCGGGGCACAGTTGATGAGGATTGAAGCAGAGAACGCATCATCTATTTCATCCCATTCTCTAAATCTTGCCTTTGAATTCGATCGGAATAGTCCTTCATCCCGAAATGTACTTCGCCGAAAGACTTCTATTTCATAATTCATCTCTCGGAGTGCAACTAAAGCAGCCCTTGCAGTACCTCCGGCACCCAGAATTGAAACTTTTTCTGAATCCGTTTGGGCTCTCTTCTCGTTCAAGAATCGATTTAACAGAAACCTAAAACCGATGATGTCAGTGTTGTAGCCCTTCCAGCCTGACGAATCCTTTACTAGAGTATTCACAGCCCCCGCAAGTAAAGCTTCGTTATCTATCGAACTGCAAAGGGGTATAACTTCCTCTTTCAGCGGCATCGTTAAAGAAAACCCATGCCAATCTGGGTCGTTGTGAAGGTGTAGAAATTCAGCGAGGTCGTTCCGCCCGACTTGAAAACGTTCATAAAACGCGGCAATACCAAGCCTTTTGTAAAGAAAATTATGTAGTTCCGGTGAGAGACTATGTTCAATTGGAGAGCCCAAAACCGCATACTTATTCACTCGAAGGCTCCGTTTCGATAATTCCGCTTGTACTCAGCCTTAAACTTTAAGAATTCATCGTAAGATGAAGTAAAACGCGTTACGCCGGGTAGCACTGTTACGAAATATAGCCAATCACCCTTCTCGGGCGTAAGGGCCGCCAGAATTGCAGCTCTGGTGGGGCTACCGATAGGGCCGGGCGGTAATCCTTGATACAGGTAAGTGTTGTACTTACTATCAATCTTGGTTTCTGCAATTGAGAGCGCGATGTTTCCGCGCTCGTTCTTTATGAAATGTATTGTCGAATCAAACTGGAGTTTCATCCCTCTAGAAAGACGGTTATAAATGACCCTTGCAACTTTATTTAAGACTTCTGGAGTGCCCTCGAGTTCGATTAAGGATGCGATAATCAATAACTCATCCGGCCCAAATCCTTCATACCTCCACTCAACGTCCGAGGTGCTTTCTTTGAAGCGCGTGACCATCGCACCTATTGCATCTATTGCGTTTGTATCTTTTGGAAAGGAATAAAATGCGGGATAGAGGAAACCCTCCAAACTTTTGAGCTTGAAATCAGCCGGTGGCGATAGCTCCGCCAACGCTTGAGTGACATCGCGCTCTTTGAAACCAGCTCCTACAAGTTCCTTAACGATTTCAATCACTCGCGCGCCATCACGGACTCTGACTAGATTTACAATCCGTTCTGCATCCAGTAATTGCTCTATTGCTTCACTCGCTGGAATTCTTTGTTCGATTCGGTGCTCCCCAGGAGCGATTCTTTGGCTATCTGGATTGGTTACCGCCGCTCTAAAATAGGCCAAGGACGATTTCACAATTCCGTTCTCCTCCAGGATCTCTCCGACCTCTGATCCGCTCATTCCGGTTTCAATATGAACTACAACTTCGGGTCCACGACTCATGCCATCATAATCAGGAGCCGATCTTGGCCCCGGCGCAATTTCCCGAAGCCCGAGCGTTAAAAGAAGAATGAAGATGCCTGCTAGCGTCAGAATGCGTAAATTAACGACTTTATTCATCTACAGATCTTCCGAAAAGGTTTCCTTGCAACCTCTCGCCCTCAAGCGCAAATATCAGAATCTCTGTCGCGGCCAATGCGTCAATTCCGTACTTTGAAATTAGTCCTTTATCGGTTGAAGCGCTCTTGGTTGATAATCTCTCATCGACAAGGCGGGTCGGTGCGATCTTCAAACTGGCAACTTCAGATGCGAAGTCTCTTACTTTTTCCACTGAAGCACCTTCGTGGCCAGACAGATGTAGCGGTAAACCCACATAGATAACTGCGACTTCGCCATCTTCCGCAATTTGCTTGATTTCGTTCAGGACCTCTCCGGCTGGAACGCTTTTATAAGGAGAAGCTATCAGGCCTGAGTTATCTGAAATGGCTATGCCGGCCCACTTATCGCCGAAGTCAATAGCGATTCGACGACCAATCATCATTTAAATTAACTCTTCTGTAGTTCGGCCTTGATGGCAGATATTGCAGCATCCAATTTCGAGACATCGACACCGCCGCCTTGGGCAAAGTCATCTTTGCCTCCGCCACCCCCGCCAAGCAGTGATGAAGCGCGCTTTGTTAATTCTCCCGCTTTGTGTCCAGACTTTCGAGCCAGTTCATCTGTTGCACAAACAAGAACCACTCGACTATCAACTATTGATGAGAGCACAACAATAGAATTCTTAACCCTCTCACGAATCTCCAGAGCTAACACCCTAAGTTCATCGGCTGCTAATTCGCCTTCAAGATGTTGGTAAATAAAGTTAGTACTGTCGAAACGCTCCGCTTGGTCAATTATGCCTGGAATCATTACCTTTGCTTGAGCTAATTTCACCACTTTAAATTCTTTCTCCATCTCTTTCAGCTTTTGAAGGAGATTAGAGATTCGCTCGGGCAATTCTTCCACCCGAGATCCCTTAATTAATTCAGTTATTGAATTGAGAATCAGATGTTCCCGCGCAAGGAACGAAAAAGCGTCTACTCCTACGATAGCTTCAACTCGCCGAACGCCAGAACCGATAGATGATTCCGATAAAAGCTTCACCAGGCCGAGCTGACCAGAACGAAGTACATGTGTTCCGCCACAAAGCTCTTTTGCCCAATCTCCAACGCTAACTACTCTTACCCGATCGCCATATTTCTCACCGAAGAGGGCCATTGCGCCAATTTCTTTAGCCTGCGAAATAGACATCTCTTGAGCCGTAACTTCAAGATCTTCGGCCAGTAACGTGTTTACTCGATACTCAACTTCTTCGAGAGCAGACTTCGGCACGGCGCCCGTGGCCGGGAAATCGAAGCGGAATCGACCCGGAGCATTTTCGGAACCCGCCTGCGTCGCTGTCTCTCCCAAAATTTCGCGAAAAGCCTTGTGAACCATATGAGTTGCAGTATGTGCTCGAGAAATTCCCGCCCTGCGCTCTTTATCGATCTCAGCAAAAACTGTTGCGCCAAATCTGATTTCACCATCTAGGACTCGACCGCGATGCACGAATAAACCAGGTAATGGAGCTTGCACATCATCTACTTCAATTATGGCTCCATCTGAAGTTCGGATTATTCCGCCATCGGCTAATTGTCCCCCTCCCTCCGCGTAAAAAGGAGTTCGATCCAGAACTACTTCTATCTCATTTCCGGTCGTAACAGATTTTTCTGCTTTACCATCAACAAGAACTCCGACGATAGACGCTTCGGCCGATAAATTTTCATAGCCTACGAAAGAAAGGGTTTTGGCACCTTCTGCGATTTTTCGGTACTCGCTTAAATCTGTATGGCCCGTCTTTTTGGCTTTCGCATCCGCTTTGGCGCGCTCCTTCTGTTCCTTCATCAATCGCTTGAAACCGTCCCCATCTATCGCTAGGCCATTCTCTTGTGCCATCTCAAGGGTGAGATCAAATGGAAAGCCATATGTGTCGTGAAGTTTAAAGACATCATCGCCGGAAATTACTTTTCCACCACTTGCTCTAACATTTGCTGAGGCCTGATCAAAGATCAGAGTTCCGCTCTTCAGCGTAGATAGGAAGGTATCTTCTTCGGACTCTGCGATCTTGCGAATTCTCTCTTTATCTTCAATCAGTTCAGGGTACTGGGGACCCATAGCGTCAATTGAGGCTGTAATAAGTTCAGAAATATTTCGATCCTCTGCGCCCAGCAAACGCATATTGCGGATAGTTCTACGCATCATCCGGCGCAGGACATATCCCCTTCCTTCATTACCTGGGATAACCCCATCCCCAATCAACATCGTCGCTGTGCGAGCATGGTCTGCAATTACACGTAATGAAACGTCGTTTTTCTCATTAGAACCATATCTCACCCCGGATAATTCACTTGCGCGATTGAGAATCATCGAAGTGGTATCTATTTCATAAATGTTTTCAACACCCTGAAGAAGCGCCGCGGTACGCTCTAATCCCAGACCGGTATCGATGTTCTTAGCAGGTAATTCGCCCAAGATCGGATAACCCTCTTTTCCGGGCCCCTCTCCTCTTATGTTCTGCATGAAGACTAAGTTCCAAATCTCCAGGTATCGGTCCTCATCAGCTATCGGACCACCTTCTCTTCCATAGTCTGGACCGCGATCAAAATAGATCTCTGAACAGGGTCCACATGGGCCAGGTATCCCCATTGACCAGAAGTTATCTGCCATCTCGCGGCGTTGAATCTTTTCTTTCGGAACGCCTATGCGTTTATGCCAGATCTCTGCCGCTTCATCGTCATCAAGGTAAACAGTGACCCAAAGCTTGGATTCGTCGAATCCATATCCTCCTTCAGATTGGGACTTGGTCAAAAGCTCCCATGAAAGTTCAATTGCTCCCTCTTTAAAGTAATCACCAAAGGAGAAATTTCCGCACATCTGAAAGAACGAAGCATGACGCGTCGTCTTTCCTACTTCATCAATATCAAGTGTTCGAACGCACTTCTGCACCGAAGTTGCCCGCTTGTATGGCGCGCTGACTTCCCCAAGGAAATAGGGCTTGAATGGCACCATGCCCGCATTAACCAAAAGGAGGTTTGGGTCGTTCAAAACCAGCGATGCAGATGGAACAACAGTGTGCGTAAGTCCTAAAGAATTACCATTCTCAAAGAAGTTCAGCCATCGCTTTCGAATCTCAGCAGAGTTCACGCTCTCCTAGAACTCCTCATCATCTACGTATCGAGAACGCTCAGCTCTCTTCTTGGATGATTTCTTCTTACCCTTCTTGCGCATCTGAGCGGCGGTTAGGACTGCCCCAGCTGCCTTCATAGCCACCTGATTCTTATCCAGAAAAGACGAAGTGGATTCAGCAATCTTGGTGCTCATTTCGTCGATGGTTCGAGTTACTTTATTAATGCTCTCGAGAGGTCCATTAACTAGCTCGACTGTGGTTGTGACCTCATTTAACAAAGGGGTGGTCTCGTTAGAAATGTTCTTGACGGCAACGCCGACTTCATCAATGGCTCGTCCTAAGCGAAAAACTGCATACGCAATGGAGATCGAGATGATTAGAAAAGCAGATGCCGCAATTATCGCAGCGATGCCACCGGCGCTCATTGGGTCAGCCTATCCAAGAACCCAATGCGATACCGGCAGCCGTGAATCTGGCGTGAGACCCTTACTAAGAGCTAGGACTCCTGAGATTTACTTTCAAGAGGTTCATCGACTCCGCTCTCTCGACGCTGTGCCGGGGTAATTGGAGTTGGAGCCCCGGTCAAAGGATCCCCGCCGCTTGCAGTCTTGGGGAATGCAATAACCTCACGAATCGACTCTGCTCCGGCAAGGAGAGCGCAAAGTCGGTCAAGTCCAAACGCAATTCCTCCATGCGGAGGCGGTCCATAGTTGAAGGCCTCAAGAAGAAACCCGAACTTACTCTGCGCTTCTTCATCGCTTAAACCAATCACGCTAAATACTTGGCGCTGGATCTCGCGTTTATGAATACGGATAGAACCACCACCAATTTCGTTTCCATTGAGAACAATGTCATACGCATACGCGAGCGCGTTTGCTGGATCGGTTGAGAAGCTCTTTTCGAATTCAGGTTTCGGACCAGTAAATGGATGATGGACCGCAGTCCAACCCCCATCATCAGTCCTTTCGAACATTGGAGCATCAATTACCCAGAGAAATTCCCAACGATTCTTATCAATTAGTCCACACCGCTCACCAATTTCGAGTCGTACTGCGCCAAGAAGGGCTAAAGATGAATTTCGATCTCCTGCGGCAAAAAAGATTGCGTCACCATTATTCGCTCCAACGTAAGAGGCTATTCCGGAACTTTCCTCGGTTGAGAGATTCTTTGCAACTGGTCCAGATAGCGAGCCATCTTCCCCAACCAAGATATAGGCCAGTCCTTTGGCACCTCGCGCCTTGGCCCAATCCTGCCAACCATCTAATTCTCGACGCGGTGAACTTGCGCCATCTGGCATTACTACGGCGCCGACATAAGGAGCTTGGAATACGCGAAAGGAAGTATTTTTAAAGAAATCGGTCACATCTACGAGCTCTTGTGCAAATCTTAAGTCCGGTTTGTCGGATCCAAAACGACGTAGCGCTTCTTGATAAGTCATCCGCGCAATAGGAGACTTTATTTCATAGTTGATAGTGGCTTTAAATACTCTTTTGAGAATATTCTCGGCAACATTTATGACGTCTTCTTGATTGACAAAAGACATCTCTATATCAAGTTGAGTGAATTCGGGCTGGCGATCAGCGCGAAAATCTTCATCTCTAAAGCACCGCGCGATTTGATAATAACGTTCCATTCCAGCGACCATTAAAAGTTGTTTAAAGAGTTGTGGTGATTGTGGCAGGGCGTACCAAGAGCCAGGCTGAAGTCTTACCGGCACCAGGAAGTCGCGCGCACCTTCAGGTGTTGAGCGGGTCAAATAAGGTGTTTCAATCTCAAGGAAATCTAAATCATCCATCACACTTCTTATCTCACTCGTTACCTTTGAGCGAAGTCGCAGCGCCTTAGATTGTTCGTCTCGACGCAAATCTAGGTAGCGATACTTGAGCCGGATTTCTTCACCGACATTTACCTTTTCCCCAGAATCGACTGGGAACGGCAATGGGGCGGACTCACTAAGGACCTCAAGTTCGTCACAGATAATTTCAATTTCTCCGGTAGGAATGTGTGGGTTCTCATTTCCTGCCGGTCGTCTTGCAATCTTCCCAATGGCCAGAACGCACCACTCAGCGCGAAGTGATCCAGCAACTTTCTCATCGGATATGACTACCTGCACGGTTCCTGATGAATCTCGTAGATCGATAAAAGCGACGCCCCCATGATCACGTCTACGAGCAACCCATCCAGCCAGATGGACCTGTTCACCGATTTGGCTAGCGCGAAGTTCGCCCGCGAGATGAGAACGGAGCATGAATAACCTTTCAGCAAGGGCGCACGGGCGCCATCTAATTAGAGAGCGTTTTTTAGGGCGTTGACTAGGGAGCTAAGCGTAATGGATTCCTCAAATCCATCGCTCATCCGTTTTATCTTCCCCGTGCCTGATTGGAGTTCTGATTCTCCAATCACCAATACGTAGCGTGCCGACAACTTATCGGCAGCCTTCATCGCGCCTTTTAGCGATCGATCCCCAAATCCCATATCGGCAACGAAACCAGAATTTCTTGCTTCTTCCAGGAGGGATAGCCCAAGAGATTTTGCCGCTGAATTAATGGGAATGATGAACAAATCTAGGTATTCACCAGCTAGTTGTGTGCTCGCAGACAACCCCTCAGACTCGAGAGCGAGGATAATTCGATCAATTCCTAGTCCAAAACCGATACCAGATAGATCTTGTCCGCCCAAAGTTTTCATTAATCCGTCATATCTACCACCACCGCCAATGCCTGACTGGGCTCCTAATCCACCGTGGACAAACTCAAATGCCGTTCCGGTGTAATAATCTAGTCCTCGAACCATCCGTGGATTTAACGTGAACGGAATGTCTAGTTGAGTGAGCGCTAACTTTAAATCTGCAAACTTACTAGCACTAACATCATTCAAGTAATCAATTAGCAGAGGGGCGCTTGCAATCTTCTGTTGAATGTCAGTTCGTTTATCGTCAAAAATTCGCAATGGATTTTTGTTGACTCTAGATCTGGTCTCGTCATCTAAATCAATCTGCGAGAGAAACTTTGTGAACTCGACTCTGTGCCTAGCGCGACTCTCTTCATCGCCAAGAGATGTAATATGAAGTTCAAAATTATTCAAGCCGAGTTTCTTAAAACCCTTATACGCGATTGAGATAACCTCGGCATCCAAGTACGGATCATCAATGCCAACAGCTTCGATGCCAAACTGATAGAACTGTCGATATCGGCCAGCTTGCGGTCTTTCAGCTCGGAAAAACGGGCCCTTATAAAAGACTTTGACCGGGAGTTGTCCTCTATCGAGATTATTCTCGATGATCGATCTCATTACTCCAGCGGTTCCTTCTGGTCGCAGAGTAAGCGACCTGCCACCTCTATCCTCGAAGGTGTACATCTCTTTGGTTACAACATCTGTACTTTCTCCAACTCCTCGAGTGAATAGTTCTGTATCTTCGAAAACTGGTAACTCAATTAAATGATAATTAGCCGCAAGTGAAATCTCCTCAAACTTTCGGAGCACCATTTCAAATAAATGTGACTTGGGAGGAAAATATTCGGAAACGCCTTTTGGGGCTTGGAATTTAGAACTCAACTTAATCGTCCCTCCAGCGCAGCCTTGATATATGGATTAGTCGTTAGTTCGAATTCCATAGTCGTCCTCTCCCCGTGCCCTGGTAGAACTTTCAACTCGCCAGGCTGCAAGGCGATTTTCTCACGAAGAGAGCGCTCCATCTCGGAAATCGAGCCGCGCGGTAGATCAGTTCTTCCGATTGAACCTTTAAAAAGCGTATCGCCAGTAATCAGATACTCATCTTCAAATCGCGCGATCAAGGAACCAGGGGTGTGTCCAGGGGTCCTTTCGATCAAAATCTTCATCCCGCAAACCGCAAGTTCTTCTTCATCTGATAATTCGGATATTGACTCTGGTTCTGTAAACCTGTGACCACCATATTTCTCGCTCAGCTCGCTCAATAAAGCTAAACCTTGGGGACCCATTGCTCGTTCTGGCCTTGCGAGCAAATCTCTATCTAATTTGTGAATTAACACACCAGCGCCACAATCTTGTTGAAGCGGAATTAGCGAGTAATGATGATCAAGATGTCCATGAGTTATAAGAATCGCAGCGGGTTTCAGATTTGATTCTTCGAGTTTCGCAATGATTTTTGGTACCAGACTGGGGATTGCGATCCCGGGATCAACAATTACGCATTCAGAATTCTTTGCTGGAGCAATAATCCAGCAATTCGTGGCAAAGAAATCGGCGACCACTTGATCTACAAATAGACCCACAATTGCTCCTTCGATATTCGCCACCTGAGGAAAATGCCCCCATCTCCAGGTTGGCATTCTCCCTCGGCCAAGGGATTCCCCAAGAAAAGCACGCCTGCTTTTTACAGATTCTCTTGTCGGGGGTACCGTGGAGCCCTCTAAACCGCTGAACCCGCAACGGCTTTGCGCCGCGCAACTAGTAGTTAGGAAGTAGACCGATGAATGCCCAAGAATTACCAGCCAACTCTGCTGCCGCCGCTCTAATTGGAGATCCAGGCAAATATGGCCGAGTTGATGAATCGGGAATGGTTTACGTCCAAACACCTGATGGTGAGCGAGTAGTTGGCTCTTATCCTGGAAAAACCCCAGAAGAGGCGCTCGCATATTTTGTCCGCAAATTTGAAGTTGTAGCCGCAGAGGTGGCACTTCTTGCCGCACGCATTGTAAGTGGGGCTATGGTCCCAGATTCTGCGCTACAAGCGGTCAATAAGTTGCGAAATCAGATTGACCACTTAAATGGCGTTGGAAATATTGCGGCGCTCAAATCTTCCCTTGAGCAGATTCCTTCATTAATTGAAGAGCATCGCTCTGCATATGAGGCAAGGCGCCAAGCGGAAGTCGAAGCGAAGGCTGCCAAGAAAGCAGCTGCGCTTGCAGGAAAAGAGAAGATTGTTTCGGAGGCTGAATCTCTAAAAGATTCTGAGCAATGGAAGGTCACTGGGGATCGCTTAAAGGAATTGCTTGAAGACTGGAAGAAGGCGCCTCGACTTGATAAGAAGACTGATACAGAACTATGGAAGCGCTTCTCAGCGGCTCGAAATCATTTCGATAAGAAGCGCCGTACCCACTTCGCTTCGCTTTCAAAGAAGCAAAATGAGGTAAAAAGCGCGAAGGAAAAGATTGTCCTTGAGGCCGAGTCGCTCGCCAATTCGACCGATTGGGTAGCGACGGCTCGTCGCTATAAGGCGCTAATGGATGAATGGAAAGCTTCCGGTCGAGGTAAGAAAAATGAAGATGCCAAACTTTGGGAACGCTTTAAAACTGCTCAAGACACCTTCTTCGCTGCAAAAAATTCAGATCTTGAAAAGCGCTCTGAATCCATGGCGGAGAACTTGGTAAAGAAAGAGGCGCTCGTCCTTGAGATTGAAGCACTTCTACCGATTTCCAACCTTGATGATGCAAAGCGTAAATTCCGAGATTTGAAAGCAAAATACGCTAAGAGTGGAATGATTGAACGTAATAAGCGAACCCAACTTGATCGTAGAGTCGAGAGCGTTGAGTTATCACTTAAAGAGGCTGAACAGGAACAGTGGCGCCGAACCGACCCGGGCGCTAAAGCGCGTGCTCTCGAAGTGGTCAACCAGCTTATTGCCGCTGTTTCAGATTATGAATCTAAAGCGGCCAAAGCTGAAGCCGCTGGTGATTCCCGAAAGGCCACAGAATTGCGCGAAGCGGCATCTGCGCGGGCAATCTGGTTGGCCGAAGCCCAGCGCGGCTTAGCTGAATTCAACGCCTAACTATTTGTAATTCGGTAAACGTCGTAAACGCCATCGATTTTTCGAATTGATGCGAGCACAACGTCAAGGTGTGATGCATCTGCCATCTCAAAAGTAAATCTTGATATAGCAGTTTGATCTTTAGTCGTGTTAACCGCAGCATGGAGGATATTTACCTCCTGATCCGACAAAGCTCTAGTTATATCTGATAATAAACGTGATCGATCGAGCGCTTCAATTTGAATGTTAACAAGGAATACCGTCTTGGCTCCTGGATCCCAAGACACTTTTACAATGCGATCGCCCTGATGAAACTTGAGATCTGCCACGTTTACACAATCACTTCTGTGAATACTTACACCACTCCCTCTAGTTATGAAACCAGCTATCGGATCACCTGGTACCGGTGTGCAACAACGAGCTAGTTTGATAAGGACGTCATCAATTCCTTCTACATTGACCCCGGAAGCGCTCCGTCTCTCAATGCGCGATTGCGAACCCGATGCAAGAATCTCGGTGATTGGGGTTTCGTGAGTCTCTTCTGAACCGATTGACGCGATTAACTTCTCGACCACGGAGTTTGAAGAGATATGGCCATCGCCAACGGCAGCATAGAGGCTCTCAATGTCTGCGTAATTCAAATCGTGGGATAGCTGCAAAAGAGTCTCGCCGGCGAGAATTTTCTGAATGGGGAGACCAGCCTTACGCATCTGTCTTGCGATTGACTCTTTTCCTGCATCAATCGCCTCTTCCCTACGCTCTCGAGTAAACCAAGCCTTAATTTTTGAGCGCGCCCTTTGAGACTTAACAAAATTTAACCAATCTCGGCTTGGAGCTGCATTCTCTCCCTTGTTGGTTACGACCTCCACGACATCTCCGTTTGTAAGGGCTACCTCCAATGAAACAAGTTTTCCATTGATCTTCGCCCCCACACATTTATTGCCAACCTCGGTATGAACTGCATAGGCGAAATCAACGGGCGTCGATCCCTGAGGCAGTGCAATAACGCTGCCCTTAGGAGTAAAGACAAAAACTTCAGGGGTACGGAGATCGAATCTAAGGGCGTCTAGAAATTCGGAGACATCAGTAGTTTCTTGCTGCCACTCGTGCAACTGCTTTAACCAAAGGACATCTGGAGAATCTTCACCCACTCTTATACCTTGCTTATATTTCCAGTGAGCAGCGATACCGTACTCGGCGCGACGGTGCATCTCATGTGTTCTAATTTGAATCTCAACTGCCTTACCGTTCGGACCAATAACGGTCGTGTGTAGAGATTGATAGAGATTGAACTTAGGCATCGCGATGTAGTCCTTGAATCTGCCCGGGACTGGATTCCATCTTGCATGGATAGCGCCAAGAACTGCGTAGCAATCACGAACATCACTTACCAACACTCTTATGCCCACAAGGTCGTAGATATCATTGAACTCGCGTCCCCGAACCACCATTTTCTGGTAGACGCTATATAGATGCTTCTGGCGACCCGTTACCTTTGCAGCAATCCGCTCACTCGTTAGATCCTTTTCAACCTCAGCAATCACTTCATTAGTTAGTTTTTCTCGCGATGGTGAACGCTCTGCAACAAGGCGCTCGATTGCCTCAAACTTCTTAGGCTCAAGGAACTTAAAGGATAAATCTTCCAATTCCCACTTCACCGCGTTCATACCAAGTCGATGAGCTAAGGGCGCATAAATATCCAGAGTCTCTCGAGCTTTTCGCGAAGCGCTTTCTGCCGATACGTATTGCCAAGTTCGTGCATTATGAAGTCTGTCAGCTAACTTGATAACAAGAACTCTGATGTCCTTTGCCATTGCGACGACCATCTTCCGCACTGTCTCAGCTTCTGCTGTTGGCCCATAAGTGAGTCGATCTAGTTTTGTTACGCCATCAACTAGATTCCCGATCTCGTCACCAAACTCCTTTCGCAAGAGCTCCGATGAATACTCTGTATCTTCCAATGTGTCATGTAATAGAGCTGCTGCGATTGTGTTTGAATCAAGTCCCAGTTCAGCAAGAATCTCAGCTACAGCAACGGGATGGGTGATATACGGTGCCCCGCTCTTGCGGAGTTGACCCTCGTGAGCTTTCTCAGCACGGAGGAAGGCTTTCTCAATAACTACGAGATCCGCCTCTGGATTTGCATGGCGAACTCGCTCTGCAACGGGTGCTAGTAGCGCGCTCATGCGCAGATTATCCGCTAAGAGCGCTTCTTGCGCTTATCTCTGCGGTTTTGAATTCTCTGACTTGGGGTTGCAGATCCGCCTCCGCGGGCCAGAACTCTCTGGTTGAGCGCTTTAATCGCGGGCTCGCGTTCGCGGAGCTGCACAAGCACCGGCGCTGCGATAAATATCGATGAATAGGTTCCGGCAATCAACCCAATGAAGAGCGCCAACGAAAGATCCTTGAGAGTTCCCGCACCAAGAATTCCCGCACCGACAAAGAGAATCGCCGCAACTGGAAGTAGAGCAATTAAGGATGTGTTCAGCGAACGAACGATGGTTTGATTGACTGCGAGGTTTGTCGCTTGTCCATACGTGTAGCGTCCCGTAGCTGTGATTGCCCGGGTATTTTCACGAACTTTATCGAATACCACAACCGTGTCATAGAGGGAGTAGCCCAGAATCGTCAAGAATCCAATTACGGTTGAGGGCGAAACTTCAAATCCGACCAGCGCATAAATACCAACGGTAATGAAAACATCATGAATTAGCGCGACAATTGCAGCAATCGCCATCTTCGGCTCAAATGCAAGAGCAAGATAGATCATGATGATGACCAAGAAGGCAATTAATCCTTGTAGCGCCTTCCGAGAGATTTCCTCACCCCAAGATGGACCAACGTTTTGGGTATCAATCGATTCAACCGTAACGCCAAATTCGGCGGCCAAGGAGTCCTGTATGTCGTTTGAGAGTGACTGTTCAATTACGCCAGTTTGAATACGGATCTTATTCTCGCCAATAGTCTGGGCTCTAAGTTCACCTTCGTAACCAGAACGTTCGACTGCGGCTTTAGCTTGGTCAATTGATCCAGTGGAAGTAGTAACAGTAAAAGAAGATCCACCCTTAAATTCAATCGAAAGTTCTACACCCTTGAAACCAAGTGCAAACATTGATAGAAGAATGAATACTGTCGAGAGCAGATACCATTTTTTTCGGTTTGCAATAATCTCTAGTGAAGTCTCGCCGCGATAGAGCCGTCCGCCTAATCCAGTAAATTTCATGACTTGACCTCCCCGCTCTCGTCTTCCCTAAGGGTTCCTACGCTCCTCGAGGAAACTCCTGAATACTTTGAACCCACCTGGAAGTACCTTGACTTTGCGATAAGAGATACCAACGGCTTGGTGAAATAAAAGATTATAATCAAATCGATAATGGTCGTTAAACCTAAAGTAAAAGCAAAGCCCCTTACGCTTCCAACCGAGACGATATAGAGGACTATTGCAGATATTCCACCAACTAAGTCAGCCACAACGATGGTTCGGCGAGCGCGTTGCCAGCCAGTCTCAACTGCAACTCTCAAAGGTTTACCTTCGCGAAGTTCATCCTTGATTCGCTCAAAATAAACAATAAATGAATCTGCGGTTACACCAATCGCAAGGATGGTTCCAGCAATACCAGCCAAAGTTAATGTATATCCAACTGCTTCAGTAAGTAGCGCGAGACTTAAGAGAACATGCGCCGCAGCGAGGGCGAGGGAACCTATAACTACAATTGAAAGAGCTCGATAGTAAAGTATCGAATAAATGACAACCAGAAGGAGACCGAGACCTCCAGCCAAAAGTCCCGCTTCAAGTTGATCGCTTCCGAGTGTTGGTGAGACCTGCTGAACCTCGCCTCGATCAAAGGCAAGTGGAAGCGAGCCATACTTAAGTACATTCGCTAAATCCTGCGCTTCTAATTGTGAAAATGAACCAGTTATCTGCGCCTGACCACCCAAGATTGCTTCATTGATTCTTGGTGCGGAAACAACAACTCCATCAAGCACTATAGCTACCTGATTTTGGGGGGCTGGAAGATTTACAACATCTTGAGTTAACTGACCAAATTTCTTTGTGCCATCGCCATTAAAATCAAGCGAAACAAACCAACCACTTGCGCTCTGAGGATCGATGGCTGCAGTCGCACCACGTACATCACGACCGACAACAACGGCAGGAGCGAGAAGATATCTTGAAAAACTGTTTCTATCGCAACTAACTAATACCGAATCCGGCTTATCGACAACAGCATTTGAATCAAAACTTGTGCAATCCAGAGCAAGGAAACGAGCTTCTTCATCCGAACTCAAATTAAGGCCAGCCAATAGTTCAGAATCATTCGGGGTTGGGACCGAGCCAGCCTCTACGAGAACTTGTCTAAAGCGCAGCTCGGCCGTCTGTCCAACCAAGTCAACGATTCTCCGACCAGTCTCGCCCGGAACAGCAATAACTATCTGGCGGTTTGTTCCAGTTCCCTCTGCGGTTACTTCGCTTTCCGCAACACCAAGAGAATCGACACGTTGGCGGATAATCGAAACGGCTTGATTAATTGCCTCAGGCGTTACCTGGCCAGTGTCTCCATCTTGAATTCGTGGTTGCAAGGTGACGCTAGTACCGCCCCGAAGATCAAGTCCTAAATTGATCGAGGTAGCCCCTAAAGAGAGGGCCACTCCTCCGAGAATTGCGGTTAGCAGAAGCGTTACGAAGAGAGTTCTGCCGGGACGCGCCTTCTTTGCATCACCCGAAGTGCGCTGGGAAGTTCCATATGACATGAGGCGGGAGTCTACTTTTCTAAATCTAGACTGTCGAAAAGCCCGGCTGCCTGGGGCGGCGGAGTTCTGCCTAGGTGTTTCCAAGCCAAGGCCGTTGCAGATCGCCCTCTCGGAGAGCGAACCATGAACCCAGATCTGACGAGAAAAGGCTCGGCCATCGATTCAACTGTTTCGCGTTCTTCACCGACAGCCATGGCAAGAGTGTTAAGTCCCACAGGTCCTCCGGCAAATTGCTCAATTAGTGCGCGAAGAATTGCAATATCAAGTCGATCCAACCCTTTCTGATCAACTTCGTAAACTTCTAACGCACTTAAGGTCATCTCTCCGGTCACGGAACCATCGCCATTAACTTGTGCGTAATCACGCACTCGTCGCAGTAATCGATTCGCAATCCTTGGAGTTCCTCTTGAACGCTTACCTAACTCCTTTATTGCCCCATCATCAACTGATACGCCTAGTAGTGAGGCACTTCGCCTTACAATCAACTCAATCTCAGTCGGTTCGTAATAATCAAGATGCGCTGTGAAACCAAACCGATCTCTAAGAGGTGCCGGGAGCAAACCGGCCCTAGTTGTAGCGCCTACTAAAGTGAAATGAGGAAGGTTCAATGGAATGGCGGTAGCCCCAGGGCCCTTACCAACGACTACATCGACTCGAAAATCCTCCATTGCCATATAGAGCATCTCTTCGGCTGGTCGCGCTAATCGATGTATTTCATCTAAAAATAGGATTTCTCCTTCAACTAAAGATGACAGAATTGATGCAAGATCACCAGCGTGTGTAATTGCAGGGCCACTAGTAATGCGAATCGGAGCCTTCATTTCTTCAGCAACAATCATGGCTAACGTGGTCTTTCCTAAACCCGGTGGTCCGGAGAGCAGAATGTGATCTGCCGGAGCCCCACGATCACTAGCAGCTTTCAACAAAAGACTTATCTGTTCACGTACTCGATGTTGGCCAATAAACTCCTGGAGATCATGTGGCCGCAACGCTTGCTCAGCCGAAAATTCCTCAGGTGTTAAGTCTTTGTCAAGAAATTCAGAACTCGTCACTTAGCGCTCCTTGCGCCTGCAAGAGATCGCTTTAGTAATTCTGACAGTTCTACCGAAGCCGGATCTACATCTAGCTCACTGATAGTCTCCTCAATTCTCCGCTCTGCATCTTTTGCTGAATAGCCGAGCGAGATGAGTGCCTCTGTCAATGAGTCACGCCATTTTCCACTCGCAGTATTCTTCGATTTACCTGTGTTATATCGCTCGCGTAATTCCAAGATAAGTCTTGATGCAACCTTCTTTCCAATTCCCGGTACTTGCTCTAAGGCTAATTGGTCACCTGACCCAATAATGCTCTGTAATTTTTCTGCATCAAAGACGTTTAGAAGCGAGTGAGCAACTTTTGGCCCAATGCCAGTAACGCTCTGCAATTCATTGAAAAGGTCCCGTGCATCTGCACTTTTGTAACCGAATAATTTCCAAGAATCTTCACGAACCACCAAGGAGGTATAGAGCGCGATTTCATCCCCGACGGCAATCTTGCTAGCTAAATCTGGAGCGACATTTATTTCATAACCAAGCCCCGACACATTTACAACGATTGAAGTCAGCCGAACTTCAAGGACACTTCCCGCGATTTGAGCAATCACTTTAGTCTCCCAGCTCTCTGTGAACTATTTGCTTTCAGCTTTTTTATCCTGGTCTGTTCAGTTCTGACTGCACTTTTGAGAATTTCTGTAGTCGAGCCTCGCCAATGATGGCAGATGGCCAGCGCTAATGCATCGGTGGTATCCACCGGCTTTGGAGTCTCCTTCAGGCCAAGAATTTTCATCACCATTTGGGCAACTTGCGCTTTATCGGCTCTACCTGAACCAGTTACAGCTGCCTTAACTTCAGTAGGAGTATGCAATGCAATTGGCAGGCCACTTTTTGCAGCAAGCAAAAGTGCAACCCCTGCAGCTTGACCGGTTGCCATCGCGGTACGGACATTCAGCTGAGAGAAAACACGTTCGACCGCAATCGCATCTGGCTTGACTTTCGTAATCCAATCCATCAAAGCGTGATCTAGTTGCAACAGTCTCTCTTCTAGTGGGGCATCACTATCGGTTCTAATGGCTCCAAAATCAACCAATTTCAACTTGCGACCTGAGTGAGAATCAACAACCCCGATTCCGCATCGCGTTAAACCAGGATCAATCCCCAAAACTCGCATGCAGGAAGCCTAATAATTACCACGTCGGAGACTAAGAGAGGCTCGCCATTACCTCTTCAGAAAGATCAAAATTGCCGTAGACATTCTGGACGTCATCAAGGTCCTCAATGGCATCGATCAATTCGAATACGGATTTAGCAGTCTCGCCATCAACACTCACTGAAACCGTTGGCAGAAATGAGATGTCAGCTGATTCATACTCAATACCCCCGACCTTAAGTGAATCTCTCGCCGCTGCTAGATGAGTTGGGGCAGTAACGATCTCGAAATTATCACCTAAATCATTTACCTCTTCGGCGCCTGCCTCTAGAACTAGCTCAAGTAGTTCATCCTCAGTTAGAGTTTTTTTCTCTTGCAACTTCTTTACCAGGACTACACCTTTTCGATTAAACATGTAAGCGACCGAACCTGGATCAGCGATTGTCCCACCATTCCTAGTAACAGCAACGCGCACTTCAGAGGCAATTCGATTTCGGTTGTCGGAGAGGCATTCAATTAGGAATGCTACCCCGCCTGGCCCATAGCCTTCATACATGATTGTTTCGTATTGAGCTTCTCCGCCTTCGCCCCCCGCTGCACGTTTTAGGGCCCTATCAATATTGTCACTTGGCACCGAATTCTTCTTCGCTTTTGCAATAGCATCAAAGAGCGTTGGATTTCCGGCAGGATCTGCTCCCCCATTCCTTGCTGCTACTTCAATTGCTTTTATATGTTTGGCAAATGCCTTTGAACGTTTCGAATCAATAAGTGCCTTTTTTCTCTTGATAGTTGCCCATTTGGAATGGCCTGACATTACGCGCCTACCTTCTGAGCACTTCTACAAATCTCTTCCACGAAATAGCGGTGGATACGATTATCGCTTATGAGTTCCGGATGAAATGAGGTCGCCAGAATGTTTCCACTTCGCACCGCGACTGGATGTCCATTTACTTCAGCAAGTACCTCAACTTTCGCTCCATATTCTTCTATCCAAGGCGCTCTGATGAATACAGCTCGGAAATTAGGACCAGTTAAACCTTTAAATTCAAGATCGCTCTCAAAAGAATCGACCTGCCGGCCAAACGCATTCCGTCGCGAAGTTATATCTAGACCACCAAAGGTTTCTTGTCCTTCGATTGCGTCTAGAACTCGATCCGAGAGCAGAATCAAACCCGCGCATGACCCATATACCGGCATACCGGATTGGATTCTTTTCTGTATCGTTTCAAAGAGTCCAAAGGCTCGCGCCAATTTGCTAATGGTTGTCGACTCGCCACCGGGTATTACTAACGCTTCCACCTTTTCAATTTCTGTAGCAGTTCGGACCTCCACTGCGGTAACGCCACATTCTAGGAGCGCCTTTATGTGCTCCCGAACATCACCTTGGAGCGCCAAGACTCCAATCAACATGCGTGTTACCAGCCTCGTTCTGCTAATCGATGCGGCACTGGAATATCGGCGACATTAATTCCGACCATGGCTTCGCCGAGTCCGCGGGATTGGTCGGCAACAACTTTAGGATCACTATAAAAAGTAACCGCTTTGACTATCGCAGCTGCACGTTTGGCGGGATCTCCGCTCTTGAAAATTCCTGAGCCAACGAAGACTCCATCAGCGCCTAATTGCATCATCATGGCTGCATCGGCTGGAGTAGCAATACCGCCGGCTGTAAATAGGACGACTGGTAACTTGCCAGATTGGGCAACTTCTTTCACTAGCTCGTAAGGAGCTTGTAATTCTTTTGCGGCAACATATAACTCGTCCTCGCGCATCGCCGAGAGCTTACGGATCTCTCCGGAAATTGAACGCATGTGCGTGGTGGCATTTGAAACGTCACCCGTACCCGCTTCACCTTTAGATCGAATCATGGCAGCACCCTCATTGATTCTTCGTAGCGCTTCGCCAAGGTTTGTAGCTCCACATACAAAAGGAACTGTGAAGTTCCACTTATCTATATGGTGCGTGTAGTCCGCAGGGGTAAGAACTTCTGACTCATCTATGTAGTCAACGTCGATAGCTTGAAGGATTTGTGCTTCGACAAAATGTCCGATCCGGGCCTTCGCCATTACTGGAATCGAAACAGATTCTTGAATTTCGGCGATCATGTCGGGATCTGACATCCGTGCGACGCCGCCTTGAGCACGAATATCGGCGGGGACGCGTTCGAGCGCCATTACAGCTACAGCGCCAGCGTCCTCAGCAATCTTCGCTTGTTCTGCATTGACGACGTCCATGATTACGCCGCCTTTGAGCATTTCGGCCATGCCGCGCTTAACGCGCGAAGTTCCGGTTACGTGAGTCTCAGCCATGCGGGAATTCTACTTAGTTTCGCCAATCAAGCGAGTTTGGGCCTAATTCTCAGTGGCTTCCAGAGCGACCGGGTAGGTAATTACTGGCTTCCTATCGGTGAGAAATATCCAAACTTGGCCAGTAGCGAAATATGCAGCTTCGCCATCGGGAAGAACCCAAGATGTGGGTGATTCGGCGCTTTCACGATTCCAGGTCACTTCAGTAACTGAACCGTCACGAAGTAAATAAGCCGTGCCGCTTCCCACAACCTTTGTCTTCGGAGTTATCCCACCAAATTTATCACCGTACTCCGATGGCGATATATCAACCAACTGAATGATCATCATATTCGATCCGAGTTGCAAGCCAGATTTTGCAAAATTTGGAGCGCCATTAAAATTCAAAATGAATTTGCTTTGCTCCTCATTCCATATGGCTTCATAGGAAGCACTGGGCCAGTTAATTTTTGCGCTCGATATTGGTTCTGCAAAGTCGCTGATATCACCATGGTTCCACCCAATAGTTGAGACAGAATCTACTTCATTAGCTTTTTCTAATAACAATGGTATGCGGACCATCATGGCATAAGGTGCAATCCGACTTGGATCATTGAAGTAAATGCTCGGAGGATTTCGTTCTGCACTGAGATTAACAAGATCTGCATTTGCTAATACGGGACGCAGCTTGCTCTGTGCGCCGCTATAAATGAAACCAACTTTTCCGAACTGCGCCAAAATATCAATATCTGATATTCGAGCTGAACGTACTGGTCCAACTCTCTCTGGGTAATTGGAACTATAAATACCCATCAAACGAGTTAATCCAGCCTCAACTTGTGCCACGAACACGACATCGGCGCTTTCAACTCCTTCTTGGGGATGAGCCGCTCTCGTGTCATCAAACTTTATGGCAATGACTTTCCCATTTTTGCCAACCTCACCAGTAAGTATGTTTCGCTCTAGTTCTGGTCGTGCGGTTGTGTCGACGAGTGGATTACTGGGAATCGAGCAACCTGAAATTAACAGAAGGGATACAAACTTAATCCCGGACTTGCGGAAGAATTTAGAGAACATCATCTTCAAATGCATATGTGACGGGCAAGGGCGCCCTGCCTGCTAGGCGGAAGGCTCGAATAATAAATTTAGACCGGCGTTTTCGGGTGGCGCTCACGGCTTCTCGATGTATTGCGATCGCCGTCCTCAATCTGTCAGTGATTGACTGTAACTCTTCAAATGATTCGGGGTATATCTCTGGAATATCACTCTCTTGCACCAGAAGTTTTAGAGCTTCCGATAGTCCGCTCTCGGCCCCGCTCCGTTCTGAAAATTCGGCATCTCGAGCTTGGTGAGAGGCTAACGTAATTAATAGCTTGGTGGCCGGATCGATCTCCTTAAAGTTTGCGATTTCCTGAGCAAGAGCAGCCCTGCGTTGCAAAATGGAATCGAGATTGGCCCAGGATGTTTCAACTCGATGATGTAGTCGATCTAAGCGATTGGCTGAGAAAGTCAGATACCAGATAAAGACTAAAGAAATGAGAAGCACTGCGATAAATTCACTCATTAGGTTTACTGGTCCTCCCTACTTAAGAATCTCAACCAACTTCTAGGTTCAGATCCCACAGTTACTCTCTCCATCTCCCCTTTGGCATGCAAATAGACATTCATGATTTCTGGGCCGACAACTCGCCAATCAAACCTCATCGCTCCTTCTGTCGCTCGTTGTTTCAATGTTTCTAAAGCAAACCGGTCGTGAAATAGTTTAATAATGACTCGTGCTAGATCTGTTGAGTTCTCATTCTCAAAAGTGTGGCCAAATACACCATCGCCCAAAACATTTCTAAATGCGGGCAGATCGCTCGCTACTATCGCAGCGCCACTCGCCATCGCCTCAGCCAGAATAATGCCGAATGATTCTCCACCGGTGTTTGGAGCAATGTAGATATCAACGGACTTTAAAAAGTTTGCCTTCTCTTCTTCGGTTAGTCGACCGAGAAATTCGATTCGGTTTCTTAGGTTGGGATTTACAGACTGCATAACTTCAAGCCCTTCTCCCGGCCCAGCAATCAAGAGCCTTAAATTCGGAATGGTCCGAACCAGATTCGGCAGAGCTGAAAGGAGTATTCCGAGGCCCTTGCGTGGCTCCGAAAAGCGACCCAAAAATCCCAGCGTGAAATCCCTCTGCCAAGCTGCATTGGTTTGAGCAGAGGCGAAGTAGGAAGTGTCGATTCCATTCGGAATGACAAGCGCATCGGTATCAAGATGAATCGTTAAGGTCTCACGAGCTACTTCACTAACTGCAATTCGGGCGCGCAACTTCTCTATCACTGGTTCGAGCAGTGGGGCGATAGCAAAAGCAACTTTCTGTCTCGGGGCTGCAACATGAAATGTTCCTACCATGGGCCCGTCTGCAATCGAACAGGCAAGAAGTGAGAGGGAAGGAATTGCGGGTTCATGAAGATGCAAGACATCAAAATCGTTTCTAGCAATCCATTGCCTAACTCGAGTTGCTGCCAGCGGACCGAAGAGAACACGTGCAACTGCACCGTTATAGGGAATAGCAACGGGCCGACCTGCAGCGACTACAAAACTCTCTTCGATTGACTCCCCTTCAACTGCAGGAGCAAGCACAGAAACTTCGTGACCATCATCAATGAAGTGATGCGCCAAATCTTTTATATGCGCTTGCACTCCCCCGGGTATATCCCATGCATAAGGAGAAACCATTCCAATTTTCAATTAATTACTCTCTTCTTCAACGAATATTCGTTGTTGCATATGCCAAGAAGTTGGATCTTGCTGAATATCGAACTCAAATCTATTCGCAATCTCCTGAGTTAAACGCTGTACCTCGCTTGCTTCGGGCTCATCGCGCCGCACTACAAACGGTCCGTTAAAAGCAATTCGAATGCCACTCTCGGTATACGAAACGTAGGCTGCTATTAAATGCGCTTTTGTGCGGTAGGCCAAAAGCGCAGGCCCCGCTGGCATTCGAGCACGGGCGCCGAAAAAATCAACCTCGACACCAGACTTCGAAAGATCGCGATCGGCCACTAAAGCAATCAGCTCACCTTCATTCAGGCGCTTGATCAATTCTTCGGTGACGTTTGCCTGTAGATCTAGGACCTTCATCCCCATACCCTCCCGATGAGCCAAAAACTTTTTAAAAAGTCGCTCGGGTTTTAAGTGCTCGGCAACGGTATGAACTGTAATTCCTTGAGAGCAGTAATACAGTCCAGCGTGGTCCCAGTTTCCAGCATGTGGAAGAGCGATGATTACGCCGGCACCACTCTTAACAGAATCTACGAATAAATCATTATTTTCAGTAGTGACCGTTGTCGCAACTCGCGTGGTGCTCCAATCCGAAATTCGGAAAGTGTCACACCAATAACGCATGGCATTCGCTAATCCACTTTTCACAAACTCTTCAATTTCGTTCTCACTCTTCTTGGGAAACGCGGTCCAATAATTAGCTCTTAACCTTTGAACCCTTCTTCCATTCTTCTTATAGGCGCGCCGACTTAACCAATTGAAAAGCGAATAGGCCTTGCGTTCGGGCAACAATCTGACGAATCGCCAGAGCGCGCTATATAAAGTGAACGTTAAATACTCAGAAGCCGCTTTCATGCTTGATATACAACCTTTAAACGTTGTAACACTGTTACCAAGCTAAGAAGGGTTAAGAGCGTTAAAGAGATTGGTAAAGCAATATTTAGGCCAAGACCATATAGCCCCGTGCCGACGAGCAAGATGATTAGACGTTCGGCTCGTTCGGCCATTCCAACAGAACAAGATATTCCCAAGCTCTCGGCCTTTGCCCTTATATATGGGATGAGGCCACTTAGAAATAGCACCGCTATTGCGAGAAAGTGAAGATCTGAAGGTTCCTCGAAAAGGTAGATCCAAATTCCAATCACGATTGCGGCATCACTGACTCGATCTAGCGTCGAGTCGAGCAATGCTCCCCACTTTGTTCCATGAGTATCGGATAGGCGCGCCATAGTTCCGTCAAAGAGATCACTTAGTGCAAAAAACGAAACCACCAACGTTCCCATAAAAAAATTACCCGCTGCAAAAAAATAGATTGCCGAAAAAGCTACGCCAACAGCTCCAATTACGGTGATTGCGTTGGCGCTTATGCCCAAACGCAACATCGTTCGGCATATCGGCGTTATAAATGATGTCACTTGCGCCTTGAATATCTGCTGAATCATTGGATACATCGTAGGCTCTCCACATGAATACCGGCCTGATTCATATGGCCCTGGCTCACCATTATGAGGTACAGCCGGTTGCCCACATATCGGAATTGAGGGTGGACCTTCAATTCATGGCGATTCCCAGCGAGTTGAGGGATTTTGAATTCTCCGAGAAGTTAGATTTTTTTGCCCTACTAGTTGACGCTCGCAGTGGCATCTCTCCACAGATGATTGAAGTTTGGCAACACTATCAAGATCGTCAATTTCCCAGGGTTTTGCTCGTTCAAGGCATTGAATTTTCCGAGTCAGACTTTGATGACATTGTTTTAATTGGAAATAGAGTCCTAGAGCAATTTGCAACTCCATACCTGGTTCTCCATGACGAAATAGGAGAACCAACTGGACTAATTTCGCTCGAGGACAATATCGTCCATGATTATTCTGGTTCAACAGTGACCAATTATCCGGCAGAAAAAGAAATGATTGAACTAATCAAAGACTTCCAAGATGAATACACCCAGCTCTACAAAGAGCTAGGGACCGAGGGCTTCTTTCAAGGAATATTTGCGATTGCCTTACCAATCGGTTCATCCAAGCGATTCGGTACACCTGAGCTAAACAGAATTATTGAATCTCTAACCAAGCACTAGCTAGTTCTGCGCGAGTTTCGCTTAAGAGCTTGGGCAGTACTTTTGTCTGCCCTATAAGAGGCATGAAATTTGCATCACCAGACCATCTGGGAATCACATGTTGATGGATATGTTCAGCTACCCCAGCTCCTGAAACAGCACCTTGATTCATACCGAGATTGAAACCACCTGGCTTAGAAACTTTTCTGATGACGCGCATAGAATCTGAGGTTAAGCGAAATAGTTCTTCCCGCTCTTCATTAGTTAAATCCGTTAAATCTGCTATGTGTCGATAAGTGCAAATGAGTAAATGGCCAGGGTTGTAGGGATATAAATTAAGTACGACGTAGGCCGTGTGTCCGCGAAAAACAATTAGCGAGGATTCATCTTCTCCTTTGGGAATTTCGCAGAACGGACATGAAACATCGTTCTCCTTTAAGGGTCGGTTTTCGCCCGACAAATAAGCCATTCGGTGGGGAGCCCACAGGCGCTGCCAACGATCTGGGATGCCTACCCCATCGACAGCGCCATTGGTCATTAGATTTGATCTCTAAACTTGAGTTCGATCCAGAATTACTTTTTGAATTATTTCGATAGCTTCCTTGATCGGGACTCCGTTTTTCTGTTCACCATTTCTATATCTAAAGGAGACGGCCCCTGCGCTCTGGTCCTCTTCGCCCGCAATCAACATAAATGGAATCTTTTCAGCTTGCGCGTTTCGAATCTTCTTCTGCATGCGATCATCTGAATCATCCATCTCAGCTCGGATACCGAGTTTTCGCATCTGAGCAATCACTTCGGCTAGATAAGGGGCAAAAGTTTCAGCAACCGGAATGCCTCGAACTTGCACTGGGGCAAGCCAGGGCGGAAATGCACCTGCGTAGTGCTCAGTCAGGACGCCGAAGAAACGTTCAATTGAACCAAAAAGCGCCCGATGAATCATTACGGGACGTTGCCTAGAGCCATCCGAAGCTTGATACTCGAGTTCAAAGCGCTGAGGGAGTTGAAAATCCACCTGGATAGTTGACATCTGCCATGTTCTTCCGATGGCATCTTTAGCTTGAACGCTTATCTTGGGACCGTAAAAGGCGGCGCCTCCTTCGTCCATAACCAATTTCAAGTTCTGCTTCTCAGCAGCGCTTCTCAACGTTTCAGTAGCGCGGTTCCAGTCTTCGTCTGCTCCAATAAATTTCTCTTTATTCTTTGTTGATAATTCAAGATAAAAATCTTGCAGACCATAATCTCGGAGTAAATTGAGAACAAATGTAAGCAGACTATCTAGCTCATCAGCCATTTGTTCAGGAGTGCAATAAATATGAGCATCGTCCTGGGTGAATCCTCTAGCTCGAGTAATTCCATGTATTACACCAGACTTTTCGTAGCGATATACCGTGCCAAATTCAAAAAGCCGAAGCGGAAGCTCTCTGTAGGACCGTCCTCTGGAGGAGAAGATCAAATTATGAAATGGGCAATTCATCGGCTTCATGTAGTACTTCTGGCCAGCGCGTTTGATGGTGCCGTCGGCATGAAGTTCCTCATCCATCACCATCGGTGGATACATTCCTTCTGAGTACCAATCCAGATGACCTGATTTTTCGAAGAGCGCAGACTTGGTTAGGTGAGGTGAATAAACGAATTCGTATCCCTCTTCAACATGACGTTTTCTCGAGTACTCCTCCATCGCCATGCGGACGATTCCACCTTTAGGGTGGAAGACTGCCAAACCTGAACCAATCTCATCTGGAAACGAGAAGAGATCGAGTTCCGCCCCGAGACGACGATGATCACGCTTTTCAGCTTCGGCCAAGAAATTCAGATATTCATCGAGCGCTTCTGGCGACGGCCAGGCAGTTCCGTAAATGCGCTGCAACATTGGATTCTTCTCAGATCCGCGCCAATATGCGCCGGCAGAACGCATCAATTTAAATGCTGAAATGTATTTTGTTGAAGGCAGATGGGGACCGCGACATAAATCGCTCCAAACTGCCTTGCCGTCTCTTCCAAGATTGTCGTAAATCGTCAATTCTCCGGCACCGACTTCGACCGAAGCACCTTCTGCTACATCACCACTCTTTAATTTAATCAATTCACACTTGTAAGTTTCACTAGCGAGCTCGCTCAACGCTTCGCTCTCGGTAACTATCCTGCGCTTAAATCGTTGACCATCCTTAATGATCTTGCGCATCGCGCTCTCGAGCTTCTCTAAATCTTCTGGTGTGAAAGGCCGCTCTGGATCAAAGTCATAATAAAAACCATCAGATATTGGCGGTCCAATTCCTAAACGAGTCTGCGGAAATATGGATTGCACGCTTTGTGCCAACACGTGCGCTGTCGAGTGCCGTAGAACATTAAGTCCCTCGACGCTATCAATCGTGAGCGTTTCAACAACATCGCCATCGCGCAAGTCACTCCAGAGATCTTTTATTTCACCATTAATTCGACAAATCACAATTGCCTTGGGACCTGGTTTCATCTGGTCCGGATAAACCTCTTCACAAACTTGTGTAACCTTTTGGTCAACTGTTAAAGATTTGGGTGCGCCATTCAGCGTGATTGAAATTAAGTCGGCTCCGGAAGCACTAGTCACGGAGCGAGGCTACCAAAGCGTCGATTCCTCTAAGCGTAAAGAATGACCAAGAGGGCGATTGAGAATAAAGCGCCGCCCGCAACCAAGAGGTATTTAACCCAGAGGGGAATGCGAAACTTTTCGGATGTGGTTTGAGCTATCGATTTAGTCTTACGGATTGCATTTGCGGCCCAAGCAAACTCAGTTGCCAAGATTCCGAGTCCCGCCAAAAGCACAAGTAACCCGGGCCCCGGGGCAAAAAGAAATATTGTGCCGATAATCGTTACGAGTCCCCCGATAACGCCGATAAAAACGCGCCAGACGATTGATCCATATAGATTTGACTTGATCTGTTGGCGAAAATTCACAGGGCAAGATTACCCAAAAGCCAACTATGAAAACTCTCTTGAAGTTCTCGAAGTGCGTCAGAATTAGGAGAGCTTTTCCCGTCAATCTCCTTAATGCTCTGGATTTCGCGAAGGCTTGAGATTGCGGCAACGGCCTGGGCGCTTCCAAGGTCATTCCTCGTTATTAAAACCTCACTAACTCCAAAGTGGGAAATAAGTTCCCCCCTTGTTATTCCGGGTAGAGCTCCACTCTCAAGTCGTGGCGTTATCCACTTTCCATCAACAAGAGCGATCAAGTTTGAGGTTGAGAGCTCGGAAACTTCATCATCCCAACCCACGAATACTGCGTCATCAAATCCTTTACTCAAGGCATAACGTCTAGCCTGTAACCGCATCGAATAGGAGGCGGTTTTGAACTGTAAGCCGTCAGAGCGCTCCGGAAGGGTCAGACATCGAATGCCCCCTGTGGGGGGTGAATACTCTTTGTATGAAACAACCACATCGCCATCGGCAAAAGCCGATACTCGCAGCGCTCCATCTTTGAAGCTTTCTGACTTGAGCGCCTTTTCAATGGCGCTACAAACCGCCCCTCGTTCATAGCCCTTAGGTAATAAATCAGAGTGGGATATCTGGCGAAGCCCTAGTTCTAGTCGATCCAAGTGTTTGGTTAGAGCGAAGAGCTTGCCCTCGTAACTTCTAAGGGTTTCAAATGCCCCATCGCCGAGCAGTATTGCATCACTCAGCCCTGACCCCTCATGCAATTCCCCATTAAGAATTATCATCGTTGCGTTAGAGCTATCAGGCGGCGAGCCTTTAGTTCAGTCTCCTCCCATTCAGAGACAGGGTCACTATCCCAGGTTATCCCTGCCCCGGTTCCAAAATGGATTTGGTTATGTTCTTTCCAAAAAAGTCGAATTCCAACGCTGAGTTCCATCCGTTTGCCATCAGACCAACCAAAGACGCCACAGTATGGACCGCGTCGCCCTTCATTCTCTCGAATGATTCTTAACGCGCTTGATTTCGGCGCTCCACTAATAGAGCCAGGTGGCATTACCTGGCGAAGCGCTTCTGAGAGTGTGATTTCTGTCAGCAGAGCGCCTCTAATATCTGAAACGAGATGAAACAATCCTGGATGCGCCTCGGTTGCAAGGAGCCTCGGAGTAGAAACGCTACCGGTCCTGCAGATTCGACCCAGGTCATTTCGTATTAAGTCAACAATCATTAGATTTTCGGCACGGTCTTTCGGCAGAAACTCCGCGGTCTCGGAAGTCCCTTTGATCGGGCTCGAAAGAATAATTTCATCATTCTTCGAAATAAATCTCTCTGGCGATGCCGACGCGATTTCTAGCCCCGAAATTGATAGGTAACCTGCAAAAGGCGCTGGATTTTCATTCAAAATGTGACCAAACAGTTTCGAGAGGTCGCCATCTTCAACTACCGGAGCAGAAAGTATTCGACAAGCATTAACTTGATAGACCTCGCCGGTTGCAATTAAATTTCGGATTTCATTTACAAAGTTTTGGTATTCGCTCTTCGTTTTTGAACTACGCCACTCGCCGATTCGGAGCGGAGAGTTGCTGCTAATAAATTCTTGCTCACGAACCTCTTTGAAGCGGGCCAAGGTCCACTCGCCTTCGAAAGTGCCCACGATTGACCAGAATCCCGGTTCGTTAATTGCCTCCAAGTCGGTTCTGACTTCTTGAAGGTTCTCGGCCTGGCGCCCATTCATCCAGAAACGCTCCAAAGACCACCGCCTAATTTTCATTCATTTGGGAAGCCCTCTAAATCTAGGATAGATTTCCCCTCCTTGATTAGCGCTGCCAATAGGTGGCGGGATCAAGTTTGCGGACGTAGCGCAGTTGGTAGCGCGGAACCTTGCCAAGGTTCAGGTCGCGGGTTCGACCCCCGTCGTCCGCTCGATGCGAGGAAACAGCAGGTGGAATCGGAATGTTAGAGATTTGGTGGAGTGGCCGAGAGGCGAGGCTCGGGACTGCAAATCCCGCTACACGGGTTCAAATCCCGTCTCCACCTCGATAAGTTTGCATTGAAGCTTGAAAACTAAATAAGGACGATTAGCGCAGCGGTAGCGCACTTCCTTGACATGGAAGGGGTCACTGGTTCGATCCCAGTATCGTCCACACGAGCAGTACGATTCGAAAATGCTTGAGGCCATACTTTTAGCGATACTTCAAGGTCTCACAGAATTTCTCCCTATTTCATCTAGCGCCCATCTTCGAATCGCCGGGATCATCTCACCGGGGGCTGAAGATCCAGGAGCGACCTTCACCGCAATTATCCAATTGGGTACCGAGTTTGCAGTCTTGGTCTATTTCCGCCGGGACATTGCCCGAATTATTAAGAACTGGGTTGCGTCAATTCAAAGAAAAACACATGAAGCACAACAAGCGCGACTGGGTTGGCTAATTATTTTTGGCTCGTTGCCAATTATGGTTTTTGGGTTTCTTCTTCAAGATCAAATA
>Ga0208004_1000017_pt1 | contig 52766 bp, 54 predicted proteins | sample DEB08_DNA_6_FD_184522 | JGI IMG/M metagenome (GOLD analysis project Ga0208004, IMG submission 184522) | Aqueous microbial communities from the Delaware River and Bay under freshwater to marine salinity gradient to study organic matter... | ecosystem: Environmental > Aquatic > Marine > Coastal ...
TTTGAACTATGCGAACCTGACCAATGCGAACCTGACCGGCGCCTACGCACCCTTCGTGACGATGAATTACGCGAACCTGACCAATGCGAACCTCACCGGTGTGAACCTGTCCGGCGCGACCCTGACAGGCGTGGTCTACTGCAATACGACGATGCCCGACGGCAGCGTCAATAACAGCGGCTGCTGACACAAGAGCGAGCTGTGCCCTTCCGCACAAGGGACGCCACAGTCGCTCCATCACGAGTTGCAGAAACCACCGGCGGCGTTGCTCCGATCGCCCACCCTTCTCCCCTATGCACGATCGTCGACGTCGACCTCGCGCAGTTCGATGAGGTGTGGGCGGCCGGCGGCCACCCGCACTACGTCTTCCCCACGTCGTTCGATGAATTGGTGCGCATCACCGCTGGCACGCCCGCCGACGTCGGCGCATAGGGCCCTCCACGGATCCCCTAGTCGAGATCGGCGATCACGATCTTGCGCATGGTGAGCATGCGCTCCGTCGCGAGACGAGCCACTTCAGCATCTGCACTTGAGAGCAGCTGAGGAAGCCGCCGCGGGATGATCTGCCAACTAACGCCGAAGCGGTCGCTGCACCACCCGCACATACTCTCCTCGCCACCGTTCGAGACGAGGGCATCCCACAGCCGGTCCACCTCCTCCTGCGTGTCGCAGAAGACCTGGAAGCTGATGGCGTGGGAATGCGCGTACTGAGGCCCGCCGTTCAGTGCGAGAAAGGGTCGGCCGAAGAGTTCGAACTCGACCGTGAGGACCGACCCCTCTGGCCTTTGCGCGTCGGTCGGGTAGTAGGAGGTCGACACGATCGTGGAGCCCGGGAAGGTCGCGACGTAAAACTGCACGGCATCCTCGGCCTGACCGTCGAACCACAGGCACGTGGTCACTCCATCGATCGACACGCCACGAGCCTACGCATAAAGGTGGCTTCCTGAGCAGCCTGTGCCTAGTCTTCGGCCCCTCATCCCAGCGACACGGGGATGACGATCTCGTTTCGTCGTAGGAACGGGGGCTTCCACGGCGGGTCAAAACGGGCCCAGCGAGGCTCCCCAGCTTCTTGCCAACCTGCCTCGGCAATCACCCGCCGAAGTTGTTCGGTACGGCGCTCGACGTTCGACTCGGTCCAACGTCCTGACCAGCGAATGGCAGCCACTGTCTCCGCCGGAACCGCGCGAAGGGACACGCGCTGATCGGTGGGTATCGGGTAGTCCGCTAGGTCGCGCCCGGCCGGGAGCACGAAGGAAACGGTCCATTCACCAGTGTCCGTAGCCTCCTGAATGACCGGCGCCGTCATGGCCAGTCGTTCGCCGGTGGACTGCTGGATCACCGGCGCGGTCATCGCCAAGGATTCGGCGCCTCGGTTCGCTCCGGAGATGTATTGGAAGAGCGGCCGAAATGCGGCGCTTCCAGCCTGCTCCGCCGAACCGGACGCCACGACATCCGCAACAACACAGGACGCGTACTCGCGGAGTTCTACGTCGCCCAAGGCCTTAAGTACTCGATACTCCTGCTGTTCGGTCATCGCTTTCACACTATCCCCAGGATGCAAGCCAGGGCGGTCTCCATGTCCGACAACTCCCGACAGCAGCGCTAGAGCTCGATGATCAAGCCTGCGTAGTCGCGAGCCACCGCGGGACGGTCAAGCAGGCGCCCTCCGGGCAGCGGGACAGCCGCCGGTGAACCTGCACTATCGACGAACGCGACCGAGGGGTACCCGGCTCCGGTGATGCTGAGCACGACCTGACCCAGCATGAGGACCTGCTCCCCCGGCGGCAGCGCCGCAACCTCCGGCGTGATGATGACGATGACGGATCCACTCTCGGTGATCCCGCCCTCTTCCGGAACGGATACCAATGACTCCTCGGTCAGGGGATCGCGCACCACGGTGCGGACGCCTTCCTCGGACTGTGCTGCATCTGGGCCGTTCGTGAGGCCACTGATGATGCTCGCGGGTCCGAACTCATCACCGCCAGGGAATTCGGCAAGAACCGGCACGAGTCCGTCCTCGCGCACGAACCACAGGCGGACCGTACGCGCGGGAACATCGGTCGGAGAATCGGTCGGCGACGCCGTCGGTGACGGCGCGGGCAGCGCTCCTGACGGGACCGGCTGCGGCGAAGCGTCTACGCGAACACCGCAGGCCACGAGTCCCAACGCCGCCACTACGGCGGCCATCGTTGCCGCTGCGCGCCTCATGCTGAGATCTCCCACGGGACGCTCACGACAAATTGCGCGCCGCCCTCTTCCGCACGGCCCACCTCGAGCCCGGCATGGATAACGCCAGCGTGTTCGAGCGCGATAGCCATGCCGAGACCGGCACCGGAGGTCGGATCCGCCTGGTCCCCTCGCACGAAAGGCTCGAAGAGGCGCTTGGCGAGTTCCTCATCGATCCCGGGTCCCGAATCTCGAATGCGCACCGTCACCGCATGGCTATCACTCAGGATCTCCACGCAACGCAGGCCCGCGCCGTGGCTTTCGGCGTTGCGAACGATGTTGTCGAAGACGCGCTCAAGGTGCCGACCATCGGTGCGCACGACTGGTCGCTCACCCACCATGATCGCAAGGTCCACACCATGCTGCTGCAGGATCTGCGTCAGCATCCGGGCCACGTCGACGGGTTCGACCTCGACGTTCTCGGCCGCTGTCATGCGGCTGATCTCCAGCAGATCGATGAGCATCCGCGAGAGACGTCGCACTTGACGCGCCAAGTGCTCCACGATGCCGGCATCACGTGGGTCCATGTCCGGTGCTCGGTCCTCGAGGAGTTCGGTCACGCCGGAGATGGCCGTCATCGGCGAACGGAGCTCGTGACTCACATTGGCCGCGAACCGCTGCTCTCGAGCGATGCGGGTTTGCACCGAGTCGGCCATCTCGTTGAAGGCGCTGGCAATGGGATCAAGGTCGGGATCGCCCGCAGCCGGGAGACGCACGTCAAGGTCGCCCGCGGCCAGGCTGCGTGCGCCGTTGCCCAGTTGATCGACCGGGACCAACAGCCGGCGCACTGAGTACCAGCCCAGCAGCGCGCCAAGCGCCCCGGCGAGGACCGTGACGGCGACCAGCCCCCAACCACCGATAACGAGGGTGCGATCGAGAGTGCGTAGCGGGAAAACCTCGACGAAGAGCGCGCGCTGCGTCGGCAGCCCAATGACCAGGTAGGGATCGCCCGCCACCTCGATCCGCTGCTGAGCTCCCTCGGCTTCGGCCTGGGCCAGGAGATCTGCTGGCAGAGAGTCCGGTGGCACCGCGACGGTCGACGTGAACCAAGTATCACCAACACGGAGCATCGGCTGCGAGCCATCGACGACCGGGATGACCGCGAGAGCCTCACCCGGCCGAGATCCCGCGGCGAGTGCTGAGTTGACCGCACGCGCATCAAGCGAGGCGCGAATGAGCGCTGAGTCCGACCGCTCCCCGGTCAGGTACCAACTCGCAATGACGTACGTCGCACCGGAGACGGCCGCGGCGACGGCCAGCGACAAAATGGCAAAACTCACGACCACGCGTACGCGTAGGCCGAAGGACAGCATGGTTAGGCCTTCATGCGATAGCCGAAGCCGCGAATCGTGAGCAGCAGATCGGGGCGTGACGGATCGGACTCGATCTTGCCCCGGAGGCGGTAGATCAGATTGTCGACGACGCGTCCGTCTCCGGCGTTCGAGTATCCCCACACCGTACGCAGAAGGTAGTCACGGCTGAGCACACGTCCCTGGGCCGACATGAGCGCCTGCAGAACGTCGAACTCAATTCGAGACACGGGGAGCGCCACGCCGTCGCGGAAGACCTCACAGGTGTCGGCGCGCAATTCGAGGGGTCCGCAGCGCAGGACAGCCTCGTCCGATGCGCTGGACACAGGTCGGCGCAACTGGCGTCGAATTCGCGCCATGAGTTCCTTGGTGACGAATGGCTTGGTGACGTAGTCATCCGCCCCAGCCTCCAGCCCAGCAACGACATCATGGCTGTCAGTGTTGGCTGTGACGATGATGATGGGTACCTCGCTGCGTGCCCGCAGACTCCGCACAAGGTCGAGACCGTGAATGCCTGGCAGGCGCAAGTCGACGAGCACGATGTCGGGCATCTCGTCCTGGAGTTGGACGAGGGCGGCTTCACCCGTCTCGGCCTCCATGACCCGGCACCCGTCGTTTTCCAGGTTGGTGCGTAGGACCATGCGAATGGTGGGGTCGTCTTCGACGACCAAGGCGGACTTTGTCACAGTCAGCATGGTGCGGGTTTCCTCCTAGTAACGCATGGCCGGTACTACGCAGGTGACACACTTGCGACACGAACTCGCGCCTTGACCCTTTCACTCTGCAATAGCACCCGTGTAGTTAGGTGACCCTAACTTTATCGCTAAGGTGAGCCCATGTCTGAGACGACACCCGAGGTACCGAGGGATCCGGTGTCCCTTCGCTTCCTGTGGCGCGCTGGCTTCATCGCCATAGCCCTCATCGCCATCGCCCTTTTCGCGAAGTTTGTGCTGGAGGACGGCGGTGGGGTCATCTTCACCGTTCTGATGGCGTGGTTCTTCGCCATGGCCATCGCACCGGCGGTGGACAAACTTGCCCGGCACATGTCGCGCGGATTCGCCACCCTCATCGTCATGGGGGGCGTTGTCGTCTTCCTCATCCTTTTTGGCCTCGCCTTCGGCAAACTGCTCATCGAGCAACTCATCGAGGTCGTCGAGTCTCTTCCAGGCCTCGCCGCACAGGGGCTGATCTGGTTCAACGAGACCTTCGGGACGGCGTACTCCGCACAGGAAATCCTCGACCAGATCAATCTCGATCAAGCGGCTCTTCAGCAGATCGCCAGCGACGTGGCGCTCGGGATCTTCGGATTTGCCGCGTCGCTCCTCGGCAGCCTCTTCGGGCTGTTCACCTTCGGCCTCATCGCCTTCTACCTGTCCACTGACGGGCTACGGCTGCGGCGCTTCATCGCGGCCATGTTGCCCGAGCGCAGTCAGGAGGTGTTCACGACCGTGTGGACGGTGACCGCCGAGAAGACGGGACGATACGTGGCTGCGCGGGCCATCCTCGCCACCATCAACTCTGCGGCCAGCGGCATCGTCTTCTTCCTTATCGGCCTGCCCTACTGGCTTCCCCTCGCCATCTGGACCGGCCTGGTGGCTCAGTTCGTGCCCACCATCGGCACCTACATCTCGATCATCCTGCCCGTCCTCGTCGGACTGTTGAGCGGCAATCCGTGGCTCGGCGTCATTGTTCTCGTCTACGCCCTGATCTACCAGCAGATCGAGAACCTCACGATCGAGCCGCGCATCAGTGCCAAGGCGGTCGATGTTCACCCTGCCTACGGCTTCGTTTCAGTGCTCCTCGGCGCCTCCCTCTTCGGCGTCGCGGGGGCACTTCTCGCCATCCCGGTCAGCGCGATGCTGCTGTCGCTGGTGCAGACCTACGTACGTCGGCACGACCTCGTAGAAGACCGCCAAACCGCAGAGTCAGAAGAGACTGCCCACGAGGTTGAGCGCCCATGAGCGACGCTTCTCGTGATGACCGCCTATCTCTGACCTCTCTCGCAGTCCACGCGGGCAGCAAGGAGCTCACCAGCCTCGACGTCCACGCCGTGCCGATCGACTGATCCACCACCGCGCCACTCCCCGAGGACGCGAGCCCCATTGAGCACCCGGCTCCTTCATCGCAAACATCAACGTCGACTCTACCGAGCTTGGCGGACCTACTACATTCACCGACGCGTGCGCGTGGGATATCAACACCGATGCGTCCAGGGGGTGGACCTCACCGGGGCCGACACCACAACACCGAGTTGGTGGCATATCTCAACTTGGGCTGATTCCCTACCGCCATGCCTCGACCGCTGGACACGGCAAGACTTTTAGCGGAGGAGAGCTAACGTCCGGATTGGGAGAAAGTTCGTCCTCCCGCCCCTCGGCGTGTCCTATCGGGACCAAAAGTGGACATGGCTATAGGTATGGGCCTCGAAGCGCCCGAGGATCTCATCACTGATCGTGATCGGGCCCTGCGCGCTGCTTGCGACTGACGATGCGGCCGTAGGTTGCGCCCCCGGCAGAGCCGCTGTGGGTAGTGTCACCGCTATGAGCGGTATCCCCGGAGAGCAAGTTGGTCCCCTGATGCAGTCCGTGGTCCCCATGGTCGCGACGCTCGGCCTGGAGTACCCCGAGGTCTCACCCAGTCGCGCGGTCGTCGTCCTGAAGGACCGGCCGGAGTACCGCAATCACGTGGGCGGCCCGCACGCCGCCGCCATGTTTGCCGCCGCCGAGAGCGCAACGGGCGCCGCCGCAATCGCCGCGTTTGGCGATCTTATGGATCGCGCGGTCCTGCTGCCGACCACAGTGACCATGGACTACCTCGCTATTGCCAAGGGAGATCTCACCGCCACCGCCTGGATCGACGCAGACATCGACGCGGCTCGCGCCGAGTTTGAGTCCGGTGAGCGACCGGAGTTCGACATCCTCTGCGAGATCACCGACGCCGAGGGCCAATCCACCAGCCGCCTTCGGGCGCGCTGGACACTCAAGGCGCTACGTCGGTAGTTAAGGCCCACTCCTCTTCGACGTTCACAGAGCGTCGCGGCGCGTGAAACGCGTAAAAACGAACTCGTCCTCGCTGCGCACCGATCGCGGGACGAAACGGTCCTCCCCCACGACCCCCGAGAGGGTGACGACCCACTCATCGATAGAGCGTGCACCCGCGAACTCACCCAGCAGCGCTGCACCACCCTCACACGCAATGCGGATCAGTCCGCGGTCGTGGAGGCTATCGATGAGCCAGGGCACCTCGACCCGATCACCGGGGGCGACGAGGAGTTCGCAGGTGGGTGGAACGGCAGCACGACGCTCCGGTGTCGCCGAACTCGCCGTCACGATTAGTGGCGCCAGCGCCGACTCGTGAAAAGCGGGAGCGTCCCACGGAAGGTCCAATCCCGCGGTGACGATGACCAACCTCGGTGCCGGTGCGAGACCCCGCGAACGACGAGCCTCCTGCCGCTCCGCCGACATGCGAAGAGGTGCGTACACCTCGTCGCGCATGGTCTGCGCACCAATGACAATGGCGTCGCTGAAGCGCCGGACTCCGAGCAGCACCTCGCGGTCTGCGGGGCCGGAGATGGTCCCCGATCGGCCGTCAGGGCCGGTGATGGCTCCGGTGAGGTTGACCACCATGACCGCCCGCACCCAAGGGCGCTCCGGCCATTCCAGCCCCGAGACGGCGTCGTCGGACATATCCCTGGCCTCGGACCCTCAAACCTTGGGGTGAGGCGTCCACCGGAGGTAGGGCTTCACTTCTTCGACCTCGCCGAAACGCTCCTTTGCGTCGTCGGTCGACACCATGGTGGAGACGATGACGCGGTCGCCTGGTTTCCAGTCCGCTGGGGTTGCAATGGGCGCCTTGTCGGTGAGTTGCAGAGCGTCGATCACCCGGAGAATCTCATCGAAATTGCGGCCGACGGACTTGGGGTAGGTCAGCGTCAACCGGATCTTGTTGCGCCCATCGATGATGAAGACCGACCGCACCGATGAGGTGTCACCCGCGCCGGGATGGATCATGTCGTACATCTCCGAGATCCGCTTGTCAGGATCGGCAATGATCGGGAAGTTGAGATCGGTGCCACCGACATCGCCGATATCGGGCGCCCACCCGCGATGATCTTCGATGGGGTCAACCGAGATGGCAATCGTCTTTACGCCGCGCGCCTCGAACTGCTTCTGAAGTGCCGCGGTCCTGCCCAACTCGGTTGTGCACACCGGCGTGTAATCGGCCGGGTGACTGAAGAAGACCGCCCACGAACCCGACTTCCAATCGTGGAAGTCGATGGTGCCGTCGGTGGTCTTCGCCGTGAAGTTCGGGGCCTCATCGCCAAGATGCAGTGCCATGTCGCTCCTTCGTCGAGGCGTCGTGCGCTGATACGTCCATGATCCGCGCGGGTGATATCGACGCTATACCCCTAGGGGTATAGCGTTCATTCGGGGTCACGGCGAATGGTCGGCCCCTGGGTGAAGTCCTCATAGGCGCGCGGATCCTCGATGGCTTCGAGGTGCACATGGACGCTGGCATGGGGCACGGCGCGCGCAATCCGCTCCTCGACATCTTCGGACAGATCGTGAGCGGCGCGCATCGACCACGCCCCCGGGACCAGGACGTGGAGGGCTACGAAGCGGTCACGTCCCGACTCGCGGGACTGCAGCCCGTGGAACTCCACCTCTCCCGGTGGATACTCCTCGGCGATGCCTTCGAGGACATCGATGATCGATTGGGTGAGTTCGTCATCGAGCGCATGGTCGAGAAGTCCGCGCCCGGCACGACGCACGAGCACTCCCCCGGTCCAGGCGATGTTCATCGCCACGAGCAGGGCCACGATGGAGTCCAGAGGAAGCCATCCAGTCAGCCCGACCAGGGCAACCCCGACGACGACGCCGATCGAGGTGTAGAGGTCGGTGAGCAAGTGTCGACCATCCGCCACAAGGGTGATCGACCGTGCGCGTCGCCCGACGCGCACGAGCGCAATCCCGACAGCACCGTTGATGATGGCGGCGAGGATGGTGATGGCGAGACCGATGCCGATGTCCTCGAGCGGAGCGGGATTGATGAGGCGCTCAACCGACGCGTAGACGATGGCTCCGGCCGCGACGAGAATCATGAGACCCTCCGCACCTGCCGAGAGGTACTCGGCCTTCCCGTGGCCGTAGGGATGGTTTGCATCAGCGGGCTTGGTCGCCGCCGTCAGCGCCGCGAGCGCGATAAACGCCGCTACCAGGTTGACGATGGACTCTAAGGCGTCAGACAGGAGCCCGACCGAGCCCGTGATCAGGTAGGCGCCGAACTTCATGCCCATGGTCGCCAGAGCCACGGCGATCGAGAGCCACACCCAGCGCGTCAGCTCCCGGGCATGGGCATGACCGGCAGACACATCTGCCAGCATCCCATGCCGATGGGGCCGCTCAGCAGAATCTGCCGCTCAATACCCCTACGCTGACGCCATGAAGGGCGTCATCGTGGGTAGTTTCACCGGCTGGGTAGAACAGACCCGCGGGTTGATGGCCGTGGACGAGATCATCGGCGACACCCGTGATGAGTTGTCGACCGGCGGTGCCTACACCGTCGTCGGGGACTATCCGACCGCGGAATTCGTCGCCCTCGTGGACGCGCTCGCACGGCGGGAGGGGCGCACGCGAGCCGAGATCATGAGGGAATTCGGGCGAGACGCCTATCGGGCCCTGGCCGGACTTCACCCCGCGATGGTGGCCGGCATGACTGAATTGCCGCAATTGCTCTTGGGCATTGAGAACGTGATCCACCGCGACGTGCGGAAGCTGTACTCCGATTCTCAGCCACCCGAGGTGCGCGCGATGGTCGGCGTGGACGGCGGCATTGAGGTGACCTATCGATCCCACCGTCACCTCACACCCCTGTGCCACGGCCTCTTGGAGGGCGCGGTGGCGTCGTACGGCCTGTCGGATGCCGTGGAACTCTTGGGGGAGGATCGTGAAGAGGGGCAGACGGTCGCCCACTTCGCCATCGGAGGGGGAACGCGTGACCGACAGCCAACCTGAGCAGCACTCGCCGATGAATGATGCATTGGCCAGGGCCCTCGAGCGAGAGCGCCGGGCTCGCACGGAGGCCGAGCGACTCCTGGAGTCCAAGTCGGCGGATCTGTACGCAGCCAACGAACGGCTCGCCGCGTTGGCTGCCTCGCTTGCGGCTCGAGAGCGCTATGTCACGGCCGTGCTCGAGGCTGCCCAGGAGGGCATCTTGGTATTGGACTCGACCGGATCGATCGAGTCAGCGAACCCCGCGGCCTCCGCGCTGCTGGACACCCCGATAGGCGACCTCGTCGGGATGTCCGCCGCCACGATCCTCGAACTTGATGGCGTGGCGCACCGCACCGCAGCGGATCTCATCACCGCACTAGGGCGCAAGGCACTCCACGAGGGCAGCGTTGCCACAGATGATGGGGGCACCCTCCCGGTGCGCATCGCGGTCGGCCAACTTCACGACGTCGAGGTCTCCAGCGACCCCCGGTACATCCTGGTGCTGCACGACCTGACGGAGGAACGCTTGGCGACTGAAGCCCTGCGCCTCACAGCGTTTCAGGATTTGCTGACGGGACTTGCCAACCGGGCCGCGCTGGTCGATACCTTCCACCAACACGAGCACCAGGATTCTGCCGTGATCGCAATCGACCTGCAACGGTTTCGACGCATCAACGACTCACTGGGTCGGTCGGTGGGTGACGACGTCCTACGCATCATGGCCGAGCGTCTCGTCAACGCCGCACCGAGCGCGGGTACATCGCTCCCGGTCGTCGATCGTTGGACTGTCGGTCGCATCGGACCAGACGAATTCGCTGTCGTGATCCAGGGGAGCTTCGACGACGATGATCTCAGCGGGATCGTTGAACATGTGCGCGTGCTCGCCGAAGAGCCCATCACAGTCAAGGGATTCTCCATCCCCCTCGAAGTATGCGTCGGATACTCCCGAGTTGCCGCGACACTCGAGGTTGACGACGCGAGGGTGCTTGAATCCGGACTCGACCGTGCCGTGATCGCACTGGAGCACACCCGACGCCGGATCGGGAGTAGGGTCTCCGCCTACCGGTCCGACATGGGTGCTGAACGGGCCCGCGTCCTCGCCGTGGAAGATCGCATCAGACAAGGCCTTGAACGGGGCGAGTTCGTCGCCTACTTCCAACCGCGGGTCGACATCGCGACCGGTGACATCGTCGCGGGTGAAGCCCTCGCCCGCTGGGAGAACTCCGAGCGCGGGCTCCTCCTCCCCGCCGCCTTCCTCCCGATTGCGGAGCAATCGTCACTCATCATCGCCATCGGTGAGGCAATGTTCGATCATGTCTTGAGAATGCAGACCGTGTGCGCAACCGACGCCGTGGCTCGTCCGATCTCTATCAACCTCTCCAATCACGAATTCGCTCTCCCCTCTGTCGTCGACCGTATGGAGCGGATGGCCCACGATGCTGGTGTACCCACGCATCTGGTCGAGGTGGAGCTTCAGGAGTCCGTCATCATGGAGGACCTCGACTACAGCTCCTGGGTGCTCAATCGATTCAAAGAACGCGGGTTCGTGGTCGCCCTGGATGACTTTGGCACCGGGCACTCATCCCTTGGACGTCTGCGATCTCTCCCCGTTGACGTCTTGAAGTTGGACCGATCCTTCGTGAGTGCGGTACCGGGCGATCAGCAGAGCACGGAAATTCTCACCGCGATGGTCCGGCTCGCCGAGGCCGTGGGGGCCACCGTAGTCGTGGAGGGCGTGGAGTCCGAGAGCCAACTGCTGGTGGTCCGCGAGGCCGGCGATTGCGAGGTGCAGGGCTTCTTCTTCTCGCCCGCCGTCTCCCCGGACCGGTATCTCGAACTCCTCGTTACGCAGCCCTGGCGGCCAAGGCCATGATGCGTCGCCGTCACGCACTGCGGATTCCCGTGGTTTACGTCGTCTTCATCCTGGTTGCCGGTTTCGCCATCACCGCGCTCCTGCTGCGGTACGACGTCGGCGAGGACGTCAACCAGGCGCGCATCACCTCAGCGGAGACGTCCCAGAGCCTGTCGAACGCCATCTACCAGGCCATCGGGACCTACTACACCCCCACCGTGGCCGGCGAAGGCTTCGTTGAGGCCACCGTGTCTCAGGCCGCAACGCTCGGTGTGAGTGAGACGCAACTTCTCAACGAGGGATTCGCCCCGTTTGCCGCGCCACTCGTCAACGAACTCGGGGCGGCACTTCTGGACTACCAACTCGCTCCGATCGGCGTCGTGACCTACTCTGCACGGCCCGCCGAGAATGCTGCCGCAATCGGGCACAACCTGCTCACCGATGACGAGCGGCGAGACACCATCATCGACACCATCGAGGAGCGCGCACCCATCATCAGCGGACCCCTCAACCTCAAGCAGGGGGGCACCGGGATCATCATCAGGCAGGCGATCTTCGTGCCCGGGCTTCGCCCCTTCGCTGAGCGCTACGAGGACGTGACCGGACTTGCCCCCGATCCGGCCTGGGCCGATCGAATCCCCGATGACTTCTGGGGCTTTTCTACCACCGTGGTGGACGCGCCCGCGATGCTCGCCGCGTTGGCGGAGACCGGCACCGATCCGGCCACGTACTCCCTGCGCAAAGTAAATGCTGACGGCACCGTGGGAGAAGCATTCGTGGGCGCCTGGGACGGAGCGGCGTTGGACGCGGAGGTGCGTGACATCACGCTGCCGGACGAGTCCCGCTGGCGCCTCTACGTAGCGAGCACGGTGCCCGATCCCCTGCACCACTGGCCGGTCCTCCTCATCGGCCTGCTATCCACGATTGCCGCTGCGACATTGGCCACGTGGGCCTACCACGCCTCCGCGCGCAACCGGGTCGGCTTCGACTTCGGCCACGCTGTGATTGATCTCCCCGCACGGGAAGACGTCCTCACTACTACCGCCACCTTCCTGTCGACGCTCTACCCGCGCATCCAGGGGCAGGTCCAAGGTGCCCCGGAGGACGGCATCACCATTCCCATCGGCGCAGGGGCCTCACCTGAGGGAAACACCAGCGGGCGAGTGTGGGATGTCATGCAGGGCGGCAACCAACAGGCGCGTATCTCGATCGATGCGCCCAGTGTCCGCTCCGCGGCTGATCTCGACGAAGTCCTCGAGACGATTTCGCCGATGCTCGCCGCCACATTGGGCTCCCTGGAGCGACTTGAGAGTGTCTCCCGCGACAGCGTCATCGACCACCTCACCGACGTGTTCAACCGCCGTCGTTTTCAACCCACCTTCGATGAACTCAGCATTTCCGTGCAGCGTCACGGCAGCTGGCTCGGCGTCGCCGTCGTCGATATTGACGACTTCAAAGCCCTCAACGACACCTTCGGCCATCAGTTCGGCGACGAAGCCCTACGTCGGCTGGGCAGAGCGCTGAGCGATTCCATTCGCGGAACCGACAGTGTCTACCGCTTCGGCGGAGATGAGTTCGTCCTGCTCGTCGTCGTCGAGACCGAGGAGGACGCCCTGCGACTGCTGCACCGCGTGCACAGCCGCGCCAATGCCGTGCTCGGCGATTTCCTACCGAGCGGGGGGTCCTTCACGGTTTCCGTGGGACTGTGCTGCCTTCGCGGTGATGCCCTGGAGTCGATGAACGACATGCTCGCCAAGGCAGACCAGGCGCTCTACCGTGCCAAGTCGACCGGGCGTGACCGCATTGAGGTGTGGGAGCCAAGCATGAGCACAACGGGGCCGATCACGCCGCACTCCGGTGTAGAGGACTCCGACGGCGAGGACTAGCGCTCACGGTCCCCGCGAGGACATGCGTGAACCTAGAACGTACCTTCGCCCGGTGGGGCCGGCTCCGGTGGCGATCCATCGTCGTGGCGAATCGGTCCGGTGAGGTAGCGCATGGCGCCGTAGACACCGGCCGCGAGCGGAACACCGATGAGTGCTCCGAGGAGGCCGAAGTACGCGGCGCCCACCGCGGTGACCATGACGATGGCCACCGGATGGAGATTGACCGTCTGCCCCATGATGAGCGGCTGAAGCACGTTGCCCTCGAGCTGACCAATGACGAAGATCAGCACGATGACGAGAGCTCCCGCCAGTGGACCATCGGTCACGAACGCCACGAATGCGGCGAGAAGCATGGCAATGGGGGCGCCGATGTACGGGATGAAGGCACCGAAGAACACGATGATCCCCAGTGGAATCGCCAGTGGAACACCCATGATCAACAGCACGATCGTCACCAGGATGGCATTGGTGACCGCCACCAGCACGAGCCCCTGCGAGTACTGCGAGAACCCATCCCACGCGATCCGCACGGATTGGGCGATGACCTCACGGTTGCGGGCGGGCAGCCATCCGACGAACCAGCGGAACATCACTTCCGGCTGGATGAGCAGGAAGACGAGGATAAAGAGTGCAGCCGCCAAGGCGGTGAAAACTCCGAGAACGCTGCCCACACCGGACAGGACACCCAGCGCGATGTCACCGCCAGAGTCGCGAATGAACTGCTCCACGGATTGATAGACACTGGTCAATTGCGCATCAGTGACGTGGAAGGGGCCGTCACGGAGCCAGGTCTGCAGGTCGGCAACTCCCTGATTGAAGGCCGCCGCGATCCCTTCCCATTGCGACGCGGTCTGCAATCCGATGAAGGTGATGACCAGCCCCACCGCGATGGAAAATCCGACGAGCGAGAGGACCCCCGCAAGCCACCTGGGCAGGCCCTTGGCGAGCCAGTTGGTCAGTGGCATCAGCCATGCGGTGATCAGGAGGGCGAAGAACAGAGCCAGGATCAACGTCTGCAGCGGGGTGATGAGGAGGAAGAGTCCCCAGAGCACCACCCCGATGGCCGCGAGCCGCCAGGCGTAGCCCCCGATCCGCCGGAATGCCGGAGATACCTGGTCCGGGGTGTTGTAGGGCGTCGGCAGCGGGGGCCTTGGCGGGATCCCACGACGAGCAGGCCGATCAGCGAGACTGCTCTCGTCGGACCCCTCCGCGTCTGCCACATCGCCTCCCTGCACTCATGGGAAGCGTAGTGCCGGGCCCACCGGCACGGGACCTATCGGCCTAGGGTGTGTCCCGATAGACATGTGTCCCGAAAGCGAACCGAGAAAGAGGAGGTGCATGACGTTGCTGGCGTATGACGTCGCCGGTCATGGACCGACCGTCATCCTTGTCCACGGTCTCGCCTCATCCCGGCGTTGCTGGGATCTCATCGTTGCGGATCTCGCCAACGATCACACGGTGTACGCCGTCGATCTCCCCGGGCACGGCGACTCCGACCCTCTCCCCGGTGTCGACGTTGCCACGCCGGCGATGTTCGCCCGAGCACTCGGAACCTTCATGGATCAGCATGATCTTGAGCGGGCGCATTTGGTGGGCAATTCCCTCGGCGGGTGGACTGTTCTCGAGGCGGCCGCAGACGGTCGCGCGCACAGCGTGGTCGGCCTGTGTCCCGCGGGCCTCTGGCAGCCGATCCACAAACCCATTCGCGCGATCCAGTTCAACCGCAAAGCTGCCCTGGCCACCCGACGTGCCATCCCGACCATCATGGGGATTCCGCCGCTGCGCCGACAACTCATGCGCAGTGGCACCGAGCGATCCGCCTCGGTTCCCTTCACCATCGCCGTTGATGCGGCCGTTGCACAGGCTGACGCACGCGGGTTCGAAGCCGCCCACGACGGTGCCCTGCACACCCGATTCGAACGTGCCGCGCAGATTCCGGCCACGGTCCCCGTCACCATCGCCTTCGGGGATAACGACCGGCTTCTTCCCGCGCCACGGTTCCAGCAGCGCGATCTGGCTCCGGCACACGCCCGCTGGGATGTCCTATGGAACTGCGGTCACGCGCCGATGTGGGATGTTCCGAAGGTGACCACCGAGATCATCCGGAGGACGTCGACCGTATGAGTATTCGCGTCTATCAGGGGCCACACTCCGATGGCCATCGCCTGCCCCTGAGTTGGATGTGGCTTCCGTGGGTCTTTGCCGGAGTCACGATTGGCGGGCAGATCGTGTGGCTGCTCGCCGAGCCCGCGCGCGATGTGCTCACGATCGCGACCGTCATCAGTTTTTTCCTCGCGTCCTTCTCGCACGCCTGGCTGACCCGTGGATGGCTCTGGGCACTGGGCTACGTCGTCATCGCTGCCGGGGTGGGGCTCGCCCTTGAGGCGGTCGGCGTTGCTACGGGGCTGCCCTTCGGGACCTACGAATACGCGGACAGTCTCGGACCAACGCTCGTCGGCGTCCCCGTCGTCGTCATGCTCGCCTGGGCGATGATGGCCTACCCGTGCTTCTTGGTCGCACAGCGTCTGTCCAGCACCCGAGCCGGCGTCATCATCATCGGCACCTGGGTGCTGGCCTCCTGGGATCTCTTCCTCGACCCGCAGATGGTGTCCGAAGGCCATTGGGTGTGGGAGACGACAAGCCCGTCCCTCCCCGGCATCCCGGGGATTCCGCTGCTGAACTACTTCGGCTGGATCATCACCGCCGCCATCATCATGGCCCTGATGTCCCGACTCCCGCAGCGACGTGGACTCGGTGACGGCGTACCCACACTCATGATTTTGTGGGTGTATTTCTCGAGCGTGCTCGCAAACGCCGCCTTCTTCGGGCGACCCGGCGTGGCCCTGTGGGGTGGCATCCTCATGGGGGTCGTGATCCTTCCCTTCACCTGGGTCAGTTGGACTCGGCGCCCATGATTCGACGACGGACTCAGGCATATTCGGCTGGACGAGGACTTCGCGATGCCGCCGCGCCCGTGGCCCGGGCACTCGCCGGCAGCGGGGCGGTCACATCGTTACTGCTCACCGCCCATGCCGCCGTGAACATGCACCTGACGCGTCGCCCTACGAACACGCCGGTTGACGTCGCGGAGCGGATCTCGATCCTCATTCCGGCGCGTGATGAGGCGGAGCGCATCGGGGCCACCCTCCGCGGTGTCCTCGCCCAACAGGGACTTCGCGACCTCGAGGTCGTCGTCCTCGATGACGGCTCTCACGACGACACGGCGCGCATCGTCAAGGAGATGGCGGAGCGGGATCCTCGCCTTCGCCTCGTCATCGGGTCGGATGAGCCGCCCCCTGACGGCTGGCTCGGCAAGTCGTGGGCCTGCCATCGCCTCGCCCAAGAGGCGACCGGCTCCGTGCTCGTCTTCATCGATGCTGACGTGCACCTCGCACCGGCCGCCGTCGCCGCCACGGTGCGCATGATGCGCGACGGAGGGCTGGATCTGCTCTCCCCCTACCCGCATCAGGTCGCCGAGACCTGGGCCGAACGCATCACCCAACCCATGGTCACGTGGTCGTGGGTCACCGCCCTGCCGGCCCGATTGACCGAGACGAAGCACTACCCGTCGATGGCTGCGGCAGTCGGACAGTTCCTCGTTGTCGATGCGCGTGCCTATCGCATCAGCGGCGGACACGCCGCCGTGTCGGACATGATCTTGGAAGACGTCGGCGTCCTTCGAGCATTCAAGCGCGCGGGGTTCCGCGGGGCGCCTGCCGATGGGAGCGCCGTTGCCCGGTGCCGGATGTACACCGGGCCCGCACAGATCTACGAGGGGTACACCAAGTCTGTGTGGTCAGCCTTCCAGCCCGAACCCGCAGCCTACGGTCTCATCGCGGTGATGCTGCTCGCCTACGTCGCTCCGCCGATCTTCGCTGTCGCCGGTCCGGATCGACGTACACGATTGTGGGGACTTGCCGGATACGCGTCCGGGGTCGCCGGTCGTGTCGTCGTCGCGCGTCAGACCGGTGAGCGGATCTGGCCGGATGCGTTCGCCCAGCCCGTCTCGATCGCTGCCTTTGTCGGTCTCCTCAGCGCGTCGCTGCGGGGACATCGGGCCGGCACTCTCACCTGGCGGGGCCGACCACTGCCGTGACCGTCCTCGTCGTCCTCGCCTACGGCATCGGCGCGACCCTCGGTGTGCTCTCGGCACGCAGCAGTCGACTCGAGTCATCCTGGCGCGTCATCATCCGCGCGCAGATCCTGCTCGCCTCGGTCTTCGTCTCCCTCCTCGCCGCGTGGCGGCTCGCCGATATCGCCGACCTGCTTTGGCCGGTGCTTGCCGCACTTCTCTCTGTGGTCGTCGTCATCACCGCCTGGTTCGTGACCCCCGCCGGGCCCGATCGACCCGGACGCGCAGCCCTGCGCGGTTGGTCAGCGAGCCCCAACGGTGGCTTCTGGGTGATCCCGGTCGCCACCTCGGTCGCGGGCGCACCCGGTGCGGTGGTTGCTGTGCTCGCCGACCGCGTCATCGTCTTCATGTACTCCTCGCTCACCTGGGTACTGCGGCGCTACGCACCGCGCCCGCAACCGGTACGCACATCGTGGATCGATCAGGCGCCGCTGATCGCCCTCGCTATCGGCCTGGGACTCAATGCGGCATCGGATGCCCCTGAATGGACCGGAACCGCGCTGGTGTGGACCGCACCGCTCATGGCTCTCTCCGGAGCGGCCGTCTTTGTCGGGTCCGCGTTGCATCCGAGCCAGCGACTGCCGTGGCGATCCGGGATGCGCGTGTGGCTCATTCTCACGACGGTCCGCCTGGTCATCTTCATCACCGCCGCCTTCTTTGCTCCCACTCCCGAGGTCGCGATCATGCTGGTTCTCTTCGCATTCTCGATCCCGGCGTTCTTCCCGCCGCAGTTGTCGGTCCTCTACGGCTACGCCGATCCCGTTGTCGCCACCGCCGCACGCTGGGGATGGATTTGGGCCCCTGTGGGCATCACCACCGCACTGCTGATCTGGCGCGCGTAGCTCCACAGGTCGGCGTAGGTCCCCTGTCGGCACGGTCTCCCATCGGCGACCTCCGGTGACCGGCCCTAGGCTGGCCGCATGGCTCGCGTCGTCGTCGTTGGTGCTGGGATGGGGGGACTCGCAGCCGCCGCGCGGTTACGTGTGAAAGGCCATGACGTCCTCGTCCTTGAGCAGGGACCGCGAGCGGGCGGCAAACTCGACCGCTACTCCCGGGATGGCTTCGTCTTTGACTCGGGCCCGAGCCTGCTGACTTTGCCCGCGGTCTACCGGGACCTGTTCCTCAAGACAGGCGCACCGTTCGAGGAATGCGTTGACCTCCAGCCGCTGGACACCGCCTTTGGCTATCGCTTCGCCGACGGTGCTTCGCTGGACGTGCCCGGGGTCGACCCCGGTCGCATCGCGCAGGCGATGGGGGCGCAACTCGGCGGTCGTGCCCAGCAGGATTGGAATGACCTCATGGTGCGCGCCGGTGAGGTCTGGCGGATCACGCGTGGGCCCTTCATCACCTCGCCGCTCGCCGGAGCCGGCACGCTCATCAAACTCGCCACGGATCCTCGTGAGGTGCGTGCAGTCGCACCGTTCACGTCCCTGCGTCGACTCGGACGTCACCACCTTGCCGATCCGCGCCAGGTCACGCTCCTCGATCGCTACGCGACCTACCAGGGGTCGGACCCGCGTCGCGCTCCCGCCGCCTTGATGACGATCCCCTACGTCGAGCAGGCGTTCGGCGCCTGGCACCTCGGGGGCGGAATTGCGACGCTGGCCGATGCCCTCACCGCGCGCTGCCGCGATCGCGGTGTCGAACTGCGTACCCATACGGACGTCGCACGTATCGTCACCAACCCCGACGGCGTGAGCGGGGTGCGTCTGACCGACGGGGAACACATCGATGCCGACATCGTCGTGGCTAATGTCGATGCCACCGCGCTCTACGCGGACCTGGTTGATGACCCGCGCGCGCGGAAGCCCCTGCGCACGGTCCAGCGCGCGACACCGTCGCTATCGGGTTTCGTGATCATGGCGGCGGTCCGCGGTCGCACCGCAAACCTGCGTCACCACAACGTCTGGTTCCCCGCCGATTACGACGCGGAGTTTGACGCCGTATTCGGTGGCCGCCCGGTCGCGGATCCCACCATCTACGCCTGCGTGCCTGATGATCCCCGCATGCGACCCGATGATGATTCGGAATCGTGGTTCATCCTCGTCAATGCCGCGCGCGAGGGCCTTGTCAACTGGCAGGAGCAACGCGAGTCGTACGCCGACCACGTGCTTGATGTTCTCGCCCGCCGCGGTGTGGACCTCCGCTCGCGCATTCTGTGGCGCGAGATTCGCACGCCGGCAGACCTGCAGCAGCGCTACCGAGCACCAGGGGGGTCCATCTACGGCACTAGCAGCAACGGGATGCGGGCCGCCTTCCTGCGTCCGGCAAACATCTCGCCGATCCCCGGCCTGTATCTGGTCGGTGGCTCCTCGCACCCCGGTGGTGGACTTCCCCTCGTGGGGATCAGCGCGGACATCGTCGCCGAGACCATCGGTCGGGCCACCTAGACACGGGCGCCGAGAGAGCTAGTCCGACTCGCCGCGATCGCCCTGCCACAGCGCCAGCCGACCGTGCCGAGACAGGGCGCGCAGGCGACGTTCGGTGGCCGCACGTTCAGCTTCTGTCGACACCACCACCAGTTGATCCCCGCTCCGCAAGCGCATTTCCGGATGCGGCACCACCGCCGCACCCTGACGGATGACCAGGGAAAGCGCCGATCCATGCGGCAATCCAAGTTCACGCACGAACACCCCGACGAGTTGACTGTCCTCCGGCACCGAGAGCCCGAGCATGATCGCGCGCATGCCGTCCAGCGGGGCGCTGTCGACCTCCAACTCACCCGGCTCGGTCACGACCGCGACACCGAGTCGGCGCGTCACCCACGGCAGCAGCGGTGTCTGCACCAACGTGAGCATGAGGACCACGATGAACGTGGCGTCGAAGACGATGTCCGCGCCGGGCATCCCCAGACCCAACGGAATCGATGCGAAGACAATCGGCACCGCGCCGCGCAAACCTGCGACGGAGACAAAGGCGATGCATCGCGGCGGCCATCGGAAGGGGGCCATCGACACGACCGAGGCGAGCGGTCGTGCGACGACGATCAAGATGACCGTGGCCAGGACGGCAATACCCATCGACTGCAGCAATCGACTCGGCTCCACGAGGAGTCCGAGCATCACGAACAGTCCGATCTCGGCGACCCAGGACAACCCATCGCTGAATCCCTTGACCGAACGCCGATGCGGCAAAGCTGACGACGAGCCGACGATGACCGCCGACACATAGACGGCGAGAAATCCCGACAAGTGCAGCAGATCGGCCACGCCGTACGCGCCTACGAGCAGCGTGAGGACCGCGATCGGGTAGAGGCCGACGGCGGGCAGCGCCAGACGCGGCAGCAACCACCGGGTGCCTAATCCCACGGCAACGCCGACGACGGCGCCGCCAACAATCTCCAAGGCGACGAGCCCGGGAATCAGCCACGGGTCAGACTCAAGGGCGCCGCTGGCCACCACCGTGACAAGCACGACGACGGGGGCGTCGTTGAAGCCCGCCTCACCCTCCAGCAGGGTGCGTAGCCTCGGCATGATCGGCACCGTGCGGAGCACGGAAAACACCGCTGCCGCGTCCGTTGCCGCAAGGACCGCGCCCAACAGAATCGCCAGACGCGGCTCGAGGTCCGCCCACCAGATCAGCGGCAGAGCCACCACGGTGACGCTCACCGCCACGCCGACTGTGGCCAAGGCCACACTCGGCCACAGCACCGGCCGGAGTTCGGACCATCGAGTGGTGAGACCACCGTGCGCCAGGATCAAGATGAGGGCCGCATAACCGAGCACGGGGGCCAGGCCGAGGTCGTCCAGGCCGATGGGTGACACCGCGCCGATGAGCATGCCGATCGCGAGGTAGAGCAACAGGCCCGGTACGCCGAGGCGACCGGCGAAGCGCACTCCGATGATGGCCACGAGGACCACGAGGGACCCGATGACGATGGCGCGCCCGAGATCGTCAAGGGTCATGCCTTACCCCCGGCCTCCATGGCCTGACCTTACGCGGTGCCGTCACGCGCTTGAGCCCCTAGGCTCACGGCATGCCCTCTCCGCTCGATGTCGACCGGCTACGCGAACGCGTCCAGGGAGTCCTCGACGCGTTCGTTGCTGAGCAGCGCGACGTTCTCGCACGGGTCAGCGACGATCTCGAACCGCTGGTCGACGCCCTGAGCGATCTCCTGCGGGGAGGCAAGCGCCTTCGACCGGCCTTCTGCTGGTGGGGCTATCGAGGGGCTGGCGGACCTGATGATGACGCGGCTCTCCGGGCGGCTGCCGCGCTGGAATTCCTGCAGGCGTGTGCCCTCATCCACGACGACGTTATGGACGGCTCAGACACCCGCCGCGGCATGCCCTCGGCCCACCATCGCTTTGCCAACATCCACCGCGGGGCCGAGTGGCGCGGCTCACCGGAAGACTTCGGGATGGGTGCCGCGATTCTGCTGGGTGACCTGTGCCTGTCCTGGGCCGACGAGCTCCTGCTCACCTCCGGGATGCCGCCGCAGGCCATCGACGCTGCCAAGCGCACCTACGACGAGATGCGCACCGAGCTCATGGCGGGTCAGTACCTCGACCTCCTCGAGCAGGCGCGCGGTGGCGGTTCGGTCGAACGCGCGATGCGCGTCGTGCGCTTTAAGTCTGCGAAGTACACCATCGAGCGCCCCCTACACCTGGGGGCACGGCTGGCGGGCGCGGACGATTCCGTCCTGGAGGCTTACTCCGGCTACGGCCTTCCGCTGGGTGAGGCCTTCCAGCTACGTGACGACGTTCTCGGCGTCTTTGGAGATCCGGCCGAGACGGGCAAGCCCGCCGGTGATGATCTGCGTGAGGGCAAGCGCACCGTCCTTGTCGCCACAGCCCTCGCCCGTGCGACCCCGGCACAGGCTGATCTGATCCGTCAACGGCTCGGTGATCCTGGCCTCGACGCCGACGGTGTGGCGATGCTGCGCGAGATCATCGCCGACACCGGTGCCCTTGATCACGCCGAGAACCTCATCACCGAGCTCACCGACCAGGCACTCGCCGCGTTGGCGGCCGTCGACCTCGTCGAGCCCACACCGCAGATCCTCACCGATCTTGCCTTTGCCGCTACTCGAAGGAGCACCTGATGGCCCGCACCGTGACCGGACCCACCGAACGCGTTGTCATCGTGGGCGCGGGACTCGCGGGACTCTCCGCGGCCATGCGACTCGCAGGCGCGGGTCGCGAGGTCACCGTCCTCGAGCGTGACGACGTCCCCGGCGGCCGTGCTGGGCGTCTCAACCTCGAGGGACCGTCGGGAACCTTCCGCATCGACACCGGCCCCACCGTGCTCACCATGCCGGACCTCATCGCCGACGCGTTCGACTCCGTCGGTGAGGACATGTCCGACTGGCTCGAGTTGACCCCGGTCTCACCGTTGTACCGCGCGTTCTACCCCGACGGATCGCGTCTCGACGTCCATGCCGATGTCGACGCGATGGCCGAGGAAATCTCCATGGTGATCGGACCGGACGAAGCGGCCGGCTACCGCAAATATGTGGACTTCGTCTCCGAGCTCTACCGCTACGAGATGACCGACTTCATCGACCGCAACATCGACTCGCCCTTCGACCTGCTCACGCCGAACCTTGCCAGACTGGTCGCCATCGGCGGGTTCCGTCGGCTCGCCCCGAAGGTCCGTCAGTTCCTCCGCGATCCGCGCACCGAGCGCGTCTTCTCCTTCCAGGCGATGTACGCCGGACTGTCGCCGTACGACGCACTCGCCATCTACGCCGTTATCGCCTACATGGACTCCGTGGCCGGGGTGTACTTCCCCAAGGGTGGCATGCATGCGGTACCCGAGGCGATGGCTGGTGCTGCGGAAAAGCACGGTGTCACCTTCCGCTACGGCACGGAGGTCACCCGCGTTGAGACCCGCGGGAACCGCGCCGTCGCCGTCCATACGGCCGACGGTGAGCGCATCGAAGCCGACACCGTCGTCCTCAACCCAGACCTCCCTGTCGCGTATCGGGATCTCCTCGGTCGCAGCCCCTGGTCGGTACGACGGCTGAAGTACTCACCGTCCTGCTTCCTCCTGCTCGCTGGCTCCGACGCGTCGTACTCGCAGATCGCACACCACAACATTCACTTCGGGCACTCGTGGAAGGGCGTCTTCAAGGAACTCATCGACGAGCAGCGACTCATGACCGACCCGAGTCTGCTCGTGACGAATCCGACGCATTCGGATCCGGCCCTTGCCCCGGACGGCAAACAGATCTACTACGTCCTCTTCCCCACGCCCAATCTCGATGCCGACATCGATTGGCGCACTGAGACTCCGCGCTACCGCGACGAGATGGTCAGAGTCCTCGAGGAGCGCGGCTACCGCGGCTTTGGCGATGCCATCGAGGTCGAGAGCACAACCTCGCCGCTGGATTGGGAACTTCGCGGGATGGAGCGCGGCGCCCCCTTCGCCGCCGCGCACTCGTTCCTGCAAACGGGACCTTTCCGACCGCGCAACATGTGGGGTGAGAACGTGGTCTTCACCGGATCGGGCACCCAGCCCGGTGTCGGTGTTCCCATGGTGCTCGTCTCAGGGCGCCTCGCCGCCGAGCGGATCCTGGGCAAAGACCCGCTCTACCACTCCCGCGCGCTGCGCTGATCGCGGTCTTCGGACGCCGACAGCTCTAGGCTGTGGCCGTGTCGGCGTTGGATGGTCACATCCTGGCGCGCTACGCCCTGCCTGGATTCGTCGGCAGTGCGTTGCTCACCGTCGGCGCCTTCGGCGTTGGTTGGCTTCCCCTCAAGACTGGCGTCGTCGAGATCGTGTACGTCGATGCTCTCCGCGGGACCACGCTGGGAACTCTCCTCTCGCGCGCCCTCATCTTCGTCGGCGTCGCGCTCCTGCTCCAAGCCTGGCTCATCCTCGGACATGACCTCCTCGCCGATCGCAGCGATCCACATGCGCTGCCGCGAACTCCACCGAGCACCCTCATCGCCATCCTGGCGGCTTGGTGCGCGCCACTCCTCATCGCACCACCGCTGTTCAGTCGCGATGTGTACTCCTACTTCGCCCAGGGACGGGTCCTCGCAATCGGCGAGGACCCCTACGACACCGGAGTCGCCGTCGTCGATGATTGGTTCCGCGATGGCGTCGACCCGATGTGGGCCGAGACCCCCACCCCGTACGGCCCCTTCTGGCTGTTGCTGGCCCGGGGCGTCGCCAACTTCGCGGTGGATCAACCGGCCCTAGCGGCACTCATCTTCCGATTCGTGGCGCTCGTCGGTGTCGGACTCATCGTCATCTATCTTCCGCGACTGGCGTTCCATCACGGCATTGATCCGGCTAAAGCCCTGTGGCTCGGCGCCCTCAATCCGCTGGTCGTCATGCACTTCGTCGCCGGTGCACACAATGACGCGCTCATGGCCGGACTGATCATCATGGGACTCACGCTCGCCACGGAACGGCATGGGGTGGGCGCAGCCGCCGCCGTCGCCATCGCCGGTGCCGTCAAGCCCATCGGACTGCTCGCCCTGCCCTTCGTGGGACTGCTGTGGGCGGGTCTGCGTTCGAGTTGGTGGCAGCGCATCCGGGCGTGGATCCTCGTGACGCTGGTCACCGCAGGCGTCTTTGCCGTCACGTCCCTGCTCGCCGGGGTCGGACTCGGCTGGATCGGTGCCCTGTCGACGCCGGGGGAAGTCCGCACCTGGCTGTCGCCGCCCACCGCGATCGGCATGCTCATCGGCGGGCTCACCACCGCGGCCGGTATCACCATCGACGATGCCCTGATGGTGACGATTGCGCGGCTCATCGGAACGGTCGCCGCACTCTCCGTCGTTGCCTGGCTCGTCCTGCGTCCCCAGGGCCGAAGCCCCAGCCGGGGTGCGGCGCTTGCCTTCCTCGCGGTCGTCTTCCTCGGCCCTGTGGTGCAGCCGTGGTACCTGCTGTGGTTCCTGCCCCTCTTTGCCGCGACCGGACTGCGGCCATTGGCCTTCCGCATCACCGTGCTTCTCATCGCGGGCTTCTCCGTGCATGGGATGGCCGAATCGAGTTCCACCGCCGACAACCTCTTCGAGTTCAGCGATGGCCTCGCCATCGTGGCGGCCTTCCTCGTGGTCGGGCTCGTCCTGCTCGTGAGTCCGCGCGAGCGCCGCCTCGTGCTCGGCGGCCCACTCAGCCACGGACTGCAACCCGATGACCTTCCCGAACAGGCGCGAGCGCAGCAGGCGCTCTTCCGTGGCAAGATCAGCCAACGTGAATGAACTCGACGCCGCCGGGATCGACGACCCAGCCCTGCGCGCGTCGTACGAGCGCTGCAAGAAGCTCAACGCCGAGCATGGCAAGACCTACTACCTCGCGACCCTCCTTCTCCCCCCGGCGAAGCGGCCCTACGTCCATGCGCTCTACGGGTTCGCGCGCTATGCCGATGAGATCGTGGATGACCTCGGGTCGACCCTGAGCGATCAGGAGAAGGCCGATTGGCTCGGCCGCTGGGGAGACCAGGTCCTCGCCGACATCGAGCGAGGCCGCTCACATGACCCGATCGGCCGCGCCTTGGTTGACACCGTGAACACGTGGGAGATCCCGACCGAGCACTTCCAGGCCTTTTTGCACTCGATGCGGATGGACCTCACCGTCACCGAATACGCAACGTACGACGACCTCTTCGAATACGTCTACGGCAGTGCGGCGGTGATCGGACTGCAGATGGTGCCGATCCTTGAACCCACCAGCCCGGAGGCATACCCGCGCGCCCAAGACCTCGGCGTCGCGTTCCAACTTGCAAACTTCATCCGGGACGTCGGCGAGGACCTGCAGCGGGGGCGCGTATACCTCCCCCTCGATGAACTCGCGGAGTACGGCGTTACACGCGACGTGCTTGAACAGCGAGTCGCGACGCCGGACGTCAAAGCGGCGCTGGCGGCCCAGGTGAGCCGAGTTCGCAAACTCGAAGAAAGGTCCCGCCCGGGTATCGCGATGCTGTCCCCCGATGCGCAGCCCTGCATCGACGCTGCGCGCATTCTCTACTGCGGCATCGTCGACGAGGTGGAGCGCATCGACTACGAAGTCTTCACCCGGCGAGCGACCGTGCCGCTACGTCGACGCGTCGCTGTCGCCGGGCCCGCCTGGGTGCGTGCTCGCCGGGCGCGGCGACGCGCCACGCGCCCAGCGGCCTGAGCGCCAGATCGGCGGACCGGCCATCGGCGTGCGCTGAACGCCCCGGCGGCCCCAAAAGATCCACAGCGCCATCGCCAACAAGCACAGCGAAAAGCCCATCATCAGATCCTCAAAAGGCTGGAAAACCACGCGCCCCTCGCCGAACATCGGTGGTGGGCCACCATCGGCGGGCATCTGTCCCACGATCGCATCATCGGCGTAACGGAAGGCGCCGATGCCGGTGAGGATCCCGTTGGTGAGAAGTTGGAAGAACAGCACGATTGCGTAGGCGACCCAGAATCCCTTTCGTGTGACTAGGCGCGTGCGCAAGACGAGCAGATCAATGAGCACCGCGCCAACGACCATGAGGAACCCGAGCTGGGTGTAGGTCATGGTGTGATCTCCTCATCCCCTAGCGGCCATCCGCGAACACTGCGCACGGCCTCGAGACTCAGAATGGATGCGGTCGGCACCACGATGAAGAAGACGATCTCTTCGATGGGGATGACGCCGAACAGGTCGAGGCCGACCGTGCGCTCCGGGTCGATACTCCAATGCCCCGTGGCGAGCGCCCACACATCCCAGGCCACAAAGACCATGAAGGGCACGGCAAGAGCGAGCAGGAGTCGCTTCCATCGACGGAAGACCCGAGTGCGCAGGGCAATCTCGAGCCACGCCGAGCCGACGAAGATGAAGGCGAGGACAGCGAAGTAGGTGAAGCGGCCCATTAGGACCCCGGGACGATCTTGCTGTGGTCCCACGAGGCCGTGCGCTCCACCACGAGCTGCATGGCCACCTGCTTGACCGCGGTTAAGCGGTAGGCGTCGATGACACCGGCTCGATGCTCGGGATCGAGGCCCTCGTACTTCACCATGAGGTCCGCCACGATGCCGCAAATGAGGTCGACATCATCGTTGAGATCTATCCGCCCGGTGAACTGCACGCCGCGGAGCTCCGCGTACCGACTCCCGTCCTCAACGAGCACCGACACGCGTGGGTCCCGACGAAGGTTGTGAACCTTTTGGGACTTGGCGTAGGTGCGCATCCAGACCTGCCCGTCCCGCAGAACGAACCACATGGGGACCGGGTCGGGGACCCCGTCGGGGCCGATGGTGGCCAGTACCGCGACCTTGGCCGAGGCCAGCAGCTCCTCGATTTCCTCGGCCGTCATGACCACCGCAGCGCGACTCACCTGTCCATCCTGCCCAGATTCCGCCGGGGCTGCCACGGCGGGCTGGCTCGGAGGTCCGACAGGGGCGGCTTGGCCGACCCGCCGGAGCGGTCCGACAGGGGCGGCTTGGCCGACCCGCCGGACCAAAGGCATCCGGCATCTCCTGCCTCCCCCGACCTAGACTCATGGACACGATGGATTCCTCTACCCAACCGATGCCGACGACGCCCGCAGACCCGCTCGTCGGCACCGTTGTCGACGGTCGCTACCGCATCGTGCGCCGAATCGCCCGCGGGGGAATGGCCGCCGTCTACGAGGCCGTCGATGACCGCCTGGATCGACCGGTGGCCCTGAAGATCATGAATGCCGCGCTGGCCGAGGATCCTGATTTTGTGGCCCGCTTCCGCCGAGAGGCCCGCGCAGCGGCCCAACTCAGCCATCCCCACGTCGTGAGCGTGTTCGATCAGGGCGAGGCCGAGGGACTGCCCTACCTCGCGATGGAGTACGTCCCGGGCCGGACCTTGCGTGACGTCCTGCGGGACTATCACGTCCTCAGCCCTGCGCAGGCCCTCACCATCCTCGATCCCGTGCTCGAGGCCCTTGCGGCGGCTCATGACGCCGGCTTCGTCCACCGAGACGTGAAGCCCGAGAACATCCTCATCTCCGACGACGGTCGGGTGAAGGTCACCGACTTCGGGCTCGCGCGTGCGGTCACCAACGTCACCAGCGCGACCCAAGGCATGCTCATCGGCACCGTCGCCTACCTCTCCCCCGAGCATGTGGAGCATGGCGACGCGGACGCTCGATCCGACGTGTACGGCGCGGGCATCTGCCTGTTCGAGATGGTCACCGGTCAGGTCCCCTTCGCCGCCGAGAACCCACTTACCGTGGCTTACCAGCACGTCAACACCAACGTGCCGGCACCCTCGTCGATCCGCCGTGACGTGCCGCCTGACGTCGATGCCCTCGTCGCCACCGCCACACGCCGCGACGCGGCAATGCGCTATCCAGACTGTCGCGCCTTCCTCGCCGACGTACGCCGGGTCCGCAAGACTCTGCCCCCTCCCCAACCCCTCGCGAGGGAGACCCACGACACCTTGGTGGTCACCGAAGAGTTGGCGCTGGCCGCTGCGGCCGGGGTCACCCCGACCCCGCCGGTGTCCGCGCGTCCGGTGCAGCCGGGCGAGGTGACCGGCGGCACTCCCCCTCGACGCCGGCGCCGTGGTCGCGGCTGGATCATCGCGATCGTGCTGCTGCTGCTCGCGGCCGGTGGCGCCGCCGCGGCCGGTTGGTATCTCGCCGAGGGTCCCGGCAAGCAGGTCGACGTGCCCGGCATCATCGGCATGACCGAGTCGGAAGCCTCTGCCGCGCTGACGCCGCTCGAACTCACCCTCACGGTTGCTGGAGAGGAGTACAGCGAGACGGTCGAGGCGGGCCTCATCATCTCCGCGGATCCCGAGCCCGGCTCCACCGTTGCCGTGCAAAGCACCGTGTCAGTCATCCTCTCACTCGGGCCCGAGCGATACACCGTCCCCGACGTGCGCGGGGCACCGCTTGCTTCGGCTACGACGACCCTGGAGGAGACCAATCTCGCGCTCGGAACCGTGACCGAGGAGTGGGACTCCGCCGTGCCCATCGGCGATGTCATCTCCAGCGATCCAGCGGCGGGCGCAGAGTTGAAGCGGGACAGCCTCGTGGATCTCGTGGTGTCCAAGGGACCCAAGCCGGTGAAGATTCCGGGGCTCGCGGGCACCCCGGTCGAGGAGGCTCAGGCACAACTTGAGGCCGAGGGCCTCGTTGTCACCATCACCGAGGACTACTCCTCCGAGTATGCCGAGGGCCTGGTGATCTCATCGACGCCCGGCAAGGGTGAGAAGGTCGACGTCGGCGGAACGGTGGAGTTGTTGGTGTCGAAGGGTCCGCCACCGGTCGAGGTGCCGTATCTGGTGGACATGCTCAAGCAGGATGCCATCGACACGCTCGTCTATCTCGGCTTCAACGTCGACGTCAACGAGCCGCCGATCACTCCGCTCGGCCGCGTGATCTCCCAAGATCCTTCGGGCGGCACACTCCTGCCCTACGGCAGCACCGTCACTATCACCATCATCTAAACCTTCACCTTCTTTGCACTGACCGCGGTTTTGCGGGCGATTTGGCCGCGGCAACTGCAAGGAAGGTGAGGGTTCTTACAGGATGGCGCCCTCGTGTTCGAGGAGCAGGACCTTCAATTCAGGCCCGAATCCGTAGGCGCTGATCGACCCATCTGAGTGAACGATTCGGTGACAGGGCACGAAGGGTGCCACGTGGTTCACGGCACAGGCGGTGCCCGCCGCGCGCACCGCGCGCGGGTTGCCCGCCATGGCGGCGAGATCGGCGTAGGAGACCGTGGTGCCGCCGGGGACGTCGCGCATCGCCGACCACGCGGCCTGCTGGAACTCCCCACCGGGCTGATCGACAGGGACGGCGAGGATGGCGTCGACATCTCCCTCCACCCAGGCCTCCACGGCATCGGTGACCCCGGGAATCCGACGGACCCGCTGCGCGGTGGACGGATCCACATGAGCGATATCCGACTCGCGGGCCTCACCGAACCAGGAGGCGATGACGATGCCATCCTCGTCGGCGACGACGCCGATAGGGCGCCACGGAGTCTTGATCGACGTGGTCACAAGACGGGCGAACCTTCGCGAACTCATGCTGCCTCCCGCGGTGACCGACCGGTTTCCTGCCGGACCAAGCGGCGCAGGTGCCGATCGCTGATGTGCAGCGCCGCGGCGGCTTCCTCCACGGTGCGGCCCAGGCGAATCATGCCGAGAGCGGCCTCGACGGTTCGACGACGGAAGTCCTGCTGAGGATGCTCGGCATCCGGCCGGCACCGACGACACGGGCGATATCCCTGGGCAAGCGCCTCATCCAACGTGTCGACCCACACGATGTTCTCAGGCCGAGGACGCCGGCTCGCGCAGCCCACGCGGCAGACGATTCTCGTGGTGCGTACCGCGTAGAGGGTGAACGAGTGGGCCATGGGCCCATCCTGCCGCTGCCCGGCCGAGAACCGCTACTCCCCCACCGGACCAGCAATTCACTCCGAAGGATCGTTAGCGCTTCAGGAGCATGTCGGCGACGAGGAACGCCAACTCTAAAGACTGCTCACGATTCAGTCGCGGATCGCACGCCGTCTCGTAGCGCTCGTACAGGTGATGCTCGGCGAGACCGGTGCTGCCGCCGACACACTCGGTGACGTCGTCGCCGGTGAGTTCGACGTGAATACCGCCGGGCACTGTGCCGAGCTGACGATGCACCTCGAAGAAGCCCTCGACCTCGTCGACGACGTCATCGAAGGACCGTGTCTTGTGACCGCTCCCCGCCTCGAAGGTGTTGCCATGCATGGGATCGCAGATCCACAGCACCGGGTGGCCACTGGCCTCCACCTTCTGGATGATCGACGGGAGTGTGTCGCGCACCTTGCCCGCGCCCATCCGCGTAATGAGACTCAAGCGTCCCGGCACGCGATCGGGATTGAGGATCTCGACAGCCTCGAGCACCTCGTCGGGGGATGCGGTCGGTCCGACCTTCATGCCGATGGGATTGCGGATCGTCGACGCGAAGTGCAGATGGGCACCGCCAAGTTGCCGAGTGCGCTCGCCAATCCACAGGAAGTGACCCGAGACGTCGTACGGCAGTCCGGTGCGCGAGTCGATGCGGGTCAACGCGCGCTCATAGTCCAGGCTGAGTGCCTCGTGCGCGGCGTAGAACTCCACGCGGGTGAACTCCTCCGGATCAGCGCCGCAGGCTTGCATGAAGGACAGCGCGCGATCAATGTCGCCCGCCATGCGCTCGTAGCGCTCACCCGCCACGGACTCACGCACGAAGTCCTGATTCCACGCGTGCACCTGACGCAGGTCGGCGTATCCACCCTGGGTGAAGGCGCGGATGAGATTCAGCGCCGAACCCGAAGCGTGGTAGGCCTTCAGCATGCGCTGCGGATCGGGAACGCGGAGTGTCGGGTCGAACTCAATCGCGTTCACCGCATCGCCGAGATAGCTCGTGAGTTCTACGCCGTCCCGCACCTCGATCGCCTTGGACCGAGGCTTGAAGTACTGGCCGGCAACCCGTCCAAGCTTCACCACCGGCAGCGACGCAGCGTAGGTCAGGACGACGGACATCTGCAGCACGGTCTTGAGCCGAGCACGGATCGAATCGGCCGTGTTCGCCGCGAACGTCTCTGCGCAGTCCCCGCCGGTGAGCACGAAGGCTTCACCGCGGGCCGCCTGGCCGAGGCGCTCGGTCAGCAGATCACACTCACCGGCGAAGACCAGCGGAGGCTGCGTGCGAAGTTCGGCGAGGACGGCGTTGAGGGCAGCCTCATCGGGCCACACCGGCTGTTGCACGGCAGGCAGATCAGGCCAGACGATCTCGGACATGGCTCACAGGGTACGCGGTGGACAGGGTGGGGGGTCGCGCCGGAGCGCTCAGCCGAAGAAGGCCTTGGCCTCGTCGTAGCGGGCGATCGGCACGGTCTTGAGCTCCCCGGTGGCATCGGCGAGCGGCACTCGGACGATGTCAGTCCCCCGCAGGGCGACCATCTTGCCCGAGTCACCGTCCCTGACCGCGTCGATGGCGTTCAGCCCGAACCGGGTGGCGAGCACGCGGTCGAACGCCGTCGGCGTGCCGCCGCGCTGGATGTGCCCGAGAACCGCCGCACGGGACTCCTTGCCGGTGCGCTGCTCAATCACGCTGGCCAGCCAGTCACCGATACCACTGAGTTTCACGTGACCGAAGGCGTCGACCGTCGCATCCTTTGTGATGAGGTCGCCATCCTTGGGCAGGGCGCCCTCCGCCACGCAGATGATGGGGGCGTACTGCTGCTCGAACCGCTGCTCAACCCAGCCGCAGACCTCGTCTAGATCGAACGGCACCTCGGGGATGAGGATGACGTTGGCGCCACCGGCCATGCCGGAGTGCAAGGCGATCCAGCCGGCATGACGACCCATGACCTCAATGACAAGCACCCGGTGGTGCGACTCGGCCGTCGTATGAAGGCGGTCGATGGCCTCGGTCGCGATGGTGACAGCGGTGTCGAAGCCGAAGGTGTAGTCGGTGGCGTTCAGATCGTTGTCGATGGTCTTGGGTACGCCGATCACCGGAAGACCGTGCTCGGCAAGTTTGGTCGCGACACCCAGGGTGTCCTCGCCGCCAATCGCGACGAGCGCATCGACGCCGAGATCGGACAGATTCTGCTCGATCCGCTCGACCCCACCTTCGATCTTGATGGGGTTGGTGCGGGAGGAGCCCAAGATGGTGCCGCCGCGCGGCAGAATGCCACGCACCGCCGCGACATCGAGGTCCATCGTGATGCCCTCGAGCGGGCCCTTCCAGCCATCACGGAAACCCACGAAGTCGAACCCGTACTCCTTCACCCCCTTGCGGACCACAGCTCGGATCACTGCATTGAGGCCGGGGCAGTCGCCGCCACCGGTGAGGACACCTACGCGCATCGAAACTCCAGGAAGATCAGTGGGACGGCTGTAAACGTTCTCAGAGCCTAGCCCATCGCCGCGCCATTCCGACCCCCTCCTCTCCCGGTCGACACCGGACTAGGGTCGCCAGCATGGCCATCCTCGCCCTCGACGCCGGTACCACCGGGGTGACCGCCCTCATCATCGATGCCGACACCCGCATCCTGGCCCGTGGATATCGCGAGTTCCCCCAGCACTTCCCCGAGGACGGCTGGGTCGAGCACGAGCCCGGTGAGATCTGGGCTGCCACCCTCGACGCCACTCGCGAGGCGCTCGCCGCCTCCCCCGAGGCACCGACCGCCATCGGCATCACCAACCAGCGCGAGACCATCTGCTTTTGGGACCGCGAGACTCTCGGCTCGGTGCGTCGGGCCATCGTCTGGCAAGACCGGCGAACCGCGGCGATATGCGAGCACCTTGAAGCAGCGGGCCATGGGACGCGCATCCGCGAGTTGACCGGGCTGCGCTTGGATCCCTACTTCAGTGGCACCAAGATCGCGTGGGTCCGCGACAACGATCCGCACACGTGGGCGCAGGTAATGAGCGGCCGCGTCGCCATCGGCACCGTCGACTCCTACCTCATCGCACGCATGACGCGCGGCCTGCACCACGTAACCGATCCGACGAATGCCTGCCGCACCCTTCTCTACGACATCACCACCGGTGCTTGGAGTGACGAACTCGCCGACATCCTGGGCGTTCCGCTCCACGCACTGCCCCAGGTCGTGCCGTCGTACGGTGCCTTTGGCATGACCGATCCGAGCACCTTCCTCGGCTTGTCCCTCCCCATTGCCGGAATCGCCGGCGATCAGCAGTCAGCACTCGTCGGTCAGGCGGGGTTCGATGCGGGATCTACCAAGTGCACCTACGGCACGGGAAGTTTCCTGCTGACCAATACCGGCACCTCCATCGTCCGGAGTACCGGTGGGCTGCTGACCACGGTCGCCCTCGGCCATCCAGACGGACACCTCACGTATGCGCTGGAAGGCGCCGTCTTCGTCACCGGCTCGGCGATCCAGTGGCTGCGCGACGGACTGCAGATCATCGACTCCGCTCCGGAGTCCGAAGTCCTGGCCGAGTCGGTGCCGGACAGTGGCGGCGTCGTCTTCGTGCCCGCGCTCACCGGACTCGGCGCGCCAGACTGGGACCCGTACGCGCGGGGCACGATCCTCGGCATCACCCGCGGCACCACCCGCGCCCACATCGCGCGCGCCACCCTGGAGGCCATCGCGTTCGAGGTGCGCGATGTCGTCGACCTCATGCGTGCCGAGAGCGGGATCCCGATGCCCCACCTCGCCGTCGACGGTGGTGCCGCAGCCAATGACCTCCTCTGCCAACTCCAGGCCGATCAGCTTCAGATTCCGGTCGACCGATCGGCTGAACTGCAGACCACCGGGCTCGGCGCAGCGTTCCTCGCCGGCATCGGCACCGGCGTGTGGTCCGGGCTGGACGACCTGCGCGCAGCACGGCGTACCGATCAGGTCTTCACTCCCGGATCCGATGGCGAGGCCGCCCACCGGCGCTGGCGACGAGCTGTTGAGCGAGCGAAGGGTTGGCTCGACGACGACTAGCCGCTTCTCCGGCCGAAGCCATCTAGCCCGAGCCCGCTGCGCACAGATTGTTGACAATCTACGATTTAGCCCCTAGCGTCTGGCCGACACGACGACCGGCCATACGGCCATTGCGCAGGGAGGCCCATGGGGACCGCACTCGTCACTGGCGCCGCAAGCGGCATGGGCCAGGCCACGGCGGCGATGTACCTCGACCGTGGCTGGCAGGTTCTCGGCCTCGACATCGCCGACAACCTCGGCATCGAGCACCCCAATCTCACGGCGATCCAGATCGATATCCGCGACGGCGAGGCCGTGCGTAAAGCCCTTGCGGAGCACGCCCCCGCCACGGGCATCGATGCGGTTGCCAACATCGCCGGCGTGTATCCGCCCACCACCATCGGGACCTATACCGACCAACTCTTCCGCCACATCTTCGACATCAATGTCCTCGGCCTACTCAACGTCACGCGGGCGGCACTCGATCACATGGACGCCGGTTCGGCCATAGTCAACTTCGCCTCAGTCGACGCCTTCACGGTCTCCCCCGGTCAGTTGCTCTACGGCGCATCCAAGGCCGCCGTCGTCATGCTGACCAAGGAGCTCGCCCTCGAACTCGCCCCGCGACGGATTCGCGTCAACGGCATCGCGCCCGGGTGGGTCGACACCCCCGGCAATGCCGCCACGGGCCGCATGGCGCAGGCCGCCGCTTCGATTCCATTGGGCCGTGTGGCCGCACCTGCCGAGATCGCCGAGTGGGTGTGGATCCTCACGGGCTCGGGTAATGCCGGCTTCGTCGACGGCGAAACGATCGTGATCTCCGGAGCGGACGTGATGCGATGAGCACGGCGTTGGCGCCCCTCCCCGAGTCGTCGACCGCCCATCTCGTGGCCGACCGGATTCGCGAGGCCATCTGGCAGGGCACACTTCGACCCGGCGACCGACTGGTCGAAACAGACCTCGCCGAACGGTTCGAGATCTCGCGGGGTCCGGTGCGTGAAGCAATCCGCCTGCTCGCGCCCGAGGGCTTGATCGTCCTGCGCCGCAATCGTGGTGCCGTGGTTGCCGACCCCACGTTTGACGACGTCCTCGAGGTCTATGCCGCTCGCATGACCCTTGGCGAGCTGGCACTGGCGACGGTCGCGCGTAGGGGCGTGGATCGCGCAACGTTCGACGAGGTCACCTCGCTCCTCGACCGCCTTCGTGATCCGATCGTGCAGGCCGATCCGGTGTCCATGCTCGAGGCCGACCTCGCCTTCCAGGACGCTCTCATGCGCCTTTCGGACCTGCCGCGCATCGCTGCCATGCTCGAGAACAGTGGCCGTGACGCCGCATCGTTCGTCCGACTCCTTGGCATCACCTACGAAAGCACCGATCACGACGCCCTCATCGCGCGCCACGAACGAACACTGGCCGCGATCGCTGCGACCAACCCGGCCGAAGCGGTGACGGCCTGGCAGGACCACATTCGCTCAACTGTCGCGGAGTTCGCCCGCGGGTACCGCGAGGTCGGTGCCTTCAGCGTCGACCAACATCCACTCTTCGCCTATCTACTCAGCTCACCTCGACAGGAGGAGTCATGACTCGGTATTGCATCATCGGCGCCGGTCCGGCTGGCCTCGCCGCATTGAAGACCATGCTCGACGCCGGCCACGAAGTGGATTGCTTCGAGAAGTCCGACCGCATCGGCGGTCACTGGAACCACGACTACGACGCACTCCACCTCATCACGTCGCGCCAGGTGACCGGATATGAGGGATTCCCCATGCCCGAGGACTGGCCGCTCTTCCCCCACCGGGACAAGATGCTGGAGTACTTCCACCTCTTCGCCGACACCTTCGACTTGCGCCGGCACATCACCTTCGAGACGGCTGTCGAATCTGTCCAACCTCGGCCGGCGTCCGGTCCGACGGGTTCCGCCGGATGGACCGTCACAACCTCCGACGGCGTGCAGCACGAGTACGACGGCGTTCTCGTCGCCAACGGCCACCTGTGGGACCAGAAGATCCCCGAGGTGCCCGGAACATTTGCCGGCAAGCACATCCACTCCGGGTCGTACCGCAACACCGCGGACATCAAGGGACGTCGCGTGCTCGTCGTCGGGTCGGGCAACTCTGGCTGTGACCTGGCGGTCGACGCGGCACAGGATCACTTCGATACGCACATCGTCATTCGACGCGGACATCACTTTCAGCCGAAGACGTTCTTCGGCAAGCCGCGCTCCGAACTCGCGTGGATGCAGGAGTTCACCTTCGAGGAGCAGGACCTCCTGGCACGGTTGATGATGCGGGTGTCGGTGGGCGAGGCGACCGACTATCCCGGCATGCCGGTTCCGGACCATCGTGCCCTCGCAGACGGTCCCCCGGTCGTCAACGAACTGCTGCTCTACTGGGTCCAGCACGGACGCATCACTGTCCGACCCGGCATCGAGCGCTTCGACGGTACGACGGTGCACTTCGTTGATGGAACGAGCGGAGAGTTCGACACGATCCTTTGGGCGACCGGCTTCCACGCCTCCCTGCCCTTCCTCGACGACTCACTGCTCGTCAAGCGCGACGGTGTTCCCTTGCGCGTCGGTGGCGCGGTCGTACCGCTCAATCTGGAGAAGCTCTACCTCATCGGGATGATCGGAGCCCGCGGACCGCAGCCGCCCATCTACCCGATCCAGGCTGATCTGGCTGAGCGGATGATCGCCATCCACGAAACCTCCCCGGAGGGTTTCGTCCCGATCGCGGGGCCTCTCACGCAGGCGCAGGACCACGAGTGGCGCATTGACATCCTCCGCCCGCTGTGGCTCGAGCAGGTCGAGCAGACGAAGGTCGCGCTCCAGGTTCTCGCCGCCTCGCAGCCGGCCCGAGCCGCTGTCGACGTGTCCGCATGAGCGACTGGCTGGGCCTCTCCGGGCGCCGCGCGGTCGTCACCGGTGCCGGCAGTGGCATCGGCCAGGGCAGCGCACTCGCACTTGCACGAGTCGGAGTGCACGTCGTGGGGATTGATCGCGATGACGCCGCGATCGCCACAACCCTTGACATGGCCCGAGCAGCAGACCTGCCGATGGACGGGGTTGCCTGCGACGTCACGGACAGCGCAGCGCTCAGTCGGTCCGCGGCGGATCTCGGCCCCGTGGACATTCTGGTGAACGCGGCGGGCATCGGCCGGGCCGGCAGCCTGCTCGATCTCGACCTTGAGGACTGGGAGGCTGTCCTCGCCGTCAATCTGACCGGCTACCTGCGCACCACACGGACGTTTGCGCCGGCCATGGTCGAACGGGGTGGCGGTTCCCTCATTCACATCGCGTCGATTTCGGCTCGCCACCCGCAACCCGGCAGTGGTGCGTATAGCGCATCGAAAAGCGCTGTCGCCATGATGTCGAAGCAACTGGCCTACGAACTCGGCCCCTCCGGAGTGCGAAGCAACTCGGTGAGTCCCGGGCTCGTGCGCACGCCGATGACCGAGGCGTACTACCAAGCCGACGGCGTTGCCGAGCGTCGCGATGCGGCAGTCCCCCTGCGCCGGGTCGCTCGCGCAGACGACATCGCCGACGTGGTCGTCTTCCTCGCCAGCGACCGTGCCCGCTACGTGACGGGTGCCGATATCACCGTGGATGGTGGCTTCTCGACACGCTTGATGGGCACCGTGCCACGCCCCGGCTTCGACGGCTGACGGCCGCTAGTCCTCCGACTCCGCGGCTTCGTCCTCTTCCTTGCGCAGCGCCTTGGCGCGCGAAGCGTAGATGTCGACGTACTCCTGTCCCGACAACTCCATCAGGGAGTACATGACCTCATCGGTCACCGACCGCAGGACGAAGCGATCACTCTCGAGACCTTCATAGCGACCAAACTCCAACGGCTCGCCGAACCGAACACCCACGCGACGGATCTTGGGGCGGACCTTGCCCGGGGGTTGGATTTCGTATGTGCCGATCATCGCGACCGGGATCACGGGCGAGCCGCTTTCGAGAGCCATCCGCGCCATCCCGGTCTTGCCCCGGTAGAGCCGGCCGTCGGCGGTGCGGGTGCCCTCCGGATAGATGCCGAGGAGGTCGCCCTGCTTGAGAATCCGGATGCCGGTGTTGATCGCCGCCTCCGCCGCCCGCCCGCTCGTCCGGTCGATGGGCACCTGACCGACCCCCGTGAAGAACAACTTGCTGAACAGTCCCTTGATGCCCTTGCCGTTGAAGTACTCGGCCTTGGCCAGGAAGGTGATCGGCCGCGGGCACACCAGCGGGAGGAAGAAGGAATCGGAGAAGGACAGGTGGTTGCTCACCAGGATGGCCGATCCGTTCTTGGGTACGACGTCCATGCTTTGGGTCCACGGCCGGTAGAGGACGCGCAGCCACGGACCCACCACGATCCACTTGAGCACCCAGTAGAGCACGTGCGCAACCTTAGTCCTGTGGCACTATCGGGAGGTCGAAGGAGGCGAACATGCCCTTGATGCCGGGCGCCGAGCCCTACAGCACTGACGGTGGAAGCACCGGAATCCTGCTCCTGCATGGGTTCACCGGCTCTCCCAAGTCCATGACGCCCTGGGGCGAACGCATGGCTGCCGAGGGCCACACCGTCCGCGTCCCGCGGCTCCCCGGACACGGGACCCGCTGGCAGGACATGAACCTCACCCGATGGGAAGACTGGTACGCCGAGGCCGAGCGGTCCTTCCGCGAGCTCTCGAACTCCTGCGAGAAGGTGTTCGTCTTCGGTCTGTCCATGGGCGGCTCGCTCACGCTCCGGCTTGCCGAGCAACACGGTGACGCAATCACGGGCATCGTCCTGGTCAACCCCGCGGTCCACTCCGAGCGCCCGGACCGCTTCGCCCTCCCGCTTCTCCAACTCATCGTCCCCTCCTTCCCCGGCATCTCGAACGACATCAAGAAGCCCGGTCAGGACGAGGGGGCCTACGACAAGATCCCGCTGAAAGCGGCACACTCCCTCACCAAACTGTGGAAGGCCGTCAAGGAAGACATCGCACGCGTCACCCAGCCGCTGCTGCTCTTCCGCAGCGCAGAGGACCACGTCGTCGAGGCGTCCAACGCGAAGTTCATCCTTGATCACGTCTCGAGTGCAGACGCCACGGAGGTCGTCCTGCCCGACTCCTACCACGTGGCCACCCTCGACAATGACGCCGAGACCATCGTCTCGGGCAGCATCGAGTTCGTCCGCCGCCTGTCCTAGCCATGCCCACCCACGGTCTCCCCGCAGCGGCGTACGCCCCACTCGTCGACGTCGATCCGCCCCTCGCCGAGCACGTTCTCGACGTGCTCGCGGCGGCGAGCCTTCTCGCCTACGCGGAGCCTCTCGTGGGAGACACCGGCCCCTACCGCGACGTGCGAGCCCCCAATCGACCGACCACCCGTGTCTACGTCGTCCGCACGAGCCTGCCCGCTGCCCGCGAGGTAATCAACCGACAGTTGCCGATGCTCCGCGCAGACTTCCACGCCGCCGCCGCGGCCAACGAAGATGCGCAGGACATGTCCCGGGCATCCGCCGAACAGGTCGATCGGGCTTGGCAGGAGATCATCAGCGGATTCCACTCGGCAGAGGCTCCGGAACGTCCGGGGCTCGAGGAAGGAGGATCGGGACTGTCCGAGCGGCTGGTCCGCGAGCACACCGCGGCGGAGCCGGCGGCTGCCGGGCCTCGCGACTACACGGTCTTCGAGGATCCCGATGAGGATCGCTTCGTCCCTGAGCCGCCCCCACCGCTCCCGAAGCCGCGGGATCGATTCGACGTTGCGGCGTGGTCGGGCATCATCGGCGGACCACTCGCCATGGTGCTCAGCTTCGTCCTCGGCTGGGGGACCTGGTTGGCCGCCGCCGGGTTCATTGCCTTCACCGCCGGCTTCATCGCCCTCGTCGCCCGGTCCGGATCACCCCGTGACGACGGCGACAATGGCGCAGTTGTCTAGCGCTCTCTAGCCGACCTCAGCCACCCGCTTGCGCAGGCCCTTCAGCGCCGTGTCCACGATGACGCGTTCAGCCTTGCGCTTGATCATGCCGATCATGGGAATCTTCACGTCGACCGCGAGCCGGTAACTCACGGACGTCCCGCTGCCCTCGGGGCTGAGCTCGTAGACACCGTCCATGCCGGTGAGCATGTCGCCCGCCACGAGAGTCCACGAGACTCGCCGCTCGCCCTCCCAGTCGTACTGCAGTTCATAGGTGTCTCGGATCGGCCCTGACTCGAGGTGGAAGCGCGCTCGGAAGGGTCGCCCGTCCTTTTCCTCGAGCACGGTCACCTCGGTGATGCCGTCGCTCCATTGCGGATAGGCCGGAAGGTCGGCGATGACGTCCATGATCGTTGCTGCGGACGCATCGATGACGATGCTCGACTCGGTCTGGTCAGCCATGGGCGGCAGCCTAGCCGGGTTCACCGGGAGGACGTTCGCCCTCGAGTTCGTCCTTGAGGGCCCATACGGTGCGCTTCCAGGACAATGCGTGGCGGCGGCGCAGTCGGTCCATCTCGCGCAGTCCGCGGGCGGAGTCGGGGAGGCGGCGTGGCTCGGTGCGACTGCCGGGCACCGTGGGTTCACCGCGCAGGTAATAGTGGACAAGGACACCCTCGGGCTGCGTCTCAAGCCAGATTTCCGCCGAACCGACAAGATCGCCGGTGATCGACCAGCGGACGCCGTCAAGGCCCCGGTCCATGAAGACCACCAACTCCAGCGACGGCCACCAGGTCCGCCAGCGGTCCGGATCGGACACGACCGCGGCGATCCGGGAGCGCTCCACGACGACGTAGGTCTCGTCGACGAGGTCCACACTGGCCATGGCCTCAGAATAGGGCGCAGAAGTGACGAGTCGCCCTCTGGCCGGGTCGAGTGAGGCATTCGGGTAGCCCTGGCGCGGCCAATCCCTTAGCGTGACTAGGAGCAGCGTCTCTCCACGCGGGGAGACTGACCCCGGGAGAGCCTGTGAAGACCGAGTTCAGCGTTCCTGCCATCATTCCTGCGCCCACGTCGGGCAGCCTGGTCGATGCCATCCTCGAGAACGCCGATCAAGCGCCGCATCGCGTCGCCCTGTCCGTCCATCGTGGGGGTGCCTGGGTCGGAGTGACCTCGCAGCAGTTCCTCGACCAGGTCAAGGCGGTGGCCAAGGGCATCGTTGCCTCCGGCGTCGAGCCGGGTCAGCGCGTCGCCATCATGTCGCGCACCCGCTACGACTGGACGGTGGCGGACTACGCCATCTGGTATGCCGGCGGGACCGTTGTCCCGGTCTACGAGACCTCCTCCGCCGAGCAGGTTCAGTGGATCCTCGGTGACTCCGGCGCCGTGGGTGTCTTCCTCGAGAGCAACAAGAACAAGGCGGTCTTCGACGAGGTGTCGCAGGACCTTCCCGACTGCTCGCGTGTCTGGATCTTCGACGATGGCGCGCTGGACACTCTCGCCGCCGCAGGCGCGGGCGTCAGCGATGAGGAACTCGAGAGCCGCCGCGCGACACTCAATCCCGAATCGCTCGCAACCATCATCTACACGTCCGGGACCACCGGTCGCCCCAAGGGTTGCATGCTGACCCATCGCAACTTCATGTTTGAGGTCGACAACGTGGTGGCGGCCATGCCGCAGTTGTTCAGCACGCCGGGTTCGTCGACGCTGCTGTTCCTCCCCCTCGCCCACGTCTTCGGACGCATCATTCAACTCGGTGCCATCCGCTCGGGCTCTCGACTTGGACACGCACCCGACGTCAAGAACCTCCTCGGTGATTTGCAGTCCTTCCAGCCCACCTTCCTCCTCGCCGTGCCGCGCGTCTTCGAGAAGGTCTTCAACTCGGCGCAGCAGAAGGCCACCGCCGAGGGCAAGGGCAATATCTTCGATACGGCCGCCAAGACGGCCATCGCCTACTCCGAGTCCCTCGACTCCGGCGGCCCGGGCTTCGGCCTGAAGATCAAGCACAAGATCTTCGACAAGTTGGTCTACTCCAAGCTCCGTGCCGCCATGGGTGGCAAGGTGGCCTGGGCGGTTTCCGGCGGTGCCCCGCTCGGATCACGTCTCGGCCACTTCTTCCGCGGCATCGGCGTCACGATCCTCGAGGGCTACGGCCTCACCGAAACCTCCGCGGCGACCACGGTCAACCGACCCGACGCCATCAAGATCGGCACCGTGGGCCAGCCCTTCCCCGGCGCCTCGGTCAAGGTCGCGGCGGACGGCGAACTCATGCTCGCCGGTGCGCAGATCTTCGTCGGCTACTGGAACAACCCCACGGCCACCGCCGAGGCCATCGAGCCCGACGGCTGGTTCCACTCCGGCGATGTAGGCGAGATCGACGACCAGGGTTTCGTGAAGATCACCGGTCGCAAGAAGGAGTTGCTCGTGACTGCGGGCGGCAAGAATGTCGCACCCGCGGTGCTCGAGGATCGACTGCGCGGCCACTGGCTGGTGAGTCAGTGCATGGTGGTCGGCGACGCGCAGCCCTTCATCGCCGCGCTCGTGACCATCGATCCGGAGTCCTTCCCGGCGTGGTTGAAGCAGACCGGCAGGCCGGCCGACACCACCATCGCCTCGGTCACGAACGATCCCGAGCTCATCGCCGAGATCCAGGGTGCCGTCGACGAGGCCAACAAGGCCGTGTCGCACGCTGAGGCCATCAAGAAGTTCACGATCCTCCCGGTTGATTGGACCGAGGAGGGTGGCCAGCTCACCCCATCGATGAAGCTCAAGCGCAACGTCGTGATGAAGGAGTTCTCATCGGACGTGGACGCGCTCTACTCCTGACCACGGGCGGGCCCGGCGGGACGATCACCTCGTCCGCGCCGGGCTTTGCCATGCGGCGGGGCCGTGATGCCCTCACCCGAACCGTCGGCGTTCTCGCGGTCCTCGCGCTCGCCATCGTCACCGGAGACATGGGCGTCTCCACCGGCCAGGTGGCGATCATCGCCCTCATTGCCGTCGTGGCAACGGTGGCGTCGTGGGCCTCGCGACCGGTCTGGTTTCCGTACGCCGTGCAATTCATGGAGGCCGGGGCTGCGACGCTCGTCGTTGTCACGGCCATGCCGGGAGATCGCCCATCCATCGCCTACCTCCTCGTACCCCCACTCATCGCCGCGTACTCTCTCGGCCTCCCTGGGCTTGGCGCCACGATCGCCACGGAGGGACTGGTCCTCGTTGCGGGGACGACGATCCGCGTCAGCGAGGAACTGCCCACCGCGGTGGCCGACGTCATCGTCGCGCTTGCCATTGGTGCGGCCCTCGGACTCGGCGCTCTCATGACGGCTCACATCCGCGAGCGAATCGCACCACCGGCCACCGACTACGACGCGGCACGACGCCTGCTGACCTCGCTGCGCGATATTGCCCGTCAATTGCCCGGCGGACTCGAAGAGACAACCCTGGCCGAAAGCGCACTGGAGCGGCTCAGTTCGGTCCTGCCCTTCGACCGCGCCGAGGTCTTCGTGCGTATCGATAGCGGAAGTCTGGTGCCCGTCGCCCGCGTCCCCGAGGGATCTCCCGGCTGGAGCCCGACGCTGCACTCGGGACTGTGGGGACAAGCATGGGAGACCGGCAGCGCCGTGCAACGCCTCGGCCGCATGACCGGCCCGGAGATCGGCACCGGTCACTCCTGCGCGGTAATCCCCCTGCGCCTCGGCGACAAGGCCATCGGACTGGTCGGCCTCGAACGCGACGACGGACTGTGGCCCGTCGAGCGTCTCGTTGACGCACAACGGATGGCCGACGAGGCGGCTCTCCGGCTCGACACGGCACGACTCTTCGATGAGGTTCGCGACCTGGCCACCCTCGAGGAGCGGCGCCGTCTCGCGCGCGAGATCCACGACGGGATCGCCCAGGAGGTCGCGGGCCTTGGCTTCCTCGTCGACGACGCCCACAGCCAGGCAACGGACGAGGCGACCCGCACCGCCCTTGAGCGTGTGCGTGCGGAATTGACCCGCATCGTCACCGAACTGCGGCTTTCCATTTTCGATCTGCGCTCCGAGGCCGGCGCCGGCATCGGTGATGCGCTCTCCAGCCACGTCCGGGCGGTCGGTGCCGAATCCGGTCTCACCGTGCACCTAGTCCTTGACGAGGATGCCAGTCGGCTGCCTCCCGGCGTCGCCCCCGAGATATTGCGCATTGCCCAGGAAGCCGTGGGCAATGCGCGGCGTCACGCCGAAGCTCGGACGCTGTGGGTGACCTATCGCGTCACCGAGGGCGGAGCCTTTCTCCGCGTGGCTGACGACGGCAAGGGAATCCCCGATAGCCGAGGTCGCCCGAACCACTACGGACTGCAGATCATGCGGGAGCGCGCTGCACGCATCGGCGCGGAATTGACCATCAAGCGACGAAGCCCCTCAGGCACTGTGGTGGAGTTATCCCTGGAGACCGCCGCAGGCGCGACGACGAAGGGGGACCACCGGTGACCATCAGCGTCATGCTGGCCGATGATCACGAACTCATCCGCGAAGGACTGCGCCGCGCCTTCGAGCGCGAGGCAGACTTCGAGGTCATCGCCGAAGCCGCGAGTGTCGCTGAGGCCATCGCCGTCGGATGCAAGACCGATCCGACAGTTGCCATTGTCGATCTGCGTCTGCCTGATGGGACGGGACTCGACATCGTGCGGGCCCTCCGCGACCACAGCGCCGACATGGGGATCGTCGTTCTCACCATGTACGCCGGCGACAACCAACTCTTCGATGCCCTGGAAGCCGGGGCGAGTGCCTTTGTGCCCAAGAGCGCGCCCGCTGAGGAAATCGTCGCCGCAGCTCGCCATGCGGCCACCGCTCCGCGGTCCTTCACCTCGGCGGACCTCGCCGAGGCGCTGAAGCGCCGGACGTCGCCGCAGGGTCCCCAATTGTCTCCGCGTGAACGTGAGGTGCTCACACTTCTCGCTGATGGCTTGGGCGTCGCGCAGATTTCGCGACAGCTCTACATTTCGGAGTCCACGACCAAGACTCACATCTCCAAGCTCTACGACAAACTCGGCGCGGGCAACCGAGCCCAAGCGCTCATGACAGCACTCAAGTTGGGGCTGCTCGCCGCACCTGACGACTCGCCGTGACATTCGATCGATTGCGCAGTAGCACGGCGGTCTTGGCATCAGCGTGGGTGGTCACGCGACTCTTCCTCATCGGTGCGCTCACCGGCAACGTGCCCTACCCCGACGGCCCGCTCATCATCAATGACGTCAAGCTCTATGCCGAGTGGTCCAATCTGCTCGTCACCGGGCGATTCCCCGTCGGCGACGACATGTGGCAGTACCCGCCCGGGGCTGGCATCGTTTTTGCGCTCGCCGCGGCGATCGGATCCAACCCGGTTGCGGGCTTCGTTCTCATCGCGCTGTTGTGTGATCTCGCGACGCTCGTTGTCCTCGCCGTGGCGGGACGTCGGCGGCACGTCGGCTACGACGCTGCCTGGGCCTGGGTAGTCGGTGCCGTAGTGGTCGGCCCGGTCTTCTTGGCTCGCTTCGATGTCCTGCCGACGTTCGCGGCGGTCCTCACCCTGGTCCTGGTCGCGCGACCCCTGTGGAGCGGAGTCGCCGCCGGCGTCGGAACGATGCTCAAGGTGTGGCCTGGGCTCATGCTGATCGCTCTGCCCCGGCGATCCCTCCCTGGCGGCATCCTCGGCTTCACGCTCGCCATCGTCGCCATCCTCATCGGTGTCACGCTGTGGTCCACCGGCGGCGTCTCCTTCCTCGGCGAGCAGGGCGCCCGCGGACTTCAGGTCGAATCGGTGGGCGCGCTGCCCTTCATGGTCGCCAATGTGTTCGGTGAGGTGCCGACCGAATTCCGATTCGGCGCGATGGAGGTGGACGTCCCTCTCACCATCCCCCTGGGCCTCGGCATCACCGTGCTGGGCTTCGCCGTCATGGGAGCCATGGGCATTCTCCGACTGCTGGGCCGACTCGAGTCCAGCGCGCCGGTCGACGTTGCGCTGACGGTGCTGTTGGTCAGCATGGTCACCAGTCGGGTGCTGTCCCCGCAGTACTCGGTCTGGCTTCTCGGAGTTGCCTCCGTCGTCTTCCTCGATCCGATGAGTCGTCTGCGCAAGGTGGTCTGGATTCTCGTGCCATCGGTCCTGGTGACCCAGATCATCTATCCCTTCGGCTATGGCAGCTTCCTCAATGGTTCCTGGTGGGCCGTGAGTCTGCAGGTCGTGCGCATTGCCCTGCTGCTGATCGCCACGGGCTGGGCCCTCTGGGTGGTCGGCCGCCGGGCCCTACGTCGTCCTGAGGTGGTCACACCCGCGGGGAAGGACGGGCCGGTCACACCCCCACCGAAGGACTAGTTCGCTGCGTCAAGCGCCGCGAGTCTTTGCAGTGGTGTGGGGTGCGTGAAGAACAGGGCGTAGCGCCACTGCGGTGGTTCGAGGGTGGATTTGTTGGTCACGGCCAGACGAATCATGAGATCGGAGTACGCCGACGGATCGCCCGTGGCAGCCACCGCCTCGCGGTCGGCTCGCGCCTCGATGGAACGACTCATGCTGGCGGCGACGATAGTGCCGAACACCGAGCCGGTCATGACAACAGCCACGAGCAACAGCAGCACGGGCCGATCCGCCACCGTGCGCGCGTCCAGTCGTCGCCTGACCGGCACGGTGAATGCCAGCGCGAAGCCCAGACTCACCACGACGCCGGTCCCCACAACGGCGAGTGCCGTGCCCAGGACAACGTCGTTCTCACGAACATGGACCAACTCGTGCGCGACGAGAGCGTCGATCTCAGCGCCGGTCGCGTCCGCGGTGACGGTGTCGAACAGGGTGACCGTGCGCGTGGGGCCCCAGCCGGAAACGTTGGCGTTGAGGGCGGGCGAGCGGTCTGCCGTTTCGATCACGGTGACGTTGCCGACGTCCACGCCGAGTTGATCGGCGATGGCCATCACCCGTGCCGTCAGCGCCGGATCCGCACGCGTCCCCTCAACGCGTTGCAGCAATGGGGCAAGCGCACTGACTGTCGCCGTGACCACCATGGCGGCCACCACGACCGCAAGCCAGCCGTGCGTGGGCCACCGTCGCACCACGGCCATGGCGGCAGCAGCAGCGATGGCGCCCAGTCCCACCACGGCGAGAGACTCGGCGATCCAGCGAAGCGCTTCGGTCCACCATGGCGCGATGAGCAGTCCGGCATCGCGGCGGACGGAGGAGGCCCACAGCCACCACGGCAAAGTGCTCAGTCGCGCGAGTACGAGCAGCGCTGCGACAGCGACGAGGTCACCGAGGAAGGGTCGGCCTTGCGGGCCGAGGGAGCACAGGCGTCGCCGCCAACGCGGAATGGCCACGACGAGGATGGCCGTGGTCGGACCGGCCAGCCAGGCCAGCAGCGACGGGAGCCAGACGGCATCGGCGTACTCGGCGATGGTCGTGACCTGAGCCTGCGTGAACGCGGCAATCGCGGTGACGTCCAACGAGGCCCAGGGCGTGACCATCGCGTCCCAGGGGATGGCGACAACACCGATGATGATGCCCGCCAGCGCGAGTACGACGGCGGCGGCAGCAGCTCGGGCGGGCGTCACTCCGCCATCATGCGACGCCCTCGACGTCTGTGACGAGCCGAAGTGGCGGGACCAGGCCGGAATCCGCGAGCACGGCGAAGGCCGCGCGCTCCTGCTCACCGACGGTCCCCACAGGGCCGAGCAGGACGGTCACGATGCAGTCCCCACACGCAGCTGGCCGCGCAAGACACCGATCGCAGTCGATGGAGATATCACCGCTGGACATGGCAGGTCCTCCTGGTCACGACACTGCAGTCCCGCTGAAGGTCAGGGGGTCGGCATAGGCTGACGTTGTTCATGTCGAGCACGTTAGATGGGGGGTCCGACAGTGACCGGGTCCGAAGGGACCATCACGAAGGGACCGCTCCGCCCACAGGCCGGGCCATTTCCTGCGGGCAACCCTGCCAGCGCCTTCCACAGCCGGGGACTTTCCGTGCGGGCAACCTTGCCCACGCCATCCACAGCGTCATCCCGAGCATTGACCACACGGTGAGCGGGGCACCGCGCCGGAGAAGTTAGACGCCACCCATGTCGTGCGGGCTATCGCCCTCATGGCCGGGCTCGGGTCGAGCGATGATCTCGATTCGATCGGTGTTCCCGCACCACCGGCAGCGCACTTCTTCAATCGCGCCCTCAAGCACCTCGGTGGATTCGACCTCCGGCTCACCGGCGAGATTGACGTGCCAGAACTCGCGCGTCCGCGCGCTGCGTAGCACGTCAAAGCGAGTGAGGTTGCCGCAGTGACCACACCGCCACCGGTGCTGAGCGTCCGGGAAATCGGCCATGGCGCGACCCTAACGGTGAGCGGAGTTCGACCGACGGTCGGCAGTTTGCCGGGTGTCGCGAACCGGCGGTGTCAGACCGGAGGCCTAGCGTCAGAGCATGGCCGAGTCGATGACCCCCGGGCGCCAGTTGGCGCTCGATGATCTTGGGACTCCCCTCGCCGACGTCACGTTCGTCGTGGTCGATCTCGAGACGACGGGAGGCAAGCCGCAGGATGCCGGCATCACTGAGATCGGTGCGGTCAAAGTCCGCGGCGGCGAAGTCCTCGGCGAGTTCCAATCGCTGGTCAATCCCGGCTCGCCGATCCCCCCGTTCGTTGCGGCACTCACCGGCATCACCGACCGCATGCTCATCGGCGCGCCATCCGTGGCGGCGGCCACCTTAAGTTTCTGGGAATTCGCCCAAGGTGCCGTGCTCGTGGCACACAACGCACCGTACGACGTCGGCTTCCTGCGCGGAGCCTGCGAACTCCATGGGCTGCCCTGGCCCGGTCCACGGACGGTCGACACCGCGCGCATCGCTCGACGAGCGCTATCGAAGGACGACGTACGCAACTGCAAATTGCAGACCCTCGCACAGTACTTCCGCTCACCCACCTCCCCCACCCACCGTGCGCTCGACGATGCGCGGGCAACCGTCGCGGTTCTCCACGGCCTGTTCGACCGCGTCGGACCGATGGGAGTTTTCAGCCTCGAAGACCTCCTCGCCTTCGGCGGACGAACGACGAGGCAGCAGCGGGAGCGTCGCCACCTTGCCGCCGACCTTCCCGAAGCACCCGGTGTCTACGTCTTTCGAGACGCTCAGGGACGCCCACTCTATGTCGGCACCTCGCGGAATATTCGACAGCGCGTCCGCACCTACTTCACCGCCTCTGAGCAACGACCCCGCATGTCCGAGATGGTGGGTCTCGCGCACGCCGTAGACCCGATCGTGTGCGCCACCGATCTCGAGGCGCAGGTCCGGGAGGTCCGCCTTATCGCCGAACATCGACCGCCCTACAACCGACGTTCCCGCAATCCGGAGCGTCAGGTCTGGCTCGCACTGACGAGTGAGCCGCACCCGCGGCTCGTCACCGTGAACGACGTCCGGCCCAGTCACTCCATCGCCATCGGACCGTTCTCCGGACGCGCCACGGCCGCTCAGGCAGCGGAAGCGCTTCACCTGTCCCTCCCACTCCGGACGTGCACCGATCGCCTGCCCCGGGCGCCCCGCCGCGCATCCGGCTGTGTTCGAGCCCAACTCCACCAGTGCGCGGCCCCGTGTGCGACCGACGGCGATCCCTCGGTCTATGCCGAAACGGCCGCTACCGCCTACGCTGCCCTGGCGGGTGACATGCGCCCCGTCGTTCTCGCGGTCGGCGCTCGGATGGCCGAACTTGCGGAGCGAGGCCGGTTCGAAGAGGCGCGCGGCTGGCGGGACCGGCTCGAGGTCGTGCTGCGAGCCGTCCACCGCGCACGCCGGCTGGACATCCTGCGTCAGGCCGAGGAGGTCGTGGCTGCCCGCGTCGACAAAGGTTCCTGGCACATTCACGTGATTCGACACGGACGCCTGGCCGCCGCTGGAGCGGTCCCGCCCGGTCAGGATCCACGGCCGGCCGTGGACGCGCTGGTTTCGACCGCGGAGGTTGTTGAGGTGCACCAACCGACACTTGTGGAGGAGTCCGAGTTGCTGTGGTCCTGGCTGGAGGGCGCACGGCTGGTGCGCGCAAGCCTTGCCCTGAGCATGCCGGCACACTCCGGCGGAGCCACGTGGACGAATATCCGAGAAGCGCGTGAATCAGCGACCGCGTTGAGCTACTCCGCCGACCGGCGACGATTGCGTCCCACCGCCTAGCGCAGCGACCCCAACGGGAACCTCACGAACGGCACATCTGTCACCCTAATCCGGTGAGAACACCGCCGCCCGACGTCGCCGCGTACTACGCGACCCTCGCCTCACCCCAGCGCGAGACCGCGCTGACGATGCGCGAGCGCATTCTCGAGGTCGTGCCCATGTCCGTCGAGGTCATGAAGTATCAGATGCCGACCTTCATCGTCGACGGTGAGCCCGTCTGCGGGATCATGGCGCACACCAAGCACGTGGGCTACTACCCCTACAGCGGCAGCGTCCTCGCGAACTTCCCTGATCTCATGGATCGCTACGGCGGCACGAAGTCGGCCTTGCACGTCCCGCTCGGTGAGCCACTTTCGGTGACCACGATCCGCAAACTCGTTCGCGCGCGTCGTCAACGCAACGCGGGATAGCGACACACCACTGACTTGTGCACGACACCGGCTTGTTCACAACACGGCGAAGCGGCAACAGCGGATGGCCTAGTTCGGGCGCAGCGCCTGCGACGTGTCGATCCACCGACGGAGCAGTTGACCCGCGGCACCGGACTCCACCGCAGCGTGCGCCTCGGGCAGGTGCGCCTCGATGCGCGCCATCAAGGACCCCGGCGGCGGGAAGGATCCAGCCGCGGCCGCTTGGGCGGCGGCGTACGTCGACAGAGCCGCCGCGGCGTTGACGACCACCACATCGCGTACGACATCGACGTCGCACGGCAGCGGCAGGTCGGGGTGGTCGCGAGGCAGCCCGAACGTCGCCCTGCACACCTCGGCGTTCTCCGTGGGCGACCCACCCGCGAGTGCGTCGGCTGCGATGCCGGACAGCCCGAAGCCATCAGCCTCCAAGGATGCTTCGACGACCTCGCCGCTGGTGGTGTCCCACACCGAGGTGCGCCCGTACGGCGAGATTTCGTCCCACCCGTTCTCACCTCGAACGACGAGCACGCGATCTCCACGCTCGGCGAAAACAGCAGCCATCACCGGTGCCATCTCCCGCTGCGCACATCCGATCAAGCCGGCCCGCGGGCGCGCCGGATTGATCAGTGGACCGAGGATGTTGAAGACGGTCGGCACCCCAAGTTCGCGGCGCAGGGGTGCTGCATGGCGCATCGCGGGGTGCAGGACCTGAGCAAAGGCAAAGGCGATGCCTAACTCATCGGCGCAGGACACGATGGCGTCGGGCTCGAGGTTGAGGGCCAAACCCAATTCCTCAAGGACATCCGCGGTGCCCGTGCGCGAACTCGCGGCGCGGTTGCCGTGCTTGACCACGGTTGCGCCGCAGGCCGCCGCGACGATGGCCGCCATGGTGGAGAAGTTGACGGTTTCCGCACCGTCGCCACCGGTCCCCACGACGTCCAACGTCACCCCGGGCACGGGGACCGGTCGGGCATGTTCGAGCAGGACGTCGGCGATGGCGGAAACTTCGCCGAGCCGAGCGCCCTTGGCCTGAAGGCCAATCAGGAAGGCTCCCACCTGGGCAGGTGTGCCAGTGCCCGTCATGACCTGGTCCATGGCCCAGGCCGCGTCCTGCGCGGAAAGATCGTGACCCGCCACCAACTCGCGCAGGATCATGGGCCAGTTCGACAAGGTCGGCGTGGTCGACTCAACGGTCCCGGACGCCGACTCATCGTGCTCAGTCATGAAGCCCTACCTCTCCTCGCCCTGCCGGATCACCATCGGGCATTCACTCTGCCGGACTACTCCGGTGGGCGATCGATGCGGGGCCGAGAACGACACATGTCCCGACCATCGTGAGGGGCGTTTTCGGCGTAATAGGGCGTTTGGGACGAAAAGTCTGATTATCAGGTGACCGGGAGGCCGGCTAGCCGCTGCCGCAGCAGGTGCGCCGCGAGCTCGGCCAACCTCATCGGGTCGAGCGGGCGCGGAGCCACACCATCAGCGCGCGACCACGTGGCCAGCCAGGCATCCTGCGAACGGGCCGTCAGCACCAGGATCGGGGGGCAGCGGAAGATCTCGTCCTTCAACTGGCGGCAGACCCCCATCCCGCCGGCCGGGACGGCCTCACCATCGAGGATGGCCAGGTCAATGCCGCCGGC
>Ga0208004_1000018_pt1 | contig 52362 bp, 53 predicted proteins | sample DEB08_DNA_6_FD_184522 | JGI IMG/M metagenome (GOLD analysis project Ga0208004, IMG submission 184522) | Aqueous microbial communities from the Delaware River and Bay under freshwater to marine salinity gradient to study organic matter... | ecosystem: Environmental > Aquatic > Marine > Coastal ...
CCACTGCGCGGCGTCCTGCGTCGCTGCGCCATCAAGCCCGATCTCCACATCCACGGGGCGATGCGCCACCGCGAGGACGCGCCCCGATGGATCCACCGCGGCAACCTTGGGTCCCCCGTTGCCCAGGTCGATCGCGAGGACCCAGCTCACCTAGACCTCCGGTGCCGTCGCGTGCATCGCTTCGAGGACGCCGTTCATGGCCGAGGTCAACGTCTCTCGACCGCTCGGCGTCGCCCCGAAGCCGTACATCGCACCGCTCTCCGCCGGCTGGCCCGCGTGCTCGAGCGCGTAGTCGACGGCCACTCGAAGATCCGAGACGAAGGCTTCGGCGATCCCTGGCTGCGTGTTGGGGCCGGTGACGCAGAAGTGGAGTGCGGGCGGCAGCTGCAGCGCGTTCATGCGCCAACCGGCCTTTTTGAGCGCGTCGTTGACGAGGTAGACATCAACGACATCAGACTGGAACGACGTCATGAAGATCGGATCCCCGATGATCTGCAACTCCGGAATGCCCTCGCGGATACCGGCCTTGATCGTGTCGTTGACAGTGAGGAGCGCACGCGCGCGGTCCAGGTAGCCACTGCGCCCGGTCGTCACCATCGCCGCCCAGGTCGACGCGATGAGACCGCCGCTGCGTGACCCCGCCAAGCCTGGCGAGAGGTAAAGCCCACCGGGCCAGTCCGTGACCGAGTACCACTGGCGCGCACGCAGAGTTGTATCCCGATAGATGAGTGCGGAGGTGCCTTTGAGCGCGTAGCCGTATTTGTGGGTGTCAGCCGAGATGCTGGTGACACCGTCGACGCGGAAGTCCCACGCAGGCACGTCGTAGCCAAGCTCCTCGGCCCATGGCAGCAGGAAACCCCCGAGGCATCCATCCACGTGCAGGCCGATGCCACGCTCCATGGCGAGGGCGCCCAATTCGGGGATCGGATCGATGAGCCCATGCGCATAGTCACCGGCACTGCCCACGATCGCGATCGTCTGATCGTCGATCGCGGACGCCATGGCGGGCACGTCAGCGATGAACTCATCCGTGACGGGGACATCGCGGACCTCGATACCCATCCAGTGCGCCCCCTTGCGCAGGGCGACGTGGGCGGTCACAGGAAGGACGACGTTCGGGCGCGTCACGCCGCGGGACTCACGGGCGTCCTCGCGATAGGAGTAGAGCGCATGAATAAGACTGTCACTGCCGCCGCTGGTGACGACACCGGCCGGGACCGGCGCATGCAGCATGTTTGCCACCATCGCGACGATCTCACCCTCGAACTTCGTGGCCGAGGGATACATGTCGCGCTGCAGGACATTGGCGTGCGCGAACTCACCGAAGACGTCCGTGAGGAAGTCATAGTGCTCGTGGTCGCCGCTGTAGAGACTGCCGGAAACGCGCCCCGCATCCCCCTGAGCATCCTCGGCCGTGGCCATCAGCGCGATATCCGCGAGCACGGAGTCGCGATCGACCGCCTCGTCCGGGATGCGCGTGTACGTCGTACTCGTGCGGCGGTAAGGGAAGAGATCGTCGAGCATCCGCTCGAGATCGGACCTCTCGTCGCTCACTCCATACCCTTCTGCCGGCGGCCGATCGCGCGCTCAGTCTCCCGCTTGGCCTCACGCTCGGCGATGGCGTGACGCTTGTCCTGATGTTTGCGACCTGCCGCGAGCGCGAGCTCCACCTTGGCGTAGCCATCCTTGAAGTACAGGGACAGCGGGATGATCGTCAGGCCTTTGGCCTGGGTCTTGGCCGCCAACTTGCGGATCTCATCGCGGTGCAGCAGCAGTTTGCGCGCTCGGCGCGGCTCGTGGTTGGTCCAGGTGCCGAGGTCGTATTCGGGAATGTGTACGCCGCGCAGCCATGCCTGGCCGTTGTCGATGGTGGCGTAACCGTCCGTGAGCGTTGCGCGCCCCGCGCGTAGGGACTTGACCTCGGTGCCGGTGAGCACCAGCCCCGCCTCAATCGTGCTCTCCACGTGGTAGTCGTGGCGAGCTTTCCGATTTTGGGCGATAAGGGTCCGCCCCTTCTCCTTGGCCACGGGCTACACGCGCAGGTACTTGCGCAGGGTGAGGAAGGCGGCCAGACAGGCGAGTGCGATACCGGTGAGGAACAGAATCGGCACGATCGCCCACACCGCTTCCCATCCGACGAAGGCGGTGAACTGGAAGGCGGGGGCGAGCACTCGATCGATGACGAAGATCTTGACGAGCACTAGGCCACCGGTCGCGATGGTGGCACCCACCGCGGCGGCGATGGCCGCCTCCGCGAGGAAGGGCAACTGAATGTAGAAGTTCGACGCCCCGACCAGACGCATGATGCCGGTCTCTCGCCGTCGACTGAATGCGGCGACGCGCATGGTGTTGACAATGAGAAGCACCGTGACAACCAACATCGCGAGTGCGATCACCAGGGCGATGGCCTGCAATCCACCCAGGAGCTGGAAGAACTTCTCGAGGAATTGCCGCTGGTCATTGACCTGTTCGACGCCGGGCCTGCCCTCGAACGCAGACGCGACGATGTCGTACTGCGTGGGATCAGAGAGTTTGACGCGGAAAGACTCGGGCAGTGCCTCGACCGTGACGCTGTCGATGATCGGCGAGTTGCGATATTGCACGATGAAGCGGTCGTAGGCCTCTTGCTGCGTCTCGAAGTAGATCTCCTGGACGAGCGGCTTGAGGGACTCCAGATCCGCCTGGATCTGCTCCTTCTGCGCCTCGGTGATTTTGCCTCCGGCGCACGAAGCGGTCTCGGAGTTGTCATTGCAGAGGAAGATCGACACCTCGACCTTGTCGTACCAAAAGTCCTTCATGGTGTCGACCTGCGAGCGCACCAGCAGTGACACGCCAAAGAGCGCGAGGGACACGCCGACCGTGATGATCACGGCCACCGTCATGGTCAGGTTGCGGCGCAGGCCGTTGCCGACCTCACTGAAGACGAATCGCGTTTGCATGCCCGGCCCTACCGCGAGTATCCGTAGACGCCACGCGACTGATCGCGTACCAGGTGACCCTGCTCGAGTTCGATCACGCGCTTGCGCATCTGGTTGACGATGGCCGCGTCATGCGTCGCCATCACCACGGTGGTGCCCGTGCGGTTGATGCGTTCGAGGAGCTTCATGATGCCCTCGGATGTCGACGGGTCAAGGTTGCCCGTCGGCTCGTCGGCGATGAGGATCGCGGGCTTGTTGACGAAGGCGCGGGCGATCGCAACACGCTGCTGCTCGCCACCGGACAACTCGTCCGGCATGCGGTGCTCCTTGCCCTCCAGCCCCACGAGGTCGAGGACTTCCGGGACGATGCGCTGGACCTGGCCACGGGACTTGCCGATGACCTCGAGCGCGAAGGCGACGTTGTCGAAGACGGTCTTGTTCGGCAGCAGGCGGAAGTCTTGGAAGACGGTGCCGATCCGGCGCCGCAGCTGGGGGATCTTCCAGTTCGAGAGGCGGCCGAGATCCTTGCCGGCGACCCAGACCCGCCCCTTGTTCGGCGTCTCTTCCTTGAGCACCAGGCGCAGGAAGGTCGACTTGCCCGAACCCGAGGCGCCGACGAGGAAGACGAACTCCCCCTTCTCGACCTCCAGGGAGACGTCGTCGAGGGCGGGACGGTTCTGCGTGGGGTACTGCTTCACCACGTTCTCGAACAGGATCACCCCAGGAGTTTACGGGTCCAGGCCCCAAATCCCGATTTCGACGCCGCCTCCACGAGGGCGTTGAGTGTTCTTTCGTCAGTTCAGGGGGCTCAGACCCGCGATCTGCCGAAAGAACGCCGGGCTCTAATTGGGGCGTACGACGACCCGCTGGGCTCGCAGCGCCATCACGAGGGCGACGATCCAGCCGATGATGGTCCACCCCAGGAGCAGGTTGACCCAGAAGACTGCCCAGTGCGGCACGTCACGCACGGCGGCCACCGCCCAGGGAGCCATGTAGCCCGCGGTAGCGATCGCCACGATGATCGAGACCACCTTGGTCAGCGTCCAGGACCGGTTCTCGGGTTCGACGGAATACTCAGCCATATCGGGACCGTACCTCAGGAGGCGGTCTCGCGTTGGCGACGCCAGCGAATGCCTTCCTCGATGAAGTCGTCGATCTCCCCATCGAGGACAGCGGCGGTGTTGCCGGTCTCGTACTCGGTCCGAAGATCCTTCACCATCTGATAGGGGTGCAAGACATAGGACCGCATCTGGGTGCCCCACGAGCCGGCCGAGTCGTCCTTGAGCGCGTTGATCTTGGCGCGCTCCTCTTCACGTTGCCGCTGGAGAAGCTTGGCCTGCAGCACGGCCATCGCGGTGGCTCGATTCTGCAACTGGGACCGCTCGTTCTGGCAGGACACCACGATGCCGGTCGGAATGTGCGTGATGCGCACAGCGGAGTCGGTGGTGTTCACGCCCTGCCCACCGGGACCACTCGATCGGTAGACGTCGACGCGAATCTCATCCTCGGGGATATCGATGTGATCGGTCTCCTCCAGCACCGGCACGACCTCGACGGCGGCGAAGGAGGTTTGACGTCGACCCTGATTGTCGAACGGTGAGATGCGCACGAGACGGTGGGTGCCCTGCTCGATCGACAAGGTGCCGTAGGCGTAGGGCGCCTTCACCGCGAAGGTGGCCGACTTGATACCCGCCTCCTCGGCGTAGGACGTGTCGTAGACCTCCATCGGCCAGCCATGACGCTCGCAGTAGCGGCTGTAGAGGCGCAGCAGCATCTCCGCCCAATCAGCGGCATCGACTCCACCGGCCTCCGAGCGAATCGTCACGAGCGCCTCGCGGGCGTCGTACTCACCGGAGAGAAGCGTGCGGACCTCCATCTCGCCAATGGCCTTGCGTAGAGACGCCAACTCGTTGGCTGCCTCGGTCCAGGAGTCTGCATCGTCCTCGTCCTCGGCGAGTTCGACGAGCACCACGAGGTCATCGAGCCGACGGCGCAACGCCTCGATCCGACGGACATCTCCCTGCACAAGCGACAGTTGCGAGGTGACGCGCTGAGCATTCGCCTGGTCGTCCCACAGGTCCGGCGCGGAGGCCTCCTGCTCAAGCTCAGCGACCCGTTCGCGCAGACGGGGCACGTCGAGAACCTTCTCGATGCCCGCGAGAGTCTGCTCAAGTTCGCCGAGCACCTCGGCGATGTCGGGGATGGCCACGATCGGCAAGCCTACGAGGTCCGACAGGTGGCTTTGAATCCAGTAGCCCGAACCCGGCGCTGCCCGACACTCGACGTCCGGTGATTTCGCCTCCACGCGGGCCTCCGCGGCATACCCTCGGCACCAAGGAGGTCCCATGTCCCTGTCTCGGCGCCGGTTCATTGCGGGTACCACCGCCCTCGCGGCGGCCTGGGGGCTGTCGCGCGAAGTGCTCGGTTCGGCTCTGGCCGCACCCCTGCGGGCAAGTGATGCTCCCACCACGCTGCTGCAGACCATCAAGTTGTCGAGTCAAGCAGTCCGGGGCACCTACCGGACGTTGCTCGCCGGGGCCGGCGAAGACTTCATCCCCCGCTATGACCTGTTGGGGCGCACAGCTGAGGGCACTCGCGCCTCAGCACGGCGCTCGCTGTACTACCTCGCGCACTTGTCGGACATCCACGTCATCGACGCGCAGACGCCAGCCCGGATGGATGCCATTCAAAGCATCGCGCCTGAACTCCTCACGGACGCCTGCCGCCCGCAGGACACCCTGACAGTGCATGTCCTCGCGTCGATGGTGGACAGCGTCGCCGCGGCACAGACCAGTAGCGTCACCGGAGCTCCCCTCGCCACCGCGATCAGTACCGGTGACAGCGCCGACAACCTCTCGCTATGTCGTGCCGGGGTTCGTCGTCCTGGCTCTCACGCCGTACCTGCTCATGGCCGTTGTCGATGGTCAGCGCAATCCGCTGGCGGTGAACTTCCGGACGATCGGTGCGCGGTGGGGCCGGTGGCTCATCACCGTCATCCTCATGGGCGTTGTGCTGCTCATCGCCTGGCTATTCGCTGCGCTGGACGGCTTCTTCATCACCGGCGCCCCGGGATCCTTCCTCGGGTGGTTGGTGCTCGGCTTCATCGCCACGTGGTTCCTCAGCGCGTGGGCGCTGATCTATCGGAGTGTGAATCCCCGCTGAGTCGCGCCTACTCCTCGCGGTGTGCGAGGTCCGGGGCGAACGCTGGAAGGCACACAGCGACGTATTCGGCACCCTCGGTCGTGGTGTAACGGATCCGCTCTCCCGCGCGAGTGATAATCGCCTGGCCCGCGGCCACCGTGAGGACACCGCCGTCGGTCTCAACCTCAATGCTGCCCTTGAGCACGACGGTGAATTCATCGAACTCTGGTGTCTGCGCCGGCTCGTCCCACCCGGCCGGTGCCACCATGTGCGCGATGGACACTGCGGCGTCACCGCTGGCGACGTGTCCGGCGTACTCGTCGATGTTCTTGCCACCGGGGACGGGAATGCGGACAGGTGCAGCGATGATCTCGGCCATCTCGGGTCCTTCGCTCAGGGGCGGTAGCGCAGGGTCGCACCCGCCTCGACCTGCAGATCGTAGGCCCCCCGCGGAGTGAGCCAGCCGGAGAACGGGGGCCGGACGCGATCGGTCATCCCGACGTACACCGCGTCCCCACGCAGTGCGACGGAGGTCAGTCGCGCATCGCCAGCATCGCGGCGCACCTGTCGCTCAACCGCGCTGCGCACCGCAATCGGCTCGAGTCGGATCTCCTCGCTCGCCCCGTAGGCGTAGTAGTGATCGAGATCGATGGCCTGGGCGCCGGCGAGCGCCGCGGCATCGGCCTGCGCCTGCAGTGATCGTCGAGCGAGGTAAACCGTCGAGACATCAACGACGACGCCCAGCGCGAGGAAGCAGACGACGATGAGCCCGAGGATGAGCACAATCGCGCTCCCCTCATCCCCACCCCCTCTCCGTTGACTGGCGGGTTGTGGACGGTTTTCGCCGGATAAACCGTCCACAACCCGCCAGTCAGCAGTGGGGGTCACGGGGACTCCCGATAGTCATCGACCGGGATGACGAAGTCAGCACTCACCGGGATCGCGCCCACTGTCGCCTCCCCCAGCGATTCGGGCAGGAAGGGCAGTCGGACGCGTGTCGCCACGCGCACATACGTCGTCGATGAGGGGGCAAGGCAGGTCGGCTCGCAGCGAATCTGTACCTGCGGGGTCTGCGGGAGACCCTGATCGGCGAGCGCGATGCCCGCCGCCGCCTTCGCCCACGCCTGGGCCTGCCCGGGGGAATCCGCCTGCACGTACGCGCGGCCCGCTTCTCGGGCGGCCTGCGTCACACCGAAGGCCGCGGCCTGCACCTGCATGGCCGCGATGACGGCGTACATGACCGGGATCACCACGAGGACAATGAGGACGACGAACTCAATGACCGCCGCACCCTCATCACTCGGGGGCCGTCGACGCCGGCGCCGAATCACCGGGGCTCCTGCACGGCGTGCCCCTCGACCGTCATGGAGGTCGGACCCAGGAGACCCACGAGCGGCAAAGTCGTCGTGATCCGCACCCGCATAACGGGGATCCCATCGACGCGGGTGCGGTCAGCAACGACCCGACGGTCCTCATCGCTTGCGAGGGCGTCGCCCAGGATCTGCCGGGTGCGCGCTTCGGCTGCGGCGGTGCTGCTCCCGGCGAGTGCTCCCGCCCGCGCACCCTCCGCCGCGGCCGAGGTCATGGTGGCCCGCACATGCATCCCCAGGATCACCTGCAGCACCGCCAAGACCACGGCGAGCACGATGGGCGTGATGAGCGCGAACTCGACGACCGCACTTCCTTGGTCCTTCGTGGTTCCCGGGGCAAACTTCCCGATCACGGCCCTGACACCGAATTGATGGCGCGATCAAACAGTGAGGTCAACGCGTCATCCGCCACGAGCCACAGGGCCGTGACGAGCCCCGCGGTCATGACCGCGACGAGCACCCACCCGGGCACGTCGCCTCGATCATCGGCGGTGATGCGGGCGATGGCGCGAACGTAGATGGCTGACAGGTACTTCATGATTTCTCCTTGTGTGTAGGTGAGCGGTCACTGATTGACGGAGGGCCTAGGCCGTGAGGTTGAGGCCGTGCAGTCCGGGAAACAGCGCAATGACGACCACGATCGGCAAGATGAGGAAGACCACCGGGACGAGCATCAAGATCTCCTTGCGGCCGGCACGTTCGATGAGGCGGCGGCGACCGGCGGCCCGTGCGTCGGCGGCCTGGGCCCGCAACACGTCGGCCATCGGTGTGCCGCGCTCGCTCGCGACCGCGATGCCATCGACGAAACGTGCGACGTCAGGGGCAGGAACGTCGTCCGCAAGTTCGCGAAGTGCGCCCACGAACGGCGTTCCGCCGCGCACCTCGCGCACCACGTCGGTGAGTTCACCGGCGAGGTCCCCTCGGATGGTGGCGGCCACCCGCTCCATCGCCGCGACCGGAGCTTCGCCAGCGGCAACGGAGAATGCGAGAAGGTCGGCGACCGTCGGCAGTTGCTCCGTCATTCGCGTGCCGCGACGTTTGACGTCAGCGGAAAGCATTCGGTCGTGGAGTAGCCACCCGATGATGGCCCCCACCATGGCGAGGATCACCGGGGTCACGAGAACGGGTGACCCCTGGGAGGCACTGGCGAGGAGTCCCAGGGCCAACCCGGCGGCGGCACCCGCGGCACCCCAGACCAGGGATTCCAGTTGATGCCGCGCCGGATCGGTGACACGTCCGGCCTGCCGGAGCCGGCGAGCCAACGACGAGCCGCCCATGCCCATCCGCGTGAACAGGATGGGACGCACGATTTCCAGCAGGAGCGCGAGCGGGCCTCGCTCGTTCATGTCGATCCGGTGACCCGGTGCGGCAATACGATCAGCCAACCGAGGGGGCCGATGCGCGCGGTACGCCGCTGAGATCATGATCAGACCGGCGGCGAGCGCAGCCCCGATGAGTGCTCCCAGTGCGCTCATGCCATCACCCGCGGCTCATCCGGCAACCGCCCGATGGCGATCATGACCCGATAGGCGACAACAGAGAGCAGCGCCGCACCCAGCAGAATTACCGCGCCCAGGCTGGTGGAGTAGGCCGCCATCGCCTCCGGACGCGTGCACAGCAGCGCCAGGGTCATCCACGGCGCTGCGACAGCGATCCGTGCCCCGTTGACCGTCCAACTCTGTCGGGCCTCGATCTCGCCGCGGGTCCGCGCATCCTCACGCAGGAATTCACTGAGGGTGCTGAGGACGCGGCCCAGATCGCTGCCGCCGACCTCGCGGGCAATGCCAAGCGCGATGACGACGCGGTCAGCGACCGGATCGCGCATGGAGTCCTGGAGCACCTCGAGTGCGAGAGCGAAGGACCCAGTGGCGCGATATTCGGTGGCGAAGCGGGCAAAGGCCGGGCGAAGCGGCTCCGGCCCTCGCTCGCCGAGGTCCGCCACAGCCTCCGGGAGCGACAGGCCGGCGCGTACCGAAGACGCCAAGACATCCACCGCGTCGGGCCAACTCCCCCGCAGCGACCTCACCCGAGCGGCCGCCCGCCGGCGGAGGACGACGTAGGGGATGCTGCCCACCGCGATCGCGGCCAGCACACCGACCACCACCACCCCGGAGACCGCCAGCGCAACCACAGCCGCGAGCAGTGCCCCGCCAACGCTCACCGCAATGACGCTCGCAGGCCTGATGCGCTCGAGCCCCGCGCGATCGATGAGTCGTTGGAGGCGCCCTTCGCGCTGGGTCGCGGCCACCCGCGGACCGGTGCTGCCGAGGAGGATGAGCAGGATGCCGGTCCCGGCCAGGAGTCCGACGATGGCACCCATTACGCCGCCGCCATACGCGTGCCGAGCAACTCAGCAAGGTCGTAGCCTGCGGCCTCGAAGCGATCCACATGCGGTGGGAAGCCACTGCCCCGAACCAATCGGCCCTGGCGTCGCGTGAAGATGTCGGCGAGCTCGACCACGCCCGCTTCGACGCGGCCCGGCAGTGCCGCGATTTCACGGACCTGCCGTTGACCCTCCCGATTGGTTGCGGTGTGCACGACGAGGTCGACACAACCCGCGACCGTCGGAACCACGAAATCCGCGGCGATGTTTTGTCCGGCAAGGAGCGGCAATGTGCACAGCTTGGTGACCGCTTCTCGCGCCGAGTTGGCATGCAGCGTTGCCGCCGCTGGCAAACCGCTATTCATGGCGATGAGGAGGTCGAGGGCTTCGGCCTGCCGCACCTCGCCCACCACCAGGCGTGATGGCCTCATGCGCAAGGCTTCCTTCACCAGCCGCCGGAGGGCGATCTCGCCAGATCCCTCGAGACTGGCCTCGCGGGTTTGCATCGCCACCCAGTCGGGGTGATGCGGCAGTTGAATCTCGAAGACCTCCTCGCACGTCACGATGCGTTCGCGTGATGGGACACAGCCGAGGAGGGCGTTGAGCAGCGTCGTCTTGCCTGCCTGCGTGCCTCCGGCCACAACCACGTTGAGTCCGCTCACGACCGCCGCCTCGAGAAACGTCGCCGCCTCGCTCGTGAGTGAGCCGGTCGGTACGAGGTCGTGAATGTGGGCGGGCCGCTGGACAAACCGCCGGATATTGACCGCCCAGTGGGCTCGTGTGATGTCCGGAATCGCTACGTGGAGCCGGCTGCCGTCGGGCAAGGTCGCATCAACGAACGGCGTGCTGAGATCGATGCGACGACCTGACCACTGGAGCATGCGCTCCACCAATACCCGCACTTGCGCATCAGTGAGGACCGTGGTTGTGAGTTCGCTGCGGCCATTGCGCGCGATGAAGATGCGGCCCGGCTCATTGATCCACACCTCCTCGATCTCCGGATCGTCGAAGAAGCGTTGAAGGGGGCCGAAGCCCGCGACGGCGTCCAGCGCGGCCTGGGCCATGCCGTCGTCAATCTCGACGGATTCCCCCAACTTCCAGGAGCGCTCGCGATAGCGACCGATGACCTCATCCACCATGCGTGCCACCGCGTCGCGATCGCGCAACGGATCAACACCGGAACGGCGTACCGCCTCGCGCACTTCATCGTGGACCCACTGCAAGCCTGCTTGATTCATTGCTCCCCCACCTCCTGGCTGTGTCGACTGCGACGACGCTAGGAAGGGCGGGGTTCGGATACAACGCGAGACCGCGCACTGTGGATGCGCGTTATCGGATCAGGACTGCGTGAGCGTGGACGATGACCACGACACGCACGAACCGCGCATCATTCATGCGCGTTTGCGTGTGTTAGTCGATGTCGCCGGCCATGAGGCGGCCGATGTGGGCGCGATCAGCGTCCTTGCCGTCAAGGACCGCAACAAGGCGTCCGTCGTACATGACGCCGATGCGATCGGCTAGGCCGAGGACCTCGTCGAGTTCGGCGGACACCAGCAGGACGGCGGCGCCATCGTCGCGGGCACCCACGATCTGGGAGTGGATGAACTCGATCGAGCCCACATCGACACCGCGGGTGGGCTGGGAGGCGATGAGCAGCGCCGGATTGGCCGCCAACTCGCGGGCGATGACGACCTTCTGTTTGTTGCCTCCGGACAGTGCCTGCACCGTGGTCTGGATCGAGGGGGTACGAACGTCGTAGTCCGCGACCAAGGTCGTGGCCAGCTCATCGATAGCGCCTCGACGGCGTACGCCGCGACGGGCGAACTCGGGCTCGTCGTAGCGGTCCAGGACGAGGTTGTCCGCGATGGAGTACGGACCCACGAGGCCATCGGTTTCGCGATCTTCTGGAACGTGCCCGACGCCGAGGGAGTGAATGTGGTGGGGGCTCTTGCCGAGGGCGTCCTGACCCAAGACGGTGACCCGTTCGGCGGTGCACTTGCGCAACCCGGTGAGCGCCTGGACCAGCTCGCGCTGGCCATTGCCCTCGACTCCGGCGATCCCAAAGATCTCACCGGCCCGGACCTGCAGGCTCACATCACGCACTGCCGGGAGACCGATGTCGTTCTCCGCGGTGAGATCCACCACGTCGAGAACGACTTCGCCGGGCTTGGCCTCGGTCTTGTCCACGGTGAGGAGCACACTGCGGCCGACCATCATCTGGGCCAGACCCGCAGCATCCGTGTCCGCGGGACGCGTGGTGCCCACGACCTTGCCGCCGCGCAGCACCTCGATGCGATCGGCGACCGCGAGTACCTCGCGGAGTTTGTGCGTGATGAAGATGACGGCGACGCCGTTGTCCGCAAAGCCGCGCATCACCATCAGCAGTTCGTCGGTCTCCTGGGGCGTAAGGACCGCCGTCGGCTCATCCATGATGAGGACGTCCGCATGCCGATACAGCGCCTTGAGGATCTCTACACGCTGCTGCGTGCCGACCGGCAGGTCCTCGACTTTGGCGTCGACATCGACCTGAAGGCCGAAGTCTTGGGCGAGCTGCTTCACTCGTTCGCGAGCGGCCTTCATGTTGACGAAGATCGCCTTGTGCGGCTCATCGCCGAGGATGACGTTTTCGGCGACGGTAAAGACCGGCACGAGTTGGAAGTGCTGGTGCACCATGCCGACTCCGCGCTTGATCGCATCGCGAGGGCCCTTGAGGCGCACCTGCTCACCCTTGATGACAATCTCACCCTCGTCCGGTGAGTACAGGCCGTAGATCATCTTGACGAGGGTCGACTTGCCGGCGCCGTTCTCACCGAGCAGGGCGAGAATCTCGCCCTGTCGGACCTGGAGGGACACATCCTCGTTGGCGATGACACCAGGGAATCGCTTGGTGAGGTTGCGGGCCTCAAGAGCCATCGGCTTGTCGTCAGCCATCGCTAATCCTTCTCATAGGGCTTGCCAACGGAGGCCGGAGGTTTAATCCGGCCGGAGACGGCGGCGAGCAGGACGATGGTGAGGATGTACGGAAGCATGTTGACGAACTGCGGTGGGATGTCCACGACAGCGTCGGCCTGCAATTGGCTTGCCACTCCCTGGGTGAGACCGAAGAAGAGGGCGGCAGCCAGTGCGCCGATGGGATTCCACGCGCCGAAGATCATGATCGCGAGAGCAGTGAAGCCACGGCCGGCGGTGAAGCCGCGTTCGAAGGTGCCGGCTGCTTCCAGGGAGAGGTAGGCACCGGCCAGGCCGGCGAGGGCACCGGCAAACGTGACATTCCAGAAGCGGGTGCGCTCGACACCAATTCCGGACGTGTCCGAAGCGCTCGGCTTCTCACCCACGGAACGCGTGCGCAGCCCCCACACGGTCTTGAAGAGCAGCACCCACAGGACCAGGGCGATGATGATCGCCGCGTAAGTAAACATTCCGTTGTCGAAGAAGACAGGGCCAACGAGCGGGAGATCGGCGAGGAAGGGGATGGACACCGTCGGGGTGTTGCCCGGCAGCACGTAGCCCTGGGCGTAGAAGAAGCTGGTCAACCCCGTGGCGAGAATATTGATGACCGTGCCCGCGATGATCTGATCCATCTTCCACGTCACAGCTCCGGTCGCCAGGAAGGCACCCATGATCATGCCGGTGCCGACACCGATCATGGCCCCCGCGATGAGGCTTCCGGTGAGGGCCGCGCCGAAGAAGCCGGCGAAGGCGCTCATCAGCATCTGACCTTCGATACCAATATTGATGATGCCGGAGCGCTCACACACGATGCCGACCATCGCGGCAAGGATGAGAGGCACGGCGTACCGGAGCGAGAAGGACAGCACCGACGTCGTGCGCACGGCGTCCATGCTGAAGGAGATCAGGATCGCCACGATGATCACGGCGCTGAGCGAGTAGGCCCACTTGGCGCTCATGATCCCCACCCAGAGGTCACGGTGGTCTGCTTCACGTTGCGCTTGCGGAAGAGAAGGCGAGCCACGATTGGCGCAGAGACGAAGAGCAGGGTGATGGCGAGGATGACGTCGACGACCTCGGGTTCGATCCCGGTCTGGAACTGCAGGGTGGCCGCGCCCGAACGCAGAGTGCCCACAAGCAGGGCCGCGGGAATCGTCGCGATCGGATTGGCGCGAGCCAACAGGGCGATGGTGATGCCATCGAATCCGAGACCCGCGTTGAAGGCGGGCTCGAAGCGTCCGGTGATACCGAGCGTCTCCACAGCGCCGCCGAGCCCGGCTAAGCCGCCGCTCACGGCCATGGCCAGCAAGATCGTGCCCTTGACCGGTATGCCGGCGTAGCGCGCCGCACTGGGGTTCAGGCCCACCGTGTTGAAACGGAATCCCTGGGTAGTGCGGACCAGGAACCACCCGAAGAAGATGGCGACGAGCAACGCCAGGATGAACCCGGACGGGATGGGGCCAAAGAAGGGAAGGGTTGCGCTATCCGCCACCAGCGGGGTACGCGAGATGGGCTGATCCGGCTCCTTGAACGGTCGACTCGCGAGGTAGTCCACCAGCGCGATGGCAATGCTGTTGAGCATGATCGTCGTGATGACTTCGGAGACGTGGCGGTACGCACGCAGGGCGCCAGCAATGGACGCCCATGCGGCACCGCACAGCATGCCGAAGACGATGGCGAACGGCAGGTGCACGACCATCGGCAACTGGAAGTGATAGCCGGCCCAGGCCGCACCAATAGCTCCCACGAGAAGCTGACCCTGGGCACCAATGTTGAACAGCCCGGTGCGCAGGCCCACCGTCACTGCGAGGCCCGTCAGAATCAGCGGCGTCGACTTCTCCATGACGCGTAGGAGACCTTCGGGTGTCCCGAGTGCGCTGCTGAAGAGGACGTAGTACGCGCGGAACGGATTGACGCCCTGTAACCAGATGAGCAGACCACCGATGGCGAAGGCCAGGAGGACCGAGATCACCGGAATCGCGATGGCCGGCAGTCGATCGAGCGGCCCGGAACGACGCGGATCGGGATCGGTGAATCCCAGATCGGTTTGCGCCGGATCAGTGGTTGCCATAGTGGACGGAATCCTTGCATAGAAGAGGACGGGGGGATGACGCTTTGCGCGTCATCCCCCCGTCCTGATTTCCGATCAGATCAGCCGAGCGTGACGTCGGTAACGATCGTTCCGGCGTCGAGGCCAGCGATGACCTCCTCGACCTTCTTCTTCACGTCATCCGGGACCGCAGCCTCGGTGTCGTGGTACGGCGCGAGGCCGGTCAGACCGAAGAAGTTGCCACCGGGAGCCTTGCCATCCTTGGCGAGGATGATGAGGTCCTTGGTGCCCAGCGTGAGCTTCTTCTCCGCCGAGGTCAGCAGGCACTTGGCGGCCTGCGGCACGGTGAAGAACTGGTCGGTGTCAACACCGATGCAGAAGGTCGACTCACCGGCACCGGGAGCCTTGGCGATCTCGATGAGCGCACCGTTGCCGGTGTTGCCGCCGGCACCGAAGATGATGTCGGCACCCTGCTCGAGCTGCTTCTTGGACTCCGCAGCGCCCCACTCGGGATCGTTGAACGCGTTGTTCGGCTCGTGGTAGACGAGCGTGACGTCCACGGCCGGGTTCGCGGCGAGCGCACCCGCCTTGTAACCCTCACCGAAGAGCACGACCGGGGGAACCGTGTCGGTGCCGAGGACGGCGCCGATCTTGCCTGTCTGCGTCATCAGGCCAGCGAGGTAGCCCGCGGCGTAGCCAGCCTTGTCCTCGTTGAAGACGAGGCCGGTGAGGTTGGCCACCTCTTCACCCTGGAACTGGTCGACTCCGATGAAGGCAACACCGGCGTTCGCCTTCGCGGCCGTCACCGTGGCCTCGCCCATGAGGAAGCCGACCGTCACGATGACGTCGTACCCACCCTGGACGAACTGGTTGATGTTGTTCTCGTAGTCCTTCGGATCGACGGTCTCGATGTACTTCGCGTAGCCGCCGGTCTCCTGGGCGGCCTGCAGCGCGCCCTCCCACGCGGACTGGTTGAACGACTTGTCGTCCACCTTGCCCGTGTCCGTGACGAGACCAATGCAGAACGAGTCGGCACCCGGGCAGTCGCCCTCGCCGCCGCCACCGCCACTGCTCGATGAGTCTCCGCCGTCGCTGCTACCGCCACAGGCGGCGAGCGCGAGCGCGGCGGCAGCGGCCGCAGCCGCCAAACCCCACTTGCGATGCATGTGTGTATGCCCTTTCGTCAGTGGCCCCACACCCACGCGGGATTCCGCGCCGCTCATCTGGGGCCTGAGCGTTGCCTTGACCCTAGTCGGCGGAACGCCGCCGACACGCAAGGCCACCCTCGCCGTGACCCACCCGTAATACGGACATGCTCACGGGTGTGGCACCTGTGATTGGTGATGCGAACGTGACGACAGCTCACCTTCGGTTTCTCACCGGAATCGGGCGGACGCCGACCAGCCACCATCCACCGGCAGGACGACCCCGGTGATCCCGCTGGCATCACCGGAAGCAAGGAATCCCACGGCGCCAGCTACCTCCTCGACCGTCACCGGACGTCCGAGGGGGCATGTGCTCGACCACCACGACCAGCCTGCGGGCCAGTCATCTGCCATCCCCGGTCGATCAATCACCCCCGGAGCGACAGAATTGGCGCGCACACCTTGCGGCGCGAGTTCGAGAGCAAGCGATCGGGTGTAGGACTCGAGTGCCGCCTTCGCGGCCGCGTAGTGCGCGTGGCTGGGGAACGCCGAGCCCGCCTCGACACTCGACACGTTCACGATCGCGGACCCCCGTATCAGGTCGGGAGCGGCAGCCTGGCTGACCCGCACCGCCGACACGAGAGAGGCGTCCAACATCGCGAGCCATGTCGTCGACGTCATCGGCCAGGGTCGTCCAAGGTCCTGATCAGCAGCATTGTTCACGACCACGCCGATGCTCCCTCGGCTGCGGGCAACCGCGATGAGATCCGCCACGTCATCGTCACTGCGCAGGTCACCCGAGACGTACTGGGCCTCGGTCGGCCAATCGGACGGCTGCTGGCGTTGACCGTGCCCGACTACGGCCAAGCCCGACGCCATGAAGTGCGCCACGAGGGACCGTCCAAGGTGGCCGGACGCTCCGGTGATGATTGCCACACGCTGTTCAGTCACGGATGAACTCCTCGGCCAGGTCGCGCGCATTCGGCCACATCGACAGGTCCAGGTCGTGGCCCGCCAGGACGAAAGAAGTGAAGGGAGGAGCCAGCGTGCACACGACCAAACTCCAGTCACCGCAGGTCCGTGATCCTTGCCATGACCCCGCGGGAACCAGCACGGCCGGCTGCTCACCAACACCGAGATCGGTTCCGAGGCGGATGACGTCATGGGTGCCGTCAGGATGAAGCTGCAGCATCTCCACCGGCGCCCCGGCGACATGCACCCAGGCCTCATCCTCACGAAGAATGTGCAGCCCACTGAAGTCGTCGGGCGTCAGCAGGCAGTGAATCGCATTGGTATTCGGTGTGCGCCACAGCACCCGGATCCACACGCCCTCACCCTCGAGGTACTCCATTCCCAGTGTGTCGATGATCTCCGCGGCGGAGGATTGGTCAATCGCGCTCACGACCGTGCCTCCACGACAGTCCGCGCCTGATGGAGCACGCTCTCGACGGTGACTCGGGTGGGTTGATGGTCACGGACGACGATGGAACCGGCAACGACCACATCACGGACATCGCCGCGACCGGCGCTAAAGACCACGAGTGTGTAGGGGTCGTGCACCGGCATCAGGTGGGGGGCCTGCAGGTCGAGCACCAGCAGATCGGCCTCCTTGCCCACGGCCACAGTGCCGATCCGATCGCCCAGTCCCAGTGCACGGGCACCGTTGACGGTTGCGAGCTCAACCACCTCGCGAGCAGTGATCGCCGCAGGATCATCAAGGACCAGTCGAGCGAGGTTGGCGGTCAAGCGCATGGCCGCGAACATGTCCAGATCGTTGCTCGAGGAGCATCCGTCGGTGCCGAGACCCACGTTGATGCCATCGGCTCGGTAGCCGACGATGTCGGCAGCCCCGCTCGCGAGCTTGAGGTTGGAGCCGGGGCAGTGCGCGACGGTCGTGCCCGTCTCCGCGATGCGTCGACGCTCACCGGTGTCGATGCGCACGCCATGCCCGAGCACCGGTCCGCGGCCCAACACACCCGCCGCATCGAGGGCAGCAATCGGGCGCATGCCGGTGGCGGCAATCGTGTCGGCGTTCTCGCGATCGTTCTCCGATGCGTGGGTGGTGATCATGGCGCCCTGCTCCTGCGCAAGCACAACGATCTCCGCGAGGTGATCGACCCCCACCGTGAAGGCCGCGTGGGGCATCAGGGCCGGGGGCACGTAGGGACCACCCGTGTCCGCCAGTACCTGCGGCCAAGCCGCGGCGCGGCTCATCCGCTCATCCCATTCCAGCCCGTCAGGCCCGGGGAACGAGAAGAACACCGGTCCGGTGATGTGTCGCAGACCGACCTCCACCGCGGCGCGGTGGCCGGCCTCGGGGTGGAAGTACATGTCGAGCGCGGTCGTCGTCCCCGAAAGCACCGCTTCCAGTGCACCGAGGCGGGCACCGGCGTACACGCCGTCGGGATTCATGATTCGGGCTTCCTCCGCCCAGACCCGCTCCAGAAATCCCTGCAGGTCCACGTCTTCAGCGATCCCGCGCAGCAACGTCATGGGCAGGTGCGTGTGCAGGTTGACCAGTCCCGGCATGACGAGACAGTGCGACGCGTCGATGACCTCGCGTGCGGGCACCGGATCACCGATTGAGGTGATCAGCCCGTTAGTGATTCCAATGCTGACGTTCTCGAGAACCCCGTCGGACTCATCCGGCAGGGTCGCCATCAGCACATAGCGGGCGTTCTCGATGAGAAGGTCGGCCGTCATCAGGCGGACGCCAACAGGGCGGCTGCTTCGGCCAGGATCGCGGTCACCTTCTCGGCCCCCTGGGCGACGACCGCCTGAACTTCCTCGATGGTGATGGGGTCCGGGCTCAGGCCCGCCGCAGGATTCGCGACGAGGCACAGCGAGGAGTAGGGAAGGGCGCACTCCGCTGCGAGAACGACCTCGGGGACACCCGTCATCCCCACCACGGTGACACCCAACATCGACGCCATCGCGATCTCGGCCCGTGTCTCAAAGCGCGGGCCCTCGAACGCGCCGTAGATGCCGGTCGGCGTGACCGGAATATCGAGTCTCCCCGCGGCATCGATCCACGTCTGACGAAGTCGTTGACTGTAGGGCTCACCCATGTCCACGTGGACGACGCCCTCGGGGGTACTGCCGTCATAAAAGGTGACGGGCCTCTGCTTAGTGAAGTCGATGAAGTCATCCACGACGACGAGCGCTCCCGCGTCATGGCCAATGCCTCCTACAACGTTGATGGCCAGAATCTCTGTGACACCAACATCCACAAGCGACTGCATGAGCGCCCGGTAGTTCACCCTGTGCGGCGGGACCGAGTGGTCAGCACCATGACGCGAGGCAAAATAGGTGGGCCGGCCGTGCAGCAGCCCGCTGGTGATCTGGGCATCGCCGTACTCGGTGGTCTGAGTGAAGGTTTCCGGATCGTTCAATTCAGCAAGGGCGTAGAAGCCGGTGCCGGCGATGACCCCGAGCGCCCCGGTCATGCGTCGGCGAGAGCGGCAGCCGTCAACTCGTCAAAGGTCGGGAAGTATGTCGAGATGTCGCTCCCGGTGAAGGTACCGATCCACCCGTCGTCGTCATGGAAGAAGCGGATCGCGGTGAAGTCCGGCGACGTCCCCATGTCGAACCAGTGGGTGGTCATCGCGGGAACGCTGAGCAGGTCTCCCGCGGTGCAGAGCATGGCCGCGACCTTGCCGTCGACATGCAGGTAGAAGACACCGGCGCCGTGGGAGAAGTAGCGGATCTCCTCCTCGTCATGCGTGTGCTCGTTGAGGAACTTCGCCCGCGCCCCCGCTGCGGTCGCCCGCCACTCATCGGAATCCACCGGGTGCAGTTGGGCGACGTCGACGAGCCGGTAGCCGTGCTCCGCGATGAGTCGATCGACGAGCGGACGGTAGGCCTCGAGGACCTCCTCCTGCGTCGCGCTGGCCGGGAGCGGGTCTCCGGCCGGGATGTGCTCGAAGACGACGCCGTGGGTGGCGAGCGTCTCGGCAATTGTGCCGTGATCGCTGGTGCGCAACAGCAGGGTGTCGGGGGCGTCATCCGCCCACACGCTCAGCAGGGTCATGTCGTCCACCTCTCGTTCGGTGCCGTCATTGTGTCGCACTCACGGCGAGAGCGCGATCACGTCGGCAGAGAATCCAGCCGCAATGCATGCTCGAAGAGCCAATCCAGGCTCTCCGTCCGGTCAACCGCTTCGCTCAGGTCAGCGCCCCACGCGTAGAGACCGTGCTCGGCGACGATCACACACGGCACGCCGCTGTCCATCGCCTCGACCACGCGCCGGGAGAGATCGGCCATGTCCTGGGAGTTCGCGACCACGGGAACAATGACGTGGTCGCCGTGGGCCCTTCGCCCTATCCCCTTGAGTTGCTCGACATCGTGCAGGGGTACGCCGTTCGGCCAGCGAGCGGCGGCCACGACGCTGGAGAGCGCGTGCACATGTACAGCCGCTTTGGCGCCGCTGGACTGCAGGATGGCGGCGTGCACCTGCGCCTCCGCACTCGGACGATGCGGTTGGCCAGGTGCCGGCTCCCCTCGGCCATCCGTCGCGACGGCGTGGGTTGCATCGAGGGCACTCTTGTCGACACCGGAAGCGGAGACCAGGAGGCCGTCGCCGTCCCGTACGGAGACGTTGCCCGACGTGCCGCGCATCCAGCCGAGGGCGTACAGGCGGTTGCTCGTGCGTGCCAGCGCTTCGGCCGCGGACTGCGTGGACATGTAGCCTCCTCCAGCGTGACCCTAGCCGAGCAGACCTTCTACGGCGTCAAGCACGTCGTCGTGGATATCGAGGGGACAACGAGCCGCTCCTCGTTCGTCTTCGACGTGATGTTCCCCTACGCGACGGAGCGCTTCGCGGACTGGCTGGCCGAGCACGGGGACGAGCCCGCGACGGCAGCGATCGTCGATCAGGTGGGCCACGAGATCGGGGTCGTGGCGCCCGACCGCGACACCGTGGTCGAGACGTTGACCGAGTGGGTACGGGCCGATCGCAAGATCACGCCCCTGAAGACGCTGCAGGGACTCATCTGGGAGGACGCTTTCTCCTCCGGAGCCCTGGTCTCGGACTTCTATCCCGATGCCCTTGTGGCGATGGGCGCGTGGCACTCCCAGGGTGTGCCCATCTCGGTGTACTCATCGGGCTCGGTACTCGCCCAGCGCAACTGGTATGCGCACACGCCCGAGGGCGATCGCACGGTATGGATCACGGACTACTTCGACACCGCAAATGCGGGTCCGAAGCGGGAGGAGTCGTCGTACCGAGCGATCAGCGCAGCCCTCGGGGTCGCGCCCGAGCACCTGCTGTTCTGTTCGGACGTCGTGACCGAACTCGATGCCGCAAGCGCGGCCGGCTGGCAGGTGGTGCGCCTGCGCAGGGCGGGCGAGCCGCACGCCGAGGGCGACTCGGCATACCCGGAGGTCGACGAGATGACCGCCATCATCCTGGCCTAGCCTCCCCCCACCCCGATTAGCGGGGGAAGGCGCCGGCGACGCCGCCATCGACGGGGATGACCGCCCCTGTCGTTCGCGACGACGCGTCCGAGAGCAGGAACGCCGCCGTCTGCGCGACATCGCGCGTCGTGACGCGGCGTCCAAGAATATTCCGCGAGGCATAGAAGTCCTCGAGCTCCTCCGGCTTGATGCCGTGAGCTGCCGCGCGCTCCTCGCGCAGTCCGTCATCCCACAGTCGCGAGTGGTCGAACACCGCATCGGGGTTGATCGCATTGGCGCGAATTCCATGACGCCCACCCTCGAGCGCCGCGATCCGCATCAACTGCACCATCCCGGCCTTCGACACCGAGTAGGCGCCAAAACCCGCGCCAGGTCCGAAGGCGTTCTTGCTCGCGACGTACACAAGCGAGCCACCGACGCCCTGTTCCTTCAACACGCGTACGGCGGCCCGCGTGAGCAAGAAGCCGCTGGTGAGGTTGATCCGCAGCCCGCTCTCCCACTGGTCCAGCGTCAACTCATCCAAGGTGCCGGTGACGCCGATGCCGGCGTTGATCACGGCCCCGTCGAGACCGCCGAAGGCGCGCACCGCGCGCCGCACGGTGTCGTCTACGACGGCCTCGTCCGTCTGATCACCGACCATCAGCTCCGGTTCGGCGCCGCCAGATTCGGCGATGCGCTCCGCGACCTCACCCAACCCCGTCCCATCGAGGTCAGCGAGGACCAGTGACGCTCCACGACCCGCCAGTTCAAGCGCGATCCCCCGCCCGATCCCCGAGGCGGCACCGGTGACGACAAAGATCGAGCCCGCAAGATCCGGCGGCGCCGGCTTCAGCGTCAGCTTGTAGAGCTCCATGGGCCAGTAGTCGAACCGGAAGGTCTCCACATCGTCCAGCGGCTCGGGCGTGCCGAAGCGATCGGCGACGGAGGCCGCCACCTCATGCGTGTGCACGGCGATATCCGCCGCCACCTCGGCGTCGCGTCGCGTCGCTCCGGTCGTCACGGCACCGAGCCCGGGAACGAGGACAACCCTCGGCATCGAATCGTGCGCTGAGTAGCCCGCGGGCATGAGCGCCGCATTGCGCTCGACGTACGCGCGGTAATCATCGGAGTACGTCGCCACATCATCGGCCGCACTCGAGACGGACCGGACAATGGCGGATCGCGGCTTGATGCGCAGCATGTGATCGGCACTGCTCACGCCACCGGCGACCACCGCGTCGAGGTCCGACCGATCAGCCACAGCACGCAGGCGATCATCGACCCGGAGCACGCGGCGACCCGTCTTCGCTACTGCGCCGCGCAGGTGCAGGAGCAGTCGCTCGACCTCGTCATCGGGCATATCCGCGACACCTCGCGACGGCTCCGTCCGCAACGGCTGTGCTGCGAGGAACTCCCGCGCTCGACCAACCGCGGCCTCCGTCTGCGTCCAGCACTCGGCGCTGGACTCCCCCCACGTCACTAGGCCGTGGTGAGCCAACACCACGCCGTCGTAGTTCGCCAGATCTCCGACAACCTTGCTCAGCGTGAAGCCCGGACGCATCCAGTCCACATAGGCAAATCCCTCGCCCAGCGCCTCGCGCGTGACGCGGGGACCCTCGGCATGGTTGGTCAGCGCACAGATGACGTCGGCGTGCACGTGATCAATGTGCGTGAAGGGGAGGAAGGCGTGCAGCAACGTCTCGATCGATGGCCGCCGCGCCGAAGGGTCGAGGAGTGCGCGCGCGACGAGGTCGGTCATCTCCTCATCGGACAGGTCCGCAAGGTCACGTAGAGGCAGAAGATCGTCCAGACGCAGCGCGGGATAGTCCGAGTCGACCGAGCCGCGCAAGTCCGCGCCCGAACCCTTGACCCACATCACCCGCTGCTCGCGCCCGAGGTGGTCGATCAGCGTTCCCTTGGCCGAGGTGTTGCCTCCGCCGTACACCACCAGCGTCGGATCGTCGCCAATCCGACGGGACCGCTCGACCAACTGCTCCAGCGGCGTGCTCACGACGTCTCACCCTTCACGAGAGCCTCCACACTGACGTGCCCGCCTGGTTCGACCACGGCGCGCTCGGTCACGACAGCGGAGATGTACGCCGCCGGAGTGACGTCGAAGGCGGGGTTGAATCCCTGAGCGCCCTCGGGCGCGTAGGCGACACCACTCCAGGCGGTGACCTCCGCTCCGTCCCGCAATTCGATCTCGATGTCGGCCCCGGTGGCGGTCGACAGATCAACGGTGGACGAGGGTGCGGCGACGACGAAGGGGATGCCCGCGGCATGACAGGCGAGGGCAACGCCGACCGATCCGATCTTGTTGGCGGTGTCGCCGTTGCGCGCAATGCGGTCTGCGCCAATGACCGCGACATCCACCAGTCCGCGCAGGATGGTCGACGCGGCCGCACCGTCCGCCTGTACGACGTAGGGAATACCGTGGCGAGCGCACTCCCACGCGGTGAGTCGAGCGCCCTGGAGCAGGGGCCGGGTCTCATCTGCATAGACACGCTCGATCTCGCCACGGTCAAAGAGTTCACGAATGATCCCGAACGCCGTCCCCCAGCCCGTGGTTGCGAGAGCACCGGTGTTGCAGTGCGTCAACACACGCAGCGGTCGTCGCACACAATGCGCCTCGATCCAGTCCGCCCCGCGGCGCGAGAGTGCACGGTTTGCCGCGGTGTCCTCCGCGACGAGTGTGGTCGCCTCCGCGATGACCGCCGACACTCCTCCGGCGATGAACGGACGCACACGATCGACCCCCCATGCCAGGTTGACCGCGGTCGGGCGGGCGTCTCGCACCCTGTCGACCTCCGCCGAGAGCCGGCCTGCGGTCCAGCCTTCACGGCCGGCCTGCAGCATGGCGACCGCGACACCGTAGGCACCCACCGCACCCAGCGCCGGCGCCCCACGCACGACAAGTCGGCGTACGGCGTCCACCACATCGTCGACGCTTCGGCAGGCCAGGTGAACCTCGTCGCCCGGCAACCGGGTCTGGTCCAAGAGCACCAGCGCGTCGTCCCGCCAGGCCACCGCCTCGATCTCTGCCACCGTCAGAACACATCCGTCGGTGTGTAGACCCCCCAGACCTCGCGGAGGGCGTCGCTGACTTCTCCGACGGTCGCCTGTGCCCGCAGTGCGTCCTTCATGGGATAAAGAAGGTTGTCCGTGCCCGCCGCGGCCGCGCGCAGCCGCGCCAGCGCCTCGTCCACCGCCGCCTGATCGCGCTCAGCGCGGATGCGTTTCAGTCGGGCCCGCTGATCGACCTCGATGGCCGGGTCCACGCGCAGCGGTTCGTAGTGCTCTTCCTCGTCGACGGTGAACCGGTTGACACCCACCACCGTGCGCTCGCCGGAGTCGATCTCCTTGGCCACCTGGTAGGCGGACTTCTCAATCTCCAACTTCTGGAAGCCCTGCTCAATGGCGGCGACAGCGCCACCCCGCTCGTCCACCTGCTCCATGAGCGCAAGGGTGGCCGCCTCGATCTCATCGGTGAGGGACTCCACGACATAGGAACCCGCGAAGGGATCCACCGTCGCGGTCACATCGGACTCGTAGGCAAGGACCTGCTGCGTGCGCAGGGCCAGTCGCGCAGCCTTCTCCGTCGGCAGGGCTATGGCCTCGTCGAAGGAGTTGGTGTGCAGCGACTGGGTGCCCCCGAGGACCGCCCCGAGAGCCTGGACGGCCACGCGCACGAGGTTGACCTCCGGTTGCTGCGCGGTGAGTTGCACACCGGCCGTCTGGGTATGGAAGCGGAGCATCTGCGACTTGGGATTCTCTGCCCCGAACTCCTCGCGCATGATGCGTGCCCAGATCCGACGCGCAGCCCGGAACTTGGCGACCTCTTCGAGGAACGTCGTACGGGCAACGAAGAAGAAAGCAAGGCGCGGGGCGAATTCGTCCACGTGCTGACCCGAGGCCACGGCCGCGCGCACGTAGGCCATGGCATTCGCCAGCGTGAAGGCGATCTCCTGCACGGGCGTGGCTCCGGCCTCGGCCATGTGATAGCCCGAGATCGAGATCGTGTTCCAGCGCGGGAGTTCAGCCTGGCAGTAGGAGAAGATGTCCGTCGTCAGGCGGAGAGACTCCGCGGGCGGGTAGATGTAGGTGCCGCGCGCGATGTACTCCTTCAGGACGTCGTTTTGGATGGTGCCGTTCAACGCCTCCCCGGGCACACCCTGCTCCTCGGCGACCAACTGGTAGAGCAGCAGGAGGATGGCTGCCGGGGCGTTGATCGTCATGGATGTCGACACCTGATCCAGCGGGATGTCCCGGAAGAGGACGCGCATGTCGTCGATCGTGTCGATCGCCACCCCGACCTTGCCGACCTCACCGTGGGCCAGGGGCGCATCGGAGTCGTAGCCCATCTGGGTGGGGAGGTCGAAGGCCACCGAGAGCCCCGTGGTGCCGGCCGCCAGGAGTTGCCGGTAGCGCTCGTTGGACTCGGCCGCGTTGCCGAATCCGGCGTACTGGCGCATCGTCCAGGGGCGACCGGTGTACATCGTGGGGTAGACGCCCCGCGTGAACGGATAGCTGCCCGGCTCACCGAGTTGGCCGGCCGGATCCCACCCCCGCAGCGCCTCGGGGCCATAGAGCGGCTCGAAGGGCAATCCGGACTCAGTGCTCATACCGGCAGCCTAGGGGCGGGGCGCTCCACCCTCACCCCGGCCTGCCGCATCGCGGAACTCTCGTTACGATGGCGACACACCGAGCATCGGAGGCGACTGTGGCGACCGCACCCGTCGGCACCCTCTACCGCGGCGGCCAGGGTATGTGGTCCTGGGTCGCTCAGCGGATCACCGGTGTCGCCGTGTTCTTCTTCCTCTTCGTGCACGTGCTGGACACCGCCCTGGTCCGGGTTTCCCCGGAGGCTTACGACATCGTCATCGCGACCTACAAGACTCCCATCGTCAACCTCCTCGAGGTCGGCCTCGTCGGCGCCGTCCTGTACCACGCCCTGAACGGCCTACGGGTGATCGCGGTGGACTTCTGGTCCCGCGGCCCCCGCTACCAGCGTCAGATGCTGTGGGGCGTTGTCGGCGTCTGGGTCGTCGTCATGATCCCGGGCACCTACTTCATGCTCAAGCACACCGTCGAAGCCCTGTTTGGGAGCACCCCATGAGCGCCACCGACCGCGCCCTCGCGCTCTCCGACCGCGGCCGCACCAAGCAGCGGAGCAACTACGAGCTCTACTCGTGGCTGTTCATGCGCATCTCCGGTGTGGTGCTGGTCTTCCTCGTTCTTGGTCACCTCCTCATCATGAATGTCCTCGACGGCGGCGTGCAGCGCATCAACTTCGCCTTCGTCGCGGGTCGCTGGGCGAGCCCGTTCTGGCAGGCCTGGGATCTGATCATGCTGTGGCTGGCCATGCTCCACGGCACCAACGGACTCCGCACCGTGATCAACGACTATGCGGAGCGCGACCAGACGCGTTTCTGGCTCAAGATGCTGCTCTACGTGGCCGCTGGTTTCATCATCCTTCTCGGGACGCTCGTCATTTTCACATTCGACCCGAATCTCGGCTAGGAGCGCGGCATGCAGACGCACAAGTTCGACGTCGTCATCGTGGGAGCAGGCGGTGCAGGTATGCGCGCGGCCCTCGAGTCCACCAAGCGGGCGCACACAGCCGTGCTCACCAAGCTCTACCCCACGCGGAGCCACACCGGCGCGGCCCAGGGCGGCATGTGCGCTGCGCTGGCGAACGTCGAGGAGGACAACTGGGAGTGGCACACCTTCGACACGATCAAGGGTGGCGACTACCTGGTGGATCAGGACGCTGCCGAGGTCATGTGCAAGGAAGCCATCGATGCCGTCCTCGACCTGGAGAAGATGGGACTTCCCTTCAACCGCACCCCGGAGGGCCGCATCGACCAGCGACGCTTCGGTGGCCACACCCGCAATCACGGGGAGGCTGCGGTGCGCCGTGCGTGCTACGCGGCCGACCGCACCGGTCACATGATCCTGCAGACCCTCTACCAGAACTGCGTCAAGGAGGGTGTGGAGTTCTACAACGAGTTCTACGTCCTCGACCTGCTCCTCGACGAGAAGGATGGCCGCAAGGTTGCTTCGGGTGTGGTCGCCTATGAGTTGGCGACCGGCGCCATCCACGTCTTCCACGCGAAGTCCGTCGTCTTCGCCACCGGCGGCTACGGCAAGGTTTGGAAGACCACCTCCAACGCCCACACCCTCACCGGTGACGGCATGGCGATCGCGCTGCGCCGCGGCCTGCCGCTGGAGGACATGGAGTTCTACCAGTTCCACCCCACGGGCCTGGCCGGCCTCGGCGTCCTCCTCACCGAGGGTGCCCGCGGGGAGGGCGGCATCCTGCGCAACGCGACGGGCGAGCGCTTCATGGAACGCGTTGCTCCCACGATCAAGGACCTCGCACCTCGCGACATGGTTGCCCGAGCGATGGTGGCCGAGGTGCGCGAGGGGCGCGGCGCCGGACCGGACAAGGACTACGTCTACCTCGATCTCACCCACCTTCCCAAGGAGCAGATCGAAGCCAAACTTCCGGACATCACCGAGTTCGCCCGCACCTACCTCGGCGTCGATCCGGTCACTGAACTGGTCCCGGTCTTCCCCACCGCGCATTACGCCATGGGTGGTATCCCCACCAACATCGAGACCGAGGTCCTCTCCGACAACGACACCGTCGTGCCCGGCCTCTTCGCCGCGGGCGAGGTCGCGTGCGTCTCCGTACACGGCGCCAACCGTCTGGGCACGAACTCGCTGCTCGACATCAACGTCTTTGGACGCCGCGCTGGCATCGCTGCAGCCGAGTACGCCGCCTCGCATGACTTTGCACCGATTCCGGAGGATCCGGAGGCGCTGACAATCAGTCTCGTCGAGGGCCTGCGGTCTGCGAACGGGACCGAGCGTGTCGCTGCTATCCGCCGTGACCTGCAGCAGACGATGGACCTCAACGCGCAGGTGTATCGCACCGAGGCCACACTCAAGCAGGCTCTCAGCGACATCTATGACCTGCGTCGCCGCTACCGCAACATCTCGATCCAGGACAAGGGCGCCCGCTACAACACGGATCTCCTCGAGGCCATCGAGCTCGGATTCCTCCTCGACCTAGCCGAGGTGACCGTCGTGGGTGCGCTGGAGCGCAAGGAGTCGCGCGGCGGTCACGCACGCGAGGACTACCCCAACCGGGACGACGTCAACTTCCTGCGGCACACCATGGCCTACCGCGGCGCTGACTCCGGCGGCGAGCATTCAGTGCGCCTGGACTACAAGCCCGTCAACATCACCCGCTACCAGCCGATGGAGCGCAAGTACTGATGACTGCCACCGCCGCAGACACTGCGGTTCGTATCGAACCGTCCGACGTCACCTTCCGTATCCGCCGGTTCATCCCCGAGCTTGACGAGGAGCCGCACTGGGAGACGTACGTCGTCTCGGCGTATCCGACGGACCGCGTGCTCGATGCCCTCATGAAGATCAAGGGCGAGCAGGACGGCACCTTGACCTTCCGTCGCTCCTGCGGGCACGGCATTTGCGGCTCGGACGCGATGCGCATCAACGGACGCAACCGACTCGCGTGCAAGACCCTCATTAAGGATCTCGGCGGTGACGAGATCACGGTCGAGGCGATCAAGGGCTTGCCCCTCGAGAAGGATCTCGTGGTCGACATGGAGCCGTTCTTCGCGGCCTACCGGGCGGTGAAGCCCTTCCTCATCACCGACGGACACGAGCCCACCCGCGAACGCCTTCAGTCGATCGAGGAGCGCGAGGTCTTCGATGACACCACCAAGTGCATCCTGTGCGCTGCGTGCACGACCTCCTGCCCGGTCTTTTGGACCGACGGACAGTACTTCGGGCCGGCCGCCGTCGTGGCCGCGCACCGCTTCATCTTCGATTCGCGTGATGCCGGTACCGAGAGCCGCCTGGAGATCCTTAATGATCGCGAGGGTGTCTGGCGCTGCCGCACCACCTTCAACTGCACCGACGCCTGCCCGCGTGGCATCGAGGTCACCAAGGCCATCCAGCAGGTCAAGCGCGCGCTGATCTTCCGCCGCGTCTGAGGGCGGCGCGCCGTTGGGCAACACCGGATCGCTCCGGTTACCCTGGGCAAATCATGCGTCGCGCACTCCTCGCCCTGGTTGCCGCCACGGCGCTCAGCCTCGTCCCGGCAACGGCCGCGAACGCGGAGCCCATCGGCGGCGCACAACTGACCGGCTACGACGTCATCGTCGACCCGGGCCCCGGAGCCTCTGCCCTCCCCAACGTCCCGGCGTCGGCCTGGGTTCTCGCTGACCTCGAAACCGGTGCCGTGCTGGCTGCCGAGGCACCCCATGTGCCGCGAGCGCCCGCCAGTGTCCTGAAGGCCCTCACCGTACTCACCCTCTCGCAGCGTCTCGACCCCAACGAGGTCTACACCTCGACGTACGACGATGTCGCGGTTGATGGCAGCCGCGTTGGCATCGTGGAAAACGCCACCTACACGGTGCGCGAGTTGTTCTTCGGCCTCATGATGCAGAGCGGCAATGACTGCGCCCGCGCACTCGCGATGGCCAACGGCGGCCTCGACCTCACGGTGGCGCAGATGAACCAGGAGGCTCAGCGCCTTCAGGCCTACGACACCGTGGCGGTGAATCCCAGCGGCCTACCCGCCGAGGGACAGGTCACGTCCGCCTACGATCTCGCCCTCATCGCGCGCGAAGGACTCTCGCGCCCCGACGTTTTCGAGTACGTCAACACCCGTGTCCTCGAAGATTTCCCCGGCTACATGCCCGACAAGCCGGGTGACCCGCGCCCGACCATGCCGATCGCGACGCAGAACCCCCTGTTTATCCAGGGATATGAGGGCGCTATCGGTGTGAAGACCGGGTGGACCACCGAGGCCGGTCGCACCTTCATCGGCGCGGCCGAGCGGGACGGGACCTCTCTGGTGGTCACCCTCCTCAACATCGAGGGAGAGATTTACCCCGCGGCATCGAGCCTGCTCGACTGGGGATTCGCCAACATTGATGAGGTTACCCCCGTGGGCTACCTCGTCGATCCCATCGAGCCGATGGTCGACGAGGCTGTGGCGCCCGCCCCCGCCGATGTCACCGATGGCAGTAACGCAGGGATCACGGGCGCGGAGGGTGCGGATACTTCTACGGGGGGCACGCTGGCAGCCGATCAGGGCGCCGAGAGTGGCGGGATCTCGTGGGCGTGGGTCATCGCCCTGCTCGGCGCCATGGTGGTCGGCCTCCTCATGGTGATCCAGGGCATCCGGGCGCTGCGCACTCCGCCGCCGGCTCCGCGACGTCCTCGTCGCCCGACCCCGTCGGACGACGAGGAACGCATTGACGCTGGCTCTACGACGCTCTAGACCCGTCGCTTTCCGACCGTTGTGGTGACTTTCGGCGAGCGGAATCCCACCATGACGGTCGGAAACCGGAGCGCGATGGAGCGCTACGGCAGTCGAACGAAGCCAACTGCCTCGTAGACGTCCGCGAGCGTCGGTGCCGCAGCAGCACGCGCCTTGTCCGCCCCCAGACGCACCAGTCGGCTCAACTCCGCGGGATCGGCCATGAGCTCGTCAACCGTCGCGCGGAAGTCCGTGACGAAGTCCACCGTGACCTCCGCGGCGTCCTTCTTCAAGTCTCCGTAGCCGCGCCCCTCGTAGTCGGCGACGAGTGTGTCGATGGACCCACCGGTGAGCGCCGCGATGAGGGTGAGCAGATTCGACACTCCCGGCTTGTTGACGGGGTCAAAAGTGATCTCTCGACCGGAGTCGGTCACCGCTGACTTGATCTTCTTCGCGGTCACCTTCGGATCATCAAGCAGGAAGATGCACCCGGTCGGCGCCGACTTGCTCATCTTCGCCGTGGGATCGGCCAGGTCAAGGATCTTGGCCGTATCCTTCACGATGAACGCCTCCGGAACAACGAGGGTCGGTCCATAGCGGGCGTTGAACCGCTGGGCGAGGTCTCGGGTGAGTTCGAGGTGCTGTCGCTGGTCTTCGCCCACCGGGACACCCTCGGGGCGGTAGATCAAGATGTCAGCCGCCTGAAGCACCGGGTAGGTGAAGAGCCCGACCGTCGAACGATCTGTGCCGGTCTTCTGTGACTTGTCCTTGAACTGGGTCATGCGCGACGCCTCGCCGAAGCCCGTTTGGCATTCCAGCACCCACGCGAGCTGCGCATGCTCGGGCACATGGCTCTGCACGAAGATCGTGGAACGCTGCGGATCGAGTCCTACGGCGAGCAACTGGGCGAAGGAGAGCAGCGTTCGGTGGCGTAGAAGCGCCGGATCGTGTTCCACGGTGATGGCGTGCTGATCGACGACGCAGTAGAAGGCGTCGTACGTCTCCTGCAACTCGACCCACCGGCGCAGCGCACCAAGGTAGTTGCCCATCTGGAAGGAATCTGCCGTCGGCTGGATTCCCGATAGGACGCGCGGCGGAACGTGCACGGGCAACTCGGAGGCCATGACCTCATTCTTGCGAGGTGTCGCTGCTCGCCTCGCGCCGGTCCCCCTCTTCGGCCTCCGGCAGGGCGGTCACCCGCAGTCGCGCGACTCGTCGACCATCGAGTTCGGTCACGGTGAGCACGTGGTGGTCCACCTCCACCTGGGCGCCGATCTCCGGCAGCGTGCCCAGGCGAGACACCACGAATCCCGCAGCCGTCTCATAGGGCCCTTCGGGGAGCTCAACGCCGGTGACCTCCTCGAAGTCCTCGAGATTGAGCAGACCATCGACGCCAACGCTGCTCGGGGCAGCCACGTCGTACTCATCCCGGATGTCGCCGACTAATTCCTCGACGAGGTCCTCGAGGGTCACGATGCCCGCGGTTCCGCCGTACTCGTCCACCACGATCGCGAGGTGATGGCCTAGCCGCCGCATCTCGGTGAGCGCGGGAATCACCTGCTTGGTGCCGGGGAAGAAGGTGACCTTGCGGGCGAGCTCCCCAACGCGGCTGCGACCGCGTGAGGCGTCCGGGGAGAGAAGGTCGCGGATGTGCACGACGCCGATGACGTCATCGGCCGAACCACGGATGACCGGGTATCGCGAATGTGGGGCATCGCTCACCGCGCGAGCGGCGTCCCTGATCGGCATCGACGCGTCGAGGAACGCGACCTCCGTCCGAGGCAGCATGACCTCCTTGACCTCGCGGTCTCCGGCATCGAAGACATCGTCGATGAGAGCGCGCTCCTCAGCCGTGAGGTCCTCGTGCGACGCGACGATGTCCCGCAGTTCCTCACCGGTGATCTGCTCCTTGCCCGTCGTCGGATCGCCGCCAAGCAGACGCACGATGGCATTGGTGGAGATCGAGAGCAACCAGATGAACGGACGGGTGATCTGGGCGAGGAGGTTGACCGGTCCGGCGAGGAGCAGCGCGGTGGACTCCGCTCGTTGAAGGGCGAGGCGCTTGGGGACGAGTTCCCCGATCACCAGGGACACGTAGGCGATCACAACGGTGACCGCGATGAAGGCCACCGCCGAGGCCCAGCTCTCCGGCAGTCCCCACCCCTGGAGGACCGGGGCCAGGGCTGGAGCGATCTGTGCGGCACCGAAACCAGCCGAGATGAAGCCAGCCAGCGTGACGCCGACCTGCACCGCGGCCAGGAACCGGTTGGGGTTGGCGGCGAGTGCGGCCAACGATCGGCCACGCCGCCCGCGCTCGGATAGGCGCTCCACCTGGCTTTCGCGCAGGGAGACGAGAGCGATCTCAGCAGCGGCGAAGAAGCTGCCGAGGAGGATGAAGAGCAGGACGAGGGCGATGTTGACCCAGATGTCGCTCATCCCCACAGGATAGGGCCCCGGCTCGAGCCCGTTGACAACGAAAGGGTCAGCGGAAGGTGACGGTCAATGGGGCGTGATCGCTCCAGCGTTCCGCGTAGGCGGGCGCCTTCCCCACCACGGCGCTCTCGGCCCGCTCCGCCAGGCCAGGCGTCGCCACCTGGTAGTCGATCCGCCATCCGCCGTCGGTGTCGAAGCCGCGTCCGCGCCACGACCACCAGGTATAGGGGCCCGGACCGGGACCCCCGAGGCGCCGGCCGAGGTCGTGCCAAGGGCCCGGTTTGCCACCGGGAGCGCCGAACCAGCGATCGAGATAGGCGCGCTCCTCCGAGAGGAATCCGGCCTTGTCTCGATTGGCGCGCCAGTTCTTGATGTCAACCTCGGCATGGGCGACGTTGAAGTCACCGGTGACCAGGACATGTCCCTTGCGCCGACTGGCCCGGCGACGCAAGGCGGCCAGGCGCCGGTCCATCGCATCGAGGAAACGGAACTTCTCCTCCTGCTTGGGCGTGTCCGCCTCACCCGTGTGGATGTACGCCGACACCACCGTCACCGGCCCCAGCGCTGTGTCGACGTCAACCTCGATCCACCGACCTTGATCGGCGAAGGCCAGATCACCGATGTCGGTGCGTACCTCGTCGGGCTTCATGCGCGACAGCACGGCCACGCCGTTGCGTCCCAATGCAGCCGCCGGGCTGTGAGCGACATGGAAAGTGGACAGACCGCTCCCCTGGAGTTGCTCGTGCGTCTGCTCGTGCGTTGCGCGGACCTCCTGCAGGCAGATCAGGTCAGCCCGGGCATCGGTTAGCCAGTCCAGGCCACCGCGGCGAGCTGCCGCCCTGATGCCGTTGACGTTGGCCGTGATGACGACCAGGGGAGCCTTGCGGGCCAAGGGTCTAGGCCATCGCCTTCTGCAGATTGTCGTCAATGGCACCGAGGAACTCCTGCGTGGTGAGCCACGACTGGTCCGGTCCCACGAGGAGGGCGAGATCCTTGGTCATCTGACCGGCCTCCACGGTCTCCACGCACACTCGCTCAAGTGTCTGGGCGAACGCGGAGACCTCCGGGGTCCCGTCCAACTTGCCTCGGTGCTCCAACCCGCGCGTCCAGGCGAAGATCGACGCCACTGGGTTGGTCGAGGTGGGGTTGCCCTTCTGGTGTTCACGGTAGTGGCGCGTGACCGTGCCGTGCGCTGCCTCCGCCTCCACTGTCTTGCCATCCGGGGTCATGAGCACCGAGGTCATGAGGCCGAGCGAACCAAACCCCTGAGCAACGGTGTCGGACTGCACGTCACCGTCGTAGTTCTTGCACGCCCAGACGTAGCCGCCCTCCCACTTCATCGCGGCAGCAACCATGTCATCGATCAGGCGATGCTCGTAGGTGATGCCAGCCGCGGCGAACTCATCCTTGAACTCCGCGTCGAAGATCTCGGCGAAGAGATCCTTGAAGCGGCCGTCGTAGGCCTTAAGGATGGTGTTCTTCGTCGACATGTAGACCGGGTAATTGCGCGCGAGGCCGTAGCGGAAGGAAGCGCGGGCGAAGTCGCGAATGGACTCGTCGAGGTTGTACATCCCCATCGCGACACCACCGGCCGGGAAGTCGAAGATGTTGAATTCCATGGGCTCGGAGCCGTCCGCGGGTGTGAACGTCATGGTTAGCGTGCCAGCACTGGGCACCTTGAAGTCTGTCGCGCGGTACTGATCACCGAAGGCGTGACGCCCCACGATGATCGGCTTGGTCCAGGTCGGCACCAAGCGGGGAATGTTGTTGATGATGATGGGCTCGCGGAAGATGACTCCACCGAGGATGTTGCGGATCGTCCCGTTGGGTGAACGCCACATCTTCTTCAGGCCGAACTCCTCAACCCGCGCCTCATCCGGAGTGATGGTGGCGCACTTGACGCCGACGCCGTACTCCTGAATGGCATGGGCGGCGTCGATCGTCACCTGATCGTCCGTGGCGTCGCGGTACTCAATGCCAAGGTCGTAGTACTTCAGGTCGATATCCAGGTAGGGCAGGATCAGCTGGTCCTTGATGAACTGCCAGATGATGCGGGTCATCTCGTCGCCGTCGAGTTCGACGACAGGGTTCTGCACCTTGATCTTGGCCACGGTGGCGTTCACTTCCTGTTGTTGGGACGGGTTCTAGAGGAGTCCGAGGGCGGCGACAGAGTCGCGTTCCTCGACCAACTCCGCCACGGATGCGTCGATCCGAGCGCGGGAGAAGTCGTTGATCTCAAGGTCCGGGACTATCTCCCAGGCACCGTTGCGAGAGACGCACGGGAAGCCGCTGATGATGCCCTCGGGGATGCCGTAGGAGCCGTCGGACGGGACGCCGGCCGACACCCAATCGCCGTCGGGGGTGCCGAGGACCCAGTCGTGCACGTGATCAATCGCGGCGTTGGCGGCCGAGGCGGCTGACGATGCCCCACGGGCCTCGATAATCGCGGCGCCGCGCTTGGCCACCGTCGGGATGAAGACGTCCTCGACCCAGGCCTGGTCGTCGACAACGGCGGGCGCGGATCGGCCGTCCACGAGGGCGTGGGTGATGTCGGGGTATTGGGACGCTGAGTGGTTGCCCCACACGGTGACCCGATGCACATCACTGACGCCCACTCCGGTGTGCTGGGCGAGCTGCGTGAGCGCGCGATTGTGGTCCAACCGCATCATGGCGGTGAAGCGCTCTGCCGGGATGTCCGGAGCATGCGAACGGGCGATCAGCGCGTTGGTGTTCGCCGGGTTGCCCACTACCAGGATGCGCACGTCGTCCGCGGCCCCCGCATTAAGCGCCTCACCCTGCGGCTTGAAGATCCCCCCGTTGGCCTCGAGGAGGTCGCGACGTTCCATGCCCGGGCCGCGAGGGCGTGCACCCACGAGCAGCGCGATGTTGACCCCGTCGAAGGCGGCCCGCGGGTCATCGGTGATGTCGATACCGGCCAGCAGGGGGAAGGCACAGTCGTCCAGCTCCATCGCGGTGCCCTCGGCGGCGCCCAGGGCTGGCGTGATCTCGAGCATCTTGAGCCGGATCGGCACGTCGGGGCCGAGCAGTTGGCCCGACGCGATGCGGAAGAGGAGTGCGTAGCCGATTTGGCCTGCGGCTCCGGTGACGGCGACGTTGACGGGGGTCGTGGACATGGGCACCTTCCTGTGGGCGGATGGCCATCACTTAACGAGGTATCTCGACGTCAAGAGATCTAGGTCCGAGGCTAGTCCCGGCCCTCTGTTCTAGGTCTTCGGGGTCCCTACTCCTCGGTGGCGCGCCGCAGTCGCCGGGCAGCCTCCGCGATCGACCCGCTCAGGCTCGGATAGACCGTAAATGTCGACGCCAATTGGTCGACCGTCAGCCGTGCGTCAACGGCGAGGGCCACAGCGTGGATGAGTTCGCTGGCCCGCGGACCCACAATCACTCCGCCGATGACGATCCGCGAGCTGGGGCGGCAAAAGAGCTTCACGAAGCCGTGCCGAATCTCCTGCATCTTCGCCCGGGCATTGGTCGCCAACGGCATCGTCACCACGTCAGCGAGGACCTGGCCCGCGTCCACCTCGCTCTGCGTGACACCGACGGTGGCAATCTCCGGGGTCGTGAACACCGTGTTCGCCACGTGACCTTTATGCAGCGGACCCACCGCGTCGCCGAGCGCATGCCACATGGCGATGCGCCCCTGCATGGCTGCTACCGACGCGAGCATGAGGACACCCGTGCAGTCCCCGGCGGCGTACACGCCTCGGGCACTAGTGCGGGATACGCGATCAACGACGATGTATCCGCGATCGTCGACGTCGACGCCTGCCTCGGCGAGCCCCATATCCTCGGTGTTGGGCAGCGAACCGACCGCCATGAGCACGTGACTGCCCTCGACGGTCTCACCCCCCTCAAGCTCCACCACGACTCCCGATGCGGTCTGGCGGGCCGCAACAGCGCGAGATTGGGAAAGCACGGTCATGCCGCGGTCGGCGAAGACCTCCTCAATCACGGCGGCTGCGTCGGGATCCTCGCCGGGCAGCACGCGCGTCCGACTCGACACGAGGACAACCTCCGATCCCAAGACGCGGTACGCCGATGCGAACTCCGCACCGGTCACGCCTGATCCCACGACGATCAATCGCTGGGGCAACTCCTCGAGGTCGTACAACTGCTCCCAGGTGAGGATGCGCTCGCCATCGGGGACAGCCGTGTCGAGGACGCGCGGTCGAGCGCCGGTGGCGATGAGCACCACATCGGCGGGGAGGTGCACCGGCCCCTCGGCCGTCTCCGCGATCACCTCCTGGGCACTCACCAGTCGGCCGCGACCGCGGATATACCTCACGCCATCGCGCGTAAGTCGTGATGCGATGTCCTGGCTTTGCGCCTGAGCCAACCGGCGCACTCGTTCATTGACCGCCCCGAGGTCCACGTTGAGATGGCCGCGGGGTGTCTGACTGTCAACGCGCACGCCGAGACTCACGGAATCCCGAGCGGAGGTGAGCACATCCGCGGTGGCGATGAGGGTCTTGCTCGGGACGCAGTCCGTCAGGACCGCCGACCCACCGGGACCCGCCGAGTCGATGATGGTGACCTCGGCTCCTAGTTGGGCGGCGACCAGGGCCGCCTCATAGCCCCCGGGTCCGGCTCCGACGATCACCACGGTGCTCATGCGGCCATTCTGCCGTGGCCGGTGCGCCGTCAGCCGTACCCTGGGGCCATGGCGCTCTACGCGGCATACGGATCCAACCTCGACCCCGCCCGAATGGTCGAGCGTGCCCCCTACTCCCCGGTGGCCGGCACGGGCTGGCTCACCGGGTGGCGGTTGACCTTCGCGGGCGAGGATCTCGGGTGGGAGGGACCGCTGACGACGGTCGTCGAGGATGCTTCATCCTCGGTCTTCGTCGTGCTCTATGACCTTCATCCCCTCGACGAAGCATCCCTCGACGCGTGGGAGGGCATCTCTCTCGGCATGTGGGAGAAGATCCGCGTCCGCGTGCAGACCCTCGATGGCAGCATGCTCGCCTGGCTCTACGTCCTCGATGCTTACGAGGGGGGCCTGCCGTCCGCGCGCTACCTCGGCATCATCGCGGACGCGGCCGAGGCCGGTGGAGCCCCGGAGGACTACGTCGCGATGCTCCGCAACCACCCCTGCACCTGATCCCGCTGCTAGCGTCCGCCCCATGACCGACCTGTACGAAGACCCCCAGGCCGTCGCCGTCGAGGCCGCCGCCACCCTGGCTCGATTGACCGGCGTGCCTCAGCACGATGTCGCCATCGTCCTCGGATCGGGTTGGGGACCCGCCGCGGACATGTTCGGGCGCACCGTCGCGGAGTTCCCCGCGACCGAGTTGCCGGGATTCCCCCCGCCGAGTGCCCTCGGTCACGCGGGCACGATCCGCAGTGTCGACGCCGATGGCATCCGTGTGCTCGTCTTCCTCGGACGCTCGCATCTGTACGAAGGGCGCGGGGTGGAGCCGGTGGTGCATCCGGTCCGCACCGCGGCGGCGGCCGGCTGCCGCAGCATCGTGCTCACCAACGGCTGCGGTGGACTGGATCCCACCTGGTCGCCGGGCACTCCGGTCCTCATCGCCGACCACCTCAACCTCTTCGGTGTCACTCCGCTGCGCGGTGCGACGTTCATCGACATGACCGACCTGTACTCCGCCCGACTGCGGTCGGTCGCCCGCGAGGTTGATCCGACTCTCGCCCAGGGTGTCTACGCGCAATTCCTTGGTCCGCAGTACGAAACACCGGCCGAGATCGGGATGGTGCGCGCCATGGGGGGCACGCTCGTCGGGATGTCCACCGTCCAAGAAGCCATCGCCGCACGTGAGGCGGGCATGGAGATCCTCGGGGTTTCGCTCGTCACCAACCTCGCGGCTGGGATGACGGGCGAGCCGCTCAGTCACGCTGAGGTGCTCGAGGCCGGCAAGGCTGCCGCTGAGCGCATGGGCGGACTCCTCTCCGGCATCCTTCGTCACATGGCATGAACGCCGCGGAGACGGGGCTCCCTATCAAGGCGATCACTGCGGGGCAGCCGCTCGTCCTGCGACTCCGGCAACCGGAGGACGTCGTTCCTGACGTCTCCACCGAATGGGATCACTGGCCGGACGACTCTCTGCCCAGCCCAAGTCACGACGCACCCGTCCGACTCGTCATCGAGTGGGGCGATCGCATCGTGGGAACGATGTCGTGGCATGCGACCGACTACGGCCCAACACAAGGCTCTCGGGCGTGGAACATCGGTATTGCCCTGACGCCTGATGCTCGCGGCCAGGGCATCGGATCCACGGCCCAGCGCATGCTGGCGGAGTGTCTGCTGACATTCTCCGAGCGCGTTGAGGCCTCCACCGACATCACCAACATTGCCGAACAACGCGCGCTCGAGCGGGCCGGGTTCACGCGCGAGGGTGTGCTGCGATCGGCCCAGCATCGGGGCGATGGCCTGCATCACGACCTGGTCCTCTACTCGCTGGTGCGACGCGACCTGGACGGGGGTGCCCCATCGACCGCCTCTCGACCGTAGGCGGAGTCCAGGAGGAGCGCGATGGTCGCCCATGTGCCGACCTGCTCACACGACGTCCCGGAGTGACCGCCACCGAGGCCGCGGAGGAGGTTCTCACCCACCTGCGAGGCTGGCTTGCGGCCACCGCCGATCCCGTGTTGGCAGCCGCACTTCTGGATGCCGGATGCACGCTCGTGCGCCATGCCCACGTCATGCGTCGGCATCTCGCAGAATCCGACGCCGACGAGCTTCCCGACCCGTCCTGGAACATCCTGGCGTTCACGGCCAGTGCGCAGCCGCCTCGGCCGTGGACCGAGGTCCTACCCAGCCTCCTGGGCGCCTACCCCCCGTCACACCCCGACCATCTCCCCGGCGGCGAAAGCCTCATCGACGACTACCTCATTCCCTACACGAGCGGAGGGCGGCTGGGTCCCCTCATCCATCAGGCGAGCGGCTTGGCGGTCGCCGGCGACGAGGTCGTCGGGGGGATTCTCGTGGTGGACCGACCCGGTGAAGGACCCTGGATCAGCGACATCTGGCGCAGCCCAACACCCGATCGACCCGGCGTGGGAGCGGCGCTTCTCATGTGGAGCGTGAAGCACCTAGCCCGGTCTGGGCAACAGACCCTCGGCCTCGCGGTCACGGACAGCAACAGCCGCGCCCGGACCGTCTACTCGCGTGCAGGATTCATCGTGGAGACAACCGCCTGGACGGTGAGCGTCCCTACGTTGTCGTGAATCAACGCCTGCGTGACATTCGTGCTTCGCGTCACTCGCTAGTCGACCTCGGGTGAGTCATCGCGACGCCGGGTTCGGCGCCAGACCACGAAGCCCACCACCCCGGCGACAGCCAGAACACCGACGACGACAGCCACGCGCGGCGCCCAGCGACGTGATGTTTCCACCGCCTCCGCTGCCTGCTCGAGGACATCGTCGGCCTTGCCGAGGACATCGTCAGCCACGGTAAGGACGGAATCAGCCTGCTCGAGAACACTTCTGACCCGGCCAAGGCCGTCCCGAAGGTCTCCCACCTGAAGGGCGGTCGTGTGCAAGGCCTCCACAGCGCTCATGACTTGAGCCTACGCGCCCAGCGCGGCGTATGCGGGCTTGATGACATCGTCGATGAGGAGCAGACGCTCGTCGAACGGGATGAAGGCGCTCTTCATGGCATTGACCGTCAGCCAGCGCAGTTCCGACGCACCCCAGCCGAAGGCACCGCAGACCTCCGTCATCTCCCGGGTCATCGTGGTCCCCGACATCAGCCGATTGTCAGTATTGATGGTCACGCGGAAACGTAGATCCGCGAGAATCCCGATGGGATGCTCGGCGATACTGGCGGCCGCCCCCGTCATGACATTCGATGTGGGACACAGTTCCAGGGGGATACGGCGGTCGCGCACATAGGCCGCGAGCGGCCCAAGGTGATAGGTGCCATCGGGGCGCTGTTCGATGTCATCGACGATGCGGACACCGTGGCCGAGGCGATCCGCGCCGCACCACTGGATGGCCTCCCAGATACTCGGCAACCCGAACGCCTCGCCGGCGTGAATAGTGAAGTGAGCATTCTCCCGGCGCAGATACTCAAATGCATCTAGGTGACGCGTGGGCGGATAGCCTGCCTCGCGACCGGCGATGTCAAAGCCCACGACACCGCGATCTCGGAACTGCACGGTGAGTTCGGCGATCTGCCGGCTCATCGCGGCGGTACGCATGGCCGTGAGCAGCGTGCCGATCCGGATAGGTCGCCCGGCACTCGTGGCGCGGCGCTCACCCTCGTGGAAGCCTGCCTGCACCGCGTCGACCACCTCGCTCAACGACAGGCCACGCTCGGTGTGCAATTCCGGCGCGAACCGCACTTCGGCGTACACGACGCCGTCCACGGCGAGATCCTCGGCGCACTCCGCGGCGACCCGGAAGAGTGCCTCCGGACTTTGCATGACACCCACCGTGTGCTGGAACGTCTCCAGATAACGGTCGAGGGATCCCGAGTCTGCGGCGTCCCGGAACCAGCCGGCGAGGCGATCAACGTCGGACTCGGGGAGATCGGCGTAGCCGGACTCGGCGGCGAGTTCGGCAACCGTCTGCGGCCGCACACCGCCGTCGAGGTGATCGTGCAGGAGGACCTTGGGCAACCGGCGGATGGTCTGCTCGTCAAGGGTGGCCATGTGGTGAATCTAGTCGGCCGATGCCTGACCCTGCGCCACGAGGTTTCGCAGGACCCGCAGGGCGACCGACAGGGTTGCGAGGTCCCCGGTCTCGTGCGCGGCGATCTGGTCCAAGGTGGCCTGGGCACGTGCCAGGCCTTCACGATGACGGTCCTCCCATGCCTCGATGCGCTCGAGCGGGTCCCGGCCGGGCGGTGTTGCCGTGATGACCCCTCGCGTGACTCCGACGAGGGCGCCGTAAAGATCGGTGCGCAATGCCTGGCGGGCGAGGGCGGACCATCGATCGCCGCGCGGCAGGCTGGTGATGCGCACGAGCAGCCGGTCCACGTCGTATCGCTCCGAGAGCATGAAGTACAGCGGCATCACGTCGGCGGGCGACTGGTTCGCAGCTTCGGCCACCTGGATGATGTCGAGAAGCGCAAAGACGTCGAGCATGGACGCCGCCTGGGTCGCCAGGTCCTCAGGTGCTCCCTGCTGGACCAATCGGGCCTGGGTGGCTTCCATGCGACCGTGCTCGATGCCCACCAGCGCATCGGCGACCTTCGGGGCCAGGTCGGAGATCCACGGGGTGAAGCGCGCGACCTCGGATGTGACGTCGATGCTGCCACCGCGGCTTTGCAGGAACCACCTGATCGACCGGTCGAGGAGTCGTCGAGACTCGTAGCGCAAGAGATTCATCGCATCGGCCGGAACCGAGTCCTCGAGCGCGTCGATTGCCGACCAGTAGGACGGCAGATCAAACACCGCGGCGCCGGCAAATGCCGCACGTACAGCCTCCAGGGGCGACGCACCCGTCTCCTCGCAGGCCCGGAAGACAACCGAGATCCCACCGCGGTTGATGAGGTAGTTGACGACCGCGGTCGTGACAATCTCCTCACACAGCGGATGGGCCGCAATCCGATAGGAGAAGCGTTCACGTAGCGCCTGCGGGAAGTAATCAATGGCGAACCGCGCAAACCACGGATCATCCGCGAGCGTGGCCTTCTCCAAATCCGCCGCCAGGGAGTTCTTGGCATAGGCAGACAACACGGCCAACTCGGGCGACGTGAGCCCCTGATGCGCTGCCGCTCGCGTGGTGAGTTCCTCATCATCGGGGAGGAACTCCACGGCACGATCGAGCATGCCGCGGGACTCCAGGTCGGTGATCATGCGGCCGTGCACCGAGGCGAGGTCGGCGGCTCCCCACCGCGCGGTGCCGAGGAGGACGTTCTGCTCGACGTTGTCGCGGAGCACGAGGTCGGCAATCTCATCCGCCATGGAGGCGAGCAGCGCATCACGCTCGACCTCGGTGAGTTCACCATCGCGGACAGCACCTTCAAGAAGGATCTTGATGTTGACCTCGTGGTCGGAAGTGTCAACGCCCGCTGAATTGTCAATGGCATCAGTATTGAGACGAACGCCGGACCGGGCGGCCTCAACGCGACCGAGCTGGGTGAGTCCAAGGTTGCCGCCCTCACCCACGACGCGGCAACGCAGTGCCGAGCCGTTGACCCTGACGCTGTCGTTCGCCTTGTCGCCCGCGTCTGCATTCGTCTCGGTCTGCGCCTTCACGTAGGTCCCAATACCACCGTTCCACAGCAGATCTACGGGCGCCGTGAGGATGCGCTTGATCAACTCGTGGGGCGGCAACGTGGCGACATCGGGGGCAATGCCCAACCGCTCGCCGACTTCACGGCTGATCGGGATCGACTTCAACGCCCGATCAAAGACTCCTCCCCCGGCCGAGATGAGGTCCGTCTGGTAGTCCGCCCAGGAGGAGCGGGGCAAATCAAAGATGCGCTTGCGCTCGGCGTACGACGCTGCGGCATCGGGATTGGGGTCCAAGAAGATGTGCCGGTGGTCGAAGGCGGCCACCAGCCGAATGTGCTCGGACAGCAACATGCCGTTGCCGAATACGTCGCCGCTCATGTCGCCAACGCCGACGACGGTGAAATCCTCGGTCTGCGTATCGAGACCGAGTTCCCGGAAGTGGTGCTGCACCGAGATCCACGCGCCACGGGCGGTGATCCCCATCGCCTTGTGGTCGTAGCCCGCCGAACCGCCGGAGGCGAAGGCATCCCCGAGCCAGAAGTCGTAGTCGGCAGCGACGGAGTTCGCCAAATCGGAGAAGGTCGCGGTGCCCTTGTCGGCGGCGACGACGAGGTAGGGGTCGTCCTCATCGTGACGAACGACATTGGGTGGCGGCACGACCTCGCCCTCAACGCGATTGTCGGTGATGTCAAGTAGGCCGCGGATGAACGTCGAGTAGGCCGCGCGGCCTTCGGCAAGCCAACCATCGCGATCCACCTGAGAATCAGGGAGCAGCTTGGGGAGGAAGCCACCCTTCGCTCCCACCGGGACGATGACGGCGTTCTTCACCTCCTGCGCCTTCACCAGGCCGAGAATCTCGGTGCGGAAGTCGGCTCGTCGATCACTCCAGCGCAAACCACCCCGCGCAATGCGCCCGAAGCGCAAATGCACACCCTCCACCCTGGGCGAGTAGACCCAGATCTCGAAGCGAGGACGCGGGAGTGGGAGCCCGGGAATGGCTTGCGGGTCGAGTTTGATGGACAAACGGTCGAGTCGACCTCCGTCGGGAGTGCGCTGGAAGGCATTCGTGCGCAACGTCGCCGTCACCATCCCGATGAGGGAGCGCAGGATGCGATCCTCATCGAGGCTGGCGACCTCGTCGAGGGCCTGCCGAGCACGCGCGGCGATCGTCTCCTGGCGGTCGCGGCGCCCATCCTCCCCGGCGGGATCGAAGCGCACCTCGAACAGCTCGACCACCATCCGGGCCAGGCGGGGGTTGCCCAAGAGGGCCGACTCCACGAACTCCAGCCCGAGGCTCGTACCGGTTTGCCGAAGGTAGCGGACGTAGCTCCGCAGGATGACGACCTGTTCCCAGCTCAAGCCTGCCGTGATCACCAGGGCATTGAGGGCATCCGCCTCGCACTCGAGAGTCCAGGCTGCAGAGAAGGCCGACTCGAAGCGCTGGCGCAGTCCCTCCGGTCTCACGATGCCGTGCTCAGGCAGCCGGAAGCCCAGGTCGTAGATGTGCAAGGTGCGATCGTGATCGACCAGAACGTCGTACGGATGCTCGTCTTCGACCGTGACCCCGAGACTGCCCAGGAGCGGGAGGACCTGCGACAGGGAGATCGCGTCGCCGCACCGAATCAACTTCAGTCGTCGGAGAGACGAGTCATGCCCTTGCGGCGCGTACAGCCGAAGTTCCAGATCCTGCGAATCACTCAGCGATTCCGCAAGGAGGACATCCTTGACGGCAGCATCCACCGGCACCTCATGCTTGTAGGCCTCCGGGAATCCGGGCCCATACTTCGCGATGAGTTCCTGGGCGCGCTCCCGTCCCACGCGAGCGGTAAGTGTCTCGTCGAAGTCGTCATCCCAACTGCGGGCAGCCCGAATGACGCGCTCTTGGACGATGTCGAGGTCCGGTGAAGCGATCGTGCCCCCCGGATCTGCACGCACCACCATGTGCAGTCGGGCGAGGACCGACTCCGAGACACGGGCCGCGTGATCCACGGTCGAACCGTCAAACGCCTCCAGCAGAATCTGCTGAATCCTTAGCCGGACCTCCGTGGTGTACCGATCGCGCGGGAGATACACCAGGCAGGAGACGAAGCGCCCGTAGGGATCTCGACGAACGAAGAGACGCGTTTGTCGGCGTTCGGAGATCTGATGGACCGCGAGCGCGACCTCCGCCAGGTCATCGAGCTCAATCTGAAAGAGATCTTCTCGCGGATATGTCTCGAGGAACTGGACCACGTCCTTGCCGCTGTGTGACCGCGCATCAAAACCCAGTTGACTCAGAACCGCGGCCGCCTTCTCCCGCAACACAGGGATCTCCCGCACCGAGTGCGTGTACGCCGTCGCCGCGAAGAGGCCGAGGAACCGTCGCTCGCCGACCACACGTCCCTCCGCGTCGAACTTCTTCACCCCGACGTAGTCCAGGTAGGTCGGTCGATGCACGGACGAGCGAGAGTTCGCGGAGGTGAGGACGAGGACACGGGGATCACGGGCATGGCGGGCGACCGATCCGGTGAGGAGTCGACCACCGACCTCGGGATCAGAGCGCAAGATCCCCAGGCCTGTTCCCGGGACTGCACTGAGTCGATCATCGTCGCCCAGTTCGTACTCCCGGTAGCCGAGGAAGGTGAAGTTGTCATCGGCGAGCCACTCGAGCAGTCGGGCCGCCTCAGTGGATTCCGGAATCGGCACGGTGGGGGGCGGATGGCCGATCAACTCGTCGGCCAGCATGACGGCGGTCGCGCGCATCCTCGGCCAGTCCTCGACGGCCTCGCGTACGTCGACGAGGACCCGTCGAAGCGTCGCCTCGATCTCCTCGGGTGGAGCCGCCCCGCCGTCGAACTCCACGTGGATCCATGACTCTTGCAGTAGCGCGCTGGTGGCGTCGTCGTCCTCCTGAAGGAGGTGGCCGGCGAGGTCGCGGCGGATGGAATACACCGGGTGGATGACGAGCCGGAGTTGGCAGCCGAGTGATGTGAGGGCCGCGTTGACCGAATCGACGAGGAAGGGCATGTCGTCGGTGACAATCTCGGCCACGGTTCCGTCGCAGGACCATCCATCGGCGTCATCGGTGGGAGTGTGCACCCGCACGACCGCCGTCCCTTGTGGACGGTGGCCAGCGATGTCGACATGTGAGGCCACAGCCCCGAGGAGGTCCGACGCGCTGCGGCCATCGAGGTCAGCGGGCGGGACATTGCGGTAGTAGGTCTGCGCGAGAGAGTCAAGGACGGGTGTCCCCTCGACCAGGGTGCGCAATTGCACGAGCGCATCGGGATCCGCGTGGGAATCCGACACGTGAACCTCCCTCTTCCTCGGGCGAGTGCCGCCTAGCCGGTGCTGGCTAGGCCTCCGCCCCTGGCAAGAGTCTCCCGCGTCGTGCGTACCGACGTCTCAAGGACGCTCAAACGTCGTTGAGCTTCCATCACGTTGCCGCCGATCGCCTCAAGGTCGTCGGGCCCCGGGCCCAGAATGGTCACGGCGGTGCCGCCCATCTCCAGTCGGTCCGCCTCGGAGAGGCACCTCCGCGTGACACTGCCGCGCCATCGGCGCTCCAGTCTGCCCAGCAGTGAGGTCGGATCGTCGGTCTCGAAGGACACCATGGGGGCGACGACGTACACCTCGTCGAGTTCGAGTTCCGCAAGGACGTCGACAGAGGTTGCCGACCAGGCACCCCCGTCAACATAGGTGCGCCCGCCGATCTCGATGGGTTCAAACCAGCCGGGGATGGCGCACGAAGCCATGACCGCCTCGCTCAATGAGGCCGCTGGGGCGTCGTCGCGGCCGAAGACGATGCGATCACCCGTGTGGTAGTCCATGGCGACCACCCACAGCTGGGCATGGGGCGACCAATGTCCCCATGGCGTCACGGCGTCGATGAGATGTCCCACGCGCTCCAGGGACCCTGCACCCACCGGTAGGAAGGCCGACAGCACCGCGGTCGGCGGGAGTTGCCGCCCTCGGCGCAGCGACGAGGCCATGAGTCGCACCGAGCCCGGCCCGCGCAGGCGCGGCATCGAGGGCCGAGACCCGCCCGTCGCGGACTCGTAGTCCCACAGATACCCCGCGAGTGGGCCGGTGCCGATGGACTCCCCCCGCTGATGAGCCACGAGTTGGTCGACGGATACGCCGGCACCGAGGAGCGCAGCCAGCACCGAACCTGCTGAGGTGCCCACAATGGCGTCGACCTCGCGTACATCGAATCCGCGCGCTTCTTCCAAGGCATGCAGGGCTCCCACCGCCCAGGCACCGCCGAGAATGCCGCCACCGCCGAGGACGATGCCGCGTCGTGTCGCGCTCTTGGCCACCGCTAGTCCGCCACGCTCAGGTGTCGCACCGAGGGTGGGCGTCGCGAGTCGCGGAGTTCGGCGAGGGAGTCCACGATCCCCTGCGAGATCACGGACAGATCCATGAGGGCATCCCGATCAGCGTTGAGTCCCAAGAAGACGCCGCCGTCATAGGACGTCACCCCGATGCTGAGGGCGTGCCGCGGGGCAAGCGGGATGATGGGGTAGGCCGACAGCATGCGCGCACCGCCGGCGTACAGGGGAGTCTGCGGCCCGGGGACGTTGGTGACGGTCAGGCTGTAGGACCTTTGCGACAGCGACGAACCCACGCGTGCGCCCAGCGTGTGCAACGTGGGCGGCGCGAACCCCACGATTCCGGCCATGGCCTTGGCTCCGATCGGGCGAGCAGATTCGCCGTACCGGGTGGTGTCGAAGGTGATGCGCTGAAGGCGAATGATCGGATCGGGCTCGCCCACAGGAAGGTCCAGGGTGAAGGCGTCCACGAGGCTGATCGAGCCGTCGTTGCCAGCCACGCTCATGGGAACCAGTGTTCGAATCACCGCGTCGTGCGGCACCGGATCACCGCGCGACAGCAACCATGAGCGCATGGCGCCGGTGACAATGGCGAGCACGACGTCATTGATCGACCCCCCGCGAAGTCGGCGTACTTCCTTGAGGTCGGCGAGTTGCAAATCGACCGTGTCGAAGCGGCGCTGCTGCCCCACCGGGACATTCAGCGGATTCGGCTCCGGGCTCCGCGTGGCCGCCAGCACGGTCGCCAGCGCGTCACCCATCGCCTGGCGCGCACTGCCGACTCCATTGCGGAGTGCTTCGACGACGGTGCTCGGGTGGCTCACGACATCGCCAAGAGCTCCGGCGACGAGTTCCACCGTGCTGGGCTCGCGAGCCGGTCGCCAGGTGCTGATCGGGGAGCCGTGGACCTGATCGGACTCCTCGAGGATCACCTCGCCGATGTCGACCGCCGTCACTCCATCAACCATGGCCTGATGGGTCTTGCTCAGCAGGGCGAAGCGATTGCCCTGCACTCCCTCCACGAGGTAGACCTCCCATAGAGGGTGCCGCCGATCGAGCGGCCGACTCATGATGCGAGCCACCAGGTCGTGGAGTTGTTCGATGGTGCCGGGAGCGGGAAGGGCTGAGCGGCGTACGTGGTAGGTCACGTCGAAGCGTTCGTCATCAACCCAGACCGGATGGGCGAGTCGACCGGGGACCTCACGCAATCGTTGCCGATATCTCGGCACATAGGCGATGCGATCGCGAATGAGTGCGACGAGGCTCTCGTGATCAAAGACGCCGGGCTGCTCTTGGAAGAGCGTCAGGCTCCCCACATGCATGGGCGTGTTGGACGCCTCGAGATAGAGGAAGGAGGAGTCCACCGTGGAGAGCCGATCGGCCATCCCTTCATGGTGCCACGCTTCCTAGGTCAGATTCAGGCCGAACAGGACCTCAAGTTCGCTGCGTGTCGTCTCGTAGGCGACATGTCGCACACCCACGATGCCCAAATCCGCCGCCGCGGTGATGTTGTGCGGCAAGTCATCGACGAACACACACTCCTCGGCTGTCATCTCCATGCGCTCGAGCGTGAGATGGAAGATCTCCGGATCGGGCTTGCGGAGCCCAACCTCACCGCTGATGACGACGACATCGAACATGCCATCCCAAAGGTCGCGCGGATAGAAGTCGCCCCAGGAATTCGAGAGCAATGCGGTCCGAATCCCCAGATCCCGGGCGCGGCGCACGAGCGCATTCATGTCGTGCGCGTGCTCGAACTCGGCGAACATACGATCAAGCAATCCGACGGCATCGTGTGGCTCACCGGTACGACGGGTGAGTTCGACGGCGAGGAGTTCTTCAAAGTCCGGCACTTCGATGTCACCGCGCTCCAGCGCATGAATGGGGTTGAGCATGGCCTCCAGCTCAGCCTCCGGGCCCACCCAGGTGCGGATGATCTCGGCGTAGGCGGCCTTGTCGATGCCGTGGCGATCGGCCCACCGGTGCACCGCCGATCCGATATCTCCGGTGAGGACCCCGCCCCAGTCGACAATAAGACCGCTGTACTGAGGCATGGAACGATCCTAGGGGTCACGCCGCGATGTCGAGCGGTGCGGGCCAAGTCCATTCGGTGACAAGTTCGCGCAGCGCGTTACGCACCTGTGAACGAGGGGCCACTTCTGCGAGGGTTCCCCCCGCGCGCAGTGCCGCATCGCACGCCTCGCGGTCCTCCGGCACGCAGACGGCATCGCCGATACCCACGTGGCGACGCAAGGTTTCGCGAATCTGACCCGTCGCGTCGGGACCGAGTGCGGATCGGCGCACGCGGTTGACGATGACTCGTACCGGTGTCTCGGGAAATGCGCGCCGCAGATCGCCGAGCGCATGCACAAGTCGTTCCATTCCTACCGGGTCGGCACTGCCTACGGCCACGATCATGTCGGCGGCCGCTAGTGCGGTCAGCGTGGCGGCCGCGCGACGCGGCACGCGCGCGTCGGACACGATCTCCTCGTCGCGCTCGAGGCTGAATCCCGCGTCGACGACCATGACCCCCGAGGTGTTGCGTCCCGCCTGCCACAGTCGGGTGAGTGCCGCGGGGCGGAGTTCGGCCCAACGCTCCGCGCGCGGAATTCCGGTGAGGACGCGCAGGTCACCGTGAACCGTTCGGGCCGCCGCGGCCAGCGCCGGGGGATCCAGTCGCCCGGTGTCGGCGTGGCGGCACGCGACGACAATGCCGCTGACCTCGTCGAGCACACCGAGATGCGCGGCGACGGCGCCCCCGCCGACCGTGTCCGCATCGACGAGCAGCGCTGGCGTGCGGTTGCGCGCCCATTCGTCCGCTAGACCCACCGCCACGGTGGTGCGCCCGGGGGCACCGACGGGACCCCACACCGCGACCAGGCGCCCAGGGGCCTTGACGATCTCCCGGACGGCTTGGGTAGATCGCCCGCCGGAGTACTCCAGGCTGCTCGGGCGCGGATCGACGACGAGTCTGGCCAGGGCCGCGACCGTGACGTTGAGGTCATCACGACCGGATTCGTCCGGCGGCGCCATGGTCACCAGCGGAATGTCCAGGTTGCGCAGGACGGTGGCGTCCGCGTCTGCGTCGCTGGCCGCCAGGCCAACAACGGTGATGCCGAGCGCCGCAAGTCGACCGATGGTGTCTCGGGTGAGGCGGGGAAGCCGGGCCGACACGACGGCCACGCGCGCCACCCCCTCCCCGGCAGCGGCCATCAGGTCCAGCGCATCAACACACCGGCGGGTAATGGTGAGGGACGCACCACGCTGCCCGAGGAGCGCCACGAGCTCAGCCTCCTGAGCCAGTCCCGGTGCGGCCAGGAGGATCGGCGTCGCGCTCATGGCGTGATCACCGGGGCCCGCACGAGGTCGATGACACCGGACCGCACCGCGGTGACGAGAGTCTCCGCGTCGCTCGGCGGGACTTCGACAGTGACGCCGTACTCCCCACCGATGCCGAGAGAGTCGACCGTGACATCGGTGACGAGCACGCTGTCGAGCACCAGGCGCGGCCTCGGCACTGCGGCGAGATCGACATCGCTGGTCGACCACACATCGATGACGTCCCCGGGCGCGAGGTCCGATGGTGCGTGGAGGGGTTCAATGGGCAACGTGACCCAGCGGGCATCAACGGCGGTGACCTCGACGGGGAGCGGGAGGAACTCCCCCGCGAGGACAGGTCGGGTGAGCGGTGTCGTCACGGGACCCTGTGCAGCCGCGTAGGCCCCGGCAACAGACTGGGGGGCCAGCACCGCCTGAAGGTCCGTGGCAGAGGGGATCGACCCCGCCGCGAGATCTCGCGTCGCCTGCCACACCTCGACGGATTCATCACTCCCCGCGAGGAGTCGGCCTCCGACAACGGTGCAGATCACCAGGATGCCCACCCCCGCGATGACTCGGCCATCACGCCACCAGGAACGGCGGCGGCGGGTTGCCGGCGGTGATGCATCGATGATCACATGCGGCGCAGGGGGTCGTAGACGCTCGAAGATGGCGGTTGCTGGGGACATGGACTCTCCTGTGAGACGGGACTGCGAGCCACTATTGATGTCCGCATCCGCGCGTCTCCACTCGCCGCAACAACGGTGCATGGCACGTGCGCGATGTCATCCACAGGTCGAAGATGAAGGTAGCCAGCGGGCACCGCGCGTGCGACCCTCGCGAGGTGCAGCGATTCCTCACCCTCGCCGATGTGGCCGAGATTTTGAACGTGTCCGCCGCCCAGGCGTACGCCCTCGTCCGCAGCGGAGACCTCCCCGCGATCAAGATCGGTGGTCGGGGGCAATGGCGAGTGGAGACCGTGGAACTCGAGAGCTATATCGAACGCGCCTACGCCGAGACCGCCGCGAGTCTGACCGCCGACACTCTCACCTGATCACTACGCACTCACCTGATCACTACGCACGACGACGAACCGCCGTCACCACACTCACCGGCACCGTCGCGACACGTCGTACCGCGTCGGTGCGACGTGGCTCACCCGGATCATGCTCGGCAATGTCGACATAGTCAGCGCCAACAGCGTCAATGGTGCCGTCGAGTGGCGCACCCCCGGCCCGAAATACGCGCACCACCTCGCGATCTCGCGCCCACGAGCGGATGACCGAGAGCATCCCCAGCCGATCCAGGGACGCAATCGCTCGCCGGGCCTCACCGTCAAGTCCGACGACCGCCACGATGCCGGAGACCGGGATGACCCAGTCGCCCGCGGGTTCGGCAACCACGACGCAGTCCCGACCGACGGCGACGATCCACCCCGTCACGAGCTCGCCACCGAAGATCTCAATGCGCGCCGCGTCGCAGTCGCGGAATCGGTCGAGCAACTGTCGACCAGCACGGCCCGCTCGCTCAAGTTCGACGATTTCTGC
>Ga0208004_1000019_pt1 | contig 51694 bp, 48 predicted proteins | sample DEB08_DNA_6_FD_184522 | JGI IMG/M metagenome (GOLD analysis project Ga0208004, IMG submission 184522) | Aqueous microbial communities from the Delaware River and Bay under freshwater to marine salinity gradient to study organic matter... | ecosystem: Environmental > Aquatic > Marine > Coastal ...
ATCAGCGCAAAAGAACGCGCAAACACAATTAGAGCTTTAGCAGATTTACGCTCCACAGCAGAGGACTTCATAAGACCTGGCCATATCTTCCCGCTCATTGCCCATGAAGGCGGTCTTGCTGCAAGACGCGGGCATACCGAAGCCATCGTTGAGATGTGCAAACTGGTAGGTGAAAACCAAGTTGGAGTTATTAGTGAGTTAGTCAACGAAGATGGTTCAATGATGCGCGGTGAGAATCTAACTAGATTTGCCAGCGAACAAGGCATTCCTATCTTAAGCATTGCCCAACTTATGGGCGCCCTAGAGGGCTCAAAAAAAGAAGATAGCCAGAAGGAATTTAGTCTCAACTGGGCAGAGCTCCCACGAAGTAGTTCTGGCCAGATTAAGCAGTGGCAGATTGCAACGTTTCTTGGTCGAGGTGGAGTTGATCATGCGTTATTGAAGTTTGGAAGTATTGATGCCATCAAGCCACTTCTTGTGCGAATTCACTCAGAGTGTTTAACTGGTGATGTACTGGGCTCACTTCGCTGTGATTGTGGATCGCAGCTAGAGCGAGCCATGAATGAGATTGAAAGCGCTGGCTCTGGGTTAATCATCTACTTGAGAGATCAAGAGGGACGAGGCATTGGACTATCTGAAAAAATTAAGGCTTATCAACTCCAAGATCAAGGCCTTGATACCGTTGATGCCAATCTAGCTCTTGGACATAATATAGATGAACGAGACTTTGGTGATGCGGCTGAAATCCTTAACTCTTTAAAAATCAATTCAGTAATCTTGTTGAGCAATAACCCTGAAAAGCTAGAAACTCTTACTTCAAGTGGTATCAAGGCAAGCCTTCAAATTCTCTCCGGAGATATCAATACCTTTAATGAGAAATATGTTGCGACTAAAAAAGAGAGACTGGGGCACAAATAATGTCAGGTGCAGTTCCAAAAATATCACTTGGTGACTTGAGCCCATTTAGAGTTGCAATCATCTCTGCTAGCTGGCATGAGCAGATCTGTGCAGAATTAATCGCTGGAGCAAGACGAGCGCTAGAAGCGGCGAAAATTAAGCCAGAGCCAGTCATCTATGTTCCTGGCTCTTTTGAATTACCTCTTGCTGCTCAATTAGCTCTTGATAGCGGTTTTGATGCTGCAGTTGTTCTGGGAGTGGTTTTAAGAGGGGAGACTCCACATTTTGATTATGTTTGTCAGGGGGTAACGCAGGGGATTATGCAAGTATCTCTAACAAGATCTAAACCGATTGGCTTTGGAGTTTTAACTGTCGACACTGTGGAGCAAGCAATTGCAAGAAGTGGGATTGCTGGGAGTAAGGAAGATAAAGGCTTTGACTCAACAGTTGCAGCACTTGAATTGCTTAGAGTGAAGAGAGATTTACCTATTCTGAGGAAATCCTAGATTTATCCCGCCATGGCTTGGATCAAGCCAGCGGCTCGTAACTACTTTGCCTCTAGTAAAGAAATGGACACCTTCCATTCCATGGGCGTGAGTATCGCCAAATAGTGAGTTCTTCCAGCCGCCAAATGAGTAATAAGCGGTTGGCACAGGAATTGGCACGTTAATTCCAATCATTCCAACCTGAACTTCATTTTGGAATCTTCTAGCTGCTCCACCATCATTGGTAAAAATTGCAGTTCCATTTCCATATTGATGCTTGTTTATTAACTCAAGGCCCTGGTCATAACTAGAAACTCGAATTACTGAGAGAACAGGTCCAAAGATTTCATCTTTATAAATACTCATCTCAGGGGTTACTTGATCAAAGAGAGTTGGTCCTAGCCAGAAACCCTCTGCTGCTCCATTAACTTTTGGATTACGACCATCAACTACCAATTTTGCTCCAGCATTTACGCCTGCATCGATATAGGCGGCAACTTTGTCGCGATGAACTGCGGTAACAAGAGGGCCCATATCTGAACCTGCGCTGCCATCTCCTGTTTTTAGGTTTGTCATGCGCTCTGAAATTTTCTTAATTAGTTCATCAGCAACAGGTTCAACAACAACTAGTGCTGAAATCGCCATACAACGCTCACCAGCTGAACCAAAGCCAGCATTTACTGCCGCATCTGCTGCTAGATCAAGATCAGCATCAGGAAGGACCAACATGTGATTTTTTGCCCCGCCGAGTGCTTGAACTCGCTTGCCATTTTTAGTGCCATTTTCATAGATATATCGGGCAATAGGAGTAGATCCCACAAAAGATATTGATGCAACATCTTGATGAGATAGAAGGCTATCTACTGCAACTTTATCGCCATGGATAACATTAAATATTCCATCTGGAAGACCTGCCTCTTTCCAGAATTCTGCAACAAGATTAATAGCAGATGGATCTTTCTCACTTGGCTTGATAATGACTGCATTTCCTGCAGCGATAGCGATTGGGAAGAACCACATCGGAACCATCGCTGGAAAATTGAAGGGCGAGATGATGGCGCAAACACCAAGTGGCTGGCGAATCGAATAAACATCAATGTTTGTAGAAGCTCCTTCAGAGTATGCACCTTTTAATAGATGGGGGATACCACAGGCAAACTCCACCACTTCAAGTCCTCTAGTTACCTCGCCTAGCGCATCTGATAAGACTTTTCCATGCTCAGCGGTGATTAACTTTGCTACCTCTTCCTTTCGAGCATTTAAGATTTCTCTAAAAGCGAAAAGAACTTGAACTCTTTTAGCAAGAGATGCTTGAGCCCATTGCTCTTGAGCTTTCTTTGCAACTTTAACACCATGATCAATTAGCTCTGGCGTTGCAAAATCAACTCTTGCTGTAATTTTTCCTGTTGCCGGGTTATAGACATCGCCGCTTCTTGTAGCGCTCTCTTTCCAATAGGCGCCATTTATGTGATGGGTAATTCTCTTTACTTCACTCATTTTTATTTTGCCCCGGTGTAGTACTTATCAATTTGAGCAAATGCTTTATCAAGTATTGCAAGTCCTTCGTTAAATTCTGCTTCAGTGATATTGCACGGTGGTACTACATGCATGCGGTTAAAGTTGGTAAAAGGCATTAATCCAAGCTTTTTACATTCACCCACTAGTTCATTCATCGCAGGAGATGATCCGCCATAAGGGGCAAGCATCGCTCTGCTTGCGCGATCTGTCACTAAATCAAGGGCCCAGAAGGTTCCTTGGCCTCTAACTTCTCCAATGACTCGATGCTTGCTAGCTAAATCACGAAGACCTGGGCCAATTACCTTCTCACCAATTGCGGCTGCAGCTTCAACGATTTTTTCATCTTTCATAGCATCAATAGTTGCAACTGCTGCGGCGCAAGCAAGCGGATGGCCAGAATAAGTAAGGCCACCGGGAAATACTCGATCTTTAAATGTCTCTGCAATTTCTTTTGAGATTACAACTCCACCAAGTGGGACATATCCTGAGTTAACTCCTTTAGCAAAAACAATCAAATCTGGGTGAACAGTTGAGTGTTGATAGGCAAACCACTTTCCAGTTCTTCCAAATCCTGACATCACTTCATCTGCTATCCATAAAATTCCATACTTATCACAGAGGCGCCTTACTCCCTCTAAATATCCTTTTGGTGGAATTAAGACTCCTGCGGTGCCAACAACAGATTCAATCAAGATAGCTGCAATTGTCTTTGGTCCTTCAAATTCAATGACGCTCTCTAGATGTTGGAGCGCTCTTTCACACTCTTCCTCTTCGCTCTTTGCCCAAAAAGCGCTTCGATAGAGATAAGGCCCAAAGAAGTGAACATGGCCATAGGCAAATTCATTTGGCCATCTTCTTGGATCACCCGTTGCTGAGATAGCAGAGGTAGTGTTGCCGTGATAGGAACGATAGAAAGAAAGAATCTTATGGCGCGAGGTGTGGATGCGTGCCATTCTGATGGCATTTTCTACGCCATCTGCGCCACCATTTGTAAAGAAAACTTTTTCATGGCTTGGACTTGCAAGAGCGACAATCCTTGAAGCCGCTTCGCCTCGGGCTTCATTTGCAGCTTGAGGAGCAATAGTAGTTAGTAGGTCAGCTTGCTTCTTGATTGCATCAATAACTTTTGGGTGCTGGAATCCAATATTGGTAAAAACTAGTTGGCAGGAGAAATCTAAATATTTCTTTCCATCAAAATCCCAGAAATATGAGCCACTACCGCCTGCTATTGGAAGTGGCGTGATTTGACCCTGAGCAGACCAAGAGTGAAATACATACTTTCGATCAAGGTCATAGACCTCTTTGCCTCTAGCAGGATTAGGGATGAACTCAGCCATTGTGCTATCTAATCAGCCAAAAGTGATTTGCTCAAGGAGCGGGAGTCCCCTTAGTGATTATTTGAGGTAACAGCACCCTCATGGGTGCACTCCAGATTCTTAAGGTCCTTGCTACATCCCTGACATAACAGAAAAAGATTATGGCAATAGACATTAGCACAGTTATAAAATTGCTTTGTTGGCTCACTGCAAGTATCGCACTTGCCAATTAATTCAGAGGACTCTGAAAAATCAATCACCATTCGCTTATCAAAGGTATATAGCGAACCTTGCCAGAGAGCGCTATCTGCATATTTCTCTCCATAGCGCACAATCCCGCCAGCTATCTGATAGACCTTATCAAAGCCTCGATCCTTCATTACTTTTGTTAAAATCTCGCAGCGGATTCCGCCAGTGCAGTAGGTGACTACTGTCTTTTCCTTCAAGTAATCATATTTCCCGCTATCTAGCTCAGCTACAAAGTCCTTCGTAGTTTTAATATCTGGAATGACTGCATCTTTGAATCGGCCCACTTTGGCTTCATAGGCATTGCGACCATCAAAGAAAACTAAATCTTCACCTAATTGCTTAGCTAGTTCATTTACTTTTTCAGGGGAGAGGTGTTCTCCGCCACCGATAATGCCGTTTTCATTGACTTCTAGATTCTCAGGAATTCCAAAAGTTACTAACTCGTCTCTCACCTTCACGCTAAGCTTTGGAAAATCACTTCCTGTGCCTTCAGACCACTTAAAGTCAATCTTCTTAAATCCGGGATACTCCTTTGTTGCTCTCACATATTTCTTTAGATCGCTCATATCGCCACCTAAAGTTCCATTAATGCCATGGCGACTTATGATGATTCGACCCTTTAGATTCAGCGACTTTGCAAGAGTCATCTGCCAGAGTCTGAGAGCATCAGGATCTGCAACAGGGGCAAATCCGTAATAGAGAATGATTTTCGGCAACATATTGCTAAGTCTAATATCGGCTCGGCCTGTTGAAAACTTTGCCGTTTAGGTTCAGAATCAAGCTATGGCAAGCAAAGTCACCAAGAGTAAGAAGGTAGCAAAACGAAAGAGCACCCCTTCAAAGCCAATTGCTCAAGCGACAACTAGAAGTGAACCCGTTGCCAAAAGAGAAGATCGAATTGGCTGGTACTCACTTTATATTTATGCAGTCTGCCTCGTCACTTTGCTAACCTGTCTATTTTCATTGGTAAGCGTTGTTAGAGGAATTGTTGATGCCCTCTGGCCAGATCCTGGCTACTTTGATCCCTACTCAGTTCCTAAAGATTCAGCCTTAAGCCCTGATCAGATTAAAGAGAACTTGACTGAGAATAATCAACGTCAAGCACTTAAGGGAATCGTTAATTCACTAACTACCCTAATTATTGCTGGACCTATTTATCTTATGCACTGGCTCCTTGCAAAGCGCTCTAGAGCTCATTAAAGACTTCTAAAGCTACTCTCTACTCTTCTTTCCTGCTTTTCCAGTAGCAAAAGCAAAGAGAGCAAGTCCTGCAACCAGAGCACCGGCGCCAACGCCGTATGCAATAACGTCATCGGCTCGGTTTGAATCGACGAATACACCTACATAGACCACGGCAATAATTGCCACAACTACGCCAATTAATTTAGATTTTAGATCGTCTAGATCTTCAACGCGAAGCCACATTGGCACATCAATATCAGTATCGATAAATAGTTCATAGAGCCCATAGCCAATCACCAGAAGTACTGTGCCAAGCAAGATGGCATCAATTGCAGTTAGGACTTCAACAATGGTTTCCTTAAGACCATATTGACTCTCAAGTGAATCAATAACTGCTAGGACCATAGCAAAGGATCCTTGAGCCATAAGAAGTAATGCGCCAAGAATTGAGGCAAGGGCAGGAATAACTACTGCATATCTTGTAAGTCCTAGGAGGCGCTTCATAACTGTCTTTAGGATATCTGAAAGAAAGTTGATTTCTCCTAAATAGAACAGAGAAATTGAGAGTTATGCTGATATTGATCCTGCTAGATAGTCGCTTGACCCATTTAAGTGCGCCCCATACCCAGAAAGATTAATCCAAGCCAGGTCTTGTAATTCTGAACGTGGCTCAACCAAAACTATTCTGTTAGTTGGTTAAAGAGATTTTCAAATTTGTCAGGATCAGCAAAATCACTTCTCCATCTACCAATGTGGGCCCTTTCAAAGGTAACCTCTGAGTCAAAGTACTGGCGCATTTCAACTTCGTCTTCAAGCCCTATGTGGCTGATGAGTCGTTGATAAGTCTCACTTCTCTTATTCTTGACCAAATCCTCTAACTCCAAAGTTATCGAACTTTCAATCGGGATAGATTTCTGGGCGCTTGTGGCCAAGCCAACTCTGTCGCGCCACCAAAGAATTGCTTTCCTATGGTCATTGGGCCCCCAAGGCTCCTTTAATACTGAGGCGATATTGTCGAAAGGATCTCTTCGCATCTCTACAAATTTAGCCTCAGGAAAAATGCGATATATGTAATCTGAATACATAATGTTTGGAGGTGATGTGTCCATCCAAAACCTCTGACCCTGCCATTTGCGATGGCTCTTAACGTATCCAAAAGTAAATTGTCGAGCTGCCTCAACCGGGGTATCTAGACTAGCTTCGAGCTCTTTAAGCAGCTTATTTAGAGTTGTTTTACTCAAAGCTCGATGTAATCCACTCTCACGATCTAATCGATTGGTACGCATCCACCAGTCATTCTCAATCCTTCTCTTAAACTTCAAATATCGAATCTTGGTCGAGTCATGCGAGCTTAGTTTCGATAACCAATAACCCTTGCGAGAGATTTGAGTAGGAAGAAAATCTCTGACTCCAAAGACTAAGTCAATTAATCCATAAGGTTCTGTAATGAATTTGATCTCAAAAGGTGAACCTACAAATACCTTTGAATGCTTGCGCAGAATTCTCCCAATAATTGTGGTACCACTTCTACCAACGCCTCCTGAAAATATAGGCTTGATTTGATCGTCCACAGCACTCCTTCGTCCTAGGTGTAAAACATAAGAGGCAAAGATTTCAGCTGGCCTCAATCAAAGTCTCTAAATCCCTAGGCGTGTTCCCTGATAGAAGTCTGAGTATTTCTTGTGAATCATTAGGTATGGGTTTCTTCAAGATATTCGCGGTTAGTAAATTTTTCGTCTTCATATTCAAGGGCGATGGCGCCAATGTGAAAAACTTAAATGGACTCAGTGGGGATCGAAGTTACAGGTCAAGAGGCTCTCGCTTTGAGTTCTGAGAGGCAAGCGATTTCTTTAAGGCAACTCTAAGTGAAAAAAATTGAGCCACTTGAGAAATGAACAATCAAAATATTATTTACGGGCTTAGGTTATCCCTATGAGTAATTTGCTTCAAAGAAAAAAGAGTTATTTGGGGGCGCTAATTATCTTTGTAATTGCTCTCTCGGGTTTTCAGACGCCAGCATTTGCGGTGGCGCCAACTCATGGAGCATTCTCACCTATCTCCGCAACTTGGGGTGTAGGGGCGATTTCAATAGCGCCCCCCACATCAAACTCTCTCGGAGCCTGGAGCTATACCTCTTCAAACGTCAATACTGCTCAAATCCTGGGAAACATTGCAACAATAAAGAACGTTGGAACCACAACGATAACTGCAATCCAGGCAGCCAATGGAATTTATGATGCAAAGAGCATCAGCACAACGCTTACAGTTCTGCCGGCGATTCCAACTCTAGGAAATTTCGCCTCTATTACCTTAGGAGTGGATGCTGCCCCAATTACTCTTACCGCACCTACATCAACTTCGGCAGGAACTTGGAGCTTTACTACCTCAAACTCTGCAATCGCCTCTATCTCAGGAAGTATTTTGACTCCAAGGGCTATCGGAACAGTGACATTAACCGCTATACAAAATGCAAATTTCAATTGGGCTGCAACTAGTAGAGCAACCACAGTCACAATAACTGGTGGATCTCCAACAACAGGGCCTTTTGCAGACCTAAATTTGATTCTAGGGTCGGTGGCTAATGTGGCTTTAGTGCCACCAACATCAAATTCATTGGGAGCCTGGACCTTTACCTCCTCAAATACCGCCGTTGCAACAATAACGGGCAATATTCTGCGCCCGCTTAAAATTGGAACATCGACAATAACTGCAACCCAGGCTGCTTCTGGAAATTATGGCTCACTCTCCAAGACCATGACATTGATTGTGCAGGGTGGTCCTCCAACTCTTGGTGAGTTCAAAAGCGTTACGGCCAGTCTCCAACCATTTGCCTCGAATCAATTGGCATTGACTGCGCCGATATCAAATTCTGCTGGAGCTTGGAGTTTTACTACTTCCAATTCACAGATAGTAAGTGTCAACGGAGGCATAGCTACGCTTCTAAATAAAGGAAAGGTCACAATAACTGCCACTCAGGCAGCAGCTGGTGATTTTGGCGCATCAAGTCCAGTTACGATGGAATTGACAGTAACTGGCGCCAATCCTGTAATTGGATCTTGGGAAAATGTAACGAAAAATATTTCAGAGGGTAGATTCATCATTAGCCCACCATCTTCAAGCTCTGGCGGTAAATGGTCATTTAAATCTTTAGATCCAACCATTGCAGAGGTAGATGGAACTGAGGTCTTATTAAAGGGAGTGGGACAGGCAGTAATTAAAGGCACTCAGGCAGCAGATTGGAATTGGGAGGCCGGTGAGAGTCAACTTACCTTAACTATCTCTGGCACTGATCCAACTCTTGGACAATGGGTATTGCTAGAGGCGGGAATTGGAGATGAGCCAATGGCGATCAAACCACCAACCTCAAACTCTCCAGGGGTATGGTCATTCGCATCCTCGGATAACAGCGTTGCGCGAATCGAAAATGAGAAGCTTATCCCCGTTGCAGTAGGTAGAGTCACTATTACTGCCATTCAAGCCATCTCGGGAAATTTTGGAGCGTCAAAGCCAGTAACCACTACATTGACAGTAAAACCTCGCGCAACTCACGCGGCAATGACCGATATCAATCTTCGATATAACTCCACTCCAATAGATCTAACGCCTCCCACCTCAAACTCAAAGGGTGACTGGAGTTTTTCTATTGAGAATCCAGAGATTGCAAAAATAGAGGGCAGGAAACTCTCAGTCCTTGGGGTTGGCACCACCAAGATTTTTGCAAGCCAAAGCTCTGATGAGAATTTTGCCCCCACCATCACCACCCTCTCAATTCGTGTAACGCAGAGTTCACCAGAACTCTCCTGGCAGACCTTTGTGATTAAAGCTGGCTCTAAGACAGAGAGCTTTAGAAAGCCAGTTACCAACTCAGATGGAGTCTTTATCTTCAAAAGCTCAAATCCAAATATAGCTGATTTCGTTAATGGAGAACTTGTAGGAAAGAAGAGTGGTAGAGCAATAATCACAGCAACCCAGCAAAGTAGTAAGAATTTCTCATCTGGCGTTGTTGCAACCTCAATCGTTGTAGAACCCTCGGTTTCGGTTAAGTTAAAGGGACGAGTGCTAACAGTTTCGGTGGTTGGAGCTTCCGCAAAAGTTACAATAAATGGTAGTAAAGCAAAAGTTGGTAAGAACAAAGTTGGTCCAGGCACTAGAAAAGTAGTAGTGACTAGCGGTGGAGAGAGAATATTTAATAAGACATTTAAGGTGCCTTAAACTTCAGAGTAGCCAATCCCTCGTAGCGCTAGTTAGCGCTATCAGATAACAATCAATAGAGTAATTGCTAGATGACCTATCGTTTCAGAGCATAAATGCGCTCAAAGTGGGTTGTGTAGGGATCGAACCTACGACCCGGTGATTAAGAGTCACCTGCTCTACCAACTGAGCTAACAACCCGTTGACCATTTGTCGTGATCAAGCGGAGCACACTATAACCAGTACGGGGGCAGATACCAATTTCTAAGCCAAATGGATGAGAATGAAGCCATGAAGTCCAATTGGCAAAAAGCCATTTTTAGCCTCTTGAAGTCAAAAAAAGAGCTGGAACACAGAGCAGTTTTTACTTCGCAAGCAACTCTGATAGTTCTAATCGGAAGCATTGCACTTACTTCTTTATCTCTTGTATCACCGAGCTCGAAATATCAGATTGAAATACTAGAACTTGCCTCAGCTACTGGGGCAGAATTTGATCCAATTAATGCAATTGAAACTCTGGCAGTGAAAGGACGAGCACCAAAGACTGGATATTCAAGATCTGCCTTTGGACCTGCCTGGGCAGATGTGGATAGAAATGGCTGTGATACTAGAAACGACATCCTTAAGAGAGATTTATCTCAAGTCACCTTTAGGGCAAAAACAAAAGATTGTGTTGTGGAAAGTGGAGTGCTTTTAGATCCCTTCTCTGGTGAAAATATCAATTTTCAAAGGGGAGAAAAAACAAGCGCTCTAGTTCAGATTGATCATGTTGTTGCGCTATCTAATGCCTGGCAGACGGGAATCTTTAAGGCAGATCTTGCTACTCGGAAGAACTTTGCTAATGACCCGCTAAATCTTCTAGCAGTTAAAGGCTCTCTTAATAGCCAGAAAGGCGATGGTGATGCCGCAACTTGGCTACCACCAAATAAATCATTTCGCTGTGATTATGTTTCAGGGCAAGTTGAGGTAAAAGTTAAATACGGACTTTGGGTAACAAAGCCAGAAAGAGATGCAATCTTAAGAATCTTAACTAGCCCGCCATGCCTAAAGCAGAATTAATCTCTTAACTCTTCTGCAGATGACTTGGGGTTATCTCTGGAAACCAGGAGAGAGCTTCATCTCTGAAATTTCCTTCAGCCCTTAATTGGCAAAATATTCCAGTAGTTCCAAGAGTGACTCTATGAATTAAGACATATTCCGGAGGAAGGTTTAATTGAAAACCAATCTTTGCAGTTGGATTCCTTGGATCTCCCACTCGCACGCTCTGAGTTCTAAGCCAGTCGCGGCTATAGGCGAAATAGTCAGTTCTTAAAGGCTCAACTAGCGGAAGTAGATAATCTAGAACTAATTCAGGGCTGACCTCAACATCGGCGAGGATAAAACCATCTTCTTTAAAGCCGTTATATAAAGCAATTGCATCACCTTCAAGTGCGTTTTTAAGTAAGCGCTTAAATGGCTCTGGAAATCCATTAGGCAAGCGATTACATGCGCCAAAATCTAGAACGCCAAGACGGCCATCTTTTAAGACTCTAAAGTTTCCAGGATGAGGATCTGCATGTAATAAACCTGCTCTCATTGGAGCGGTAAAGTGAAAACGCGCAAGACGAATACCAGCGTTATTTCGCTCTTCTTGTGTGCCATCGGTAATTACCTTTGATAGCGGAGTTCCCTCGAGCCACTGGCTTACAAGTACTCGATCAGTTGCCATTATTACTTCAGGAATTGCAATATCGCTATCGCCTTTATATGCCTCAAAGCAGGCGCTCTGCGCGCTTGCCTCATAGCGATAATCGACTTCTTCAATAATTCTTGCCTTGAGCTCTTCAAGTAATGGCTTCATCTCTACGCCAGGAAGAAGTAATTGAAAAATCTTTGCAAAGCGTTGAATTTGATTGAGATCAGAGATTAGCGCCTCTTTAGCACCTGGATATTGAATCTTTACTGCAACAGCTCTGCCATCTTTCCAAATCCCTTTATGAACTTGACCAATAGATGCTGAGGCTGCTGGGGTGTCATTAAAGTCTGCAAAGTTATCTCGCCAATGCTCGCCTAGCTCTTTTGCTAATACTTTATGAACCACTCTTGCTGGAAGTGGGGGAGCAGCCTCCTGCAGTTTTACCAGCGTCTCTCGATATGGTTTAGCAATCTCTTCAGGAAGCGCTGCCTCAAAGACAGATAGAGCTTGGCCAAATTTCATTGCTCCGCCCTTTAACTCTCCCAATACTTTAAAGATCTGCTCGGCGGTTTTCTCTTGCAGATCTGCAAAGGCAAAATCTGGGGATTGGCCAATTAATTGGCGGCCAAAGCCAATTGCGCCGCGACCAGCGAGGGATAAGGGGATACTGGCCATCTTGGCGCTTCGTTTACTAGTTCCCTGGGGGAGTTGCTCTGACACCTGCATATTCTTATCTAGCCTGGGATATAGCGCGAATTGAAACTATTGCCAGCTGCAGCCGCATCCAGGATTAATAGACCACTTCTCAATTTTCGGGTTATGTAAATTTGAGTTTGAATAAATCATAGATTTTCCCAGAAAGTGGCTTATCCCACTTGAGGCGAGGTTAATTACCTCAAGGCAGGCTATCGCTGCGCAGAGAAGGGCAAGTGCTGATCCAACCTCCTTTTTCTCTATTGAACTTAACTTCTCCTCACTTGATATCTGTAGACAGCGATAACAAGGGCTCTTTCCTGGTATTACATATGGCCCAATTCGAACTTCAGCTGATGAATGGGGCTCAATAATTAAGTGATTACTACCTTCAGAGATCCAGCGTTGCATCGCATCTGGCGTTGGCGGGCCAACGCTAATTATTAATTTAGGTCGATAAATCACTGGCGCAGGTTCAGTAAAGAGAGCAGATGAATTACGAGCTCTTGCCAATACCTCTTTCCTTGATGCTCCAATATCGGCTCTTGAGATATAGCCGCCAGAGAGATCACTTTCAAGAATTTTTAGCGCCTCAGATCTCTGCAAGAGACGATTGATTACTAAAACTTTAGTAAATCCTGAGGCGCTAAGTGCTCCAACAAGTGAGTTAACAATTTTTCCATATCCAAAGATTAAGATTGAAAAATCTCTGCGCCCAACAACAGCCCTTCTTCCTCCATCGATATCTCCTTTTTCAAGAGATGCAGCCTCAGATTCAATCTCCATTCGTTTGATAAAGGATTGAGCAGCGAGGTCGTGATTGAAGTCTTCAAGGTCTGTAACAGGAGTAATTGCTTTGACTCTTGGGTCATATCGCTTTAGGTATGAGATAGCGGTTCGCTCTAAATCGATTAAGTCATGTGCTTGTAGCTCATCAACGAGTGCTTGGAGTTGAGATGGAGAGAGGGCGCATTGCTTGCCAATTTGCGAAAGGCTTAACTGGCCATTAAAACTTTCAAGTAATAATCGAGTCGAGATGCCAAACCAGAGGCTTGGCAGGCAGATGGATTTATATGGCGAGCCGATAAAAACCTGAGCCCCATTTGAGCTTGGCCAGATGCTTAGCGCACTTTTAACCACAGGCCTTGATTCCATAAGGAGGTGATCATCTATAGCCATTAGAGAAGGGCTTTATGCCAACTGCGGCGATCTGGGGAGGGGCGCGCTTATCTAATTAACTTGGTATCCCCGGGCCTTACTAAGAGTATTTGGAACGAGAAATAAATAGAGCGCCCACAGCTATTGCTGCGAGCGCTCTATTTTTAAAAGCTGGTTTAAGCCTTGCCTAAAATGCGGTTGACCTTAGTGCCGCAGGTTGGGCAGATGCCCTGTGCCATGCGACGGCCTGATTCGGAGACCTTTACGGTTCCTTCGAATTCACGCTTAGCCTTGCACTTTACGCAGTAGGCCTCACCTTTATATGTCTCTGCCATAGCTATCCTCCGATCCTCGCAGCGCTGGGATAGCCTGCGAAGAGGCTCACCATACCCCCGCATACCCTCAACTCAGGCGCTCCCCACGCTCAATGGGGATATTTTTTCTGCTCAATTACCCGCTCGAACCCCTGCTTCATAGCCCTCTAGGTAGGCGCTAGCTTCTTTCCCAAGCTCAAACCGAGCTAGAAGGGCCTCAAAGGCTGGGCCATGGTCGGCAATCATCAAGTGAATGAGTTCATGGACTAGAAGGTAGTCAAGAACATAGCCAGGAGCGCCATTGAGGCGGTCTGAGATACGGATGCTTCGCTCAACTGTTGTGCAGGAGCCCCAACGCTCGCTCATGGAGCGCCAGGTAACAGAGACGGGTTTTACTGGGCACTCTGGAAGATATTTAGCGAGAAGTTCTAGCGAGCGCTGATATAGATCTTCTTCGTCTATCTTCTCTCTAGCCTCAAGTGAGAGTACTTTGCTCACCATCTCAGGAATTACTTGGCGAACCTCGCTCTTAGATAATCGAGCTGGTACTGAGATAACGATTGCTCCTGCTTGACGATAGGCGCTAATAGATTTCTTTCGCCGTGTGCTTCTAATTACCTTCACCTCAGCTCCATTAGAGCTTGGAGTCGGTGGAATTTTGATTACTGAAGCTGCTCTCTGGCCGTCATCTCGCATCTGGGGCAGGTTAGCGTTGAAGATTTCATCTTGGATGAAGTTTTCCACACCGCAACCTTTCTAAAGAGGTATTACCACTACAAACTCTATAGGAGTAGATGAGTCTTTAGGGTTGAAAAACTCGCCAGTTGAAGTTGATTATTTATATCTATCTGTCGTACTTTGCGCCTACGAAGACCTCGGATAACTCTTTCATATCTGCAAGGGGAAGGCAGATAAGAAATGTGCGACCGGGGTCTTCGCTTTTTTCTCTTAAATCAAACCTGAGAGATCATCAGGAATTTTTCGACTCTTAGAAAATCCTTCCGGATCTAAAAGCTGAGATGCGTTGGGAAGAAGGAAGGCCTCTTCCCAGATTTTATCTCTTGCAGAGATTGAATCGATTTTCTCAAACTTTTCCCAGAATGAAATGGCTTCTCTAGTTAATCTTGGTGAAACTTCAAGGCCGAGAAGTGTTGCAAATAATTGTTGAGTTGGAGAATTGGTAGCCCGCCTTCTTACCTGAGTCTCCCTTAATTTTATGAGCGATGGAAGACGATCTGATGCAGCCTTAACAACTACTGCATCAATCCATCCTTCAATTAGTGCAAGTAGCGTCTCTAACTTTTCTAGAGCAGCGCTCTGAGCGGGAGATGTCTCTGGAGTAAAGAGACCGCCTGAAAGAGCTGATGCCATTGATTCTGGATTACTTGGATCAATAGCCCCAGAGTCCATTGCATCTTGAGCGCTCTGGGTAATGGCGCTTATATCAATACGAATTCCACTGCCATATGCCGAAATTACTTCACCGATATATCCGCTAAGCCAGGGGCTCTGTTTAAAGAGGCGGGCAGCAGCAATCTCTCTTAAGGCGAGATAAATTCTTATCTCAGCCTCTTGGATTTCAAGACCTGAGCCCCATGCTCTAACATTTTGTGGAAGTAATTGAGCCTTTATATCTTTACTTAGAGGAAGAGCTACATCATTTGCGCCAGTAACTGTGGTTGAAAGAGCCCCAATACTCTGGCCTAATTGGGTGCTAATAAGTGAGCTCATAAATGTTGCCATGATGGCGTTGATACTTGATTTAGAGATCGACATTGGGCCAAAACCAGGAATTGAAATTCCATTATCTTCGCCCTGTCCATCTAGCCCTTGATCAAGCATTGCTGAGAGTGCAGCTGACATCGAATCAACAAGTGGCTTAGTGAGCTCTTGCCAGCCATTTAAAGTGCTATCAATCCAGTCTCTTCTTGATAGCGCAATTGAATCTGTTAGCGGCAGAGCTGGAAAGGTTGTGGCTTCATTAATCCAGAGGTCTGCAATATTGATGGATTCTTGAATCTGGGCGAGATCTTCGAGCGTTACTGGAACTTCGCCATGGGCACTTAAATACTTTCTTGAGATATCTCGGATCATCTCCTTTGATAGTGAGGCAGGAGATGCTTGGCCAGATAGGGATGCCATAAGAGCTGGCAGATTTAAACCCATTCCGGAGAATTGTTTAAAGATTTCTCCAAAGTTTTCAAAGCCAAAGGGACTATTACCTTTTGACTCATCCTCATCACCGTTATCTGGCGTAAAGCCAAAACCTGGCATCTTAAAAAACTCCTTTTACATAAGTTTTAAGTATTACGGCTTATCTCTAAGGCTAGTAAATCTGATCTCTTGGCTAGGAGAACAAATCTAGCCCAGCTTTATTCCCAAGGCATGGGGAGAAGATGCTTCAAATTACTAATTAGCCTCACCTAGCCTAGGCTTGAGCCATGAGCGAAGTTATGGCGATGAAGTGGGCTGCTGAATCTGCCTCTGCACCGCTATCTGCTCTTATCTGGTGGTTTATTCCGCTTACCGCTGCCGTTGGTGCTGCTGGCTATGTCATCTGGATAACAAAGTTTCAAAAGAAATATGAGAATAAGACTGAGAGATCGGTTGGAAGATTTCAGAGTTTTCAGAATTCTTTTAAATCAAGTGAAAGCGATAAAGAGTAGCTCTAATGCGAAATATCTCCCCACTTAGATATCGCTGGTCTTTTCCAGTGAAATTCTTCTTCTATCTATTAACTATTGCAACTCTGCTTGCGCCTATTCCATTTATATTCTTTAAACCTGGAGTGCCCGATAAAGTAACTGGGAAACTAATTCAAGTAAATGATTTTAAAACTTATCCAGTAAATGGTGAGTTATACATCACCTCTATTTTAGTTACTAATCCAGACTCTCCAGTCTTTGGCGCAGAGACAATTGTTAATTGGGCGATCGGTGCCAATGTGGTTCTGCCAAGAGATGCGGTCTATCCACCTGTAAAGCCAGCACAAGTTATTCAGCGAGATAGTAGAAGCGAGATGGAATCATCAAAGATAACAGCAACTGCCGCTGCGCTTCGCTATCTAGGCTATGACTTTATTGAGCTTTATTTCATTAGTGACATTAGAGATTACTCCAATGCCAAAGAGAAATTTAAAGTCGGGGATTTCATTAAGGAAATTGATGGCAAAGTAATTGGAGAGATTGAGGAAATTCGCTCCTCTTATGCCGAAAAAGATATTGGTGACCCGCTGCTAATAGCAGTGGATCGAGAGAATGCAAAGGGCGAGCTTGAGCGAATCACCGATGAGATCATTCTGGTTGAAAACCAAGAGGTAGTTAATGAGGATGGTTCCAAGCGTCCTGCCATTGGAATACTGGTTGGCACCACCGCACGTTTTCCAATTGATATCGACTTTAATATTCGAGGAGTCGGCGGGCCAAGCGCGGGATTGATATTCGCGGTTGGAATTATTGAAAAACTCACAGATGAAGATCTCTTAAGAGGGCGAAAGGTTGCTGGAACCGGAACTATTACCCCTTCAGGCCAAGTTGGAGCAATTGGCGGCATAGAAGAGAAGATGATTGGGGCTTCTCGAATTGGGGCGACTGTATTTATTGCACCTAGAGAGAATTGCTCAGATATAAAAAATATCCCAACAGGTCTTAAGGTTATTCCAGTTTCAACATTAGCGGAGGCAATTGCCGCCCTTCGCGCTCCAGATAGCTTTGTGCCTCGCTCCTGCCCGAATAGTTAAGTTAACTATTTTTGGCTAATCTGCACCCATGACCTTTGGAGATAACCCAGATAATCCTTTCCGCAACTTCCGCTTTCCTTCAACAAACTTAAATGGTGGTGCCAGGCCAAAAATTGGAGCCCTGCCGTTAACGGTAATTATTCTGACAGTACTTGCAGTGATTCTGGTTTCCTTAAGCGGTTTTTATGCAGACTTTCTCTGGTTTAGATCTGTTGATTACAGCCAAGTTTGGACTACATTACTTACAACTCGAATTACCTTATTTTTTATCTTTGGACTATTAACTTCATTAATTATCACTGCCAATATCTATATTGCCTATAAACGACGCCCAATCTATGTTCCAGTAACAGTTGAGGCAGATAACCTTGAAAGATATCGCGCCCAGCTTGAGCCACTTCGAAAAGTTGGTTTAATCGGAGTTGCAGTCGCGCTATTTTATTTTGCAGGAATGGCGGGAACAAGGCTCTGGGAGAGCTGGTTACTTTTTAGAAACTCAACAGAGTTTGGCGTAGTTGATCCACAGTTTGGTCGAGATATTTCATTTTTTGCATTTGAGCTTCCCTTCTATCAGTCAATAGTTGGTTGGGCGATCTCAACTCTTATCTTGGCAACCATTGCATCTCTTGCGGTTCACTATGTTTATGGCGGCATTCGCCCTCAGGTTAGACAAGATCGCACCACAGTTGCTGCCAGAGTTCAGCTCTCAGTCCTACTTGGATTTATTGTGGCAATTAAGGCTGTGGCCTACTATCTAGATCGATTTGCACTTGCGACCTCTGATGATGGAATTATCACTGGACTTACCTATACCGATGTAAATGCCCTCCTTCCAGCAAAATCAATCCTTACTGGAATTGCAGCTTTATGTTCGTTGCTATTTTTTGCCAACATTATCCGTCGCTCCTGGGTTCTTCCAGCAGCAGGAGTAGCACTTCTTGGTATCTCATCATTTTTAATCGCAGGGGTTTATCCCGGCTTAATCCAACAATTTCAGGTAAAGCCAAGTGAGTCTTCAAGAGAGGCTCCATTTATTCAACGCAATATTGAAGGAACTCGCGCTGCATATGGTCTTGATAAGGTTGAAGTTAAAGATTACTCGGCAATTGTTGACACATCAGCTGGGCAATTGGTAGATGATGCAGCGACAATTTCAAATATTCGTCTCATGGATCCAAATGTCTTATCAGCTACTTTCCGCCAGCTCCAACAACTAAAGCCTTATTACACCTTTAATGAATCTCTAGATATTGATCGTTACACCATAGATGGCGTCACTCGAGATATGGTTGTTGCGGTTCGTGAAATAAATATTGATGGAAATCCCAATCGTAACTGGATCAATGATCACTTGGTTTATACCCATGGCTTTGGATTTGTTGGTTCCTATGGAAATATCCAAGATATCGATGGAAAGCCAGTCTTCTCAGTAGGCGGCATCCCGCCAAAGGGCGAATTGGGAGAATTTCAGCCGAGAATCTATTTTGGTGAGAACAATCCGGAATACTCGATTATTGGTGGCACCACAGATGGTGAGGCTGTTGAGTTTGACTATCCAGATGATGCTTCAGCGAATGGTCAGAAGAATTACACCTACACCGGAAAAGGTGGAGTCCCAATGGGCTCTATTTTTTCAAGGTTGCTATTTGCCATTAAGTATCAAGAGCAGAGAATCCTGCTTTCAAATCTGATAAATGCTGATACTAAGATTATCTTTGATCGTGAACCACGTCAGAGAGTGGCAAAAGTTGCTCCATGGCTAAAGCTTGATGGCGATCCATATCCAGCAATTGTTGATAATAAAGTTCAGTGGATTATCGATGGCTATACCACTAGCTCTGGATATCCATACTCCAGAACTGTTGATGTCTCTGGTGCTACAACTGATGCGCTAAACATCAACAACAATCCATTAACTGCAATTCCTAACTCAACCATCAACTACATTCGAAACTCTGTTAAAGCAACAGTTGATGCATATGACGGAACAGTCACTCTTTATGCCTGGGACGAGAAAGATCCAGTTCTAGCCTCTTGGATGAAGGCGTTTCCTGGAATTGTGAAGTCAAAATCTGAGATGAGCAAAGATTTGGTCTCTCATGTTCGCTATCCAGAGGATCTATTTAGAGTGCAGCGAGATGTGCTCTCGCTCTATCACGTAAAGAATGCAAATGCCTTTTATGGTGGACAAGATTTCTGGCGCGTACCAAGAGATCCTTCAACGCTTGGCGCAAATGCTGGAGCTCAGCCTCCTTACTACTACACCTTGCAACTACCAGGTGAGAAGAAAGCATCCTTTGCTCTAACAACTCCATTTGTGCCACGAGGTGGTCGAGAAAACCTTTCAGCATTTGCTGTTGTGAATTCAGATCCTGGTGATGATTATGGCAAGTTCACAGTTCTGCAGCTGCAACGCTCAACAAACGTTGCAGGACCATCACAGGTTGCATCTAACTTTGAGGCCAATCCAACAGTTGCGCTATCACTATCGCTTCTTCGCCAAGGTGGCTCTGATGTAGTTCTTGGAAACCTTCTAACTCTTCCAGTTGGCGGCGGCCTGCTTTATGTCCAACCAGTTTATGTAAGAGCAACAGCAAATACCGCTGCATACCCACTCTTGCAGAAAGTGCTGGTTTCATTTGGAGAGAAAATTGGTTTTGACGACACCCTTAAAGGCGCTCTAGATCAAGTGTTTGGCGGCGATGCCGGAAGTACTAATCTGCCGCCTGCAAGTGGTGGAAGTACGGGCAGTAACACAGGATCAAATAATGATTTAGCAAGCGCGCTTGCTAGCGCGCAAGCAGCTCTTGCTGATGCGCAGGCCGCTCTTGCTAAGGGCGACTTTGCTGCATACGGCAAAGCTCAAGATCGATTAAAGGCAGCGATTGCCGCAGCAGTTGCAGCGCAAAATCGATAATCGTTTTGGCTCAAAAGGGCTTACGCCTCTAGGCTAAGTCCTCCGACGCGGGGTGGAGCAGCTCGGTAGCTCGCTGGGCTCATAACCCAGAGGTCGTAGGTTCAAATCCTGCCCCCGCTACCAAAATAAAAAAAGCGCCGTGAAAATTAGGCGCTTTTTTCTTGCTCAAATTACAGCAGGCTTACTTATCTTTCTCTTTCTTTGGACCACTCATCCGGCCAGCATGAGCGATAGCACTTGGATCGCGCTTGGATTTAATCAAGCTGGCAACTGTTGCAACTATCAGAATCAAGCAAATTACGAGCAGCGAAGTATTTGTCGAAACCTTTGGAACTTCAACCCAGATCTCATGGGCCCAGAGCAGGATTAACTTTGCTCCGATAAAGATCAGGATAAATGCTAAGCCAAGTGAGAGATAGATCAGCCTCTGCAGTAGTCCTTTGATTAGGAAGTAGAGAGCTCTAAGACCAAGGAGTGCAAAGGCATTTGCAGCAAAGACTAAGAATGGCTCCTGGGTTACCCCAAAGGTTGCCGGGATTGAATCAAGGGCAAATAGAAGATCCGTTGAGCCAATGGCAACCATCACTAGAAGAAGCGGTGTGGCATAACGCTTACCCTTTTCTTTAATGAACATCTTTGTTCCATGATATTGATCGGTGAAGGCAAATTTCTTTCGGGCATAGCGCACTATCGCATTGTCATTTAGATCGGGATCCTCATCCCAATGCTGGAATAACTTGACTCCAGTCCAGAGCAATATTGCACCGAAAATCACAAAAGTAAATGAAAATGTAGCAAGTGCAGCTGCTCCAAGTGCTATAAATATCGCGCGCATAATTAAGGCAAGAACTATTCCTACCATCAAGACCCTCTGATGATAGATAGATGGAACTGCGAAATTTGCCAGGATAATTACAAATACAAAGAGATTATCAACTGATAAGGACTTCTCAACTACGTAAGCGGCGAAATACTCTTTGCCGAATTGATCTCCAAATTCAATCCATACCCATGCGCCAAAAATGAGGGCAACGGCGATGTAAAACACTGACCAAAAACTTGCCTCTTTAAAAGAGACATCATGGGCTTTGCGGGAGGAGGCCAATAAATCAAAGACTAAAAGTCCAACTATGAATGCGACAGTTCCAATCCAGATGGAATTAGATAAATTCACGCCGAGAGGGTAGCGCTCCGATTAATTCTTAGCGAATTTAGAACTACTAAGAGACTTGATATCGCCATCGCCCCTCCGGCATACATTGGATTAAGTAGTCCTAAAGCGGCAATTGGAATGCCAAGAATATTGTAAAAAAACGCCCATCCCAGATTTACTCTGATAATTCTCAGAGTCTTGGCCGAGAGATTTAAGGCAGCAATTGCTGTGGCTAAAGTTGGACGCATTAGCGTGATATCGGCGCTAGATATTGCAGTATCAGTTCCTGTGCCAAGAGCCATACTTAGATCAGCCTCACTAAGTGCTGCGGCATCATTTATGCCATCACCAATCATGAGAACTTTTCGACCAGAGCTACGTAGCTCTTTGACCTTTGCAATCTTTTGATCGGGAGTTGCTTGAGCAATCACGTTGCTTAGAGCAATTCCTACCTGAGCAGCAATCTGTGTTGCAGCCTCGTGACTATCGCCGCTAATTAGCCAGCTATCGATATTTCTACTCTTTAGAGCTGCAATAGTTTGCCTAGCATCAACTCTTAAGCTATCTCCAACTTCAAAGAGAGCCATAGCAACGCCATCGACTGCAACTAGCGCTACTGAATTTCCTTTTGAAAGGGCAGATGCGATTGCATCCTCTAGTTGGGGATGAAGCGAAACAGTTGCCCGCCTGATTGAGGCAGGAGTTCCAATAAGAACTGGCATCTGTATCTCGGCAAATTGCATGCGAGCAGCAATTCCCATACCCGCGCTCTCTACATAATCTGTAAATTTCTTTCTAGCAATTCCTTGTTCTCTAAGGCTCTTACTGATTGCAACTGCAATCGGATGGCTACTCTCATGCTCCAGGCTGTGAACTGCAATTAATAGATCTGATGTTGAAATCTTTGGCGCAGCTGCCCCAAGATCGGCAATTGTGATGTTTTGAACCTTCATCACACCTGTTGTAAGGGTGCCCGTCTTATCAAAAATAGCGGTATCAATTTTTGTTGCAATCTCAAGTGATGAACTTTTTCGCAGGATAATTCCATTGGTAGCGCCTTTGCCAGATGCCACAAGAAGCGCTACTGGGGTAGCAAGTCCCAGGGCGCAAGGACAGGCGATAATCAATACTGCTACAGATGCGGTGATGGAGTCAGTCAGCGAATTTCCCAGGCCATACCAAGTAGCGAAAGTTGCAATCGCAAGTGCAATAACAATAGGTACAAATACATTACTTATCCGATCTGCAAGTCTTTGAATAGGGGCTTTCTCGCCTTGAGCAGTTAATACCATCTTGGTAATACGAGCAAGCTCGGTATCACTTCCAACTCTTTTTGCCTCAATAACTATTGGAGAATTTAGATTGATAGCGCCAGCAATAACACTTGCTCCAGCTTGAACATCTACCGGCAGAGATTCACCTGTTAGTAGTGAATTATCAATCGCACTTGATCCCTGGATGACGATTCCATCGGTTGGAATAGCTTGGCCTGCTTTGACTAAGCAGTGATCTCCAATTACTAAATTAGCAATGGGCGCTGTTATCTCTTGGCCACCTCTAATGATTATTACTTGTTTGGGAGTGAGGGAGAGTAAGTGGGCAAGGGATGATCCAGCTTTTCTCTTGGCTCTTGATTCAAGATATCTTCCAAGAACAATAAAGGTGACAACAGATGCGCCAACTTCAGAATAGATATCACCGTTTCCAGTTGAGTTGGCATAGATCGACCAGATCAGGGCAGTTAGAGAGCCTAGTGAAATTAAGTTATCCATACTTGGATGGGTGATGTTCTTAATAGCTGCTCGATGAATTGGCCAACCAATTAAGAGCACCACTGGAGCGCTAAGAGCAATTACTAACCAGCCAGTCGGAGAATAAAGAGGCGCTGCGATATTAAGTGAATCTAATTGGGTGAGAATAAATTTATCAACCTGCATATGGAATTGATGCCACATCGAGAGAGTAATTACTGGGATGGTAAGTAAGATCGCTGCAATTAATCGAAAGCCCATAGCCCTTGAATGAGAGAAACTCTCATAACCATCACTGCGAAGCTTGGCGCTATAGCCAGCTTTAACAACTGCAGCTATTAAATCCTTTGGATTTGCCCCTCGAGGAATGAGGATATGAGCGCTATCGGTAGCAAGATTCACTGATGCCTTAGCCCCAGGCACTTCATTTAGCGACTTTTCAACTCTTCCGACGCATGAAGAGCAGGTCATGCCAGAAATACTTAAGTCAATTTGTTCTAGATCTACTACTTGAGTATCACTCATGAATTCACCGCGCTAATAAATGCTTGGTGAAGATGGCCATTGGTTGAAACTCCGCTTTTGCCAAAGGGCCCGGCAACATTTTCTAGATCGCTAAATCTTCCCCCGGATTCGGTAACAATTATCGCAACCGCTGCCATATCCCAGAGCGCAAGACTTGGCTCTGCCGCAATATCTACTGCTCCCTCTGCCACCAACATATGTGACCAGAAATCACCAATTCCCCTAGCTCTCCAGGCCTTATCCATAAACGCTAAATATGAATTCTTTCTTGGACCCCAGCCAACTAAATCTGAAAATGAAATGGATGCATCAGATATTTCTTTCACATTAGATGCCTTGATTTGAATTGCAGTACCTGAGTTAACTTCCGTAAATGCTCCAAAACCCTCTGCGGCATACCACCTGCGAAATAGCGCAGGGGAGGAGACCATGCCTGCTATAACCCGATCTTGGCTATTTTCATTCCTATGCACTAAACCAATGAGCGTGGCCCAGATTGGAAGGCCCCTTAAAAAGTTCTTTGTTCCATCAATTGGATCTATTACCCAATATCTATCCATCGCCTTAATATCTGCTGCGCTGCCAAACTCTTCTCCAACAATTTTGTCATTTGGGCGCTGGGCTTTGAGAACCTCTCTAATTTTCTCTTCAACTGCTCTATCTGCATCGGTAACTGGTGAGAGATCTGGTTTACTTTCAATTTTAAGGTCTTGAGCTAAAAATCTAGATGATGAGATCTCATCACTTAAATCGGCGAGATATTTAAGTAACTCAATATCTCCTAGCAGATCTCCCGGATAAGTCATAGTCCCTAGATTATCTCTTGGTTGCTTGAATCAAGCAGCCTTTGCAGGCTGGCTAGGCGCGAGGATGCTTGAGGACTTGTCTTTACGTAGTTATTTAGAGCGCAAGTTGCTTCATCATGAGAGCAATTCTTAGGACAGTTTGCAATAACTGATGCAAATTCAGTAAATGAGGCGATAACTCTTGATTTATCAATATGTTCTAGGCCAAAGGATCTAACTCCAGGGGTATCAATTATCCAGCCCCCATTTGGTAATTCGAAAGAGATAGCACTTGATGAGGTATGGCGACCCCTACCAGTTGTTGAATTAACATCTCCAGTGTCGCGCTTTTCGATTCCCAGGAGTGCATTTACAAGTGTTGATTTACCAACTCCCGAGTGGCCAATTAAGACTGAAACTTTTGCCTCTAACGCTTTATGTAGTTGAGTTAAATCATCACCACGTTTTAGCTTGAAATAATCAACTTCCAAATCTTTGTAAGCTCTTAAGAACTCAGCAGGATCTGCTAAATCTGACTTACTCATAACAATTATCGGTTTGATGCCTTGATCAAATGCCACTACTAAACAGCGATCAATAAATCCTTGTCTTGGAGCAGGATCAGCAGATGCTGCAACGATAACCATCTGATCAAGATTGGCTGCAATTGTTTTTTCAAACGCCCCAGCATCATCAATAGTTCTACTTAAGCTATTCCGTCGAGGTTGCACTGCAACAATTCGAGCTAGAGATCCAGCATCACCACTTACATCTCCTACGATATTTACTAAATCTCCAACCACTACAGCGTTCTTTCCCAGCTCTCTAGCTTTCATTGCGCTAACTAATTGCCCACTAGCAATGCGACATAGAGTTCTGCCGCGATCAACCGTTATTACTTGTGCAGCAATTGAGTCACTATGAGATGGTCTATCTTTACTTCGCCGGCGCGTTGATTTAGCCGGGCGAATGCGAATATCGCTCTCATCTGGACGGCGTCTAACCATTTAGTAGTTGACTCCAAAGCGCTGGAAAATCAGTGATTGTTTTTTTGGTTGTTTCAATATTTTCTACTTCAACTCCATCGACGGCAAGGCCAATGAGCGCGCCTGCTGTTGCAAGGCGATGATCTTCATAGGTGTGAAAAACTCCAGATTTCATAGGCTTTGGATGAATTCTAAGTGCGCTCTCCTCTTCAATGACTTCAGCTCCAAGAGCAGTTAGCTCACTTTTTAAAGCGCTTAATCTATCCGTTTCATGGAGTCTTAAATGGCCAATACCGCGTAGGTGCGAGGGGGAGTTTGCAAAGCAAGCCAGCGCTGCAATCACTGGAGTTAGCTCGCCAACATCGCCAAGATCAATATCAATTCCTCTTATCTGGCCACTTGATCGAACTCTTAAACCTTGATCTACAAAATCAATTACTCCGCCCATTTCTGAAAATATCTGCCTTAACTGATCTCCTGGTTGGGTAGTTTTTCTTGGCCAATCTATGATAATCACTTCGCCGCCGCAAAGTATTGGCGCTGCCATAAAGACAGCAGCATTAGAAAGATCTGGCTCAATTACTAGATCAACTCCAGATAATTTAGTTGGCTCAACGCTCCATTGATTTGCAATAGAGGTGTCAACAACTGCTCCATATTGGGCGAGCATTGCGATAGTCATCTCAATGTGAGGCTTTGAAGGAAGGTTCTTTCCAACATTTTTAATCTTAAGTCCCTGCTTCATTAAAGGTGCAACTAATAAGAGCGAGGAGAGAAATTGACTTGAAGCGCTGGCATCTATTTCAACCTCTCCACCATTTATATAGCCGGCGCCATTTATAACCAAAGGCAAGCTATATCTACCTTGATGTTCAATGCTTACTCCAAGGCTTTCGAGCGCCTTTATAACTGGGCCCAGTGGGCGCTGGTGGGAGCGCGGATCTCCATCAAAGGAGATCAATCCCTTAGCAAGTGCTGCAAGAGGTGGAAGAAATCTCATTACAGTTCCGGCATTTCCAACATCAATTCCTGTAGGGCCCATCAAGGGCGCTGGAGTAATTTTCCAAAGATCCTCCTCAATCTCAATCTTTACGCCAAGGCTAGATAGCGCTTTGATCATTAAATCTGTGTCTCTTGAACGCAAGCCCCTTCTCAAAGTAGATGGTGATGAGGCAAGTGCGCTTAATACCAGAGCTCGATTTGTAACTGACTTTGACCCTGGAATATTTATGACGCCCGAGATTGGCTTTGATGCCCTAAAGGGTGCGCTCCACATACTTGAAAGTCTAGTTCATCGCCTTAAGTATTAGATTAGGAGTATGTGCGGAAGATATGCCCTATCGGCGATGATCAGTGATATTGCTGAAGAGTTTTCCACCAATAGCGCTCCAGGCATCAGCCTTCCCGCCGATTGGAATATTAAGCCAACCAATGATGTCTACATCATTAAAAATCAATCAATTGAAATTGCCTCCTGGGGGATGATTGCGCATTGGTCAAAGAGTGATGATGAAGCAGCAAAATCTCAATCAAGTGCAATCAATGCAAGATCTGAAAGTGTTCATGAGAAACCAACTTTTAAAAGTGCCTTTAGAAGCAACCGCTGTTTACTTCCTGCAACTGGTTACTATGAATGGGCGAGTGAGCTTGGAAAATATAAGACTAAGCAACCGATTTATATTTCAAGAGATGATAATAAATTACTAGCCTTTACTGGAATCTTTCAAAGTTGGACTTCACCTTCAGGAAAAGTTATCCAATCTGTTGCAATTATTACTAGGCAGGCAGTCGGTCAATTAGCGCTAGTACATAGCCGGATGCCAGTATTTCTCCCAAGAGAGAGATGGCAAGATTGGATGAATCCCAAGATTAATGATGTTGAAAGGATTAGATCTCTCATGGATGTTCCAACTCCAGATGCAAATCTTCGCTTTCATCCAGTATCAAGTGCGGTTAACTCAATTGCTGGAAGCGGGCCAGGGCTAATAGAGCCAATTGAATTAGGAGAGCCTGAGACCCTCTTTTAGCCAGGGAATAAAGCCCTGGATATGCGGGTTAGGCTGCTATGGCGATAACCTTGGATTTAATGCCAACCGAAATTTCAAACCAAGGCTCCAGGGATGCTGGAGAGCTAGTTCGCGTTGATCGCGAAAAAGAAAGTGTTGAGCAGAGACGCAAGCGATTCGAAGCTGATGCGCTGCAATATATGAATCAGCTTTATTCAGCAGCTCTTAGATACACCAAAAATCCATCAGATGCCCAAGATTTAGTGCAAGATACTTTTGCCAAAGCCTATGTTTCATTCCATCAATTTGAGCCAGGGACTAATTTAAAAGCTTGGCTTTATCGCATATTGACTACTACTTTTATCAATACTTATCGCAAAGATCAGAGAAGGCCCCAATTATCAGATCAAGAGTTAGAGGATTGGCAGATAGCTGATGCTTCATCTCATACTAGTGATCAAGGTAAGTCAGCAGAAGATGTTGTTTTAGAAAACTTACCTGATAGTGATATCAAACGTGCGCTTGCTGAAATTCCTGAGGAGTTTCGAATTGCAGTTTATCTAGCAGATGTTGAAGGGTTTTCTTATAAAGAGATTGCTGGAATTGTTGGTGTTCCAACTGGAACAGTCATGTCAAGACTTCATAGAGGCCGCAAGCAACTACGAGAGAAATTAACTGATTATGCCCGTGAACTTGGATATGTGAAGGGAGGCAAGAAATGAGCATCCCATGCGATAAGTGCTGTGAGAATTTAGTTCTATTCATAGATAACGAAATCGATGACTCTGCAACTTTTAATGAAATTGCTTTTCACTTGCAAGATTGCCAGGGATGTCGCGGCGAGATGGAGAGCCAGAGAGCTACTCTTAATCTGATTCAATCTCTTTTAACTAGATCATGTTGTGAGAGCGCGCCATCTAGCCTCCAAGAGCAGATCGCGCTCCGCCTTGCCGAGCTTGCAAACCAAGAGATGATTACCTCTTCTCAGAGCGAGATTATTACCCAGTATCGCCGAACTGAAATCACAATTGATGGTCAGACTTCAATAGAGATTGAAACTTCTCACGAAATCAGGCGCGACTTTCCCTTTTAGTTGACCCCGCCCTGCTAAGTTAATTTCTATGCAAGTAGAGTTAATTCTTGGAGCTGTTGGTATATCCCAGATGGTGGTCAGGCCTGGAGATACCGCACTTGCTCATGGCAGTGGAGATATGCCAATACTTTCATCAAGTTTTCTAATCACCTTGATGGAAAGTGCTTGTAATTCAGCAATTGCTGAGTTTTTAGAAAATGGCGAAACTACAACGCTAGCTGATATGGAGCTTGAAATTCACGATGCTCTTGGTATTGGCAGTGAGATTCAAGGCGCTGCAACCTGCGTTAGTTATGAAGATGGGGTGCTCACCTTTGCCTGCGAGATTCATGATGGATCTCGCTTGATTGCTGCATCAGTAATGCGCCGCGCACTTGTTGAGAGAGTAACTTTTCTAGCTAGAACTGCAGCTCTTTCACTAATCTCTGAGGGCAAGTAGTAGTAAGACTAGGTTGCAAATACTTCTGCAAGAAGTGCTTTCTGTTCTTCCTCATGCATATAGATACTTCCAGTAGCAGGACTTGCAGCAGATTTTCTAGAAACTCTATTTAGCTTTCTTGCCCCAAGTGCCTCTTGAAGATTACTTGAGATAAATGGCCATGGACCTTGATTTGCTGGCTCATCCTGAACCCAGACTAACTTAGCATTAGGCGCTTTTGAAAGCTCTGCCAAAATTTGATCGATAGCAAGTGGATAAAGTTGCTCGAGCCTAATTATCGCTGTCGAGTTATCTGAGCGTTTTGCTCGCTCTGCTAATAACTCCCAATAAATCTTTCCACTACAAAGAACTATCTTTGAGGCGCTACTTATTGCAGAATCACTTAGAACTGGAGTAAATGTTCCAGTGGTGAAATCTGTGAGCTGGGCAGCGGCAGCCTTTAGTCGAAGCATGGACTTAGGTTCAAAGACAATTAACGGCCTTCTGGCAGGGTTTTTCACATGCCAACGCAATAGATGGAAATAAGAAGCTGCAGAACTTGGCTGAGCAATTGTCATATTATTTTCAGCTGCCAGAGTTAAGAAACGTTCAATTCGGCCAGATGAGTGATCTGGGCCTTGTCCTTCATAGCCATGAGGAAGAAGCATCACTAGCGATGATCTCTCGCCCCACTTTTGTAGTGATGAGGAGATAAATTCATCAATAATTGTTTGTGCGCCATTGGCAAAGTCACCAAACTGAGCTTCCCAAAGAACTAAAGCATCCTCACGCTCTAGTGAGTATCCATATTCAAAGCCAAGGGCGGCATACTCTGAGAGCAATGAATCAATGACAAACAGATGAGTACTTCCACTAATTAGCTCGCGAAGTGGGATCCATTCTGATCCATTTTCATAATCACGAATTACAGCGTGGCGATTAGAGAAAGTTCCACGACCAACATCTTGACCCGCAAGTCTTACGGTGTGACCCTCGAGTAGAAGAGAGCCAAGGGCAAGCATCTCACCGCCTGACCAATCAATAGTTCCATCATCAAGCATTGTGACACGTCGTTGTAGTTGTGGAGCAAGTTTTGGATGAACTTTAAAGCCTTGTGGCGTTGCTACTTGAGTAGCAGCAATTTTTCTTGCCATCTCTTCACTAATTGCAGTATTTGCCTTTAGCGGATTTAACTCTTCTAACTTATTAAATGCAGGTTTTTCTGGAAGCTTGTCATGGACCATATTAAATATTGCTTCTAGTTGACTCTGGAATTCCTTTGCAATCTCATCAGACTCTTCTTGGGTGATATCACCTCTACCAACTAGGGCTTCGGCATAGAGAACTCGAGTGGAGCGCTTGGCATCAATTAATTTATACATTCTTGGTTGTGTAAAGCTTGGTTCATCGCCTTCATTATGTCCGCGCCTTCTATAGCAGACCATGTCGATGATGACATCTTTGTTAAAGCTTTGGCGATATTCAAAGGCAACTCTTGCAACTCTTACACATGCCTCAGGATCATCGCCATTGACATGAAATACCGGCGCTTGGATCATCTTGGCAATATCGGTGCAATAGCGAGAGGTGCGAGCAGAATCTGGTGAGGTAGTAAAGCCCACCTGATTATTAATGACTACATGGATAGTTCCTCCAGTGCGATAGCCACGAAGTTGCGACATATTTAGCGTCTCTGAGACCACGCCCTGGCCAGCAAATGCAGCATCGCCATGAATCAATACTGGAAGAACGCTATAGATATCTCTTACATTCTTCTTATCTTGCTTGGCCCTAACAATTCCTTCAAGAACTGGGTTTACTGCCTCAAGATGTGAGGGATTTGCTGCAAGATATACCTTGGTTTGATCGCCAGATTCAGTTATGAAGTCCCCATATGTTCCAAGGTGATACTTCACATCTCCTGAACCCTGAACCTCATTTTCTTGATAGTGCCCTTCGAATTCTTGGAAGATTTGCCCATAATTTTTTCCAGCGACATTAGCTAAGACATTTAGCCTGCCGCGGTGCGGCATACCGATGCAGACCTCATCTAATTTTGCTTTAGCGGCATATCTTGCAATTGCATCAAGAATTGGAATAACTGATTCGCCGCCCTCAAGTGAGAAGCGCTTTTGTCCCACAAACTTTGTGTGAAGAAATGTTTCAAAAGCCTCTGCGGAATTTAACTTGCGAAGAATTCTTAGCTGCTCCTCCCTTGGAAAGAAGGGGGCGCCAACTTCAACTTGGCTCTGAATCCATTTGCGCTCCTCTGGTGAGTCGATATACATATACTCAATGCCAATTGATCTGCAGTAAGAGTCGCGCAAGATTCCCAGAACATTTCGCATTTTTGCATAAGGGCGACCACTAAAGCCGCCAGTTGCAATCTCTCTATCAAGATCCCAGAGCGTTAGGCCGTGGGTTATAACATCAAGATCTGGATGGCTACGTTGCTGGTATTCAAGTGGATCTGTATCAGCCATTAAGTGGCCGCTAGTGCGGTAGGCCTGAATTAACTGCTGCAGACGCGCTGCTTTATTTAGCTGCTCTTTGCCCTCTGGAATGTCGTTATGCCAAGTAATTGGAACATAAGGGATTCGAAGAGCCGCAAATATCTCTTCATAGAAATTATCTGCCCCAAGCAGAATCTCATGGATTTTCTTTAAGAAGTCGCCGGATTGCGCTCCTTGAATAATGCGATGGTCATACGTGGAGGTCAGAGTAATTACCTTAGAGATTGCAAGGTTTGCAATGGTTTCCTCACTTGCGCCTTGAAACTCTGCTGGATAATCCATTGCTCCAACGCCAAGAATCAAGCCCTGGCCAGTTACTAACCTTGGCACAGAGTGAACTGTTCCCAGAGTGCCAGGATTGGTTAGCGAGACAGTTGTGCCACTGAAATCTTCCACACTAAGCGCTCCAGAGCGAGCTTTCTTTACTAACGCTTCATAAGAGGCCCAGAAGTTTCCAAAATCAAGGCCTTCACATCCCTTAATTGATGGCACAAGTAATTGGCGAGATCCATCTTCTTTAGTTAAATCAATAGCAATTCCAAGATTGATGTGATCGGGATATCCAATTGCGGGTTTTCCATCAAGCTCGGTAAAAAAGGTATTCATCTCTGGATTTTCGCGAAGCGCCTTAATCATGGCGTAGCCAATTAGATGGGTAAATGAAACCTTTCCACCTCTGGCTCGCTTTAAATGATTATTAATTACAGTGCGATTATCAATCATTAATTTTGCCGGAATTGCTCTAACACTTGTTGCAGTAGGAACTGTTAGCGAAGCTTCCATACTTGTAACAACTCGAGCTGAGACTCCTCTAAGTGGTTCAACTCTTGCAGCAGTTGGGGTTGCAACTTGTGGGGCAGATTTTTTAACTACCTCTGCTGGCGTTGGAATTGGAGCAGGATTTGCTCGAACAACTTCCTGAATAGTTGGTGGCGTATTTTTAATCTCTTGCGCAGAAGCTTCTTTAACCTGTTGGCGTTTTGGAATTGGCGGGGTGGCGGCTTTTGCTACTGGGCTTGCTGCGCCATTTGTTGCTGGTTTATATCCAGAGAAGAATTCTTGCCAATTGGCTTCAACTGAATTTGGATCAGCTAGGTAGCGCTCATACATCTCATCGACGAGCCATTCATTAGAGCCGAATGAGCCGCCAAATTTATTCTCAGGAGTCATGCCTGCCACAGAAAGTAAGCCTATCTTTGTTGCGCTCTGCCTTCCTACCGCCAAGTGGCGTTATTGGCCACACTTTGGCGATGCAAAAAGCTCTGCTCTAGGGCAGGCTTACGAAATGGCGTTGGCATTTGTTACTGGGGCAAGCAGGGGTCTGGGCTATGAGGTGGCTAAGGCTCTAAAAGCTCGAGGCGATGAAGTTATAGGTATAAGTAAAGATCGCCAGCGGGCCGAGGCGGCATCAAGTGAGCTCGGGATCGCCTTTGAGTTAATGGATTGCCAGCAGATTTCTCAAGTTAGAAGCGTTAGCGGGGAACTGCTCTCAAAGTATGGAACTCCAGAGATTCTAGTTCTTGCCCATGGGGTAATGAGTGAGAAGATGGCAAAGACGCTTAAGACCAATGATCAAGAGTGGGCAAGAGTTTTGGATATCAATCTCAACTCAGTCTTTACTTTAGTAAATTCCATAGCGGCCCCAATGGCTGAGGCAAGAAATGGACGAGTAATAATTTTCTCTGCCTGTCTTGGAAGAATGAGCGGTCCTGGAAATGCAGGTGGACTTGCTCCTTATCGCATCTCAAAGGCTGGAGTAAATGCGCTAGTAAGAAATCTTGCTCATGAAACAAATCATGGTGCTAGAGGATTTTTAGTTGATGCAATATGTCCTAACCACAGTAGAACTGATATGGGCGGGGCTGATGCGCCAAGAAGCGCTGCCGAAGGAGCGGCGACTGCAATCTGGTTAGCAACTAGAACCTTTAACCCAGGAGATCAGACTGGGCTACTTTGGGAAGATCAAGAGGTAGTGCCTTGGTGAGGAATTGCAGATAGCGCAGCAAGTAAAGTAACTAGAGCAAAGCTTCCAAGACCAATTCCGAGCAAATCTCTCTCGCCATCAATCATGTAGTAAGCAACACCGATGGCTATTAAATTAGCAAGAACTGTTGGAGCTCGGGCGAAGTTTCGCTTTGCGATAAATCCCTTGCCAGCAAAGAAGAGCCCAACGCTAGCGATGCTTAAGAAAATAATCTCTGCCAATATGGCATCGAGCTCCTCGACCTTACTTGTCGCTGTTCTTATTGCAAGGTAACTGGCAAGGCCGGCGAGAAATAGCGCTTCGAGCCGCACCAGAGTTGCGGCTATTTGATAAACCTTCGAGCCAAAGAGCTTCATATATGCCCTTAAGAATAGGGGATGAGGCAGCTCTAGTTATTATCAAAAAAGCTAGTAAGGCTTGGCTAATTATGACCTCCTTTGATAGCAGCTCATTTGATCCACTTACCGGTCTAATGAGCCCCGTCTATTTCTATGAATCCTTATCTCGCCTAAGGTCCTGGGCGCAAAGAAGTGATAACCCAGTGACCTTAATTGCGTTTAATCTAAAAGATCTAAATGATGATCAATTGCTTCAAGTAGCAAGAGACTTAAATAGCGAGCTCAGGGGAGGGGATTTACTTGCCCGAATGGCTCCAAAAAGATTCTTACTCGCACTCGTTGCAGATCAACTAGGAGCAAGGCATTTTCTGTTTCGTATCACCAACAAAATAAAGTCAGCTAATAATTATCAGCTAATTGAGCTTTCTCCAAGGCAAGATCTAGCAGAGGCGCTAAGTGAAATAGATATTTGAGATATTACTTATCTGAAATAAATATAGCTGAGCGGTAGTAGGCAAGCTCTGCAATAGAATCTTGAATATCACCTAGGGCTCTATGGTTGCCTGATTTCTTTGGAGCTTGGAAATAAATTTTGGGATACCACCTCTTTGCTAGCTCCTTTATTGATGAGACATCAATAGTTCTGTAGTGGAGAAAGCTATTTAGTAGCGGCATATCCCTAGCAATAAAGTTTCTATCCATACCAACAGAATTTCCAGCCAGGGGAGACTTTCCCTCCGCTGTGTATTGCTTTAGATACTCAAGAATCCTCTCCTCTGCTATCGAGAGGCTAACTCCATTTGCTACTTCTTCTATTAATCCAGATTCACTATGCATTCTCTTTACTTCATCGCTCATTGAAGCTAATTTCTCTGGATTTGTTGCAATAACTAGATCGATCCCATCTCCAAGTAGATTTAGCTCGCTATCGGTCACCAAGACTGCAATTTCAATTAGGGCATCTGAGGCTAGATTCAGCCCAGTCATCTCACAATCAATCCAAATCAAGGCAGGGTTCTCTTGGGCCACGCAGGCACGATACCCCCAACTTCTAGGTCAGAGTTCACCTCCCGTTCACCTAGCACCCATTGGTTATTTACCCAGAGAGGGTCAGATTCAGTCACGCCGAAGCCCTTCGGCACCTACTTTGATTGAAAGGTTTTCTTAAATGTTCTCAAAGAAGCGAATCCTCGCAATCTTTACAGCGACAGGACTAGCACTATCTCTAATGAGCGCGCCAGCGTTTGCGAAGCAAGCAGATGGTCCAGTAAAAAATCTTGGAAAGTGCAGCTACCGAAATAAGATCGCATATGATGCTAAGGGAATTGAATATAAGTGCTCCATCGCAAGCGGTGGATTAAAGTGGAAGAAGACCGGCGGCAAGCAAGGCGCTGGCGCTTCTACTTCAACTTCAACAATTGATACAAAGAAATATGCAAATGTCAGTGGATCAATCAAGATTGATGGTTCAAGCACAGTTGCACCACTTACTGGTGTAGCAGCTGAAGCATTCCAGAAAGTTTCAAAGACTCAGATCACAGTTGGTATTTCCGGAACTGGCGGAGGACAGACTCGTTTCTGTAAGGGCGAGCTAGATATCGCAAATGCATCAGCAGCCTATTCAGCAACACAGCGTAAGCAATGCGAAGATGCTGGAATTAAGTTCACAGAACTTCGTCTAGCAACTGATGCGCTCTCTGTTGTGGTAAACCCACGAAACACCTGGGCAAAGTGCCTAACAGTTGCTGAGCTAAAGAAAATTTGGGAGCCAGGAAGCAAGGTCAATTACTGGAACCAAGTTCGCGCTGATTTCCCAAGAGTTAAGATGCCGCTATTTGGCGCTGGAACCGATTCAGGAACTTTTGAGTACTTCACAGAGCAGATCAATGGTCGCCCTGCAAAGCGCTCACGAGTTGATTACACCCCAACAGAGGATGACAACGTCACTGTAAATGGTGTCAAGCGCTCAACTGGCGCTCTGGGCTACTACGGATTTTCTTACTACAAAGAGAACACCGACATCAATAAGGCAATTGCGATTGATGGCGGTAAGGGATGCGCAGAGCCTTCACTAGAGAATGTGCTAAGTGGCGCCTACACCCCACTTGCTCGTCCACTATTTATCTATGTCAATAATGACCAGGTAAAGAAGAATCCTGCAATAATTCCATTCCTTGAGTTCTACGCAGCAGATCTAAAGAACCTCTCCGAGAAGGCGAAGTTCCTACCCCTAACTGCTGAGCAGACCAAGAAGTTGGAAGCAGATCTTGAAGCACTAAGAAAGCTTGCCAACTAAGGTAAGGTTTTATTAGTAGCAAAAAGCTTTAAAAAGTTATAACGAAGAGGGGTAGAGGATGAGCACCACAGCACAATCCGGCAGAGCCGGAATGTCGCTAGCTCCCTCTACCCACCTTCGCAGAAGAAATCTAATTCAATTATTGATTACCAGATTTATGGCTTCAGCCACTTTAGTTTCAGTGCTGGTGACTGTCGGAATTGTTCTCTCCCTAATTCCCACCACATTTAGGCTTCTCAAGGAAATAACCACTCAAGTATTTGGAACTGTCTGGGCTCCCTTATTTACTCCATCTCAATATGGCATGGCACCTTTATTAACTGGAACTTTTATTATCGTTTCAATTGCCATGGTAATTGCAATTCCAATCGGACTTGCTTCAGCAATATTCTTAAGTGATTATGCAACTTTTAATCTTCGTCGAATAGTCAAACCAATTCTTGAGATCCTGGCTGGAATCCCAACAGTTGTTCTTGGTCTCTTTGGTCTTTACGTGGTAAACCCAGAATTTGTCGAGAAGTACTGGCCGATTGGTGAGCCACTGGCATATACCGCCCTTGGCGCAGGTTTGATGACTGGCATATTAATTATTCCGATTATTGCCTCAGTTGCAGATGACGCTCTCTCATCTGTGCCAAGAGCTATGCGTGAGGCCGCTTATGCATTAGGTGCAACGAGGCGAGAGGTTGCCACGAAAGTAGTTTTAAATGCGGGTCTTTCTGGCGTGGTAGCTGCTTTGATTTTGGCCTTTGCTAGAGCCTTTGGCGAGACCACCATTGCCCTAATGGTTGCTGGAAGTTATCCAAAGCTCTCGGCAAATCCAGGGGATCCAATGCAGACGATGGCATCCTTTATTGGTTTTGCTGGAATCGGTGATGCAGAAGTTGGTTCATCTGCCTATAACACTATTTTCCTCGTTGGAACGGTCTTATTTACAGTTACTTTGATTCTTAATATCTTGGGAAATAGATTTATCGCAAGATTTAGAGAGGTTTATGAGTGATGGCAACTACTAGCACTTCACTTCAAAGTCGCGTATCACTTGATCGCCGAATTAAAGATTTTGCTTTTACGACATTTCTTTCGATTAGCATCGTTGCCTCTCTTGCATTTATTTTTTATATCATCTATCGCCTCTATAACAATGCTGGATTCTTACTCTCCTGGGATTTAGTTACATTCTTTCCCTCCTACGACATTGATACTGCAGGTTTTCAATCGTCAATTATGGGAAGTATCTGGATAGTTGGTTTTGCCACTTTATTTGCAGTTCCTATTGGGGTAATGACTGCTCTTTATTTAGAAGAGTTTGCTGGAAAGCGAAATCGCTTTACCGCGCTCCTTGAGTTAAATATTCAAAACCTTGCAGGTGTCCCAGCTGTTGTCTTTGGATTAATTGGACTTGCCTTCATTGCTCGCGGCCCACTTAGTTGGGGCTTTACCGTGGGATCAGCTGCCATTGTTCTTGCTATGTTGATTCTTCCGGTGATCATTATTATCACTCGCGAAGCCATTAGAGCTGTACCTCCTTCATATAAAGAGGGAGCCCTGGCACTTGGCGCTACGCATTGGCAGGCCGTTAGTAAGTTAGTTATCCCATCTGCTGTTCCTGGAACTGCAACGGGAACGATTCTGGCAGTTTCGCGAGCAATTGGTGAGTCAGCCCCCCTCCTTCTTCTAGGAGCTCTCTCCTTTGTAACCTTTAATCCAACTGGCCTAGATAGTGGTTTTACCATCCTGCCCCTTGCGATCTTTAAATACGCCTCAGACTCACGCGAGGAATTCCAAGTTCTAGCCTCTGCTGGGAGCTTAATTCTTCTGGCAATTCTCTTTGCCATGAACCTATCTGCAATCTTGCTCCGTGACTACACCTTGAGAAAGAGGAATGTTTAATGTCAATGATTTCAAATCAATCACAGGCAAGTAAAGTTGCCGCATCGGAGCAAAAGAAAGGGTCAAACCCAATGAGCAGCTCAACCGCCAGCAGAAAGCCAAGCGAGCCTTTGAAGTTCGTTGACCCGGTCTTCACTCTCAAAGATGTAGCAGTTTCATATGGCAACTTCGTCGCGGTTAGTGATGTAAATATGCAGATTCCATCTCATGACATCACAGCCTTTATCGGCCCATCTGGATGTGGCAAGTCAACGCTACTTAGGACTTTAAATCGAACCAATGACCTAATTCCTGGTGCAAAAGTTCATGGCTCACTTTTCTATCATGATGCAGATCTTTATCACCCAAGTGCAAGCGCAGTTGAGGTAAGAAGGCGCATCGGTATGGTTTTCCAGAAGCCAAATCCGTTTCCTAAGAGTATTTATGAAAACATTGCCTTTGGTCCGAAAGTAAATGGCAGGCCTAAGAAGTCAGAGCTAGATGACATTGTTGAAAAATCTCTAAAGTCAGCTGCGCTCTGGGATGAAGTTAAAGATCGCTTAAATGAATCAGCACTTGGCCTCTCAGGCGGCCAGCAGCAGCGCCTCTGTATCGCTCGCTCGATTGCCGTTGAGCCAGAGGTTATCTTGATGGATGAGCCTTGTTCAGCACTTGATCCAATTGCCACGCTGCGTATTGAAGAGCTAATGGCAGAGCTTAAGAAGCAATACACAATTGTTATTGTGACTCACAATATGCAGCAGGCTGCTCGCGTAAGTTCCTACACTGCCTTTTATGTAACTGAGGTTAATTTAACGTCAGATCGTCGCACTGGAAAACTTGTGGAATTTAATGAAACCAAGAAGATGTTTAGTACTCCAGATGATGAAAGAACTGAGGCTTACGTAACCGGCAAGATGGGTTAACTCCTAAGAAATAAATAATCCTGGGATTTCGAGGGGTCCTGGGATTTTTTGTTGCCCAAAAACAATGCGCGCCCGGCAGGAATCGAACCTGCGACAACCCGCTTAGAAGGCGGGTGCTCTATCCAACTGAGCTACGGGCGCATTTAACGACCTAAGTCTATCTAGTGCCAAGTAATGCTCGGATAAACGATAAGGTTTCGCCTCGTGGCAGAGTTCATTTACACAATGAAGAAGGCGCGTAAAGCGCATGGCGATAAGGTCATTCTTGATGATGTGACTTTGATGTTTCTGCCCGGGGCAAAAATCGGCGTTCTTGGACCAAATGGCGCTGGAAAATCAACGGTCTTGCAGATTATGGCCGGTTTGCAGCAACCATCAAATGGTGAAGCCTATTTAAGCCCTGGATATAGTGTGGGGATTTTGTTACAAGAGCCGCCGCTTAGTGAGGATAAGAATGTTTTAGAAAATGTCCAAGAGGGAGTGGCCGAAACTATTGCCCTACTTGATCGCTTCAACAAAGTATCTGAGGAGATGGCAAGCCCTGATGCTGATTATGACAAGTTGCTAGCAGAGATGGGAAGCTTGCAAGAAAAGCTTGATCACCTAAGTGCTTGGGATTTAGATTCCCAGTTAGAGCAAGCAATGGACGCTCTTAGATGTCCGCCACCTGATGCTGATGTCAAGGTTTTATCAGGTGGTGAGAGAAGAAGAGTTGCGTTATGTAAATTGCTATTGCAAAAGCCAGATCTACTTCTACTTGATGAGCCAACAAACCATCTTGATGCCGAATCTGTGTTATGGCTTGAGCAATTTCTTTCAAAGTATGAAGGAACAGTTGTTGCAATCACCCATGATCGCTACTTCCTAGATAACGTAGCACAATGGATTTTGGAGTTAGATCGAGGACGCGCTTATCCTTATGAAGGAAACTACTCGACATATCTTGAAACAAAGGCAGCCAGGTTAAAAGTTGAGGGACAAAAAGATGCTAAGCGAGCAAAGCGATTGGCAGAGGAGCTCGATTGGGTAAGGCAGAATGCTAAAGGGCGCCAAGTTAAGTCAAAGTCGCGTCTTGCAAGATATGAAGAGATGGCAGCAGAGGCTGAGAAGGCTAGAAAGCTTGATTTTGAAGAGATTCAAATCCCTATGGGACCAAGGCTTGGAAATATTGTTGTTGATGTCGAAAACCTTTCAAAAGGTTTTGGTGATCGCCTCCTAATTGATGATCTCTCATTTTCACTACCACGAAATGGAATTGTCGGAGTTATTGGGCCAAATGGCGCTGGAAAAACCACTTTATTTAAGATGATTCTCGGACTTGAAACACCAGATTCAGGAAGTATTAAAGTTGGTGATACGGTAAAGGTGTCCTATGTCGATCAATCAAGATCAGGAATTGATCCAAAGAAATCACTCTGGGAAGTTGTCTCAGATGGCCTTGATTTTATGAAGGTTGGCGCAGTTGAAATGCCAAGTAGAGCTTATGTCTCTGCCTTTGGTTTTAAAGGACCAGATCAGCAGAAAGCGGCTGGAGTTTTATCAGGGGGAGAGCGAAATAGATTAAATCTTGCACTCACTCTAAAGATGGGTGGAAATCTCCTTCTTCTAGATGAGCCAACTAATGATCTAGATGTTGAAACACTTGGTTCGCTAGAAAATGCCCTTCTAGAGTTTCCAGGATGTGCGGTAGTAATCTCACATGATCGTTGGTTTTTAGATCGTGTGGCAACTCATATCTTGGCTTATGAGGGAGAGTCGCAATGGTTCTGGTTTGAAGGGAACTTTGAATCTTATGAGAAAAATAAAATTGAACGTCTTGGAGCTGAAGCTGCTCGTCCTCATAGAGTCACCTATAGGAAGTTAACTAGATGAGATCGCTACATAAAGCTCTTGTTCGCTGGGATGATCTTGATGCGATGAGCCATGTAAACAATGCTAAGTATCTAACCTTGGCTCAAGAGGCTAGATTTGAATGGTCTTTTTATTCTCATGTGAGTAAAGGCGAAATTCCTGGAATTTTAGAGATGGTGGTGGCAAGAGCTGAGATAGATTTTATTGCTCCAATCTTGCAAGGTGGATTCTTTGTCGATGTTGAGCTATGGGTGGAATCAATCGGCAACTCATCATTTGTAATGGGCTATGAGATAAAAAGTGGTGACACAATTTATGCTCGGATTAAGTCGGTTCAAGTAGGAATTGATAAGGAGAGCGGAAAATCGCGCCCACTTGAGGCAAGTGAGCGAGCTTTTCTTGAGAAATATTTAGAGGTGAAGAGTTGAGTCCAAAACTTGCTCCCAGAGGCCAGCGGCCTTGGTGGAGAGATGCTGTTACCTATCAGATCTATATCCGCTCCTTTGCTGATTCAAATGGTGATGGAATCGGAGATGTTGGCGGGATTCGATCAAAGCTGGGATATCTAAAGAAGCTTGGAGTTGATGCAATCTGGATCACCCCTTGGTATCCATCACCACAAAAAGATCATGGCTATGACGTTGCTGATTATTTAGATATTGAACCTGATTATGGAACTTTAAAAGAGGGCGAGCTATTAATAAAAGAAGCTCATGATCTAGGCATTAAAGTAATTATCGATATCGTTCCAAATCACACCTCTGATCAACATAAGTGGTTTAAAGAGGCACTTGCTGCCAAACCAGGATCAGCTGCAAGAGATAGATATATTTTTAGAGAAGGTAAAGGTAAAAACGGGGAACTACCTCCAAATAATTGGCAGGCGGTATTTGGCGGCTCTGCCTGGAAGAGAGTTACTGAAACTGATGGCAAGCAAGGACAGTGGTATCTGCATCTCTTTGCTGTTGAGCAACCAGATTTGAATTGGGAAAATAAAGAAGTAGTAAAACACTTTGAAGATGTTTTAAAATTCTGGCTTGATAAGGGCGTTGATGGATTTCGAATTGATGTGGCTCATGGAATGTTTAAAGAAAGTGGCCTTCCCGATGTTCGAAGCAGTTGGATAGAAAAGATTTTTGGCAAAAATAATCTCACTCGAATGTTAAGCCCTGAACATAAGCCATTCTGGGATCAAGAGGGAGTCCACGATATCTATCGCAGCTGGAGAAAGATTCTTGACTCATATGATGGTGATCGAATGGCGGTAGCGGAGGCTTGGGTGAGCCCTGCTTCAAGAATTGCAAAGTATGTAAGAAGTGATGAGCTGCAAAACTCCTTTAACTTTGAGATGCTCACCACCCTCTGGAAAGCCGATCAAATAAAGGAAAAAATCAATAATTCCATCGGCGCCTTAGCTGAAGTTGGAGCGCCAACTTCCTGGGTATTTAACAATCATGATGTGGTTCGCTCCGTTGATCGCCTTGATTTAGGTTTAACAAATCATGGTGATACCACTTTTTCTCGCCATGGCGATGTCAACAAACTAGATATTGCAAGAGGAACCCTTCGAGCAAAGAGTGCAACGCTTATGGCTCTTGCTCTTCCAGGAGGAACTTATCTCTATCAAGGTGAAGAGCTAGGACTTCCTGAGGTTAGAGACATTCCAGAGGATCGATTAACTGATCCAAGATGGAAGATGAGCAACTACAAAGATCGAGGAAGAGACGGTTGCAGAGTCCCTATTCCATGGAAGAGCTCAAGTGGCGGCGCATTTGGGTTTTCATCAAATGAGAATTTAACTCCAGAGCAGGCCTGGTTACCACCCAGTTCCTGGTGGGGAAAATACTCTGCCGAATCTCAAGAAAGTGATCCAAACTCAACTCTAAATGTTTATCGCAAAGCGCTAGCAATTAGAAAGAGTGAACCTGGACTTGGTGATGGGACCTTGGAGTGGATTGATGCGCCAAAACAAGTCGTTGCATTTAGAAGAGGCGAAGACTTTGCTTGCTACATTAACTTTGGAAGCGAGATAGAGCTACCAAAGAATGTACAAGTCCTTCATTCAAGTGCTCCACTAAATGGAAATTTTCTACCAACTGATACTGCAGTCTGGCTAAGAGTAAGCAAGTGAGTAGCAATACTGCCCTGCAAGAAAAAACTGTAAAAGTTTTAGCAACTGCGCAGGTATTAAATGGAGTAGGGGTTGCGGGAACCGTTGCAGCAGGATCACTTCTTGTTGCATCGATAACTAACTCTGAGACTCTGGCAGGACTTGCTCAGACTTCATCAGTACTAGGCGCAGCAGCTCTTGCCCTGCCACTTGCCCGTCTAACAAGTCGGGGAGGAAGACGTCTTGCTCTCTCAGTTGGCCTAATTGCTGGCGTAATTGGCTCACTTCTTGCAATCTTTGGCGGCTCAAGAGAGAACCTATATTTAATGCTTACCGGAACATTTCTAGTTGGAGCAGCCTCTGCTGCTGGTTATCAAGCAAGATTTGCCGCAATTGATCTTGCTACAAATGAAAAACGAGCAAAACAACTCTCATTTGTGGTCTGGGGATCAACTATTGGCGCTGTTACTGGACCAAATTTAATGGAGCCTTCCGGGAATTTAGCAGAATCATTCGGGCTTCCAAGACTTACTGGTCCGTATTTGATTTCAGCTGTGACTCTAGCTCTTGCTGTTCTTGTCATCCAGTTATTTCTAAGGCCAGATCCCTATCTAACTGCAGCGAAGGATTCAGGAGCAGCAACTCTTCCGAGAGTCAAGACAAAGGTTGCCCTCAAGCATATTCGCTCCAATGCCAGAGCCTTATTTGCTATTGCTTCAATTGCTATTGGCCACATTGCTATGGTTGCAGTAATGGTGATGACGCCCGTTCATATGGCCCATGTTGATGTAACTTTAACCATAATTGGTTTGGTAATTAGCGTTCATGTTCTTGGTATGTACGCCTTCTCACCACTTGTTGGAGCACTAACTGATCGCCTTGGAAGATTAAGAGTCATTCAAATTGGCGTAGCAATACTTCTATCTTCAGCTCTTATATCAGGGTTTGCTAGAGCAGATGATGCAATAACTCTAGGAATTGGATTATTTCTTCTCGGTCTTGGTTGGTCCTGCACGCTAATTGCCGGCTCTGCGTTATTAACCGAATCTGTATCACCAGAGTTTAAAAGCGCATCGCAGGGCGCTAGCGATCTTGTCATGAATCTCTCTGGAGCAAGTGGTGGAGCAATTGCTGGAGTTGTTATCGCAACTCTTTCTTATGGCTGGCTCTGTCTATTATCAGCAATTCCGGTTGCTCTTCTTGGCCTTTGGTCGCTAAAAATTAAAGCCAGATAGCACTTTTTATGAGTCTCTATGAGCAGATGGGCGGAAGAAAAACCTTTGAGAATTTAGTCTCACACTTTTATGCTCTCGTTGCATCAGATCCAGTACTTCGTCCGATGTATCCTGATGATGATTTTAAAGGAGCAGCGGAGCGATTGCTAATGTTTCTTGAGCAGTATTGGGGAGGGCCAAATACCTATAGCCAGTTAAGAGGACATCCCAGACTTCGCATGCGACATGCGCAATTTAAAATTGGGGAGAAGGAGAGGGATGTCTGGCTCTCTCATATGAAATCAGCAGTTGACTCACTGGAGATGGATAATGAGATGCGAAAGCAGCTCTGGAGTTATTTAGTAATGGCTGCTAATTCAATGGTCAATCAAGAACGAGATTTTTGAGAACTATTTCCAACTTTTAATATCTCGCCATTTCTTAAATACCAGAGCGTTCCCCTTCGATCTCTAACAGTTGTTACTCTAAGACCAACGCTCTCTACTTTTCCTTTTACCTCTAAAACCTCAACGCTATCGCCTACACCGTATTGATCTTCAAGAAGCATAATGATTCCAGAGAAGACATCACGGACAATGCTCTGAGCGCCAAGACCAACTGCAAAACCAATCACGCCAGCAGATGCGACAAGAGGACCAAGATCTACTCCTAATTCACCAAGGATCATGGCTCCTGCAATTAGCCCAATTACCGCCTTTGATGAACTATTTAGAACAAAGGCTGCAGTCTTTGCTCGCTCTCGCTGTCTTGTTACCGATCTCTTCTCGCCAGGAATGAAGTCAGCTTCTGCTACTTTGCTTAAGGTTTTAGTGATGGCCCTTGAGGATATTTTCTGAATGAAAATCGCCAGGACCAGGATGATCGTTATTCGCAAGGGGGAGCCGAGAAACCACTCCAGCACCTGCTTTAGGCTTAGATCTAGCTCCATTGGGCAAGACTTTATAAGAACTTAACCAAATATCCGCACAAAACCCACCAACTTCGGGCAGGATTTCCCCCACGACGCGAGCCACGCGTCGGATAGACGGGGGAATTAGAACGGTGAATAGCTCATCGAGAAGGACTTTAGTTCTAAACGCTACCTACGAGCCACTAGGTGTCGTTTCTGATAGACGCGCGCTCATTTTAATTTTGAATAACCGCGCCACCATGATTGAAGAATCTGGTGTAAGACTTCACTACTCATCTGGATCAATGGAACTTCCAGCAGTAATTAGACTTCATAAATTTGTAAAGATTCCATATCGCCACACTGTCCCACTCTCGCGCAGAGCAATATTTGCTCGCGATGGTGGTCGCTGTGTTTACTGCGAGAGCGCTGCAACATCAATAGATCATGTACTTCCTCGAAGTAGGGGAGGCGATCACTCTTGGGAAAATGTTGTCAGCGCCTGTCATCGCTGCAATCATGTAAAAGCTGATAGAACTTTGAAAGAGCTAGGTTGGAGACTTCGCTCAATTCCACGCGAGCCAGTCGGAGCTGCTTGGAGGATTTTAGGAACAGCAAGAGCTGAGGAGCGTTGGGTGAGATATTTGGCTCCATTTGGAGTTGTTGGCGCTTCTGCCTAAACTTGAATCTATGTCAATTCAATTAGCTTTAGATGAAGATGGCTCCATGCCTGGTGAGCCGCTCGCTTTTCTCGAGGGCTTTCTCTGGTTCTTTGTTACTCCAGTTTCGATAACGCTATTTATCTGGGTAGCAGTGGTTGCACTTGAGAATGTTAAGAAAAATAAAGCTAATCCAGCCCCAAGTGATGTAATTACTCGCATTGGCGAGTAATTAGTTATCTATTCCTCTGACTCTTAGCGCTCGCTCCAAAGAATCCTTAGCCTCCAGGATGTGGCGGCGAAGAGTTGGATGGCTATCTTTTCCAGGGCCATTTAGCCAGGCATCTGTTTTTGCAAGTGTCTGACTTGAAATCAAATAGCTGGGATAGAGCAGATCGATAATGCTAGTTGAGACTTCATAACTCTTGGTGTTGTAGGTTTCAAGAATTAAATCAAAGTAGCGATCAACAAATCCCTCATGCAGGTGGCGCTGAATCGGGCGGTTATAGCCTTGAATAGCTGAGAGCCTTGACCAATTTGTGATGCTCTCATCCTCGGTGGCCTTTTTAAATGCTGCCTCCTTTGCCTCAAGAGTTGGAAAGGCTGCAATACATCTCTCATGGCTAAGGGCGCCAGTAAGAGTGTTATCTCGCTCTAGCTCTGCATCTATCTCAGCTCTTGAGCTTAATCCTCGCTCCACTAGGCAGAGAATTAAATGCCATCTTAAGTCAGCATCAATTTTTAGATCCTGGAATTTGCCATCCAAAATGTTTCTAATCTCAGCGCCCTGCTCTTTGCTATGTGCCAGGGCTGCAAAGCTTCTAGCAAACTGGAGCTGGTGATCACTTCCAGCCTTTGCCGACTGAAGAAGAGATAGAAGCGCACCTGCAACCTTTTCTCTTAAGGTATCTCGATTTCTATCTGCGGCATAGATCTCAACTGCAGTATTTAGCTGCGTCATCAAGGCTGTGACAGTTGTGATGTCATCCTCGCCAGCAAGTCCTGTTAAAGCTATTTCTATAAAGTCTGTTGCGGAAAGCTCTGCATCTCTAAACATATCCCAGGCTGCAGACCAGCAGAGAGCGCGAGAGAGGCCATCATTTAATTTACCAAGATGAGCTTTGAGCGTTGCAATGGATTTATTATCAAAGCGAATCTTTGCATAGGTAAGGTCATGATCATTTATCAAAATAAGATCTGCCAACTTCTCACCGCTTAACTCTTTAACTTGCGTTAAATCACCTGTGATATCTAGCTCTACTGATTTTCTACGGAGTAGTTGTCCATCTTTTAAGTCATATAGTCCAACAGCTGCGCGATGCGGACGAAGTTCACTTGATCCGGCAGGAATTTTTGGAGCCTCTTGTTTGATAGCGATTGATTTATAGCTCTCGCTATCGCTTTCAATTACTGGTCGCAGAGTATTTACCCCTGAAGTCTGAAGCCAGGTTGATACCCAACTACTTAAATCTCGCCCGCTAGTTGCCTCAAGCTCCACTAACAAATCTGATAAGACGGTATTTTTAAAAGCATGCTTAGCAAAGTACTTCTGCAGGCCCTTAATGAAGTTATCTCGCCCAACGTGAGCTACCAATTGATGAAGAACTGAAGCTCCCTTGGCGTAGGTAATGCCATCAAAATTTGCTTTTACCGTGTCGATATCGACCATATCGGTGGCAATCGGATGGGTTGATGAGAGTTGATCTTGGCGATAGGCCCAATTTTTTCTTTCAGCGTTAAAGCCGGCCCAAGAATTTTTAAATTTAGTTGCTTCAACTAGGGCTAAATATGAAGACCATTCGGCAAATGATTCATTAAGCCATAGATCATCCCACCACTTCATAGTCACCATATCTCCAAACCACATGTGGGCCATTTCATGAAGAATTGTGTTGGCTCTTGCGTTATACATCCGCTCTGTTACTTTGGAGCGAAATACTAAGAGGTCCTCTCTAAAAGTAACAGCGCCAGCATTTTCCATAGCGCCCCAGTTAAAGTCCACCACAGCAATCTGATCGTATTTATCAAAGGGATATGCCAGACCAAATACCTCTTCAAAGTAGGCAAAGCCTTGTTTAGTAATCAGGAAGATCTCATCAGAATCAAGATGTTCAAATAGGGATTTGCGACAGTAAATTCCAAGCGGAATACTCTTCTTGCCTTCATACTTATCATGAATGAAGGAGTAAGGACCTGCTACGAGAGCTGTGATGTAGGTTGACATAATTGGGGTAGTAGTGAATTCCCACTTCTTTTTATCCCCAAGATCACTTACCTGCTTTACTGGATTATTTGAAATCACTTGCCAATGAGCTGGAGCTATTGCAGTGAATGAAAAAGTGGCCTTTAGATCTGGTTGATCAAAGCAGGGATACATATTTCTGATAAATGCAGTCTCACCTTGAGAGTAGAGATAGACCTCGTTATCAACTGGATCTACCGAGCGCTGCAAACCTTCACCGCTCTTGGAGTAAATCGCCTCAATTTCAATTACTAATTCATTGCTGGCTTGAAGATTTTTTAGAAATACGCTCTCACCGTCATAATTTGAAACATCAACGCTTTGACCATTAAGGGTTGCCGAGATGATCCTCTTTCCAACTGCATCGATAAAGCTCTCATAACCAACCTTGTTGCAATCAAAGCTGACTTTGGTGGTGGCTATGAAGCTCTCTGCCCCCCCGCTTACATCAAGTAATACCTCATAGTGCTTAATAGATAGGTGAGAGGAGCGTTCAGCGGCTTCAGCTCGCGATATGTTATTTCCAGGCATGCGCGTATCCAAGCAGAGATGGCACTCTTTGCCACTATGGCCAGCCAAAAATCTGAGGAGTTTCGCTTAAGAAGCTTTCGCCTGCGCGGTGAGCGGATGACCAAAGCCCAGGCTGGAGCCATTGATGAGCATTTAGGTGAGTATGAAGTCCCGCTAGATCGCCCAATTGAACTATCGAAGATATTTCCAAAGGATAAATATAAAGAGATTGTCTGTGAGATTGGAAGCGGTATGGGTGAGGCTAGCTCTCAGATTGCCTTTGAAAATCCAGAGAGCGGATATTTAGCAGTCGAAGTTCATAAGCCCGGAATCGGAGCTCTGCTAATTCGAGCAAACAATCTTGGAATTAAGAATTTAAGAGTAATTAATGAAGATATCTATCTAGTCTTAAGGGATTACATCCCAGATTCAAGCTTTGATGCCTTTCATATCTTCTTTCCAGATCCATGGCCAAAGCGGCGTCAACATAAGCGTCGTCTATTAAGTTCTGAATTTATAGAAACCTTAGCTACAAAGCTAAAACCTGGTGGTCGAATTAATGTTGCAACAGATTGGCAGCCTTATGCAAAAGAAATAGAGTCAAACTTTGCTAACAGTAAAAGTTTTAATGGTGGAGTAATCCAGCGCCCAACATGGAGGCCTTTAACTAAGTTTGAATCGAAAGGTCTTGGCAAAGAGCATCTAGTGACAGATCTGCAATACTTTAAGAATTAAAGTTGGCCTTTTTCTTCATACTTTGAAATTAAACCAATTCTTCTTATATGGCGCTCATCACTGCTAAAAGGTGTTGAAAGAAAGGTATCCACTAGCTCTAAACAGAATTTTTCATCATGCATTCTGCCGCCAAGAGATATGACATTGGCATCGTTATGCTGCCTAGCAAGCTTTGCAATCTCAACGCTCCAAACCAGCGCTGCTCTTACCCCTTTAACTTTATTTGCTGCCATCTGCTCGCCATTTCCTGAGCCCCCGAGAACAATGCCAAAAGAGCCCGGATCTTTTGCAGTTGCAAGCGCTGCTGGAATACAGAACTCTGGATAGTCATCGAGCGGATCAAAGCTATGCGGCCCATGATCTGTTACTTGATGGCCTTGGCTTTGAAGATGAGCGATAATTTTTGCTTTAAATTCCAGCCCGGCATGATCACTGCCAATGTGAATCTTCATAGGGCTACCTTCTCAAATAAAAATAAGAACCGCTGGCATTTCTACCAGCGGTTCTTATACGAAGGGGGAGAGAAATGAACTTATCTAGGCTAAAGCCTTATTTGCCGCCACGTCCGTGACCCTTTTTGCCAAAGCCCTTAAAAGCCTTGCCAATTTTGGCTTCGTTATTGACCATAGCAGTAATTCCAGCTGTTAACTTTGATTTGAGCGCAGTGGCTCGCTCAGCACTTAACTTTCCACTCGCTACGGCAGCATCGATTTTCTTACTTTCATATGCCACCAGAGCTGCGATTAACGCATCTTTCTTATCGCCTGCGATAGCGGCAAGTGTTTGACCTGCCTTACGTTTGGCTTCAAGAGTTGCTGCATCAATGCCAAGAGCATCAGTAATTACTTTGATTCGCTCAGCTTTTGCTGCATCATACGCAGCTTTGCCTGCGCCTCTTGCATCCTGCATCGCTTTAGAAATTGCATCTACTTGTGCTTGTGTCAAAGTTCCATTTGAAACGAGCCCACTTAAAATATTTGAAATTCCTTTACCATCTCTAAACTTGTCATCAGCTACAGCGCCAGTAGCAGTGGCAAGTGAGAGAGCAAGTGCTGCGATTGCAGATCCTGCAATTAATCGTTTCTTCATTGATACTCCTACTTCACTCATTCCTCTAATCAAGGGCCCTTGCCCCTGATAGGCATGATGTAAATCTATCAACCTGAGATAGGTAGGACAATTACCTGAAAGAGGGCTTAAAGTTTTTCTTCTATCACGCGCTACTTATACGGCCAGATAGTGGAAATTGATATAGCTAAATAGTTCTACATATTCATTTAAGGCCTTGCCAGGCTATAGCTCCATATCCCTAACTAAGGGGTCCTTACCCCCTATTAGGAGGGGTATTTATGGCTACATGGCTTTATCTAACTCGCATCGTTTTGGCGCTTTCACTATTTACTGCAGTGGGAATAACTCCACTATCTGCCGCTGGCAGAACTAATAAGTCTCTAGCCAATACCATCTTAAGTGGCAAGGCTGTTCCAACTTCTAAAGTTGGAATTGATGGCGATTTCTATATCAACACCAACACATTTCAAATCTATGGACCGAAAGTTAATAATCGCTGGCCAGCTCCAATAAGTCTTATTGGGCCAACTGGAAGTGCAGGAAGTGATGGCAAGCAAGGAGATAAAGGATCAAGCACTAGTGGTGCTACTGGATCAAAAGGTGAGAAAGGAGAAAAGGGAGATAAAGGCGATACTGGCGAGAAAGGAGAGAAGGGAGAGAAAGGTGAAGTTGGAGCAGTTGGCGCAAAAGGTGATACAGGTTTAACTGGGGCAACTGGATTAACTGGTGCAACTGGGTTAACAGGTGCAACTGGACCCATTGGTGCAACGGGATTAACGGGACCGACAGGTGCCACTGGTGCAACGGGAGCAAATGGATCTTCTGGATTAGCAGGTGCGACTGGTGCAACAGGACCAACAGGTGCTACTGGTGCAACGGGAGCAGTAGGTGCCACGGGCGCAAATGGAGCTACTGGGCCTTCAAATGTTCAAGTGGGAGAAATTTCTTACACATCTGCTCTTGTGGGAAATGCTGGCGTTTCACTTGCTTCAACCAACTTTGCAACTCTTGAAGCAGGCAAGAGTTATTTGTTTGATGTATTAGTTTGGGGTAAAACAAGTAGCTCATCTCTAGATCTCGCACTCGCTGTCTCTGCGATGGGTCAAGCGCCAACAATTACAACTCATTGGATTTCAACAAATTCGCGAAACTATCGAGGAAACACTGGCCAAAGGGAACTTTCTTTTTTTGGAAGAGTAATTATTAACGGAAGTTCAACCATTACTAATTATCAATTAGCCGTCACCGTGAGCAGTGGGAGCACGATAGTTTCGTTTGATCAAGTGACGCTAGGTGGAGGTTTTTCAGGTCAACTAGTTGGAAGCGTCACTGGATGATTTAGAAAAGATTGGAGCGGGCGACGGTAATCGAAACCGCGTGGCTAGCTTGGAAGGCTAGGGCTCTACCATTGA
>Ga0208004_1000020_pt1 | contig 51497 bp, 49 predicted proteins | sample DEB08_DNA_6_FD_184522 | JGI IMG/M metagenome (GOLD analysis project Ga0208004, IMG submission 184522) | Aqueous microbial communities from the Delaware River and Bay under freshwater to marine salinity gradient to study organic matter... | ecosystem: Environmental > Aquatic > Marine > Coastal ...
GCAGTAGTTGAAACACCGCCACGACTTAGTGATGGAACACCTTTCCCAACTTTCTATTACGCGACCTGTCCAAATCTCACGGCAGAAATTTCCACATTAGAGAATTCAAATCTGATGGATGAAATGAATCAGAGGTTGCAAGATGATGCCGAGTTATCCGGCGAATATCGAGCAGCACATGATGATTACATTGCCGCTAGAAGCGCGCTAGGTCTTGATGTTCCGGAAGTTGCTGGGATTTCAGCCGGCGGGATGCCCGATCGTGTTAAGTGTCTTCACTCTTTAGTTGCGCACTCACTTGCCGCTGGTCCAGGCGTAAATCCCTTAGGTGACGAGGCGCTCGCCCAGATTGGCAAGTGGTGGAGAAATGGAAATTGTCTCGAGCGTAGAGGCCACCAGAAGAGCGACGGTGGTGAATAAGTGAGTCGAGTGGCGGCCATAGATTGTGGGACCAATTCCATACGTTTATTGATTGCTGATATCTCAAGTGGTAATTTTCGAGAGATTTACCGAACCATGGAGATTGTCCGACTTGGAGCAGGCGTTGATAAGAATAAGAGTTTCGACCCTGCGGCTATCGAACGGACTTTGAAGGCGACTGCACAATTCAGTGAAGAGATAGCTCGTCGTGGTGTGACTGCAATTCGGTTCTGTGCAACGAGTGCAACCCGAGATGCACAGAACCGTCACCTATTTATAGATGGAGTACGTGAAATTCTTGGCGTTGAACCTGAAGTTATCTCAGGCGAGGAAGAGGCTCGACTCTCTTTCGCCGGCGCAGTAAGTGAGATGCATCAATCTGATGCGCCCTTTTTGGTCATCGATATAGGTGGGGGTTCAACAGAATTTGTTTTGGGCAATAGTGAAGTCAAGGCTGCAAAGAGCGTGAATATTGGCTGTGTGCGAATGAGCGAACGCCATTTCTCGACCGCCCCGGTAGCGCCGACAAATATTGAAGAAGCGATCGTTGATATTGATAAGGCGATTGCTGAAGCAGCAGAGGTAGTTCCGTTAAAGGAAGCTCGCACACTAATTGCGGTGGCGGGTACAGCCACAACTGTTGCCGCAGCTGCGCTGGAACTTGTTGAATATGACCGATACGCCATTCATTTATCTCGTATTAGCACTGCTAAAACATCTGAAGTCTCACAGAGATTCCTTGCAATGACGCGTGATGAGATTGCATCACTCGGTTACATGCATCCAGGACGAGTGGATGTAATTGCAGCCGGAGCGCTAGTTCTCGATCGAATCATGAAGGCAACAGGGGCAAAAGAGTTTGTTGCATCTGAACGGGATATTCTCGATGGAATGGCCTGGTCTATTGCAGAAAAATAGAATTGGAAAAGAGTTATCTTTAATTGATGAAAAGTTGGTCAAATGTCGCACTTGTCCGCGATTAGTGCAATGGCGAGAAGAGATATCAGTTACAAAACGTAAGGCTTATCAAGCTGAAAAGTATTGGGGAAGACCCGTACCTGGTTTTGGTCCAAGCGATGCACGGGTATTAATCGTCGGACTAGCTCCTGGTGCACATGGCGCCAATCGAACTGGTCGGATTTTTACAGGAGATAGTTCCGGAGATTGGTTATATCGCTCGCTCTACAAGAATGGTCTTGCCAAAATTGAGACGAGCAAATCAAAAGATGATGGTCAAGCGCTCTTTGATACTCGAATTACATGTGCCGTTCATTGCGCGCCACCTGGAAATAAACCAGAGCTTGATGAAATCACCGAATGTAGCAACTGGTTAAATCAAGAGATTCAAGCCCTCTTTCCAACCATTCGCTCCTTTCTGGCGCTGGGTGGCCTTGCATGGAAGGCGACTATCAAGGCCCTGGGCGAGATTGGTGAGGAATTGCCTAGAAAGCGCCCAAAGTTCAGCCATGGCGCCAATTTCAAGTTTCAGGGAAGTGACGGGAATATTAGGTTGATCGTCGGGAGTTACCATCCCAGCCAACAGAATACTTTCACGGGAAAGCTGACTAGATCCCAATTGGATTCGGTTGTACGCAAGGCCGGTAGATTTGCCCACGCTGGTTCGCCCCTGTAGCCCAATGGCAGAGGCAGACGACTTAAAATCGTCCAAGTGTGGGTTCGACCCCCACCGGGGGCACCGCAGTTCTAAAGAAAAACAAAAAACTAAATAAGTGATAAAAAAGAAAACCTACTTAAGGAGAGCAATGAATAGTTCGAATCCGATTCTAAACCGTGCATACGGTAAGCGCGGATACGCGGCCATGGACAACATGCCTCAGACTCGAGTTGAAGATAACTTGGAAGAGACATTTAGCGCACCTGCTGCATCCTCACTTCGCACTGGCCGGATGACGATGGATGATGTTGTCGCTCGCACCGGAATCCTTCTTGGTATTGCAGTCGCTGTTGGCGCTGCTGCCTGGTATTTAAATTTACCGCCATCATTCTTATTTATTGGTTTAGTCGGTGGACTTGTAACCGGCCTGGTTGGCGCCTTCAGTAAGAAGGTACGTCCAGCCCTCTATATGACATATGCGGTATTCCAAGGTTTATTGATGGGAATATTAAGCAGAACCTTTGAACTTTTCTATCCGGGAATAGTGCAGCAAGCGGTTGTTGCAACTGTAGCCGCATTTGTGGGAATGCTCTTTTTGTACAAGAGCGGAAGACTCCGTGTTACGCCAAAATTTACTAAGGTTCTAATTGGCGCAACTCTTGGTTATTTGGTTCTCGCCTTGGGAAGTTTGATTAGCGTTCTTTTTGGTGGTGAAAGCCTTTACTCACTAAGCGTCTTTGGTCCAATGCTTGCCATGGTTGGCGTCGCTCTCGCTAGCTTCTTCCTAATTCTTGACTTTGATCAAGCTGAACAAGGTGTCCGGATGGGCCTTCCGCAAGAAGAATCCTGGCGCGCTGGATTTGGTCTAGTTATGACTGTCGTCTGGTTGTATCTAGAGATCTTGCGCTTGCTCGCAATTTTGCGCGGAAATGATTAATCCTCGCGTAGCTGTGGTTTAGCAGAATCCCCGAGACGGGCCGAATTCGTCTCGGGGATTTTTATTGCAATCAAAATTGCGATTGAAAAGACCATTGCACTTACCAAAACGGCTGTGCGATAGGTAAATAAATCAGCCACAACCCCAAGTATTAACGGACCAACCATCATTCCAGCATCACCGGCCATCTGCCAGAAGGCGTAGACCTTTCCACTCTTTCCTTTAATGACATCGCCAACTATTGCGCCGGCCGATGTGGCAAATCCAGCACCAAATCCAAGTACCAACATTGAAATGAGATAGAACGTTACATTTGTAGATAAGGTCAAGAGAATCAATGAAAGTAGAGTGATCGCAAAACCAATCAAAATTACGGGACGGCGACCATTCTTATCTGAGTATTTTCCTGCTCTAATCATTACTGCACCTTGTGCAATAAGCGCCAAGGTGAAGCTCAGTCCGACAACCGCGGTCGATACTCCTAGATCATCAATTGCATAGAGAGGAAGAATTGAAGAACGCATACCAAAGAAGATCCAACTACCTAGGAATGCTAAGAACAGTGAGTAGAGATAGGGACGGATCTTTATCGCCTCTCGAATTGTTAAGGCTGGGCCATCATTTTCTACAGCTTGAGAAGATTTCCCTAACCGCTTCTCATGTAGAAAAATCAACGAAACCGTTCCGGCAACAACAAGTAGCGCTGTGTAAATGAAGAAAGGTGCGCGTGGCGAGATAGCGAGCAGTGCGCCACCAAATGCTGGGCCAGCGACTCCACCTGCGATAAAACCACCGTTATAAAGTGATTGCGCGCGGCCCCGCTGATCGTCACCTACGACCCGGAGCAAGAGTGCCCCAGCCGATACAGAGAACATAGAAGATCCCAGACCGCCAGCAGTTCGGAAGAAGAGTAATTGACCGTAAGTTTGTGCGAGCCCGGCTAGGAGAGTGAATGCCGAGACCATGAGAAGACCGGTGCCGAGCACTAATCGTTCACCGAAACGATCAACGAGTTTTCCTGAGAATAAGCCAGATAAAAATCGCATAATTGCAAAGCTCGAGATTATTAAGCCAATGAGCGTATTTGTTACGCCGAAAGTTTTAGCAAAGATTGGAATAGCAGGAATTATTAGACCGAAACCAATAGCTACTAAGAATGAGATTGTGGTCAGCACAGATACTTCGCGGGGAAGCCCCGCAAAAGGTGACTTCAACTTCAAGCTATCGACTCTCCTGCAGCATCTTGGCGCGCACTGGCATGCTCTTGGCTATCCTGCAGCGGCTTCTCTCTAAGAAAGAGAGCAAAGAAAAATCCGATTAATAAGAGAGGGAAGGCGGCCCAGAAGACAGTTTGGAACGAGCTCATAAATGCATCCAAGACTGTGTTCTGAACTTCGACGGGCAGAGCTGAAATCGCTTCGGTGTTATTTTCTAGTGAGCCGAGTAGTGCTGGGTCTATTCCGGCTAACTGATTTGGGTTCTGGGTAGCGAGATTTGCAAATCCACTCTCCAAATTTCTGCCAATTTGAGTACTGAGGATTGTTCCAAATATTGCGGTACCAAAGGCTCCACCGAGCGAACGGAAGAAAGTATTTGAGGAGGTTGCGATTCCAAGATCTTTAAAGTCAACTGCATTTTGTAGCGCAATAACAATAGTTTGCATGGAGGCGCCAAGTCCGGCGCCAACAATCACCGCATAAATTGATAGCTGCCAATATGGTGTATCAACCTCAAGGCGGGTCATCAGCAAAATACCGAGACTCATTGTGATGGTGCCCAGAATGGGGAAAATCTTGTACTTACCTGTCTTTGTGATGATTCTGCCACTCGTAATCGTCACAGTAAGAATGCCGAGCATTAAGGGAATTAACTTGAGACCGGCCTCAGTGGCAGTAGCGCCTTGCACAATTTGAAGGTAGAGCGGAAGCATGATGATTGCACCAAACATGCCCGCGCCAATTATGAATCCAATTATTGAAGTAAGGGTGAAAGTGTGGTTCTTGAATAGTGAGAGCGGCAAAATCGGCTCCACTGCTCGCTTCTCCCAGAACATATACAGAAGAACGATGATTGTGCCAAGTGAGAGCGCCCCGACAGTGCGCGGATCGCTCCAGCCATTTTCAGGTCCAAGAACAGAGAGACCTACTAGTACAAAAACTACAGCAGCAACTACGAGTAATGCGCCAAGATAATCAATTTTATGTTCGCGCTTTGTCTTTGGAATATGTAAGACCATCGAAGTAACAATTAGGGCGAGAATTCCAAAGGGTAGATTTATGTAGAAAATCCAACGCCAACCGGTAATTCCAAGAATTTCACTTCTATCGGAGAAGAAACCACCGAGGAGTGGGCCAGCAACAGAAGATAAACCCCAGACTGCGCCAAATAGACCTTGGTACTTTCCGCGTTCGCGAGGCGAAACGATATCGCCAACAATTACAAATGTGAGCGCCATCAATCCGCCAGCACCTAGTCCTTGAATGGCGCGGAAGAAAATTAGTTGTTCCATCGAAGCTGCTGCGCCAGAAAGAAAAGAACCAATTAAGAAGACAACGATTGAAAATTGGTAAACAGGACGTCTTCCGTACAAATCTGAAATTTTCCCGTAGAGCGGCGTAGATGCCGTAGAGGTTAGAAGGTAGGCGGTAACAACCCATGAATAATGATTTAAACCATTGAAATCCTCGACAATCATTTTTAGCGCTGTCGAAACAATCGTCTGATCAAGAGCTGCTAGGAGTAAGCCGGTCATAAGGCTGCTCATAATGATCATGATTTCGCGATGAGTGAGGGGTTTAGTCATTTCTTCCTAACGTGATTTTGCGTTGAGTAGTAAGGCTACTACTCTGACGATAGTGAAAAGCGTCATTGCAGAAGATTTGGTGAAGACCTACGACGACGGCAAAGTTCGCGCTCTTGATGGACTCACCCTTGATGTGAGTGAAGGCACAGTTCTTGGTGTGCTTGGTCCAAATGGTGCAGGTAAAACAACTACTGTCCGCGTTCTAACTACGTTGTTAATTCCGGATTCAGGCCATGCGACAGTTGCTGGTATCGATGTCATCAAGCATCCCGAAAAAGTCCGTGAAGTGATCGGACTTTCCGGACAGTACGCAGCGGTTGATGAGACCTTAACTGGTTGGGATAACTTGATCATGTTTGGCCGTCTGTATCACTTGTCACCCAAAGCGGCGAAGCAGCGTGCCGAAGAGTTACTTGAGCAATTCAGTCTCACCGATGCGGCAAAACGTCCCATCCGAACTTACTCAGGCGGAATGCGAAGAAGGCTTGATTTATCTGCTTCACTAATTGTTAAGCCAAAGATTCTTTTTCTTGATGAGCCAACTACCGGACTTGATCCACGCGGCCGCCAGGAAATGTGGGGCGTAATCAAGACTCTCGTACGTGGAGGTACAACACTTCTACTGACCACCCAATATCTAGAAGAAGCTGATCAACTTGCGGATGACATCGTTGTGGTTGATCAAGGGAAAGTAATTGCTCGAGGCACTTCGGATCAACTAAAGCGCCAAGTTGGGGGCGAGCGACTAGAGATAGTTGCCTCAACGGAAGATCTTGCTCAAGTTAGAGAGATTGTCACCAAGATCGCCGGCGGTAGTGTCAGCGTTGATGAAGGTATGCGCCAAGTCTCTGCTCCAGTCACAACTGGATCAAAGGCCTTGATTGAAGCAGCGCGCCAACTTGATGACTTGGGAATTCATCCACTTGATATTGGACTAAAGCGCCCATCCTTAGATGATGTATTTATTTCGCTAACTGGACATGTTGCCGAAGAGCAGAAGCCAGAAGAAGAGAGCGGTGCCAAGACCCGTGGACGCAGGAGGAAAAAGTAATGTCACATGCTGTTTCTGACGCGCTCGTTGTAACGAAACGACAATGGCTCCAGTTGCTGCGGGTTCCAGAGGTGCTGATCTTTTCAACCATTCAGCCAGTCATGTTTGTACTCTTATTCCGTTATGTATTTGGCGGATCAATCTCTACTGGTATTCCTGGCGTTGATTATGTTCAATTATTAATGCCGGGCATATTTGTTCAAACTGTCGCATTTACCCTTGCCGGAACTGCCGTTGGCCTTGCCGAAGATATGCAGAAAGGCCTGATTGATCGGTTCCGTTCACTTCCCATTTCTCGAGGCGCAGTCGTCTTTGGTCGCGCGCTCGGAGACGGTTTACTTAACATCGTAGTGCTCTTTGTAATGGGATTGGCTGGTTACCTAGTTGGTTGGCGTCCAGACTCTGGGCTCTTCAAAGTAATGCTTGGCTTTATCTTTTTGCTCTTCTTTGGTTTTGCTATGGCATGGATCGGTATCTTGATTGGGCTATCGGTCAGATCTGCTCGAGTAGCAAACGCTGCTGTATTTATTGCGGTCTTTCCGCTTACCTTCTTATCAAATGCATTTGCGCCAACTACTGGGATGCCGAAGCCCCTTCAGTATTTTGCCGAATGGAATCCTGTCTCAACGATGGTTGCAGCCTGCCGCGAGCTATTTGGACTTCAAAATATCTTTGGAGTTACGGCAAATTCTTGGCCGAGCCAGAATCCGCTAGAGATGTCCTTAATTTATATGATTTTGATAATGGCGGTCTTTGTTCCGCTTAGCATCAGAAAATATGTAAATGTTGCATCCAAATAATTAGGCTCAAGTAATTAGGTTGAGATAGTTTGCAAAGTTAAGCAAAGAAATCAGCGGCGAGAACCTTTACATTAATCGCCTTACCATTTGGAGCTGTATAGCTACGCTCCTCGCCGACCTTTGCGCCAAGGACTGCAGCGCCAAGCGGAGATTGTTCGCTGTAAACATCTAACTCACCGCTGGCTATTTCGCGCGAACCGAGGAGAAATTCCATTTTCTTACCCATGATTTCGACAGCGACTTTCATCCCAGGATTAACCTGACCTGCTTCACCAGTTGGGGTTCCGATTTCTGCGTTCTCTAAAAGCGCTTTAAGTTGGCGAATTCGCGCCTCTAATTTTCCCTGTTCTTCCCGAGCCGCGTGATAGCCACCATTCTCTTTTAAGTCACCCTCAGCGCGTGCAGCCTCAATCTTCTTGACGATTTCAGATCGGCCGCTTGTTTCGAGCTCCTTCAATTCCTGGGAGAGTCGATCCGCAGCCTCTTGCGTAAGCCATGTCTTGGGTGCCATAAGGAGGAGATTATTGCGACTTTTTGAGGTTAACGCTGGCTTAGAGGTCACTCAACTACGTCGGCATTCAAGTACACCAGCATTAACAGCGGTCAATCTCGTTGGAATTACCGCGGTTATCTGTGATCGGCTAAAGCTACTTGGGGCGACCTGGATATCAACTTCGCCCACCACGTTCTTCTCGTAGTCGCGCGCAATTAAAGTGCAGATATGGGAAACCTGGGGATCTCTTCTATCAATCTCAAAAGTTATCTCTATCGAACGCGCATCAATCGGCTTAAAGCTCACCAGCGTCACTCGAGTTTCAGGGTTTGAGTGGTACCAAGCGCTCCACATCAACCAGGGCAATCCAACCGCCAGTATGGCAATAGCTAGAAACTTCCAGAGCTTTCGGGGGCGCTCGCCATAGCGAGTTACGAGAAGTTCTTGAGTCTCTTTTGGAAGCTGGTCAAAGATGTCCTTGAATCGGTCCGGCCCGCCAGAACTCTTTGACATGGGATGATTCTCGCATGGAAATGGAGAGCGGATATCTAGATCAAGGAATAGCCGGATCGATAATCATGATCTCGCTTACTGTGGCGATGATTTTTCTCCTTAGAAGTTTCTACAAACGTCAGAAGCGAATGGAGCAACGACGGATCGAAGATGAGTCGAAGTAAGTCTCTCTTAACCGCACTTTTAGTTCTCTTAGCTTTTTCAACTTTTATCGCCTTAGGTTTTTGGCAGCTTGATCGTGCGGCCCAAGTAAAAGAGTTGCGAAAGCCTTATCAAGAAAGACCGATCGTCTCGCTTTCGAAAGTCTCCCAACCAAATACAAATCTCGCAGGGGAATCTGTTAATCGAATTGTCGAATTTTCAGGGAGTTATGTGGCTCAGTTTTTAGCCCCAAATCAAGTTGATCGTGATGGCGAAAGCGCCACTTGGTTGGTTGGGTTAATGGAAGTTGATGGTGGTGGATACATAATGGTCGTCAGGAGTAACTTGGATAGCGACCTTCCCCGGGGCGATATCTTTGTGACCGGTCGGCTCTTCCATCGCCAATACGAAGATGTAGTCGGTAAAAGCGATGGCGCATTAAGCCGACTTGATCCATCGCTACTTGTGAGCGAATTTCCAGGAGATTACTTTGATGGATTCGTCTTGGCCCAGAGCGAGATTAGAGATGGATTCGCTTTAGAGCTACCTCGGGTTGCCCTCGATCCCGCCTCGCCAACTATTCCTGGCTACTACTGGCAACACATCGCCTATGTTGTTATTTGGTGGCTGATGGCGCTCGTAGTAGTTTTCTTGCCGATATACAGCAGATTTCGAGAACGGGAAGGGGCACCGAGCGAGTGAAGGGCGTGGTCCTGAGATTCCGGATAATGGCTCTTCTGGCCGGGATTATGTCGCTGCTGCTCTGGTTTGTAGAGCTCCCAGTTGTTTATCTCTTTGATGCGCCTGAATTAGAGGCGAGGGTTAAATGGATTCCCTTTGTCCATGGTTATATCTATGCTTTTTATGTTTTAACCGCCATCCATTTCACAGCGAAGGCGCGATTTACGATAAGGCGGATGATCCTTTTTATTCTGGCGGGAACTTTGCCCGTTTTCTCTTTTATAGCAGAGCGAAGGGTCTCGCGAGAGTACAAGTTCTAGGTTTGAATTCATGGCGATCAAATCACTAATAAAATCTGCGCTATATCCGCTCTACGAAAAACGGATTCTAAAGAGCCTTGACTTGAAGAAGACCCCGCACCATATCGGGGTGATTCTGGATGGAAATAGAAGATGGTCAAGAGAGAACCCTTCTGCAACCGGCGACATCTCACCTAGGCGCGGCCATATTGCGGGCGCCGAAAAAATCATCGAATTACTGGACTGGTGCGAAGATACTGAAATCAGCGTTGTCACCCTCTGGTTGCTTTCAAGCGATAACTTCAAGCGCGATAGCGATGAGATTGAATCGCTCCTAGAGATCATTGAAGATGCAGTAGGGCGACTTCGTTCAGCTGGCAGATGGAGGATTCGACCCGTCGGTTCATTTGAGCTTCTGCCAGAGCGGTTACAGAAGATGCTCCGAGATGTTGAGGCCCAGACTTCCGCAATCGACGGAATAACAGTTAATGTGGCGATTGGTTATGGCGGCCGCCTTGAGATCGTTGATGCGGTTAAGCGTTACATTACCGAGGCGGCCACAATTGGAAAGAGTTCTGATGAAATTGCCAGCGCACTTTCAGCTGAGAAGATAGATCAGTATCTCTACACTGCTGGCCAGCCAGATCCAGAGTTGGTGATTAGAACTTCTGGCGAACAGCGCCTCGGCGGATTCTTACTCTGGCAGAGCCACCAATCTGAGTTCTATTTCTGTGAGGCCTATTGGCCAGATTTCCGCAGAGTTGATTTCCTTCGCGCACTACGTTCATATGCCATCCGGGAGCGCCGGCTAGGTCGTTAGAAAATCCTCAACCTCAACTTGAGCGTGTCGCCAAAAAGTTCTCGCTCCAGGATTTACCTTTTTCCAGTAGCCAACTTCCCTCACTAACAAGGTCGTTAGTGCGAGAAAAAGAGAATATTGAGCCGAAAGAGGAGCCAATTGGCCCGTCGTAGCTCTGAAGTTGTTAAGACTTATGTCTTAGATACGAGCGTCTTGCTTGCCGACCCCACCGCCCTCTATCGATTCGAAGAGCATGAAGTAATCATTCCCATCGCTGTGATTGGGGAGCTAGAGACTAAGCGCGACCATCCCGAATTAGGCTATTTTGCAAGGGCCGCCCTGCGCGCACTCGATGACTTGAGGGTTGCTCATGGCCGCCTCGATCAGCCATTGAAGATCAATGCCGCTGGCGGAACTCTCTCTGTCGAGTTAAATCACACCGATACTTCTTCACTTCCGCACGGTTTTCTCCGTGACGGTACCAACGACTCGCGAATTCTCGCTATCGCTCGAAATCTGGTCAGCGAAGGAAAAGATGTTGTTCTTGTAACCAAAGATCTTCCGCTCCGGGTTAAGGCATCTTCAGTTGGAATCACCGCGGAGGAGTATCGAGCAGAGTTGGTACCAAATAGCGGTTGGACCGGAATGGTCGAAGAGAGCGTTGGTAGCAAAGTTATTGATTCGCTCTACGCCGGTGAAAAGATAAGCGAATCTTTTGCCAAGGATCTTCCCTGCCATACCGGAGTCGTCCTTCACTCTGAAAAGGGAAGCGCTCTGGCAAGAGTGACCGCCGATAAGTCACTCGTATTGGTCCGCGGGGATCGAAGCGCTTTTGGAATTCACGGCCGCTCTGCCGAACAGCGCGTCGCGCTAGATCTACTACTCGATAATGAAGTCGGAATTGTCTCTCTTGGCGGTAGAGCAGGTACAGGCAAGTCTGCCCTAGCCCTCTGCGCAGGTTTAGAGGCGGTCATGGAGCGTCGTCTACATAAGAAAGTTGTTGTATTCCGCCCGCTATACCCAGTTGGCGGCCAAGAGCTGGGATACCTTCCGGGCACTGAGGGCGAGAAAATGTCGCCTTGGGCCCAGGCAGTATTTGACACTTTAGGAGCGTTGGTCTCTAACCAAGTTATTGAAGAGATTATGGATCGCGGATTGATTGAAGTTCTTCCGCTAACTCATATTCGTGGGCGCTCGCTTCATGATGCCTTTGTAATTGTCGATGAGGCCCAATCGCTAGAGCGCGGCGTCTTGTTGACCGTTCTCTCTCGAATTGGTCAAGGTTCTCGAGTAGTCCTCACCCATGATGTCGCCCAGCGGGATAACCTGCGGGTGGGACGCCATGATGGTGTCGTAGCCGTGATCGAATCTCTAAAGGGGCACCCGCTCTTTGCCCACATCACCTTGACCAGGTCTGAGCGCTCCCAAATTGCAGCGCTGGTAACCGAGCTTCTTGAGGATCCAGTTCAACTTTTCGCATAAATTGAGGATTTTGCTTCAAAAGGTCTAAATCGGACATTTACCGTAGTGAACTGGGTTTTTTCTATTCACAATTCCTGTGATATTTCACTTTTTTCCGCCACGCGCCTGTTTAGATTTGCGGGCGCCCTCACCCTTTGTCACTCTTACCGCCGGTAATTACCGATTCCCCTAAAAAGACGAACCTCGAAAGAGGAGGTAGACGCTTGCGAAAGAGAGCCCTTCGGCCATTAATGGCTTCGGCGATCGCTGCTATCTCCCTCTTTGCCACCCTCGAATTTGCCCTCATCAGTGGCGCAACTGCCCAGCTCCCACTTGAGGAGGAGTCCATTTCGAGCGCTCCGGTAAACGCCGGCGCCAATCTAAAGGCGAGCGCACCGGAGGAATCTGGCCCAGCGCTGCCAACTTTGATTGAGATGAGCGATGGAGTCGCGGTCCGTTCAATGGATATGTTGATGGTTTCAGTGATGGTCCAACAGGTCGAGAAGGCGCGCACCCCTAAGGGCGCTAAGAAGATCGCTGCGAATATTGCGAAAGAAAAGTATGACTGGGGGCGCTACCAGTTCTCCTGTCTAAATACACTCTGGACGAAAGAGAGTAACTGGAATTATCGGGCGAGAAATCCACGGACTGGGGCTCACGGAATCCCACAGGCGCTACCGGCAGCCAAGATGGATGTAATTGGAACTGATTGGCGGACCAATCCAGTTACCCAAATTAGATGGGGACTTCACTACATTGATGTTCGATACGAAACACCTTGCAAGGCGCTCGCCAAATTTAAGCGCTCGCGTTATTACTAAATTCCATCATAACTGACTTTTAGAAAGCGTCGCTTGGTCTTGTACCAATCGTTAAGGTTTTGCTGGTTTCAGCGAAGAAGTCATTGCCTTTGTCATCGACCACAATAAAGGCCGGGAAGTCCTCAACCTCAATCTTCCAGACCGCTTCCATGCCGAGTTCTTCATAATCCAAAACTTCAACTTTCTTGATGCAATCTTGCGCAAGACGTGCAGCCGGACCACCAACGGAGCCAAGATAGAAACCACCATTTTTCTTGCAGGCATCAGTGACTTGTTTGGAGCGATTTCCTTTAGCGAGCATTATTAAGGAACCGCCAAGTGATTGGAATTGATCAACATATGAGTCCATTCGCCCGGCTGTGGTGGGGCCAAAAGAACCAGATACATAACCCTCAGGAGTCTTCGCTGGACCTGCGTAATAAACCGGATATTTCTTCAAGTATTCAGGCATTTCTTTACCCGAATCAATTACCTCTTTGATTTTTGCGTGGGCCAAGTCGCGCGCCACTACGAGCGTCCCCGTTAGCGAAAGTCGCGTTTTTACTGGATATTTTGAGAGCTCCTGGGTGACTTCAGCCATCGGGCGATTAAGATCAATCCGAACGACGTTTTCGTCTAGATGTTCATCGGTCGTTTCGGGGAGAAACTTCGCTGGATCGGTCTCGAGTTTTTCAATAAAAACGCCATCTTTAGTGATCTTCGCCTTGGCCTGGCGATCAGCGGAGCAGGAAACTGCAATTGATATTGGTAGTGAGGCGCCATGTCTAGGTAGGCGAATTACTCGAACATCGTGGCAGAAATACTTGCCGCCGAATTGGGCTCCGATTCCGAGCTTCTGAGTTAACTCAAATACTTGTTTTTCTAGTTCAGGATCTCGGAAAGCTCTACCCGTTTTTGCATTACCAGTTGTAGGAAGCGAATCTAGATACTTAGTAGAGGCTAGTTTTGCAGTCTTCGCGGTGAACTCAGCGCTCGTTCCGCCAATCACAATTGCGAGGTGATACGGGGGGCAGGCTGCAGTTCCAAGTGAGCGGAGCTTCTCTTCAAGCCAGACTAAAAAAGTCTTCGGGTTGAGAATCGCTTTGGTCTCTTGATACAAGAAAGACTTGTTTGCGCTGCCGCCACCTTTTGCAATGAATAGAAAGTTGTACTCATCGGCTTGTTCATAATCTGAGTAGATTTCAACTTGGGCCGGAAGATTATTTCCAGTGTTCTTCTCTTCCCAGACGGTAACGGGAGCGAGTTGGGAATAGCGAAGGTTGAGCTTTGTATATGCATCATAGATACCTCTAGAGATGGTCACTTCATCGCGCTCCGAGGTAAGGACTTGTTGACCTTTCTTGCCCATCACAAGCGCTGTGCCGGTGTCTTGGCACATCGGAAGAATTCCGCCCGCGGAGATGTTTGCGTTCTTCAGTAGATCTAAAGCTACGAAACGATCATTAGGCGAGCTCTCTGGATCTTTCAAAATATTGGCGAGTTGTTGAAGATGCTCACTTCGCAAGTAATGCGAGATGTCATGTATCGCCACCTCAGTAAGATTTTTTATCGCTTCTGGGGCGACCTTAAGAAAGGTACGACCATCTGCCTCAAAGGTAGATACGCCCTCTTTGGAGAGGAGGCGATATTCAGTTTTGTCGGCTCCGACTGGAAGCAGATCTTCATAGATAAATTCAGGCATTTCTAGCCCTCGTCATCCTGGCTAGCTTTTGTAGCGAGCTGGCTGGCTGATTCAAGCTTAGCCTTTGCTCCATCGAGCCACTCTTGGCAGATTGCGGCTAACTCTTCACCGCGTTCCCAGAGCTTTAGTGATTCCTCAAGGCCGAGTCCGCCAGATTCAAGCGTTGCGACTACTTTTTGAAGTTCATCTCGAGCAGCTTCATAACTCATCTCGGCCATATTCGTAATCTACTCGCCTTTCTTTCCTTGAGGCGCTCCTTGGAGTATTCCTTTGATGGTTGAATCACTGGACCCTTCACCTGTGGCTGTTGCTACCGCCACACCTTCTGCGAGACGGAGACGAAGCTCCTCACCTTTCTTTAGAGCAAGGGGAGAGCGCACAATCGAGCCATCACTTTTCTGCACCACCGCATAGCCGCGGTCTAAAGTCGCTTGTGGTGAAAGGGTTCGAACTCTCGCAATTAAATGCAAAAGCTCATCATTTGAGCGCAGGAGTCGTGAATTAATACTTGCGAAAGAGCGCTGAATAAATCCGACAACCTTGGTCATCTCAAGAACGACTCGGTCATTTATCTTCCGATCAGCTCGCTGGCGAAGTTGGTGGATCTTTTCAAACTCTTCCTTGATATCAGGCACCACTCGTTTAGCTGCATCAGTTGGTGTAGAGGCTCGTAGGTCAGCGACTAAATCCAAGAGCGGGGTATCTTGCTCGTGGCCGATAGCGCTAACAATTGGCTTCTTACATGCGGCGGCAAGCCTTACTAAACCTTCATCTGAGAAAGGAAGTAGGTCTTCAAATGAACCACCACCGCGCGTAATTATGATGACATCAACATCGGGATCAGCATCTAATTCACGAAGAGCTGCAGAAACCTGAATTACTGCATCGGCGCCCTGGACAGCTACTTCTCTGGTCTCAAAGATTACTGCCGGCCAACGCCGTTTGGCATTCTCTTTCACATCCTTCTCAGCAGCACTTGCTCTACCGCAGATCAAACCGATCTTCTTCGGGAGGAATGGCAGAGGTTTCTTTCTCTCTGAAGCAAATAGACCTTCTGCAGCAAGCATCTTCTTTAGCGCTTCAAGACGGGCAAGTAATTCACCAACTCCAACCTGGCGGATCTCTTTTGCATTTAGCGAGAGGCGACCGGTCGGGGTATAGAAATTAACTTTTGAATTGATTACAACTCGAGCATTATCAGTAAGGGGAGCAACCGCTTTAAAGACCGATCTTGGACAGGTTACTTCTAAATACATATCAACGCTGGGATCTCGAAGGCGCATGTAAACCATTCCAGAACCAGCGCGATCATTTAATTGTGCGATCTCACCTTCAACCCAGATTTGGCCGAGGCGATTTATATAGTCGCTAATTGCTTCTGAAACTACGCGTACTGGTACTGGTTTTTCCGCTGAAGTTTCGAGCACGGCGCGATACTAATAGGATGCCCGTATGTCGAAGCGAGTTCTCCTTGCTGCGCCTCGCGGTTATTGCGCGGGGGTTGATCGCGCGGTAATTACCGTGGAAAAAGCCCTTGAGCTTTATGGGGCTCCGGTATATGTCCGCAAACAGATTGTTCATAACAAGCATGTTGTCGAGTCCCTTGAAAAGAAGGGGGCGATATTTGTTGAAGAGACCGACCAAGTCCCAGAAGGTGCGCGGGTAGTTTTCTCAGCGCATGGAATCTCGCCGAAAGTACATGAAGAAGCAGCAAGCCGTCAGCTAAAAACTATCGATGCAACCTGTCCACTTGTTACCAAGGTTCACCAAGAAGCGCGCCGCTTTGCTGCCGAAAATCTACAAATTCTCTTAATTGGCCATAATGGACATGAAGAAGTTGAGGGAACAGCTGGAGAGGCTCCCGATCACATCCGACTTGTAGATGGGTTAGAACAGGCGCGAACCATCGAAATTGATCCAAATCGACCAGTTGCTTGGCTCTCCCAGACCACTCTAAGCGTTGATGAAACTTTGCAGATGGTGGGAACTCTTAAGGAGCGCTTCCCGCAACTTCAAGATCCACCCTCAGATGACATCTGCTACGCAACCCAGAATCGCCAAGTTGCGATCAAACAGATCGCTCCTCAGACTGAGTTGGTACTTGTTGTGGGCTCAACCAACTCATCTAACTCTGTGCGCTTAGTAGAAGTTGCAAAAGAGTATGGCGCGAAGGCGGCATATTTAATTGATTACGCGAGTGAAGTTAAGGATGAGTGGTTTGAGGACGTTGAGACCATCGGCGTGACTAGCGGAGCATCAGTTCCAGAGTTGCTAGTAAAGGACCTACTAGAAGAGTTAGCTAGACGTGGCTTTTCAGATGTCGAAGAATTCCGGGCGATGGAGGAGAGTTTGCTCTTTGCCCTCCCACCAGAGCTACGTAAGGATCTAAAGGCTGCTGGAAAGTAGTTGCTTGCGCTCTTTGAAGTAATGCCACCAACCAAAGAGGGAACCAGAAATCAAAAAGGGCGCGACGCTAGCTAGCCCCGTGACAAGATCAATTCCGATTCGGGTAAAGCTAAGTGAGATTCCGCCAACGGTGGGAAGCAAGAAAAGCGTGGCAAATGCAAAAGCGATAGGTGGATTGACTACTGCTACATAGGTCGTTCCCTTTCTTCCATAGATTAAGGCTCCGTAATGGGCGGCCCAGATCGCAAAACCGGTTATGAAACCAACATTGGATCTAAAGAAGATCTCAACCATCGCTACAAAAGCAATCAGAAGAAATTGAAGGATTACAACGCCCGGCTTGGTTAGCCCTGCACCTTTTACTGGACTCTTTATGGGTGGTTTCGGAAGGTTTGTGGCGGCGCTACTTGTCATCATCAACCTCATCTAGATCTTCCAAATCGATCTCATCGCCATCTAACTCACCAGAGAAGAGTTCTGGCGCATCAATCGCCTTTGGCGCGATAGCTCGAACTTCATCATCTACATCTTCTAGCGCCTTTAACTTACTTGAAGAGGGAGCGCCTAGCTTTACCATCTTGCGAGCGGGCTTCAATACATTCTCTTCAGCGCTCTTAATTAAATCGTTGAAAGCACGCTCTGTGGATTTGATGCGATCGCCGAGCGTCTCGATCTTCGAATGTACCTTCCCGATTCGCTTCAGTAGCTCACCCGCCAGATCAGTAATTTCTTGGGCGTTCTTCGCTAATTCGCTTCGCGAGAAGACATATGCAACGGTACGCAATAACGCCATCATCGTTGTGGGGGTTGCAATAGTGACATTCTTTTCAAATGCTTTATGGAGAAGTTGCGGCTCTACATCTAGCGCCTCAGAGAGAATTGATTCAAAGGGAGCAAAGAGGACTACATAATCGGGGGAGTTGCCCTTCTCTTGATAACCACGCTTGGCGAGAGCGGTTACATGTCCCATGAGATCTTTTGCGTGAAGTTGCATCAAACGGGCCCGCTCGGCCGGATCCTTCTCAACTACCGCCTCGAGGAAGCGATCAAAGGGAAACTTTGAATCTATAAAGATCTCACTTCCTCCAGGTACAGAGATTTTTATATCTGGCTTAGATATTTCTGTTCCCGTAGTGCGATAGTCCTGCTTAAAGAAGTGAACGTTCTCAAGGAGTCCAGCATTTTCGAGGAGGGTTTCAAGTTGGGCTTCACCATACTTACCTCGAGTTTGGGAGTTGGAGAGAGCGCCAGCTAGTTTTGTAGTTTCACGTAACAAGTTCTCATTACCAAGTCGCATTGTTTCGATTTGGGTGCGCATCTCACTTTCAGCCCGAGCGCGCTTGACTTCAGCTTCTTGGGCTTGTGAGGTTAGTTGGGTCATCCCAGTTGTTACGGCGCGGAGTTGTTCATTTAAAGTTGTTAATCGCGTCTCTTCGCGACGTAGCTCTTCAATTTGGGAATTGAGAAGATCGACCTTTCCCTTTTCGCTATTTACTTTCGTCGCGGCATATAAGAAACCTAGGCCCAGACCTATCGCAAGACCGATAATGAGGAATATCGCACCGTTCATATGCCTATCGTGGCAGGAGGGGCTGACATTGCCGGTTAGGCTCTACTCCTCGTGAGCCTCTCAATCGGAATCGTCGGCCTTCCCAATGTTGGAAAATCGACCCTCTTCAACGCCCTGACTAAGAACAATGTCTTGGCGGCGAATTATCCATTCGCAACTATCGAGCCCAATGTGGGCGTGGTCGGGGTACCTGATGGAAGGCTCGCGGTTTTGGCGAAGATTTTCACCTCCGAGCGGATCATTCCCGCCTCAGTCTCCTTTGTAGATATCGCTGGCATCGTTAAGGGCGCCTCAGAAGGGGCCGGCCTCGGAAATAAATTCCTTGCAAATATCCGTGAGAGCGATGCGATCTGCCAAGTCATTCGAGTCTTTACCGATCCTGATGTGGTCCATGTTGATGGTCGAGTTGAACCGGCGAGTGATATCGAGACCATAAACACTGAATTGCAGTTAGCCGATCTACAGACTTTAGAAAAAGCTATCCCGCGAGTTGAAAAGGAAGCGCGCCAAGCAAAAGAGCGCCAAGTAGTGCTCGATGCGATGCGCGAGGCGGAGAAAGTTCTCGCTGATGGAAAACTTCTCTTTGGTTCCAAAGTTGATCTAGCTTTATTGAAAGAGCTCGGGCTCTTAACTGCAAAACCGTTTCTTTATGTTTTCAATGTTGATGCCGTTGAATTGGGCGATCAAGAGTTACGCGCAAAATTACAGAAGCTGGTAGCACCGGCCGAAGCAATTTTCCTCGATGCAAAGACTGAAGCAGAGTTGGTGGAACTAGAAGATGCTGAAGCGCTTGAGCTCTTAAAATCAATTGGCCTAGATGAGCCAGGTCTTAGCACTCTTGCCCGGGTGGGATTTAAAACTTTGGGACTTCAGACATATTTAACTGCCGGCGAAAAGGAAGCTCGCGCTTGGACAATCCATAATGGCGATACCGCCCCAATGGCTGCTGGTGTTATTCACACTGACTTTCAAAAAGGATTTATTAAGGCTGAGGTCATCTCCTTTGATGATCTAGTTGCTGCAGGATCAATGACCGAAGCTCGCTCACGCGGAAAAGTCCGCATGGAAGGTAAGGAATACATAATGCAAGATGGCGATGTCGTAGAGTTCCGGTTCAATGTCTAGAAACCATTCAAAATCGCCACATTTAGCGGGCCTAGTTGAGAAAGAGCGCGCTGAGCTGCGCAATATCGCCATTATCGCCCACGTAGATCATGGCAAGACAACTCTAGTTGATGCGATGTTATGGCAATCCGGAGCATTCGCAGCTCATAAAGAGCAATCTGAGACCCAAGATCGCGTTATGGATTCAATGGATCTGGAACGTGAAAAAGGAATCACAATTCTTGCCAAGAACACCGCCGTTAAACGCGGAGCCACAATCGTAAACATTATCGACACTCCAGGACACGCAGATTTTGGTGGCGAGGTTGAGCGCGGGCTTGAAATGGTCGATGGCGTTGCGCTACTTGTCGATGCTTCCGAAGGTCCACTTCCACAGACGCGGTTTGTTCTACGTAAAGCGCTGCAAAAGAATCTTCCTGTAATTTTGATTATCAACAAAGTGGATCGACCTGACGCGCGTATCGCCGCAGTTGTCGATGAAGCTTATGGACTCTTTTTAGATCTAGATGCAAATGAAGATCAGATTGATTTTCCAATTGTTTACACATCTGCCAAAGCCGGTCGCGCATCACTAAACCGCCCCGAAGATGGTGGTATGCCAGATGCTGAGAACCTCGATGTTCTATTTGATGTTATCTTCAAAACTATTCCAGCACCGAAATATCACGAAGGCGCACCACTTCAAGCTCATGTAACAAACTTAGACTCTTCCCCTTATTTAGGTCGTCTTGCGTTATGTCGAGTACATGAAGGCAATATCAAGAAGGGCCAAGTTGTTGCATGGCTAAAGACTGATGGAAGCCAAGAGAAGGTAAAGATCTCTGAACTAATGATGACCGAGGGACTTGAGCGAGTACCTGTCACTGAAGCAGGCCCGGGCGACATCATCGCTGTGGCAGGAATTGAAACCATCACTTTGGGAGAAACCCTCGCAGATGCCGAAAATTCCTATGCCTTGCCGCTAATTACGGTGGACGAGCCAAGTATTTCAATGACTATTGGTATCAATACCTCACCACTCGCGGGTCGCGTCGGAAAGAAACTCACCGCCCGACTCGTTAAAAATCGATTAGATACCGAATTAGTTGGAAATGTTTCGCTTAGAGTTTTGAATACTGAGAGACCTGATACTTGGGAAGTACAAGGACGTGGCGAACTCCAGCTCGCCGTTCTTGTTGAGATGATGCGGCGCGAAGGTTTTGAATTAACAGTTGGAAAACCACAAGTTGTTACCAAGATGATTGATGGCAAATTGCATGAACCTATGGAGCGTTTGACGATTGATGCTCCGGAAGATTATCTCGGGGTAATAACACAACTTATGGCGCTACGCAAGGGACGTATGGAACAGATGGTCAATCATGGAACTGGTTGGATCAGAATGGATTTCAAAGTTCCTTCGCGCGGATTGATCGGTTTTAGAACTGAATTCCTAACCGAAACACGTGGTACTGGATTGCTTCATCATGTATTCGATGGTTATGAACCATGGAGCGGCGAATTAAGAACTCGCCCAACCGGATCTCTTGTTTCAGATCGTTCGGGTAATGCGACCTCTTATGCAATCTTTGCCTTACAAGAGCGAGGCACCATATTTTCTGAGGTTGGCTCTGATGTTTATGAAGGTATGGTGATTGGCGAGAATTCACGCCCGGAAGATATGGATGTGAATATTGTGCGCGAAAAGAAGTTAACAAATATGCGCGCCGCTGGTTCTGATGAGAATGAGCGCTTGATTCCACCAAAGATTCTTAATCTCGAGCAGGCTCTTGAATATTGCCGTGAGGATGAGTGCGTCGAAGTAACTCCGATCAACGTACGAATTCGAAAGGTAGTTTTGAATCAAAACGAACGTTCAAGGTTGACCTCAAAGGCTAAGAAGGCGAACCAAGAGGGTTAACCTCTAGAAGATCCGCAAAACGCCCATAAATCAATGCTTTTTGGACGTTTGTCAGTGGTGGGTTGTGTACTCCGGCTATCTAAAGAAGAAGCAGGAGGCAACACTTATGAACCTACGAGAGCTGGCATTCCAACTTTCCGCCATCACTTTAATCGCTGATGCGGCGAAAGAGGCTAAAGATCGACTACGCCGAGAATTCGCGGCCGCGCTCGAAGAGGTCGGGGCTGATGCCGCCAAAGCAGTTCTCGAAGGTGAAGAGATTGCGAAAGTTTCGCTGGTTCACCCAAAGACTTCCGCTGAGGTATTGAGCGAGAAGGCGCTTGTTGAATGGGTAAAGAGCCATTGGGAATATGAGATTGTCGAGAGCGTGCGCGATTCTTTCCGGAAACATATTCTTGATTCAGTAGAGAATGTTGATGGAAAAGCAATCTATCCTCGCACCGGTGAAGTTCTTGAATTCATCCACTTCAATTCACGTGACCCATATATCGCGACACGATTTAAAGATGGCGGACGGGAAGCATTACTAGGCGCTTTTCGCGCTGGTGCGCTTAGTCCATCTGAAGTGATGTCTGAAGAGCTTCTGATGGCGGTGGCTCAGTAATGAGTTATTTCAATCTCAATGATTACGAACCGGTTGAGAATCGGATCCGTTCTTTCTGGGCTAAATATCCAAATGGAAGATTACTAACTGATCTCCAGCGTACCGAGCGTCCGGATGGGCGAATCGAATGGATCTGTCGTACCGAGGCATACACAAACCTTGACGATGTTCGCCCACAAGCAACTGGCTTCGCTACCGAGATTGAGGGAACCTCACCAGTTAATCGCTCTAATGCGAGTGAGAATTGTGAGACCTCGAGTATTGGTCGCTGCCTTGCCAATCTCGGTTTTGCCGCTAAAGGCAAGCGCCCCAGCAGAGAAGAGATGGCTAAAGCCGCGCGTAATGAGGCTCCAAATTCACCTGTGAAAAAGGCTATGAATAAGGGGGACTGGGAAGAACTGATCACAAGATTGATGGCATGTGATGATCTCGGAAAACTAAACGCATGGTCAGCATATGCCGCCACCTTTGCGATGCCTGATGGAAAGCGGAGCGAACTTCTAAAGGCCTTTAACTCTCATAAGGTGGCGCTAAGCCGTAAATCTAATGTTGCTTAATCTCTAGCGAATTGTGATGCTTGAGGCGAGATGATCACTTATTCCATAATGTTCGTGAATCTTGGCAATCACATCTTCATGTTTTAGCTCTTTACTCATAATGTAATCAAATTCAATCGACGGTTTCCATGAAGGATAAGTTGGCCCAACTACCAAATCCCTCCAACCTGAAAGTTTGGGAGCAAGTCCCCAGGGAAGATTGAAGTCACCCGTCATAACGTGAATCCCATGAAGTTGCTCAACCCACCTTGCTATCTTTCGGAGTTGAATCAGGTTTTTAATTGGTACAAAAGAGAGATGTGTTGTTGTAACGGACATTCCATTTTCAAGCTCTGCGACTAGCGCAGAGCGCGGTTCATCTGAGACATAAATGAGTTGGGGCCTCTTCTCACCTGCTACCAGTAATGGCATCCCCAGGGGCGCCTTCCCTAGATTTATCCGATGCCATCGTTTTACTGGAACCTTTGAAACTATTCCGATTCCATACATCGCATCTGGAGGAACGGGAGTTGAATTATCAAAGACGATTTCTTCAGTAACACCGCGCCATTTTTCTCCTGGCGTCCCATACATTGAAGGCGCGAAAGCCCAGTATTTAGCTCCAATAAGCTCGGCAATTTCCTTAACCTGATTTCCATTTCCAGAACGGGTCTGATGCACATCAACCTCTTGAATCGCAATCACATCACTAGAGATCGATGAAGTTAATTTTTCTAACGCCCCATGGAGCGTTGCCCCTGAATTAGGTGGGATTGCCATTCCATGGAGAAGGTTCCAAGAAGTAACGGTAAAACCAGATTGTTCTCTGCGCGGGCCAGAACTCATATAAATAAGGGTAGTCGGCGCACCCGGTCAGGTCGCTAGTAGGGTCGCCCCGTGCTCCCCAGTCCTGAAGGAATAGCGCTTCCGCTCTCACTTCCGTTATCGCTGCCGTTATCGAGAGGAGAGCTTGATAGAGCGGCTCACTTAAGAAGTGATGAGCAAGCCTTAGAAGAGATGTGGAGTCGAGCCCAAGTAATTGATTTGTTGGGCGATCGGTTTCGATGCAAAAAAAACTCTTTGGATCTCCAATCTAGCGACTCTTTTCCTGCAAATGACGAGAATGCTGAGCGCTATTTTTTGGGATTAGATAAAGCAGGAACTCCCTACTTTGCATTACATCGAAGCGCATCCCTAGAAGAGTTTCCCAGCGAATATGAATCCCTGCGCACAATCGGCAAATCGTTGAATTCACTTGAGATTGGCGCCGCTGTTCATGCCCTTGCTATAGCCCAATGGCATGACTCTCATCGCAGGTGCGCCAAATGTGGCGCCAAAACTCGAATGGCAATGGGCGGAGCCGTAAGGCAATGTGACTCGTGTGAAAGCGATCATCACCCCAGGACTGATCCTGCAGTTATTGTTTTAGTAAAAGATCGCTTCGATCGGATTCTCCTAGGGCGCCAAAGAGTCTGGCCCGCAAAACGTTTCTCTACCTTTGCTGGCTTTGTGGAACCCGGTGAATCATTTGAAAGCACTGTGATCCGTGAGGTTGCTGAAGAATGCGGTGGAATAGTGACTTCGATGCGTTATCTCGGCTCACAGCCCTGGCCATTTCCAGCATCTTTAATGATTGCTTTTGAAGCGATTATTTCCAATCCGGATTCTGTCAAAGCAGATGGCGAAGAGATTGAAGAGATAATCTGGCTAAATCGCACTGAACTTAAGTCGAAAGTTGCAAATCAAGATCTCCTACTACCGCCAAGAATTTCAGTCGCTAGAGCGATGATTGAAGCTTGGTATGGCGAGAGCGCTATTGAAGATTTGGTTGGTTCTGAAACATGGCGCAATTAGCTGAAGAGATTCTGGCAGCGTTAGATGATGAACAACGCGCTGTAGCTACCGCAGTGCGCGGGCCGGTCTGTGTAATCGCAGGAGCTGGTACCGGAAAGACTCGAGCAATTACACATCGCTTGGCATACGCAGTTGATATCGGAGTGGTTGAACCAAATCGAATTCTTGCGCTCACATTTACCGCCAGGGCAGCCGGTGAGATGCGCGCTCGCCTTCGCACCCTCGGAGTCCCAAATATCGCAGCGCGAACCTTTCATTCAGCGGCGCTAAAACAGTTGATGTACTTCTGGCCCCAAGCTCTAGGCGGAAGATTTCCCGCCCTACTAACAAGCAAGAGTGGATTTCTAGGTGAGGCCATTGACCGAGCTGGAGTATCAGCAACAAAGAGCCCTAGCTTGCTTCGCGATCTCTCCGGTGAAATCGAGTGGGCCAAAGTTATGCAGATTCCCAGTGATGAATACGCCAAAAGTGTGGCGGAGGGGCAACGAAAACTTTCGGTGCGAAATTCAGCCAAATCTGCAAATCGAATCACCGCTCCTGATGTTGCCCGTATTTATGAGGCCTATGAAGGGCTAAAGAAGCAAGAGCGGGCGATTGATTTTGAAGATGTTTTATTGCTTACAGTCGGAATGTTGGAAGAAGAGCGAGAAATCAGAGAACGTATTCGAGACCAATATCGATATTTCACAGTTGATGAGTATCAAGATGTGTCACCGTTGCAGCAACGACTATTAGATCTATGGTTAGGAAAACGTGAGGACATCTGTGTAGTTGGCGATCCAGCTCAAACCATTTACTCATTTGCTGGCGCAACTCCAGCATTTCTACTTAACTTCACCAAGAAGTACCCAAATGCTGAAGTCATCAGATTGAGTGCTGGATACCGCTCGACCCCAGAAATTATTAATTTAGCAAATACTATTCTTCGGAGTGGCGAATTAGGTCATGACCTAGATGCTGTGAACAGCCATGGCGATCTTCCCAACAGCACTTCCTTCGATAGCGAAGCTTCAGAACTTCTTGCTATTTCAGAGAAGATTCGTGAAACAATTCAAAGCGGCGTTAATCCTCAAGCGATTGCAATCTTGGCAAGGACAAATTCGCAATTAGAGGCGATTGAAGAAGCGCTCAACTTAGCCGGCATCGAGAACCAGATTCGAACCGCGGAGCGATTCTTTGAGCGGGGAAATGTTCGTGAAATGGTCGCTGCTATCCGGAGTGGCTCAGTTCTATCTGATCCAAAAGGCGATTGGCTAAGTGAACTTCGTGATCTGCTTAAGCAATTCGGTGAGAATGACAAATACGCGCGCGCTCTAATCCAACTTGCCCAAGAACTATCAAACGACGGTATTGATTCAATGCGTTCGTATCTGCGCGAACTTGAGGATCGCGCCGAGCAGAACAATCCACCAGCGCTCCCTGGCGTAACTCTTGCGACTTTGCATGGTGCTAAAGGCCTTGAGTGGGAGTGGGTATTTATTGCTGGAGCTTCCGCCTCAAATCTGCCTTGGATTAACGCTCCGATTGAGGAAGAGCGTCGGCTTTTTTACGTCGGAATCACCCGCGCTAAGCGTTCCCTTTCAATCTCCTACGCGGGCGAGCCCAGCCCGTTCCTCCGTGAGGCGGGCTTAGCGCCCTCAAATTAACTCGGTTGCCAGGCCTCCTTCCGGTGTCTTACCCTTACCGGATGCAGACCGCGAGTACTCAACTCACGATGAACGCTAATCGCGCTCATCGCCGTTGGGCTACCCATTGGTCAGCAGTCTCTGGTTACAACTTCTATTTTGCAACCAAGAAGACAGCCGATGGATTCGGCACCTGGAGCTCTATCGGGTAGATCTCGAGATAGAGAAGCCAGGGGCCTCGAATCCAAAGGGATTCGGGCCCCTTTTTCTTTACCTCAAAATTTATCTTGATTCGCTTATCTTGATTCGCAAACGTGAATCTTTTGATCAGTGCTCTAGCAAAAGAAGCAATAGAAAGAAATGAAAAAGGGAAGGCAAAGGTGAGAACGATGACAGTTCTCTTCAGCGAACTATTGGTACCAGGTTGGGCCGAAGGCGAAGATGCCAGAATCGGCTTGGATGCAGTCACTGGAATTTACGGTGATGAGAATGCATTCACCCTTCCATGCCATAACTCCAATCCAGAGATTTTCTTCTCTGAAAAGAGTGAAGAGATCGCCTACGCCAAGTCCCTCTGTGGTGGTTGCCCTGTAAAGCGCGAATGCTTACAAGGCGCGCTATCGCGCCAAGAGCCTTGCGGGGTTTGGGGCGGAGAACTCTTCGAAGATGGACGAGTCATTGCCCAGAAGCGAATGCCGGGTCGACCGCGGTTAAATCCGGAGCCACTTAACGCAACTGCATAAATCTATCTTTAACGAATAAAACAGGCGTTGGTTCGCAAATCGAATTTGCTGGCGCAAATTCAACATTTGCTTTACCCCAACGCCTGTTTTATTTGGCGAGTGAGTTGTGAAGATGCGAAGGGGTTATCTCGGGGAACCAGGAGAGCGCCTCATCGCGGAAGTTACCTTGAGCGCGAAGTTGGCAGAAGATTCCGGTGGTTCCCAGAGTTACGCGATGGATTAGTACGTATTCGGCGGGAAGATTTAATTGGAAGCCGATTTTTGCAGTTGGATTTCTTGGGTCTCCGACGCGGACGCTCTGTTCGCGCAGCCACTCTCGGGTGTACTCGAAGTAAGGAGTACGTAGCGGCTCAACTAATGGAAGTAAGTAATCAAGGACTAATTGGGGATCTACTTCGACCTCAGCCAAGATAAATCCATCTTCTTTGAAGCCGTTGTAGAGCGCTAGGGCATCGCCTTCAAGTGCGTTACGGAGCAGATTCTTAAATGGCTCTGGGAAACCATTGGGCAGACGATTACAGGCACCGAAGTCGAGAACGCCGAGGCGACCATCGGCCAAAATTCGGAAATTGCCCGGATGAGGATCTGCATGAAGCAATCCAGCTCTCATTGGCGCGGTGAAATGAAAGCGCGCAAGTTTGATACCGGCGTTATTTCGCTCTTCTTGTGATCCTTCGGCGATTACTCGCGATAGCGGTTTGCCTTCGAGCCACTCACTAACCAAAACCTTATCTGTTGCAAAAACAACTTTAGGAATTGCGATATCTGGATCATTTTCATAGGCATTCCAACAAGCCTTCTGGGCTTCGGCTTCAAATTGATAATCAACCTCTTCAATAATTCGCGCCTTCAACTCTTCCAAGAGCGGTTTCATCTCAAGCCCCGGCATAAAGAGTTGGAAGATTTTTGAGAAACGTTCAATTTGATTTAAATCCGAAATTAGCGCTTCAGCGGCTCCGGGATATTGGATCTTGATTGCAACTGCTCGACCATCTTTCCATCGACCTTTATGGACCTGGCCAATTGAAGCCGATGCGGCTGGCTTGTCATCAAATTCTGAAAAGTTATCGCGCCAATCCTCACCCAACTCTTTGGCTAGCACTTTGTGAACAACTCGGGCAGGAAGTGGCGGAGCGGCTTCCTGTAGTTTTACGAGAGTCTCGCGATAGGGCTTAGCAATCTCTTCAGGCAGGGCAGCCTCGAAAACAGAGAGCGCTTGACCAAATTTCATCGCGCCACCTTTTAATTCACCGAGAACTTTAAAGACTTGTTCCGCGGTCTTCTCTTGCAGATCCGCAAAGGCAAATTCAGGAGACTGGCCAATTAATTGTTTTCCAAACCCAAGCGCGCCACGACCTGCGACGGCGAGTGGAATACTCGCTAGTTTGGCGCTACGAGTGCTGGTTTTGCGCGGAATCTCATTTGCCACGGGGGAATTCTCTTGGAGTTACAAAGGCCGCGCGAGTTGAAGCTTGAACTTGCTAGATCCAGTTGCAACCGCAGCGCGGACTACGCTCCCAGGATGTGATTTGAGGCTCAAGGAAGTTATGCATTGAATAGAGAGCGCTTTTTTGGTGAAAATCAGATCGGCTGGTATCAGCTATTTGGATAACCGCCATCGCTAGTTGTCCAGCAGCGAATGTCGCAAGCGTTGCTGTTACCTCTTTTGATGCTCCTCCATTTGCTCTTCCAGCTGCTCTTCCATTTGCTCTGCCATTCTTACCTTTTTCGCCTAGTAGTTTCAGTAAGCCAAGTGCCGGAAAACCCAATTCAACCTCTGCGATTGATAGACAGTTGTAGCAAGCTCCTGACCCTGGTGTCACAAATGGTCCGATTCGAACTTCACCAGAACTGTCAAAATCAAGGAATAACTGGGGGATACCTGCGCCATTCCATTGATTGACTTCTTCTAGTGAAGGTTGGCCAATTGAAATTACTAGGTCTAGTTCATTAAAAATTTCTAATGGCTCTGGATATAACGAGAATTCGTTGCGGAATTCTTGATTCTTAATCTCCGAGGACTTACCAATATCTACTTGCTTAAGAGAACCACCCATTAAGTCCAAGGAAGCAATCGTTGAATTAGATATCTTGCATGATTCAAAGCCGGAGGAAATTAGTAAACTCAGCAGCGCATAAGCGATTCTCCCAGCACCATGTATCGCAATCGAAAAATTGCGACGCTCCAATACTTTTCGAACTCCACCATCTTTAACTTCAGAATTTCTAGTTACTCCAGCTGCCTCGATTTCGATACCTTTGAGGAATCTTTCTTCCGCCACACTGCGGTGCTCTAAGGCAGCGATGTTGTTTCGTTCGTCATCACCATATTGATAATCAATTTCTGTTATCTGGCTATCAATCAGAGAGAGGCCTTCTAGAATTGAGAGAATTAATTGGAAATCGCCTCCGCTAGAGAACTCACCTCGAGCGATTGAGCGAAGCGCTGGCTCGACTTCAATTGAGCCAATCTGGTCAGGAATCATAAAGTGGGAGAGTCTTGAGCCGATGTGGAGCTGGCGCGAGGCTGCGCTTCGCCAGAATGAGATTCCTGACTTAAGCCTTGGCTTCGAGCTGCGCGTTCGCGAATTTAAATCACTTGATATCTCTGACATGGCGCAAATGATGCGCGCTCCATGTTCCAGGACCGGCCGCAACCGAACGTGGTCTGTGTAGAAGTGAGCGTTGGGTCGCCACGAGCGATCGAAAATAGCGGGAGAAGCGATAAGCGTGGGGAAAAGAGAAACGGGGCGCCGTAGCGCCCCGTTTCTCTTACTTCTTGATGGGTCTTTAAGCCTTACCTAAAATGCGATTGACCGTGGTGCCGCACACAGGGCACTTGCCCTTCGCCATACGACGACCAGAGTCAGAAACGTTCACGAATCCTTCGAACTCACGCTTCTCTTTGCATTTAACGCAGTAGGCCTCACCCTTATATGTTTCAGCCATTTTTTCCTCCGATCCTCACAGGTTCTTCTACCTGCGAATGCCCTCACCATACCCCCGCGCTACGCTCAAAGCCTCGCAATTCACGCTCAGCAAAGGCGTTTCCTTACCCATTTACGCTTAAATTCGAGTTAATTGCCCGATTTATCCCGGTTTTGGAGTCCCTAACCTCGAGTTCCAGCTTCGTAGCCTTCGAGGTAAGCGCTAGCTAGCTCCGCCCGCTCAAATCTTGATAGCAGGCTCTCGAAGTCTGGGCCATGGTCTGGAATCTCAAGGTGAATCAACTCATGAACTAAGAGATAGTCGACGACGTAATCGGGCGCTCCGTTTAATCGGTCGGAGATACGAATGGTGCGATCGAGAGTTGTGCAGGAGCCCCATCTCTCATTCATACTCCGCCAGAGAACGCTTACCGGTTGTGTCCTAAATTCGGGCAGATAAAGTGCGAGAAGTTCTAAAGATCTATCGAATAGAGCCTCATCGCTCATCTTCTCGCGCGCTTCACGAGAGAGAATTTTCTCGACCATCTCGGGAATTACCTCTTGAATCTTGGAATTCGAAAGACGTGCCGGTACTTGAATAACTATCGCCCCATGTTCGCGATATGCGCTAATCGACCGACGACGTCTCGAGCTCTTGATTACCCGAACCTCGGCCCCACCTGCAATCTCGGTAGGCGGAATTCTTACTTCACTTGTTGGTTTTGAGGCTTGGGCGCGCACGGCCGGGAGGTTAGCCTCGAAGATCTCGTCTTGAATGAAGTTATCCACACACCCGCCTCACCTTCAAATAATCAATTCTGAGGATAACTCAGATGGCTGGGGGAGTTGCTTTGTTCCTCGCTGATGTCGTACTTTGCGCGTACGAAGTCCTCGGATAACCGTTCAGTATCTGCAAGGGGAAGGCAGATAAAGAATTGTGCGCCCGGGGACTTCGCTTTTCTTTACAAGATACCTTTTTCAAGATACCTCAGCGCTGAAACGAGAGCAGATACCTATCTCGCTGGGGTGGGCGAAATTTCAACCCGATTTAAATTAACCCAGAGAGATCATCAGGAACTGTTCGGCTCTTTAGGAAGCTCTCTGCATCACTGAGTTGATCTGCTCTCGGGAGAAGAAATGACTCATCCCAGATGTCATCGCGACTCTTTATATCTCTAAGTTCAACAATTTTCTCCCAGAAAATACTCGCCTCTCTGGCGCGACGAGGTGATACTTCGAGCCCAACTAGAGTTGCGAATAGTTCTTGAGTTGGTGATTTTGTAGCGCGACGACGTTGTTGAGTCTCGCGAAGTTGTACTAAAGATGGCAGACGATTCTTAGCGGCCAAGGTGACGACTGAATCAATCCAGCCATCGATGAGCGCAAGAACTGTCTCGAGATTTTCCAAGGCCGCCTTCTGATTAGGCGTCTCTTCAGGGGTGAACATTCCGCCTGAGAGAGCGAGCGTTAGCGACTCTGGGTTTGCCGGATCTAGATCTCCGGAACTCATCGCCTCTTGCGCCTGCTCGGTTATCGCAGTTATATCTACACGAATTCCTTTGCCATAGGATGAAATGGCGCCTTTGATGTATTCGCGTAACCAGGGCGCGCTCACAAATAAACGTGCTGCAGCTATCTCACGAAGCGCCAAGTAAATTCGAACTTCATTCTCTTCAATTCCTAGGCCAGCTCCCCAGATTGAGATGTTTTGCGGGATAAGTGCTGGACGGATCTCCTTTGCGAGTGGGAGAGCTACATCATTTGCCCCGGTAACAGTTGTCGAGAGATTTCCAATTGTCTGGCCAAGTTGAGTGCTAATTAGCGAACTCATAAATGTGCCCATAATTGTTGCAAGAAGTGATTGTGGAATTTGTGCGCCTGAAATATTGAAACCCGGTAAACCTAAATTCGGAAGATCAGGATTTGGAATTCCTTCTTCGCCCAGATTCTCTTTCAGCATCAATGCCATCGCATCGCTCATTCCCTCAACTAGTGGTCGAGCAATTTCCTCCCAACCCGTAAGGGTGGAGTCGATCCAGTCGCGCCGACTTTGGGCACAATGATCGCTCATGGGTAGAGGTGGAAAAACCGTGGCCTCATTGAGCCACAGGTCTGCGATATTCATCGCCTCTTGCGCCGCAGCTAATTCCGCGATAGAGACAGGCAGGTCGCCATGTGCAGAGAGAAACTTCCTTGAGATTTCACGGATCATTTCTCGAGAGAGCGAGGCTGGCGATTTCTGTCCAGATATGGCTGACATCAAACCTTGAACATTTAGGCCCATAGATGAGAATTGCTGGAAGATATCGCCAAAGTTTCCAAAGGGGTTCTTACCTGGCTCCGGATTATTCTCATTTGAATCATGAGGCTCATCGGGTGGGGTAAATCCAAATCCGGCCATTTACCATCTTCCTTCCTGAAACTTTCTTCAACCTCGTTTTGAGATTCAATATCGCAGCTGTATCTCGGGAACTAGTGCGATCTAGTCGGTCAAACCACCAAGATAGCTAATTTCTTCCCGTAAGGCGCCGGACCTTCCGCTGACCTAGGCTTAGGACATGTTCAGTCTCTTGCAGGGTCTTTCGTCGGTAGTTTTGCTTGGCCAATTTCCACATGGCCAAATTCCACATGGCCAAATCCCATATGGCCTTTTCCCGCATAAGACTCTCTGGGTCGGCATCAATCAATTAGCAGCAGAGAATTCAGCGCCTCCAGTTTCGGCGCTTGTTTGGTGGATCATCCCGATCACCGCTCTAACTGGTGGACTTGTGTATGCGTATTGGGTAACTCGCCTAAAGATTAAGTATGAGAATCAGACTGAACGTTCTGTGGGGCGATTTAAGAAATTCCAAGATTCGTTTCATCAAGACCAACAGGATCTTGACCGAGATAATTTAGAAGCGGAAACTTCAAAGAGCGATGAGCGATAGAAGTGTTTAATTCGATCTCTCCGCTTCGTTATAGGTGGTCATTTCCAGCAAAACTATTTTTCTTTCTTCTAGCTGTAGCAACCCTTGCCGCCCCTATTCCATATGTGTTTTTCAAACCCGGGGTTCCAGATAACGTCACTGGAAGCTTGATTGAGATAAAAGATGCAAAAAGCTATGAAGCAAATGGCAAGCTCTACATAACTTCAATTCTGGTCACCAATCCGAACTCTCCAGTCTTTGGAGCTGAGACGCTCTACAACTGGGCTCTTGGTCCCCATGTTGTCTTGCCGCGCGAAGTGGTCTACCCGCCGGCAGTTGAAGGAAGAGTTATAGAGCGAGATTCGAGAGCAGAAATGGCTGGTTCTAAAGTCACCGCAACTGCCGCAGCGCTAAGTTTTCTCGGATATCAGTTCGAAGAGATCTACTTCGTCAGCAGAATTCTTGAATACTCTGACGCAAAGGGGAAATTAGAACCGGGGGATCGCATCCTTATAGTCGATGGCGACAAGATAAATGAGATTGAAGAGATTCGTGGCGCGTATTCCGATAAGAAAATTGGAGATGTAATCGATATTGAAGTTGAACGAGTCATAAATGGTGAGTCCCGAAATGTTCTTGAGAGCGTAAGGCTTGTATCAAATCAAGAGTTGGGAGCTGATCCCAATCGCCCCGCAATAGGAATTCTTGTCGGAACAACTGCGAAGTTCCCGGTTGATATCGATTTCAATATCAGAGGAGTTGGGGGCCCCAGTGCCGGTTTGATTTTTGCTGTAGGCGTTGTGGAGAAGTTGACACCTGAGGATTTGCTTAGAGGCCGCCAGATTGCCGGAACGGGTTCGATTGATCCAAATGGAAGAGTCGGCGCGATAGGTGGAATTGAGGAGAAGATGATTGGCGCTTCTCGTAAAGGTGCCACTATTTTCTTGGCGCCTCGCGAAAATTGTCCTGATATAAAGCACGTGCCAAAGGGTTTAAAAGTAATCCCGGTCTCAACACTGAGCGAGGCGATTGCCGCACTTCGGGCACCTGATGGATTCAGATTTCCTACCTGCTAACTCTTAGATAGCCTCGCCCCATGGCATTCGGAGATAACCCAGATAATCCTTTCCGCAATTTCAACTTCCCACGTCGAACTCCCGGTGAGCGAAGAAAAATCGGCGCTCTTCCGCTGACAATCATCATCCTTACCGCTCTGGCAGTCCTTCTGGTCTCCTTAAGCGGTTTCTATGTTGACTATCTCTGGTTCCGTTCCGTTGAGTACAGCGAAGTTTGGACAAAGCTCCTCACGACACGTGCCGCCCTATTCTTAATTTTTGGTCTTGTAACCTCACTAGTCATCGTCACCAATATTCTGATTGCCTACAAGCGCCGTCCAATCTATGTGCCTCTGACCGTAGAAGCTGACAACTTAGAACGGTACCGAGCACAGATTGAGCCAATTAAGCGCGCCGCAATTATTGGTATCGCGCTAGCAATCTTCTATTTTGCTGGTACAGCAGGTGCAAGATTCTGGGAAGCATGGATGCTTTATCGCAATGCAACCCCATTTGGAGTAAACGACCCGCAATTCGGTCGCGACGTCTCCTTCTTTATGTTCACCCTTCCGTTCTGGCAATCACTAGTTGGTTGGGCAATCTCCACTTTGATTCTCGCAACTATCGCGGCTGGGGTTGTGCATTACATCTACGGTGGAATTCGTCCTCAAGTTCGTGATGATCGCACGACGGTCACTGCTCGGGTACAGGTTTCCGTACTCCTAGGCTTGATTGTTGCGTTGAAGGCAATCGCATATTGGTTTGATCGATTTGCACTTGCTACATCAGATAATGGAATCATTACCGGTCTTACCTTTACCGATGTAAATGCTGTTCTCCCTGCGAAATCAATCTTGGCCGGAATAGCCGTCATCTGTTCATTATTGTTCTTCGCAAATATTTTCCGCCGCTCATGGGTACTACCAGCAGCTGGAACCGCGTTACTCGGACTCTCATCCTTTTTGATTGCTGGCGTTTACCCTGCGCTAATTCAGCAGTTCCAAGTTAAACCAACTGAGTCTTCAAAAGAAGCGCCATTCATTCAGCGCAATATCGAAGCTACACGGATTGCTTATGGCTTAGATCAGGTCGAGATTCGTGATTATCAAGCAACAATAAATACGAGCGCTGGCCAACTTGCAGGTGATCAGCCAACTATTTCAAATATCCGACTCATGGATCCGAATGTGCTTTCATCGACGTTCCGCCAATTGCAGCAAATTCGTCCTTACTATGCGTTTAATGAGTCGCTTGATATTGATCGCTACAACCTAGATGGGCAAACACGCGACATGGTCGTTTCGGTCCGTGAACTAAATATTGAAGGAAATCCAAATCGAAACTGGATTAATGATCATCTTGTGTATACCCACGGATTTGGTTTTGTAGGTGCATATGGAAATGCACAAGATGTCGATGGTAAGCCAATCTTCTCGAGCGGAGATATCCCTTCAAAGGGAGTGCTCGGCGATTACCAACCTCGAATCTATTTTGGCGAGAACAATCCAGATTACTCAATAATCGGAGCGCCCGAAGGTGGCGATCCGGTTGAGTTTGATTATCCAGATGACGGATCACCGAATGGTCAGAAGCTCTATACCTATACCGGCGAGGGTGGAGTTCCGATGGGATCTCTCTTCTCACGACTTCTTTTTGCAATTCACTATCAAGAGCAGAGAATTCTTCTTACAGATTTGATTAATTCTGAGTCGCGAATCATTTACAATCGCGTTCCAAGGGAGCGTGTAGCTAAGGTCGCTCCATGGTTGAAGATTGATGGCGATCCATATCCTGCCATTGTTGATAATCGAATTGTCTGGATGATTGATGGCTACACAACGAGCTCCGGCTATCCATATTCTCGCATAGTAGATATCTCGGGCGCGACAACTGATGCTTTAAACATAAATAACAACCCATTGACAGCTGTTCCTAATTCAACAATCAATTACATTCGCAATTCAGTCAAGGCGACCGTTGATGCATACGATGGAACAGTAACTCTTTATGCATGGGATGAAAGCGATCCAGTGCTTGAGACATGGATGAAAGCATTTCCTGGCGTCGTAAAACCAAAGTCAGAGATGAGTGATGCGCTAATTTCACACGTCCGCTATCCGGAAGATATTTTCCGAGTACAGCGAGATGTGCTAGCGCTCTACCATGTTAAAAATGCAAATGCTTTCTATGGTGGACAGGATTTCTGGCGCGTACCGCGCGATCCATCGACTCTGGGTGCGAATGCTGGTGCGCAGCCGCCTTATTACTACACCTTGCAATTGCCAGGGGAAAAGAAGGCATCTTTCTCTCTAACCACTCCATTCGTGCCCCGCGGTGGTCGAGAGAATTTGACGGCATTTGCGGTAGTAAATTCCGATCCTGGTGAGGATTATGGAAAGTTCACCGTGTTGCAATTGCAGCGCTCAACAAATATCGCGGGACCCTCACAGGTAGCTTCTAACTTTGAGGCTAACCCAACTGTTGCGCTCTCGCTCTCACTACTTCGTCAAGGTGGATCAGATGTTGTACTTGGAAACTTGCTGACATTGCCGGTTGGTGGAGGACTTCTCTATGTTCAACCTGTCTATGTCCGTGCAACTTCGAACTCCGCCGCATATCCGTTACTACAGAAAGTATTGGTCTCCTTCGGTGAGAAGATTGGTTTTGATGACACTTTGAGTGGCGCATTGAACCAAGTCTTCGGCGGAGACAGTGGCACAGCTGCGCCATCGCGTCCATCAACTGGTGGAAGTGGCGATCAGACTCCAGCACAAGAAGATCTCGCACAAGCGCTAGCGAGCGCACAACGCGCGCTTGCTGATGCACAAGCTGCCTTAACACGCGGTGACTTTGCTGCTTATGGTGAGGCTCAAGATCGACTAAAGGCTGCAATCGAAGCTGCAATATCGGCACAGAACCGTTAACTATTCTTAAGAATATTTAACGGTTGTACCAAGATCACGAGGAAGAAATCCGCGAAGGAAGCTGCGACGATTTTGGGGTTTTGCTTATTGCCCCTAAAGTAAGGGGCTCCGACGCGGGGTGGAGCAGCTCGGTAGCTCGCTGGGCTCATAACCCAGAGGTCGTAGGTTCAAATCCTGCCCCCGCTACTAGAAATAAAGCGCCCGATTGCTCGGGCGCTTTTTACTTTAGAGAAGCTATTTTTAATTGTCGCTGCTCGGAGAGAGAAACCAGGATGGCTTTTGAAGGTCTAGTTACTCATTCCTATTTTTGGAATCGGAAATGCGCCCGGCATGGCCAACTGCGCTCGGATCTAGCTTCGACTTAATCAAGCTAGCCACGGTGGAGACTAAGAGAATTGAGCCGATCACAACTAGTGAAAAATTGGTGGAAATCTTGGGAACAGAGCCGAATTCTTGGTAGATCCAGAGCATAATCAATTTGATTCCAATAAAGACCAGTATAAAAGATAGTCCAAGCGAGAAGTAAATTAACTTCTGAACTAGATTCTTCATCAAGAAGTAGAGTGCACGGAGCCCAAGAAGTGCAAACGCATTAGCTGCAAAGACAAGATAAGGTTCTTGAGTTACGCCGAAAGTAGCCGGAATAGAGTCAAGGGCAAAGAGAAGGTCTGTAGCTCCAATTGCAATCATTACAAGCAGGAGCGGGGTTGCAAGTCGCTTGCCATTCTCTTTAATGAAGAGCTTTGAGCCGTGATAATTGTCAGTAAAGGAGAACCGCCGCTGCGCAAAATTTACGATGGGATTTTCGGTTAAATCCGGATCCTCATCCCAATGTTGCATCAGTTTTACTCCGGTCCACAAGAGAATCGCACCAAATATAACGAAGGTAAAAGCAAATGCCTCAAGAGCGGCAGCTCCAATTGCTATGAAGATAGCGCGCATAATCAATGCGAGGATGATTCCTACCATAAGTACACGTTGATGGTAGATAGTTGGAACTGCAAAATTAGCCAGAATTATTATGAAGACAAAGAGATTGTCCATGGATAAGGACTTCTCGACGATGTAGGCGGCGAAAAATTCTTTGCCATATTGGGCGCCGTAATCTGACCAAACCCAGAGGCCAAATCCAACAGCAACGGCAATGTAGAAGATCGACCAGAAAGTCGCCTCTTTAAACGTGACATCATGAGGCTTACGGGTTGAGGTTAAAAGATCAAAAAGAAGAAGTCCTAAGATGAAAGCAACAGTTAATAACCAGATTGATGTCGTTATATTCACGCCCGGAGCGTAGTGGCGCGGTTTAAGCGAAGCGAGTTTAGAACCACGAAAAGACTTGAAAATGCCATTGCGCCTCCGGCATACATTGGACTTAGCGCACCAACTGCAGCAATTGGGATGCCAATAACGTTATAGATAAATGCCCATCCCAAGTTGGAACGGATAATTCTCAGCGTTCTCTTAGAAAGCGAAATAGATTCGATTGCGGCCAAAAGGGAAGGTCGCATAAGCGTTATGTCGGCTGATGCAACAGCGGTATCTGTTCCGGTTCCCATCGCCATACTCAAATTAGCAGCCGCAAGAGCTGCAGCATCATTAATTCCGTCGCCAATCATCAGAACGCGTGAGCCATTTGCTTTCAACTCTTCAATCTTTGCAATTTTTCTCTCTGGGGTAGCGCCAGCAACGACATTCTTGGTGGGGATTCCAACACGAATTGCAATCTCATGTGCCGCCGCTTCATTATCGCCCGTCAAAAGCCAGGTTTCGATACTTTGATCCTGAAACTCCTTTATTGCAGTTGGCGAATCTTCTCGAAGCGTGTCACCAACTTCATATGAAGCTACGGCAGTTCCATCGACTGCGACAACAGAAATTGAATTTCCATGTAGGCGAGCTGCGCTCACCATACTCTCGATCTCGTTAGGAAAACTCAAAGTTGCTTTTCGGATTGCTTCCGGTGATCCAATCAGTACTGGAAGCGAGCTTGATTGAAAAGTTACGCGAGCGGCAGCGCCCATGCCGGCAGCCTCTGAATAATCTGAGATTGATTTGCGGGCAATTCCGCGCTCCAAGAGATTCCTCGTAATCGCTTGAGCTACTGGATGATTACTTTCACGTGCAATTGAATGGATTGCCATCAAGATTTCTTGTTTGGTGACGGGAAGTTTGTTCTGCTCAATTAGGACTTCGTGCTGGACTTTCATCTCACCAGTTGTAAGAGTTCCAGTCTTATCAAAAACGACTGTATCAATCTTGGGCGCAACCTCAAGAACTGCGACTTTTCGTAGAATTATTCCGCTATTTGCTCCCCGCCCCGAGGCAACCATCAGCGCTACCGGGGTAGCGAGCCCCAGCGCGCATGGACAGGCGATTATTAATACTGCGACCGTCGCCGCTATTGAAGGAGCTAAATCATTTCCGAGCAGAATCCATGTGGCTAAGGTGGCAAGTGCAATTAGAACAACTATCGGCACAAATACACCACTGATTCGATCTGCAATCCGCTGAATCGGAGCTTTCTCCGCTTGTGCGCCAAGAACCATCTTTGTGATTCTAGATAGCTCAGTGTCTGAACCAACTCTCTGGGCACTAATGATTAGACGACCACTCTGATTTATTGCGCCAGCTATGACCTGAGAGCCCGGCCTAACTTCAACAGGGAGGGATTCACCCGTTAGTAATGAGTTATCGACGCTGCCAATTCCGTCAACGACAACTCCATCGGTTGGAAAACGTTCGCCCGGTTTTACGATGCATTGATCACCAACTGCTAGATTCTCAATCGGAGCCACTACCTCTTCGCCGCCGCGAAGAATTCTTACCTCTTTTGGATTTAATGAGAGAAGTTGGGACAGCGCTGAACCAGCACGACGTTTTGCAATTGACTCTAGATATCTTCCAAAGATTATGAATGTAACAACCGAAGCTGCTACTTCTGCATAGATATCACCTGCGCCAGTTGAGTTAGCATAAATTGACCAAATGAATGCAGTCAGCGAACCGAGCGAAATTAAGTTATCCATCGTGGGATGGAGCAGATTGCGCATAGCTGCGCGGTGAATTGGCCAGGCAAGAAATAGAACGACTGGTGCGCTCAGCGCAATAACTAGCCATCCAGTAGGTGAGTAGAGGGGTGGCGGTAGTCCAACTGAGTCCAAGAAATCTAAGAGAATGTCATCTAATTGAAAATGGAGCGAATGCCACATCGAAAGCAGAATCACAGGAATGGTTAACAGGAGCGAGATAAATACCCGCAGTCCAATCCTTCGCGTATTTGAAAAACTCTCGCTCTCATCCGTGCGGAGCCGGGCGCTATAACCAGCAGCCTTTACGGCATCAATCAAAGTTTTGGTAGCAGTTCCTTGGGGTACGAGAATGTGGGCTGTCTCGGTGGCTAGATTGACTGTGGCTTTGGCCCCTGGGACCTTATTTAGAGAACGTTCGACTGTGGCGACGCAAGAGGAACAAGTCATTCCATCTACATTTAAATCAATCTGTTCTAACGAGCTCATGATCTATTTTCTTCCCTAATTGAATTGGCTTGATCTTGAGAATTTATAGATTCGAGAAATTGGTTATGTAGAGCACGATTTGCTGAGATACCACTCTTTCCAAATGGGCCGGAGTTACCCTCTAGATCGCTAAATACTCCACCAGCTTCTTCAACAATCACCGCCAACGGAACCATATCCCAGAGAGCGAGTGCCGGCTCAGCTGCGATATCTACTGCACCTTCGGCAACCAACATATGTGACCAAAAATCACCAATACCGCGCACGCGCCAGACCTTATCTAGGAAGTTGAGATAGCTATCTTTGCGATTTCCCCAACCAGCCAAATCGGAGAACGAGAGTGAGGCGTCCGAAAGTTTCGCGATTTTGGATGAATAAATTTGAGTCGCTATTCCACCATTAACTTCTGTAAATGCACCAAAGCCAGTGGCGGCATACCATCTTCTAAACAGCGCCGGTGCGCTAACCATCCCTGCAATTACTCGATCAGTTCCAGATGCATCGCGATGCACCAATCCAATTAAAGTTGCCCAGATTGGCACGCCCCGCAAAAAGTTCTTCGTACCATCGATTGGATCGATTACCCAATATCGTGAACTAGGGGAGATAGATTCTGGTTTTCCATATTCCTCACCCACAATTAAATCGTCGGGGCGTTCAACAGCAAGTATCTCTCGGATCTTTCGCTCGACCGCCTTGTCAGCATCTGTTACGGGCGTTGCATCAGGCTTAGTTTCAATCACTAGATCTTGAGCGCTGTATCTATCTAGGGAAATCGAGTCACTCTCATCAGCGAGGCGCTTAAGTAGTTCGATATCGCCAGTTAAATTTCCAGGGTAACCATGCACAGGCCTTAGGTTATCGGCTGCGAACTTGAGGCGAGTATTCGACGGAGCCCCTCCACTCGCTTTATCGCTTTACTGCCGCTTATCATGTTATTGAGGGCACAGCCTGCCTCACTATGTGAGCAGTTCTTCGGGCAATTAATGATCACTTCTGCAAGCTCTTGAAAGGCGCCAATCACTCGTGATCGGTCTACATGTTCCAATCCAAAAGAGCGAACACCCGGGGTGTCAAAGATCCATCCGCCCTCCGGCAGTTCTAAAGCATAAGCACTTGAAGATGTGTGACGTCCCTTTCCGGTCGCGATATTTACATCTCCGGTTGCGCGCGCTTGATTGTTGAGCAGCGCATTAAAGAGGGTTGACTTACCAACACCAGAGTGGCCGATGAGAACAGATTTCTTTTCATTCAACTTATCTCGAAGAGGTTCGAGATCTTTAACATCGCCCTTCTTGACCGAGAGCACAAAAGTAGTGATTTCAAGATCTGAGTAGGCCTCAGTAAATTCGGCTGGATCGGCAAGATCAGATTTAGTTATCACCAGAATGGGCTCTATTCCTTGATCATATGCAACGACTAGACATCGATCCACAAAACCATGTCTTGGCGTTGGGTCCGCGGCTGCTACGACAATTACTAGCTGTTCAACATTTGCAGCCACTGACTTTTCAAAGGCCCCTGCATCATCGACGGTTCTGGAGAGAAGATTCTTTCGCGGCATGACTTCGACTGCTCGAGCGAGCGTTCCAGAGTCGCCGGAAACATCTCCATCTAGTCTTATCAGATCACCTACGACAATTGAATTCTTTCCGAGTTCACGGGCTTTCATCGCGGTAACTACGACATGATTATTGGTAAGGCAGGTAATTCGACCTCGATCGACTGTTGTAACAAATGCGACCGGAGCGTCTGAGTAATCGGGACGATCCTTACTTCTTCGCGGCTTAGTTCTTGGCGCCCTTACTCGCGCATCACTCTCGTCGTAGCGACGAGCGCTTCGCTTACTCAAGGACTGAGCTCCAAAGTCCGGGAAAATCAGGGAGAGTCTTTCGAGTTGTTTCAATGTTTTCTACGATGACATTTGGAATTGCCAGTCCCATTACTGCGCCTGCAGTAGCTAAGCGATGATCTTCATAAGTGTGAAATAAGTGCTCGTTTTTCTCGTCAGAGATATTTTTTGAGGAGGGTTTGATAATCAATCCAGACTCTTCCTCTATTACTTCGCCACCAGTGGGACCAATCAAGGCGTTTATCTCTTTTGCCAAGGCAGCAAGTCGATCAGTTTCATGCAGTCTTAGATGTCCTATTCCGCGCAAGTGCGATGGAGAATTTGCGAGCGCCGCTAGTGCAGCAATCGTAGGAGTTAACTCACCTTCATCACTTAGATTAATATCGATTCCAGAGATCTTCCCTGTTCCAGAAACCTTAAGTCCTTCTTCAACAAATTCAATTTTTCCACCCATGGCAGCAAAGATTTCTCGAAGTCGATCACCCGGTTGGGTGGTCGATCTGGGCCAATCCTTAATTACTACCTCGCCACCACAAATTATTGGAGCAACCATAAATGGTGCCGCATTCGATAGATCTGGCTCGATGACTAACTCTCTACCTCTCATTGCGCCTGGCGCTACCTTCCAGAGCGTCTGCGAGTACTCACCAGATAAATCTTCTTCTTGTGTAACTTCTGCGCCAAAATCACGGAGCATCGCCGTAGTCATCTCAATATGAGGAAGTGAGGGAAGGTTTTTGCCCACATTTCTAACAATCAAACCGTCAAGCATCCTGGGCCCCGCTAGCAAGAGCGCCGATAGAAACTGACTTGATTTACTTGCATCTACCTCTACCTCGCCACCTCGGATTGAACCAGCGCCATTGATCAAGAGCGGAAGCGAGTATTTATTCTTATGATCAATCGTCACACCTAAATCTTCCAGGGCTTTAACTAGCGGTCCGACTGGTCGCTCGTGGGATCTAGCATCGCCATCAAAATTAATTAGGCCCTTTGCTAGCGCCGCGACCGGGAGCATAAAGCGCATTACAGTCCCAGCATTTCCGACATCGATTGAGGCTGGTCCAAAGAGTGGAGCTGGCTTAATCTCCCAAATCTCTTCGTCAGGTTTTCCTTTATCAACACCTTGTCCATCAGCGCTTTTAATAACTTCTATTTGAATTCCGAGAGAACGCAACGCTTCCACCATCAAATCAGTGTCACGCGAGCGAAGTGGGCGAATCAATCTTGAGGGTGAATCAGCAAGCGCTGCCAGAATCAGAGCGCGATTTGTGACAGATTTTGAACCAGGAATATTTATCTTGGCTTTGATCGGCGCGACGCTCGCATCAAGCTTGCCTCGGAAAGGGGCGTTCCAATCCATCTCTTAGAGAACCATGCCCTTCCGAATATTCATGGTACGAGTCTAACCGGAGATAGATTAGCGTCATGTGCGGACGGTTTGCCTTATCTGCGATGCTGACTGATATTGCAGAAGAGTTTTCAACGCATAACTCTGAAGGTGAAAAACCTCGATCGCTTCCAGTGGATTGGAACATCAAGCCAACCCAAGATATCTACATAATTAAATCTGATGGAACTCGGAAGATCGATGTTGTTAGCTGGGGTCTAATTGCGCCCTGGAGCAAAACTGGATCCGACGCCTTACGCTCGCAATCTCAGGCAATTAACGCCCGCTTTGAATCGGTAGCTGATAAACCCACCTTTAAGAGAGCATTTCAACGGAGTCGATGTCTGATTCCAGCCTCCGGATATTACGAGTGGGCAACTGAATTGGGGCGTTATAAAACGAAGCAACCAATTTATATTTCGAGATTTGATTCTCAATTGTTGGCTTTTTCGGGAATTTACGATTCCTGGATTTCACCAGAAGGGGTATTGCGAAAAAGCGCAGCTATTATTACAAGACCAGCTGTCGGCGAATTAGCAACAGTCCATGATCGGATGCCACTATTTCTCCCACGAGATCACTGGGATGAATGGCTAAGTCCTGATAACAACAGGATAGAAGATCTACGTTCACTCATGGAGGTCGAAGTTCCAGATGCAGGACTTAGATTCTGGCCAGTTCGCCCGCTTGTGAACTCAATTAAAAATAATGGCGCCGAATTGATAGCGCCGGTAGAACTCGGCGAGCCAGAGACGCTCTTCTAGCGATAGCCTTATACAACTGTGGTCTCGAAGAAGTCAGTTAACAAGAATCCGGAAGAACAACCGGCAGATGACACTGCCCATCTTCTTGAATTGGAGGCTAGCGAACCAAAACATGGTGGCGAATTAGTTCGGGTAGATCGCGAAAAAGAATCTGCTACGGAGCGCGCCAAGAGATTTGAACGCGACGCACTTCAATATATGAATCAACTTTACGCAGCTGCTCTCCGTTACACCCGCAATGCTGATGACGCGCAGGATTTAGTACAAGACACTTATGCAAAGGCGTACACCTCTTTTCATCAATTTGAGCCCGGCACAAATCTAAAGGCTTGGCTATATCGAGTCCTCACAACTACTTTTATAAATACTTACCGCAAAGGTCAGCGTCGGCCACAGAAAGCAGATAGTGAAATTGAAGATTGGCAATTAGCCGATGCCGCTTCACATACAAGTGATCAAGGAAAGTCCGCTGAAGACGTTGCGCTAGAGAATCTCCCGGATAGCGACATCAAGCGCGCTTTACATGAAATACCCGAGGAGTTCCGGATCGCGGTTTATCTCGCCGATGTTGAAGGTTTCTCATACAAAGAGATCGCTGAAATCGTTGGAGTCCCTGCGGGAACGGTCATGTCCCGGCTCCATCGGGGAAGAAAACAGCTCCGCGAGAAGTTGACCGAGTATGCCCGCGAACTTGGATATGTGAAGGGGGGTATGTGATGACTTCTATTTCCTGTGAACTCTGCCAAGAGTGGCTAGTTCCCTTCATCGATAACGATATTGAAGATTCTGCAGTATTTAATGAGATTGCTTTCCACCTTCAAGATTGCTCGGATTGCCGAACCCAACTCGAATTTGAACGGCGCACTATTGAAGTTGTTCGTGCGCTCTTGACGAGATCATGTTGCGAAACTGCCCCCACTACATTGAAGGAACGCGTAGCTCATCAACTTCACTTGCTCCAACTTCAGCAATTAGCCGGATTTGCCCAGACAGAGATAATCACTCAATACCGTAGAACTGAGATAACGATAGATGGCGAGACTCAGATTGAAATTGAAACTTCACATGAGATTAGAAGAGATTTTCCGCTAACTTGATTTCTAGTTGTTTGATTCCAAATCACTTATTTCAAATCGCTCTCTTGAAATTGCTTGATTTATGGTTGATTGAGTCCAGCCTCATGACGCTTGACTGTTGAAATAACGCGATAAGTAATAGGCAAGAGAATTACTTCAAAGAGTGTCTTGTATAGATATCCAGTAGCCAAATAATTTAAGAATTCATCAAAATTCAAGCGGCCAAGCGATGCAATTAAAGTAAAGACCAAAGTATCAACGAATTCACCCACAACTGTTGAGCCAATTAAGCGAGTCCATAGTTTGTTTGCAAACTTTTTGCCGGCTGTTTTCTCTTTGATCCAAGTTAGCGTCCAGGCATTTGAGAGTTGGCCGAGAAGAAATGCGATTACGCTGGCCGCAACTATCTGTGGCACAAAGCCAAGAATTGACTCGAATGCTGCTTGATTCTCCCAACCATCAGCAGCAGGGGAGATCTGCACCAACCAGAAGGTAAAGCCAGCCAAGATTCCGATTCCAAATCCCGTGTAGATAATGCGGCGGGCAGCTTTAAAGCCATAGACCTCGGTCAATACATCGCCCAGAATGTAGGTGAGGGGGAATAAGAATGCCCCGCCATCGGTCTTTATAGGACCGAAGTCGATGAACTTGGTAGCGCCGATATTTGAAATCAATAAGAGCGAACAGAAAACCGCCGCAAGTATTGGATACCAGCTACGTAAGTGACCCGGACTCAATGGAGCGGAATCAATCTGATTAGAACTCATCGGCGTGAAAGATACCGGAGTTTGCCCCATAGAACCTCTAGATTTATCGCCATGAGAAGCGATTCACTAATTGGCGCAGTTGGGATTTCCCAGATGAGCGTCCGTCCTGGTGATACCGCGCTCGCTCATGGTTCGGGAGATATGGCGATACTCTCTAATGGTTTCCTGCTCGTATTAATGGAGAGCGCATGTAATTCAGCCTTAGCCGAATTCCTTGAGAATGGTGAATCAACGGTTCTTACAGATATCGACATTGAAGTGCACCATCCCGTAGGAATCGGATCTGAGGTACAAGGCGCCGCAACCTGTATCGCCTACGAAGATAGCGTTCTTACATTCGCCTGCGAAATACATGACGGTCCGCGCCTTGTCGCTGCATCGATGATGCGAAGGACTGTTGTGGAACGAATTTCGTTCCTGGCGCGGACCGCAGCTATAACGATTATGTCTCAGCAAAGTAAGAGCTAAGTTCTAAATTACTTGATTCCAAAGTCTCGTAACTCTTAGAAATTAGCTAAAGCTAGTTCTTACTGGTTATTGCTAGTTCTTACTACTTCTTAGTGGCCCAGAAGATTTCTGCGATCTCATCGATTTTTGCAATCAATTTCTCGGCTACAGCCACATCATTGGTTCCCTTAGTGCCGGCTGCGCCAGCTAGTTTTGTGGCTTCATTAAATAGACCGTGAAGTTGGGGGTACGCCTCGAAGTGATTTGGCTTGAAGTAATCAGTCCAAAGCACCCAGAGATGCTCTTTAACTTGATGGGAACGCTCTTCTTTAATGGCGACAGCGCGGGATTTGAAATCTTGATCATTTGAAGCCGCGTATTTCTCCATACATGCCTTTACAGAGAGGGCCTCGATCTTTGCTTGAGCAGGATCGTAAACGCCACATGGAAGGTCGCAGTGCGCATATACATTAAGCATTATTGAAAGCTCGCTTTCTTAATAAAATCCAAATTGTTTGGTTATGAAAGACTACCTGCCATGGCCAAATCCCGCCTCCCTAGCGCATTCTGGCCCCTCAAGCGGGCTCGAGTCACAGGAAACTCAATGGCGCCGACATTTGAGGATGGGGATCTCCTTCTGGTTCAGATGTTTAGTGGCGCCCCGAAAGAGATTCCGCTTCGTACCGTAGTTTTAATTGAGCGCGAGCTACAACCAGGGATTCTTTACATAAAGCGGATTCAGAAGTCGCATAGTGGCGCGTATTGGGTAGAGGGCGATAATCGCGACCCCGACATCACAGAGCTGATGAGTGATTCGAGAGTTTGGGGTTATTTACAAGCTAATGAAATTCGCGGAAGAGTGCTTCTTAGGATTGGACCACCTAGAAAGAGAAAAACTAGAGGGTGAAGTCTTAACGAGCGAACGCTTCTGCGATAAGCGCTTTCTGCTCTTCTTCATGTACATGAATGCTTCCGGTCGCGGGGCTTGCAGAAGCGCGGCGTGAGACGCGTTTAATCTCTCGATTTAATCCCGAAGCCTTCATCGCTTCATTTAGAGTCGCAGATACAAATGGCCATGGACCTTGATTTGCTGGCTCATCTTGGACCCAGATTACTTTTGCATTTGGATGGCGATTGATCTCAGCCAAAATCTCAGCTGTAGGAAGTGGATAGAGTTGTTCAACTCGCGCGATAGCAGTTGCGGAATCACCAAGACGAGCACGCTCTGCCAACAACTCCCAATATATTTTTCCACTGCAGAAAATTAATTGTGTTGCGCCTGATACTTCGCCATCAGCAATTAACGGCCTAAATGTTCCACTGGTGAAATCACTTAACTTCGAGGCAGCTGCCTTTAGACGGAGCATCGATTTTGGTTCAAAGACAATAAGTGGCTTTCGCGCTGGATTCTTGGTGTGCCACCTTAAAAGGTGGAAGTAGGAAGCTGCTGATGAGGGCTGGGCTACCGTCATGTTGTTCTCTGCGCAGAGCGTTAAGAATCGTTCAATTCGACCTGATGAGTGGTCTGGTCCTTGTCCTTCATATCCGTGAGGCAATAGAAGTACTACGGAGGAGCGCTCGCCCCACTTCTGTAGGGAAGATGAGATGAATTCATCGATGACGGTTTGTGCACCATTTGCGAAGTCTCCGAATTGAGCCTCCCATAGGACTAAGGCGTTATCTCGCTCTAAGGAGTAGCCGTATTCAAATCCCATTGCTGCGTATTCAGATAAAAGAGATTCGACCACAAAGAATTGATTTTCTGCAGATGGAGAATCCGCATCTCCGGAAATTAGGGCGCGTAGTGGAATCCACTCGCTACCATCGTTGTAATCACGGACAATCGCGTGGCGATTAGAGAAAGTTCCGCGGCCGACATCCTGACCTGCGATGCGAACTGGGTGGCCCTCCATCAAGAGTGAGCCAAAGGCAAGCATCTCGCCACCAGACCAGTCGATAGTTCCATCATCAAGCATTGTGATGCGCCGCTGAAGTTGTGGCATTAACTTGGGATGGGCATGGAAATTTGCAGGGACTGCAACCTGTGTTGCAGCGATCTTCCGCGCTACATCCTCGGTGATAGAAGTATTGAGTTTGCTTGGTTCAACTTCTTCAAGGCGGTTAAAGTTTGGTCTATCGGGACGTTTATCATGAACTTGGGCGAAGATGCCTTCAAGTTGGGTCTGGAACTCCTTGGCAATCGCATCAGCTTCTTCAGGAGTGATGTCGCCACGTCCAACGAGCGCTTCCGCATAGAGAACTCGTGTAGTGCGTTTTGCATCGATTAACTTATACATTCTTGGTTGAGTGAAGCTCGGTTCATCGCCTTCATTATGGCCACGCCGACGATAACAAACCATATCTATCACTACATCTTTATTGAAGGCTTGACGATATTCAAAGGCAACGCGAGCAACTCGGACGCAGGCTTCAGGGTCATCGCCATTTACATGGAAGACCGGTGCTTGAATCATCTTGGCAACATCGGTTGCATATCTTGATGAGCGCGCAGCATCAGGTGAGGTAGTGAAACCGACTTGGTTATTGATAATTACGTGAATTGTTCCGCCAGTGCGATATCCGCGCAGCTTAGACATGGCAAGTGTTTCGGCAACAACACCTTGGCCAGCAAAGGCTGCATCGCCATGAATTAGAACAGGAAGAACAGAGAAAGCGCTCTTTACATTCTTCTTATCTTGCTTGGCTCGAACAATTCCTTCGAGAACTGGGTTTACCGCCTCTAGATGTGATGGATTTGCAGCAAGATAAATCTTGGTTCTTTCTCCAGCCTCAGTTACGAAGTCCGCATAAGTCCCGAGGTGATACTTAACATCACCGGAACCTTGAACAGAGTTTTCTTGATAGTGTCCTTCAAACTCTTGGAATATCTGTCCATATGACTTACCCGCTACATTAGCTAGAACATTTAAGCGACCACGGTGCGGCATACCGATGCAGATTTCATCAAGCCCTGATTTAGCTGCGTAACGAGCAATCGTGTCTAAGAGTGGAATTACTGATTCGCCACCCTCGAGGGAGAAGCGCTTCTGCCCGATGAATTTGGTGTGTAGGAAGGCTTCAAATGCTTCTGCTGAGTTCAGTTTTCGCAAGATACGCAATTGTTCTTCGCGGGTAAAGAATGGCGAGCCAACTTCGACTTGATCTTGAATCCACTTCCGTTCCTCAGGGGAGTCGATATACATATATTCAATACCGATGGATCGGCAGTAAGAATCACGGAGAATTCCAAGAACGTTACGTAGCTTTGCAGAGCTTCTTCCGCCAAAGCCACCGGTCGCGAATTCGCGATCTAAATCCCAGAGCGTTAATCCATGTGTAACTACGTCAAGATCTGGATGGCTCCGTTGTTGATATTCGAGCGGGTCAATATCCGCCATCAAATGGCCGAAAGTTCGATAAGAATTAATCAAGTTCTGTACACGAGCGGTTTTATTTACCTGTGACTCGCTCTCGAATTGCATATCTGCATGCCAGTGAATGGGAACGTATGGGATACGAAGCGCAGCAAAAATCTCTTCATAGAAGCTCTCAGCGCCAAGGAGGATCTCATGAATTCTCCGTAAGAAATCACCAGATTGTGCACCTTGAATGACTCGATGATCATAGGTAGAGGTGAGAGTTACAACTTTAGATATTGCTAGTCGCGCAATAGTCTCATCACTCGCACCTTGGAATTCTGCTGGGTAGTCCATAGCGCCAACGCCAAGAATTAGGCCTTGGCCTTGTACCAAGCGAGGAACAGAGTGAACAGTTCCGATAGTTCCTGGGTTTGTTAAGGAGCAAGTAGTGCCAGCAAAATCTTCAACGGCAAGCGTGCCGGTGCGCGCTTTCTTAACAAGTGATTCGTAGGTGGCCCAGAACTGACCAAAATCCATTCCTTCACAACCCTTAATTGAGGGGACGAGGAGCTGTCGGGATCCATCTTCTTTCGCCAAGTCAATAGCGATACCAAGATTGATATGTTCGGGATAGCCAATTGCTGGTTTGCCATCTTGCTCGCTGAAGAAGGCATTCATTTCAGGCATGGCTCGTAGCGCCTTGATCATGGCGTAGCCGATGATGTGTGTGAATGAAACTTTGCCACCACGCGCGCGCTTTAAGTGATTATTGATAACAGTTCTATTGTCAATCATTAATTTTGCAGGAATTGCACGGACACTTGTCGCTGTCGGTACCGATAACGATGCCTCCATGCTCTGCACAACGCGATTTGCAACGCCTCTTAGCGGTTCGATTCGAGCAGCTGATGGTGATGTAATTTCTTGAACTGGTTTAGCAACGGGTTGTGCCGGCGTTGGAGTTGGGTGTTGTGCGGGGCGGACTACTTGTTGAACAACTTGTTCTGGTTGTGCGGGCTGTGGTGGTTGCACCGGCTGAGTTGATTGGGCGGGTGTTGAAGTTGGTTGTGTTGACATTGGCTGTGTTGAAATCGATGGTGCTGGAGTTGAAACCGATGGAGATGTAACGGATTGCGTTGGTACAGAAACTTGTGGCGCAGTTGGTACTGGCGCTGATTGTGGAGCAGACTTTGCTTTCAAATCTCGCTTGGGAACCGGCGGGGTTCCAGGCGATGCTGCGGGGCCATTAGCTACAGTGTTACTAGCTACAGTGTTACTCGCAACATTGTTATTGGCACTCGCCCCGTTACTTCCCGGTTTGTATCCAGCAAAGAAAGACTTCCATTCTTCTGTAACGGAATTTGGATCACGCAGATATTGCTCATACATCTCATCAACGAGCCACTCATTTGCTCCAAAGGAGCCGCCGAACTTATTTTCGGGAGTCATACCTGTCACAGAAAGTAAGCCTATCTTTGACTCTAGGCAGTGACCTACTCGGCGATAGGTAGATGAGAGCGTTATTGACCACAAATCCAATGCCGGGTCTAGTGGGGTGAGCGACGGGGCTCGAACCCGCGACATCCCGGACCACAACCGGGTGCTCTACCAGCTGAGCTACGCCCACCATGTTT
>Ga0208004_1000021_pt1 | contig 50545 bp, 65 predicted proteins | sample DEB08_DNA_6_FD_184522 | JGI IMG/M metagenome (GOLD analysis project Ga0208004, IMG submission 184522) | Aqueous microbial communities from the Delaware River and Bay under freshwater to marine salinity gradient to study organic matter... | ecosystem: Environmental > Aquatic > Marine > Coastal ...
ATGTCGCGTACTAGTAATATGAACGCCCAGGTGAAGACGCTTCTCAGGGGTAAAAAGGCGTGTGATCCCGCGTCACATCTTTGGTTGAAAAAGAAGAATGGGACCATGACCAAGGGTTCCGTAAAGATTGGCGAAGGAGAATATGGTAAGGTGTATCGTGGGTGCGTTGATGATGACTGTAAAAAGTACATCGTCTACAAGGAAATCAGGACTCCTTCGTTGAGTGAAAAGACGAACAGTCAACCCCTTGCGAAGTTTAGGGCGGCACTCGATGAAATCAGTCCGAAGATGGAATTTACCATCGCGAAAAAGTTGGAGGGCTTCGGAGTTCCCAAGATGTACCTCTACAAGACATGTGACAAGAGAGACATTCTTTATTCTGAGTACGTGAATGGTAAAGAATTCAGGGAATGGATAATGACGCAACCTACTCTCCCAGCTATAAAATCTGTTATGGCTCAGATAATCTACAACCTCTATCGTATCCAGAAGAAGTATCCCGGCTTCCGTCATCATGATCTCCATGGTGGGAATATTCTTGTTCGACCAGTTCCCGTGAAGGATATGAAAATCATAGGGTCTACGATTTCGAATGCAGGGTTTGAAGCTGTCATAATTGATTTTGGATTTTCAGTCTTCCCGAGAATTAAGAATCCTCTCATCAATACCAACAACTACAAGAACATCGGCATCTCGAGAAAGTCTGACAAACATTACGACTTACACTTTTTCTTGAACTCGATCAATCATCTACTCCGTCAGCCACGGACAACGACCGAACGCACCGTGAAGACCTTCATTGAAAACCTCTTACCCAAAGACTATCTCATGAATAGGTCGAATGTTGTCCAGAACTATCGATTGAGGGGTAACAAAAAGGTGAATCTGAGCTTTGAGGAGGTTCTGTCTAAACCTTTCTTCACTGGTGAAACGAAGATCCCTTTGATCAAACCGAGACGTAAGCCCCTTATTAAAATCAAAACTCTTAAACCAATAACACCAGTGAACAAGGAAGCGGCTAAAGCGAGGGCAGTCGCAATTCTCAAGGCGGGTAAAGCGAAACCCAAAAAACGCCCCGGTATCGTTAGAGTACGACCTTGAAGATTCGTTTCGTACCTTCATCGATCATAGACAGTACCTTAAACTTTGGAGTCTTGATGAGTTTCTCACCACTTTTAGTCATGAACGATTTCATCCGTTCAACTTCACCACGGGGCATTTTCCTGGTGTACTTGAGCGTGACATTCTTGTTTCCGATGGATAGTACAGTTGAAGACATTTTTAATATCTACCTATACTAAAATATGATCGCGTTCGCCGTTCTCATTCTCGTCAATGCCTACATTCTAATGAAGACTGGTACTACCCAGGCTGTAGCTCCCGGGGAAAAGGGATGGACTATTTTCGGGACCATGGGGTGTGGTTGGACTCGGAAACAGCTTGAACATATGAAGAAGGTCAAAAAGCCTTTCACATTTGTTGACTGTGACAAGGGTAACTGCGAAGATGTCGACGCGTTCCCTACGATTGTTGCTCCCAACGGTGAAAAGCATGTTGGTTACAAAGAGGTTTAACAACCACGGAGTACCATCAGAGCGACCGAAAGAAGAAATGCGTCAAGTAGAGACTTGATAGGTTTAAGTACAGTGATGTGCTTTACCAGGGACTCGTTCCAGAGAAAGCGAAGAAGGAAGGTGCTGATGAGGATGATGACTGTATACAGTATCACGAGCTTCACACGGTCTTCGGTCTTCTTTGTGGCGGCAATATCAAGGATCATTTATAATATAGGAACATAATATAAATGAGCCGTCGTCAGCCGCCACTGAGCGGTTCTGAACCCACCTTTACGAATAAGTACTGGGGAACGTCGATTGGTATAGGTAACAACAACTGCTACGCGTACGCTGTCGGTGATTACGAAAAGTATCGTCACCAGAAGAGTGTACCGGGAGATAGAAGTGGTCGCTCCAAGTGGTATCATTCGTACACGAACTGTAAAAATCTACCACAACGCGTCGTTTCTGACAATCCCAAAAAGGTCTACGTCGTCAAGGGAAACACCAGATGCAAGAAGGGGTACTACAAGGTCATGATGTTTGTGACCGGTAAAAAGAAGATGACACCATTCAATAACGGTGACTTTCATTTTTACAAACAGCATGGCCTGGTGGAATATCGTCCAAAAGATGGAGACACAAAGACCAGCATCGCTAAGTTCTTCAAGGTGTCGACGCGTAAAATACCGACCGTCGTGGTGGGTAAGATTATGAAGATACGAGTGAATGTCTTCAGTCATAAGCGAGGTTGGGCTACTGGCCCTTTGTTAAAGGATGCGAAGGGGCAGGTCATCAAGGATCCTAGAAAGGCGAGTCGAAATTATGGCAGTTTAAATTACAATACGTATTGTAGCTCATTCTGTGTCAAGAACAAGGGGATCAATGTCGGCAAGACTCGATCCAATATCCGAAAGAAGAGCGTCTAGGTCAACGACATCCTCAACGTCAAATGATATATCAAAGATATCCATCACGTTGAATATCATATCGTCATTCATCGATATGACATTCGATGTCGCGTTGTAATTGTTCTCGACTGTCAGTGTAACCTTAAAGTTGGATACATCGAACACCTTTCGACATTCTGGACATGTATTCTTACCTTGTTCTTTCCACTGCTCTATACATTCTGAGTGAAACACATGTCCACATCGAAGTGGGGGATTGATTCGGGTCATCCTAACCTGGTTTAGACATATAGAACACGTCGACATTTCCCTGGTTTACACAACTAAACTTTTTTTAATATATACCCGCAACCTTAAGGAGAGGCTTGTCACACCTTTGGCAGTTGCCATCTTCGGCGACAACCTGTTGGTTGGTCACGACATCGATGAGTTCGGGACCCTTGCTCTGGAGAAGTTGGCGGTACTTGTAGTTGTCGACGTAATCGACTTCATTGTTGGTCATGATGTAATTGTTCAAAAGTCGCGAGGAAGTGTTGATGGTGAAACACCTCCCGTCGGCCATACCAAGTCGTTGAGACATTTAATATAAAATTAGAAATTAATTTGGTTGTTGACAATTGTCTTTGTCCATGAATGAAAATCTTTCTTCTTCAGTTCCTGGATCAGGTCCTGGCATTTGTATCCCATGAAAACATCAAATACATCGGTCACCTGGGTAGGTGACACCCTGATGTTCTGACATTCATTGATATGGTGATTGATGATATTGTAGGCAAATGCAATTTCCTTGAGTGTCTCGGCACCGGTGATAATAACCTTCCCTGTACTGAAGATACTCGTCGTGATACGTTTCATATCTTCTGCGGGTTTGAACTTAATCTTTACTGCAGAGTAACGATCGGGTTCAAAGGATACCTCGAAGAGATCATCACACATCTCAAAGTGTCGGGCCGTGAGGTGGAGATTCACGTTATAGTTCAAACTGAAGTTTGAATTGATCATCACCACCCTGAAGGTTTCGGGGGACAGTTCATTTTCGAGACCGAGTACATCTTTGAAAAATATGTTCAGGTTCTTGATGATACGTTGACAGTCGAAAAGATCGGAACAGCCAGCGACTTGGATGCTACCATTGGGGAAAATCTTGATAGACTTCGTACTGTAGGTATCCATATACGTCAATGTGACCTGGTTGTAAAAAGTCGTAGACGTCTTGAGACTCCAATTGAACGGAACTCCTGATTGGAATTTCTTCATAGACTCATCGGGATCAGCAAATAAAGACTTGATCTTCTCGATATCAATCTTTACTTCTTCGCTAAAGCCAGAAATCATCGTGATGGTCGTGATCTTTACCCAAGAAGGCATCTTGTTGGAGGGGAACGTACGCCTGAACTCATCGAGTGTCAGGAGGTACGAGAATGTCGTGTTTGCAACTGAATTGTACATGATGTATACAATCCATATAAAGGGGTGTACTTAGGTTAAAGAAATCATTGCTTTTTACTTTATGACTTCCATCCTCAAATCCGCCCACGTCATCCACGATGTAGAAGAAGATCGTTCCTACATCGAAGTTCTCTATTCTAAATATGTCAATGACGAAGGATACAAAACCTTCGTGGATTACCTAGATGCAGCACCGATCGGTGACTGGACCAAGATCGTATCCAGAACACAGGGTGTTCGTTACGAAAAGTTCATTGATACCATGATTGAAAAGAACGTGGAAACACGGCAGAAAATGGCAACCATCATGCTCGAGAATATACTGAGTTACGCCTTCAGTAACATCCGTACCCAACTTCGTCTCATGAATACAATCAAAATCCTGGACCCAACATTCGATCCCCCGTACGTCAATAAGAGATGCTCTTGGCAAAGGGAGTTTGTGAGTACCTTTTGCAAAGATATCCTACCAGATGTCATCGAACGCTGCACGAATGTCAATCGCCTCGAACGATTCTTCAACGTCTTGAGATTAATAGAACTAGAACTATGAGGATCGCGACAGCGAGCATCCACCTAGGAAACACCCTCTTTCCCCGAACCTTTTCCACTAAAATCTTACCCTTCTTGTAATCTGTGAATCCCGTGTCTATATTCCTCTGAGGATACAAGGGTCTAGACATTGGACACAGTGGTTCCTTCTTAGGTCCACCCATGTACATACCCCGAGAATACAAGGGACCTTCTTCACGCACTTCAAACTGAGCATCCTGTTCGTCGGGGTATTTGAAACTGGAAAATTTTTCAACGCGACGAACAGTGCCTGGGCCTGAAGTGACAAAGGGGTTAACCTTGTTCATCAAGGCATCATCGTCGAGCATTCGTACACTCATCTTGATACTATGCTACATTATAATTTTTTGTCTTGATCTTCTGTTTATGTTCTGACCACATCTTATCTAGATCCACGTTCAACATGTGTGCGAGCTGGAACAGGTAACTGAATACGTCGCCCATCTCCATCATGACATCTGTCCCACGCTCCTTCTTCAGGTTCATCTTCTTATATTTCTTCTTATACTGTCGGATCGCAGACGCGAGTTCACCAAACTCTTCGGTGAGGAGTAGCCACACGGTGTCAACATTTACCTTGTCCCACCCCTTGGATTTGCAAACCTTCTCAGTCTCACATTTATAATAGTTAAGACTCATACTTACTCTACAAGCATGTATCAACTTTAATACACTTTAAGGATATGTCATTAAAAAGAGTATGACCGGTAAACGCTATGCAGATCTATTTTGTGGACTAGGTGCATTTCATACAGCCTTCGATAAGTTGGAACAGGGTTACCAATGTGTGTTTGCGTGCGACCTCGATGAAAGGGTAAGGAGAATCTATCATGAAAACTATGGCATCGAGCCACATGGTGACATCAATGCGATCGACATCGACTCTATGCCAGATTTTGATATCATGTGTGCCGGGTTTCCGTGTCAACCTTTCAGCATCGCCGGTAAAAAAGAAGGGTTCCGGGACCAGGTCAAGGGGAATCTTTTTTACAAGATCCTGGATATCATCGATGCCAAATCTCCACAAAAAATTATTCTGGAAAATGTAAAAAATTTGCACACCATTCACAATGGTGAAACATTTCGAATTATCATCTCGTCACTGGAAGATCGAGGCTACAAAGTTTCCTACAAAGTGTTGGATTCCAAACACTACGGATCTCCTCAATCGAGGCAACGTATATACATCATTTGTGATAAGGACACCAAGTACAAATTTCGACCCGTCAACAAGCCGATCACACCAGTGTCGACAATCATCGATCATACCGTAGAAGACTTCTTCAACTACGAAGAAAAGTATATTCTCAAACCCGCCAAGGGTCGGATGAAGTATACACTCATAAACAAAAAAACAGGAAAGGGTGGACGCCAGGGTGAACGCGTGTACTCCATCGACGACTATGGGCCGACGATATGTGCATCATCGGGTGGTCCGGGTTCAAAAACGGGTCTATACGAAATTGATGGGAAGATTAGAAAACTTACCATCAAAGAGGCACTTCAAATGTCAGGGTTTAGCCCGGAGTATCGCTACGGACCCAAGGATAACATGCTGTTCTACATTGGTAACAGTATCGTTGTCAATGTGTTAGATGAATTACTACAGGATATGTAACGTCCAACAGAGATGGAACAATCTTGAACTGGATATCATTGGCACTCTTACGTCCACCATCACCACCCTTGCGTTGAAAAGTAAACGACGGTCCAAGTTCAACAACCGTTTTCGAATCCCTGATGGAAAAGTCGTACTGCATCAGTGATTCGATCACATCCTTCATAGCCACAAACATGATTTTTTTTCGAGTCGCATCTCTCTTGTCCCATTCTGTTATACACAGAACGTCGGGCTTCAGATCCCCGTGTCCAAGAAGTGCATGCTCCAGGATTTCTCTCTTCGATGCGTTGAGTGTCTCGATGATACAGGGATCAAAATACTTTTTATGTTCACATCGTTCCTTCAATAGTGTCTCGATCGGTTGAAGATCGGGTATGATAGAAACAAGACTGTCCACTGTACCCCTTGAAATCTGTTGAAACTGTCTCGCTTTACTTTTCTTCACTTGTATGTTCATATGACCATTCGTCAGGTCGACTTTACTTCTACGATCATCGTTGACTCGAAAGTCGTTTTCGATATAGGACGCTACCCACTTTTCTTCACTGTACCCTCTTTTCGCGGTGGAAGCATTAACTCGTTTTTGTGAAAGATACAAGAGGTTTACGGCTCCCGTAAGAATATCCATGTTTTTACATACCGATTTGGTTGGACTTAGGTATTTTTTTCCCGGTTGTACTCGTGTTGGTGGGACGATCCATTGGCCGAGCGGTACTCTCAATGTCCTGAACATACCCTATATATTGTGATACACCGGTTTGAATTTGAGCTAACGCAGTATCGATCACAATCTTGTTGAGACCCCTGACCTGGGCCTGGACCCGTTGGTGATGGTCACCGGCATTGTTGATGAAGACCACACGCATAATGGCGAACAGGTCGTCTGGGTTTTGATAATCTATCGAGATCCCAGTCTTGTCCTTGAACGCCTGACGAATACCTCTTTGCAGGAGGTTCGTGTTGAAGTCAGAAAAGAACAGTGTGTTCAGGGGAGTCGAGCATTGTTGAATAGACTTGACTTCCATTTTATATAAGCCCCGAAAAAAAACTATTCGTAAATACTAAACGATGAAGTTTGCTGACTTTGATGAAGCCTATACACCCACGATCAACAACGTCAACCCAGAGCCTGTGTGCAAGAGTGGCGAATGTTTTGTCGCGTCTTACCCCCCAGTCGCTCCCCCAGGTGAAGTCGGTCCCTTCTATACCAACACCTACCTGTTACAGTCGGATCGCCGCAAAGAGGTTGCCGGCCCTGTTCCCGTTCGTAGTCGCGATTTCAAGTAAGTTAAAAATAATGTAGGTATGTTAGATAATGAGGGTCACGAAACGTTCCGGTCGTATTGAAGACATGAAGTTTGACAAGGTTACGAGTAGAATTTCAACACTCACTGATGGTCTCTCTGAAAATGTTGATTCTTCCAAGGTTGCTCAACAGGTTTTCTCTTCCATGTACGACGGTATCACCACCCACGAAATCGATACGCTATCGGCCGAAATTTGTATCGGTATGATTACATCAGATCCCGACTATGAAGTTCTCGCTACTCGTATCGTCGCCAGCAACATCCAAAAAACTGCCCCCAACACGTTTCATACCGCAATGAAAAAACTCGCATCGAGTGGCATCGTCACGAACGAAGTCGTAGAAGTCGCCGCACAGGTGAAAGAACATGTCAAGAAGGAACGCGATTTCGATTTCGGATACTTCGGTCTGAAGACACTCGAAAAGAGTTACCTCCAGAAGGCTGATGGTAAGGTCATAGAGACGCCACAGTATATGTTCATGCGTGTATCCATCGGTATCCATGGTAAAGATGTACCCGCTGTCATCGAAACCTACGACATGATGTCCCAGGGTATGTTCATTCATGCGACACCGACTCTATTCAACGCTGGTACGCCACGACCTCAGATGTCTTCATGCTTTCTCATCGCCAACAAGGAAGATTCCATCGATGGTATCTACGGAACCCTGACCGAGTGTGCCCAAATCAGTAAATGGGCAGGCGGTATCGGTATGCATATTCACAATGTCCGAGCCAATAAGTCGCGAATCAGGGGTACCAACGGACAGTCTGATGGGATCATTCCGATGCTTCGTGTCTTCAACTCGACAGCTCGCTACGTAAACCAGGCTGGTCGCCGTAAGGGATCCATCGCAGTCTACCTCGAGCCATGGCACTCGGATATCATGGATTTTTTGGAACTGCGTCTCAACCAGGGTGATGAAGAAGCTCGTTGTCGCGATCTCTTTTCGGCCCTGTGGATTCCAGACCTTTTCATGAAGAGGGTCGAAGAAGGTGGGAACTGGTCCCTCTTCTGTCCGGATAAGGCACCTGGACTTTCAGACTGTTACGGTGAAGAGTTTGAAGCTCTCTACAAAAAATACGAAGAAGAGGGTCGTGCGAACGAGTCTGTTCCAGCCACTGAAGTATGGAAGGCGATCCTAAAGTCTCAATCCGAGACTGGGACTCCCTACATGCTCTACAAGGATGCCTGTAACGCCAAATCGAACCAAAAGAATCTTGGTGTCATTAAGAGTTCCAATTTATGTGTCGCCCCAGAGACTAAGATTCTCACGAATGATGGACAGCAGACGATATCAGAACTTCAAGATCAAGATGTTGAAGTCTGGAATGGTGAAGAGTTTTCAAAGGTCACTGTTCGTAAGACTGGTGAAAATCAGAAACTTCTCACGGTCACTACGAGCAAGGGTCTTTCGATTCGGTGCACCCCCTATCATAAATTCTGGGTCGTCGGTCATGATGAACCCATTGAAGCTCAAAATCTCCAAAAAGATATGAAAATTATTAAACACTCGTTGCCCGTGATTAAATCAAACGACAAAAAGATGAAATATGCATACACACATGGTCTTTTCTGTGCTGATGGAACGACATCATCTTCTGGTGACCCGAAGAGATGCTCTTACATTGCGAAAGAAAATGGTCTTTGTATGCGTCACCAGTTAAATGAAAAAGAATATGAAAACGATGGTACTTGTCAGGCTAATTCACACTCTGAACAAAAGTGGTTGGATCTCTATCATGGGAAGAAGGAACTCATGAAGTTCACGGAGTATGATTATGCTTCTACGAATGATACATGTAAGCGAATTCGTCTTCGTCTTCCAAAAGATATCGACGAGAAGTTCGTCGTACCCCTGAATTATTCACTTGAAACCAAACTTGAGTGGTTAGCTGGTTTCGTGGATGGTGATGGTTGTGTCACGAAACATATCGGAGGTCGGGGTGTTTCCATTCAGATTGGTTCTATTCATTACGATTTCATCAAAGATATTTTACTTATGCTTCAGACTATGGGTGTCAGTTCTCGTATTAATACGACACGAGATGAAACGTCTAGGGATATGCCAGGTGGTCGATACACATGCAAAAAGCTATGGCGTCTTCTCATTCCAAGTGGTGGAGTTGAGCTTCTGAAGTCTCTCGGTCTTCAGACGAAACGCCTGGATCTCGAGACCGAAGCTCAACCGAACCGCCAGGCACTTCACTTTGAGAAGATAGTTTCCATTGAAGACCTTGGTGACATGGCGGACACGTTCTGTTTCAATGAGCCACTCAAACATCGTGGTGTGTTTAATGGTATTCTCACAGGTAACTGTACCGAAATTTTGGAATATACCAACAAGGATGAAACGTCGGTGTGTAACCTCGCTTCGATCGCCCTTCCCAAGTACGTGAACAGGGAGACGAAGACCTTCGACTACGACAAACTTCACGAGACGACGAAGACTGTCACCAAGAACTTGAACCGTGTCATCGATCGTAACTTCTATCCCGTCGAAACGGCTCGTCGTTCCAACATGAAGCACCGACCTATCGGGTTAGGTGTACAGGGGTTGGCGGATGTATTTAATCTCTGTGGTCTTCCCTTCGACTGTGAAGAATCTCGGTTGATGAATGCCCACATTTTCGAGACGATCTATCACGCTGCGTTGGAGTCTAGTTCTGAATTGGCCGAGGTTGATGGTCCCTACGAAAGCTTTGAAGGATCGCCAGCCTCGAAGGGTATCCTACAGCCAGATATGTGGGAAGGTGAAACAAAGTTTAGTGGTCGCTACGATTGGGACGAGATGCGTAAAAGGATTATGACCAAGGGATTACGTAACAGTCTTCTCCTGGCACCCATGCCCACCGCCTCCACTGCACAGATCTTGGGTAACAATGAATGTTTCGAACCCTATACGACAAACATCTATCTTCGACGCACACTGGCCGGAGAGTTTGTCGTTGTCAACAAGCACCTCGTTGAAGATCTCAAGAGAGTTGGTCTCTGGTCGAAGGAGATGAAGGACCTCATGGTCAAGGCGGGTGGTTCCATTCAGAACATCATCGACATTCCCGACGACATCAAGAAGCTCTACAAGACTGTGTGGGAAATCAGTCAGAAATGCATCATTGATATGGCTGCTGACCGTGGGCGTTTCATTGATCAGTCACAGTCCATGAACCTCTTCATGGAGAGTCCTACGATGTCCAAGCTGTCGTCGATGCACATGTATGCATGGAAAGCCGGCCTCAAGACGGGTATGTACTATCTCCGCTCAAAAGCCAAGGCTCGCCCCATCCAATTCAGTCTCGAACCGGAGTGTGTCGCGTGTTCCGCTTAAAGTTTATGATACACCATAGGATATACCATGGTGATCAAGTTTGACCAAGTTATTGATGATATCAAGATTGCCGACTATAGTAACCGAAAGATTGTTCTCTCTACACAGAAGGGTGAACCCATCCGTTTTCAGATTCCGAAGATGTATATGCCCTTCGGTATCTCTGGATTTACACCGGAAATCGGTAACAAAAAATGGAATGTTGATTTCTCTATGAGAGGATTCGACGAGAGTGAAGGTATCATCAAGAAGTGCTACGATGTACTTCGACAGATTGAAGATAAGATTATCAACAATGTCGCAGAACAAAGTGAAGAAATTTTCGGAAAGAAGATGACCTACGACGAACTTCGTCCACTTTTTAATTCTAACATCAAGGAGACACCTGGTCGTGAGCCAAAGTTTCGTGTTAAAGTTGATACGGATTTTGAGGGAAAAATTAAACCGTTTATTTACGACCAGGAAAAGAAGGATATCCGCTGTGTAGCGGAAGATGGTCTTCATTCACGAACTACAGGTTCTGCTATTGTTGAACTCAATAGTGTGTATTTCATGAACAAGAAGTTTGGTTGTACGTGGAAGTTGTACCAAATGATGGTCTCTGATATCCAACGTCTGAAGGGATTTCAGATCATGCTCGATGATTGAGCAACAAAATGTGATAAATCGCTTGAGCATCTTTTAATATTTTACCCTGGAGCCGTACGAATGACTTGGGATTGATCCCAGCCTTGATCTTCGCCATTCGTACGGATTCATCCCATAACACGAGTGTCATTATTACTTATTACATCTTTTTTATTTTCTTCTCGTACTCCTTCGTACCCTCCTTAGGCTGAAGCTTGAAGCCATTCTTCTTGGGCTTGAAAACCTTCGTCATCGCCTTATTACCCTCACGCTTCATACGATCCATAGCCGCACACGACGCAGCCTTGCTCTTGATTCGGCCATCACTACCCCGAATCAGATCCTTTTTAACGAGACCACCAGGGGTCTTGGCAGCAGTACCATGGAACACCTCCGCTCGAGAACCGATATTCTTCATCATTTATATTATGCACGGAAAATTTTCTTGATGTCCAGAATTGAGATGGAACTTTTTCTTTCCTTGACTGGAATCTGATCTTCGAGACGTTTGTCGTGCAACACTTCTGCACAGATCGTAGACTTGTGACCCTGGAGTGCCATCATATCTTCTTCGACACTTTTTTCGTACACAAACTTTTTAACGTAGACCGTCTTCGTCTGACCGCTACGATGGCTACGACCAACAGCCTGTAGTTCAGTCGCAGGATTCCATGAAGGTGCCGTGATATAGACACGCGTTGCTTCTTGAAGGTTCAGACCCGTTCCACCAGACTTGATCTGAATGATGAGGACGGCATTGCTCTGAGCCTTCTTGAAAAGACGCATCTGTTCGAGACGATCCTCTTTTGAGACGGATCCATCAATCCTGAAGACGGGACCCTTGATATTTTTCTGGATATGATTCATCTCACCTGTAAACTGACAGAAGACCAACGCCTTTTCATCAGGGTGACCTTCAATCATACGAAGTAGGGTATCCATCTTCCTCGATCCACCGACCCATAGTTCGGCTTCCGTCTCAGTCTTTTTAGCGACACCATCGTAGTACATCTGCGGCCAGATGCAACACTGCCTCGCCCGAAGAAGACACTCCAAGAGTTCCATGTTTTTGGCACTGATGTTCGTCGTCGTCTTGAAGATTTCGCGAACAGTCTCTTGGGCATCTTCGAAAACATATTCGTAGAGACGTCTTTCTTCCCGATACATTTCGAGTTCGACATTTTCGAAATGGCATTCGGGGATGTCGTTCATGTCGAGATCCTTCTTGGTACGTCGAAGAATGTAGATATCCTTCACCTTGTTTGACATACCCTGAACCAACACACGAGGGATACCCACAAATTCACATAGCGACACAAAGTCGTTCATCGAATTGAATACAGGGGTTCCCGTAACGACCCAGCGGATATCAGAACGGAGAGCGTTCACATTCTTGAAAATCTTCGAGTTTCGGTTTCGAATCTCGTGAGCTTCATCAAGAATGATCCGATCCCAGTGAATTCCATGAAGTCGAGAACCCATCCGGATGACTGAATAAGGTGCGACCACGACGTCAACAAAGTTGATGTTTGTCGAGTCACGATCCGGTCCGTCCCACGCCTTGCAACGCAAAGATGGAGCAAACTTCGTAATTTCATCAACCCATTGGGAGACGATGGATTTCGGGACGACGATCAGAGTCTTCCGCTTCTTGTTGCCCAAGATGGTCGCAATCAATTGCACCGTCTTTCCAAGACCCATTTCATCACAGAGGAAACCACCCTTCGGCTTACCGATGTTGTTTTCCATGGTCAACATCCACATGACACCTTCTTGCTGATAGGGTGCATAGAGCCTAGCAGCAAGAAGAGACTTCGCGTTGTTATACAGTTGTTCAATCATTGTTTGGTATTTTGTTGGATGTCAGTCACTTAGGTAGTCATCGTCAGACATTTCGATGATTTCACACTGGACTGGCTTCTCTTCCTTCTTTTTACGAGGTTTCTTCTCCTTGGGCTTCGGGAGTTCGTCGAGGTGTTCCCGGTAATAGAGAACCTTGTCCCAAAATTCACGCATGACAGGCAGGTAGGTCTTCCACCATTCACGATCACGAGGTACATTGACGACGTCGAATTCCTCTGGACGAGGCCAGTTTGTCTCAGCAGGTTTATACTGGATGAAGTCTGCAGACTCTAGATCCAGGATTTCCATACAAAGTTGAAGCTGTGGCATGTAGTGCTCGGGTACTTCACCCGGAATAATCTTGCGTTGGGGAGGACACTTGATTTCAACCAACTTACCAGACTCGGTCACACCATCAGGACTTCCACCGAGCCAGTCCTCGACGGGGTGTGGACATAAACCCAATTCATGGACAACTTCACCATGACGTTCTTCGTAGAGAATACGAGCTTCGTCCTCATACTTTTCACCATGACGTGTCGCTTCATTGCCCATGAATTTTTCACCGAGACCACACTTCTTCAATAAGAGACCTTCGGGTGTTTCGTACTTGTTCTTTCCAATGGCTGTCGCGGCATCGCTCGCTGTCAACATCTTTCCACGGAGGGCGAGCCATTCTTCAGATTTCTGTGCGGCGTATTCTCTTTCTAAAGCAGCCTTGACATTGGGGTGCATGTTACTCATCTATGGTGTGACCCTTTTAAACTACTTGGTGGGTAAAAGTACGATTGTGCGGCGTATTGTTCCGCCTGTTTTTTACTTTTGGCACAGCCCCTACCGAGGAAGGTATTGTCGACATAGACATCAATCACGAAGATACCATTCTCATGAGTAGTCACACGGTAATCCGGTAACGTGAGTCCATTCGTCTGACAATATCGCATCAGATGATCTTTGAAGTTATCATCAACCATGATGGACTGCATGTCTATGAATTCGGGATTCTCGTATATGCGTAAAATAAACTGCTTCGCATGAGCGAGGCCAAGGTCCAAATAGATCGCACCCACGAGAGCTTCAAAGACATCCTCTAAAATTTTAGGATTGTTGTTCCAACCATTTCGCATACCCTTTTCATCCATCAAAACCCAATCATGAAGTCCCAACTTTCGAGCAATGGCAGCCAATGTCTCACTTCGCACAAGTTTGGTACGAGCCTTGGTCAAGAATCCCTCCTGCTTACTCTCGTGTTTGTCAAATAAAAATTTCGTAATCACAAACCCCAATACAGAATCACCCATAAACTCTAACGTCTCGAATGATTCGTTGAGTTCATCATGTTCCTTGATTGCTGATTTGTGTGTAAAAGCTTTCTGGTACAAAGTTAAGTTATTAATCTTTGTACCAACAAGGTCCTCAAGTTTGGATCGTTGAAGGTTCATTTAGTTAAGAATGTGTTTAGGCTTTATCCTCCTTAATGTAGTGAGGGCTAAGGAACTTCTGGAGGTTAAGGTAGGTAACCTGCGTATCGCCGGGTTCGAGAAGGTTCTTGAGCTTATCGTCCATAACAAGAACGCGGCCGTTGTCGGGGTGCTTGAGACCCTTATCAGTGATGTACTTGTTGATCGCCTTGGTTACCTCACTGCGAGAAATGAGTTCAGTCTTCTTGAGACCAAGGAACGCACGAAGCTTGTCAGAAACCTTCTGCTTACGGTTGAAACCGTTGTTCTCCGCACGCTTCTTAGCCTTCTCGCCGTCGGGATCGTCCTGCTTCGCCTTGACCTTGCGAACAAGCTTAGTCAGGGACTTAAGTTCGGAACGGATGGCAGCGAGCTCAGTAGTAATGGATTCGAGAGACATTATATCTTACTTAGGTTTCAACTCTTTAAGTGATTAAAACAGGGCAAAGGTACTTGCGAGTATCAGTATACACAGAATGATACCAATCCACATCAATACGCGTCGATTGTCGATCTCCGTAGATGAGAATTTGTCGATGATGGCGTAAGGTTCACGGGATGAAACCCCAGCACACTGCCCTGGACACCCGCCACTGCAGCAACTCGCATCACACATGAAAACGCTGTCGCCCCGTTTGTATCCACATATCTGCTTCCTCTTGGGGTTGTTTTCAGACAGGAGAGCGTAACACCTACATGTTTCCGTCGTCTGGCATGAATCCCTGTTACAGTTCATTTTTATATGTGTAGATTATAATATGGATACGTATGTTTACAGTGAAGCCACGTTACAAAAATTCATGAAGAAGAATTTATTCTTCGATGATCCCGTATTGGAGAAATATTACGAACGTGGCGATGTTCGTTCGTTTCGTTCGAGGGTGACACGGTTGCACAAGAATGAATCCTTTGAAAAAATGTTGTACGCTTTCGTGACAGACCTCAGTAGAGATATCATTCTTAAAACAGTGAGTGAGATCACAACCTATGTGCAACCCATGGGTGACTTGATCATTTCTGGTGGTGAGGCGTACAACTATTATGTAGAAAAGGGTGACCGAATCGTCACGAGTGATATTGATACAAAGTTTGTTCCCAGAATACCCTATGACATGAAATTTTTTGGTAAACTGCAAGCCACAAAGTTGTTGTTATGGGATAAACTCGGCGAAATCTGTGTCAAGATTCAAGACGTGGTTCGGAAGCGTCTCATGACAAACTCCAAACTGGCCACATTCCTTGGGTTCAAACCCACTAATAAAAAGCCATTGGTCACTAGGAGATATACACTGATCAAGAAAAAGAAGGAAGTCTCAAATTCACTCAATGTTTCAGAGGGTGATGTCCTCATCGACGTGGAACTCTTTGCACTCGATCTTAACATTCGAGCATTTTCAATCGAAGCAGGTAAAATAGAAGAACGTGTTCTGGGTGGGTTTCTCGATATACCCTTCATGCGTCCAGGTGAATTCGGATACGAAATCATCGACACGAGACGCAAAGGTCTTACCTACATGAATCGTCACTCAAATAAACTCGTGATTGACAAGAATATTTACATAGCAGGTAAAAAGTTTCTCGTTGACGACATCTACCTCATGCAGAAGCTGGGTCTCCGCCCCGAAAAGAAGATCAAGGACAAGCAACGCATGTTCAAACTCGTGAAGATGTTGACCGGAAAAGCGAAGGCTTCCGATACACTCGAAAGCTTGTTCAAGTCCGTCCAGAATACAAAATTTACACCTAAACGAGTCTACAAAACGGATGGTAAAGTCAGTATGGCTGCGGCGAGTCGGGTGAATCCTAAAAAGTATGAGAAATACACAACAGAGCCTTCGATCGATTCCTTGTCACGTAAGATCCTGTACGGTGTCAATACAACACAGAATACGACGGGGTTTGCGAAAACGAATGGGAACATGCGATTTGATCTCGATACATTACAATGGGTTGAAAATAAGAGAAATTCCTATATCGGTAACCAGTACAGTCTCAGACCTAAAAATACCGTCCCTATTTCGAGTGATGTACTCAAAAATCCACCATTGTATGGCTTTAATCCCAAACGCGACTCATGGGTATCACCGTCTTTACTGAAACGTTCCGCACTCATACCTGTAGTCGGGTTAAAGAAATGATACACTATCGTAGTATATACGATGTTCTATTCTAAACCGATCAAGAATGATGATGGTCTCTATGTTGTCAAGGCGTACACTGACGAAAAGAAGAAGTACTTTGTTCAGGTGAAGGGTAAGGCGACGCACGAGGATGGTGAGATCTCCTTCGTTCTCGATGATGTGTCCAAGATTGAGAACCTCGACTCTGAAAATATCCAAGCTGCTAAGGTTAATGCCGAAGAGTGGTTCGGTAAAAAAGTTGGTGATTCTACCATCGAGCGGGCGTACACCAAGAGTCTCGTAGATACCCAGGTGACCACCGATGTCATCAATGCGACGAAGGTTTTTGATGCCGACAAGAAGGTCGTCGGTGTAGATGGGTTAGCTCCGTCGTCCGACTGCACTGGTCTACTCGAGTTCGCCGGTCTTTGGTTTGCCAAGAAGGCGTTCGGTCCACTGTGGAATGTTGTTCAGGTGAAGGTCCATCCAGCTCCTGAGCCCGAACCCGAACCTGAGCCTGAGCCTGAGCCTGAGTCTGAATACCCAGACGAGTACGCAATTGAGGATGACCAGTAAAAAAAAATTGTAGACTTATATAAAATGAAGAAGGCTTTCGCCATGCGTAATGTGATCATGCTGGCCGCGATCGCGGTGGTCGTGTACCTCCTGATCAACATGAACAAGACGACCTCCACCTACCGCATCAAGGAGCGTATGTATGCCCCTGTCGAGCAGACCCCTGAGAAGCTTGCCATGAAGAACGGCACTGGCCTCGCGTCTTCTCTCCTCCCCCGCGAGGTTGCGACCCAGGACGACTTTGGTGAGTTCGCCCCCGAGGATATCCTCAAGGGACAGAACTTCCTCGAGCCTCGTCAGCAAGTTGGTATGCCCGAGACTGTCGGTGGTGCCCTCCGCAACGCGAACCAGCAGATCCGTGCCGAGCCCCCCGTTCCCAAGGATGTCTTCGTGTGGAACAACTCCACGATTACCCCTGATGTTATGCAGCGTGGTCTCTGTGCTTAAAGAATAGTGTCTATAAAAATTAAATGGCTGATATCACAAACGAACTGTCTGAAAACGTGGCTAAGCTGGTCGAACTCTCTAAACAGTTGAAGGAGGCGAAGTCTGATATTAAGGTACTTAATCAGGCTGAGAAGCAACTCAAGGAATTGATCAAGGCGAATATGCTTAAACAGGGTATTGATACGATCAATCTCAGGAAGGGTAAGATTTCTATTCGTAAGTCGAATCGTAAATCTGGCATGACGAAGGAAACTGTCAGGAGTGGCCTTGAATCGTTTTTTGGTGGAAATGAAGCTCAAGTCGAGGGGGCGATGAACGCGATCCAGGATAATTTAACTGTCAAGGAATCTGTCTCGCTCGCTGTAACAGGTATAAAGGATAAGGAAGAAAAGTAAACAAGTAATAGATGGTTTGGAGCCAGTACGTATACGAAGCGACTGTCGACCTTGATTCCTACGCAAGTGGGGACGAGGATGATGGTCATGACATCACTCCTCTGAATATTGAAGACTGGGAAGTTGAATATTCAGAAGAACTCGGATTCATGTGGAACATGATCAATACATTGTTGTATGACGCCAGGATTAGACATTCTGGGAAGTTTTGCGACTTTGTTGAATTTTGTTTTGATGAACACGACTCGTATCATGAACGGGTAAGCAGTGGATACGATGTACAGTTACATCATATCTGGAAAAATCTCAGGAGGGTAATCAATGATAATGGGCTACATGAAGAAATGATGCGAGGTGCAACGTTCTACCACTTTGCAGAGTTTGCGAATAATTTTATGTGTCTATACTAAACAACAATGCTGCCCGAACTTACATCCCAGAAGGTTGCCATCCCCGCCGCTCTTTTTTTGACGCTCAGCCCCGGTGTCCTTCTCACCACATCGGGTCGCAACGTCAAGTTCATGAACGGTCAAACCGGTCAAATGGCGGTCGCGTTCCACGGTCTCGTCTTCTTCCTCGTGTACTCGCTCATCGCCAAGGCTCTCGGTCTGGTTCTCACCAAGACCGATCTTATCGTGACGACCGCCTTGTTCCTTGCCCTCAGCCCCGGTATGCTTCTCACGCTCCCCCCGGGCTCTGGCGGCGTGTTCGCCTCGGGACAGACCAGCATTGCCGCGGCCTTGACCCACGCGATTGTTTTCGCGACAGTCTTTGCGTTACTTCGCAAGCAATTTCCTACTTTCTATTAAGTAAGAGAATGAAGTATCTCGTACTCGGGCCAGCATCGATGGGTATATACGCCTTTTTGGGGCGTCTTAAATCCATGGAATCAAGTCTGGGCAACGTAAAAGAAGTTTCGGGATCTTCAGCTGGTTCAATCCTGGCTCTCTTTTGGGCAGTGGGTATGTCAGTTGATGACATGATCGATGTTTCCTTGAATGTTGATATCTCCGAGTTTGTTAAATTAAATATCGGTACCTTCTTTAACAAATTTGGCTTTGTTGAAATAGAACCGATACGAGACAAACTCGTTGAACTATGTGGCTGTGATCCAACGTTTCGTGATCTGAAAAAGAAAATTTACGTGTCAGCGTTCTGTTTAAACACATCGAAAACTGAATACTTTTCTGTTGATACACATCCAGATATGAAAGTCATAGATGCTGTGTGCATGAGTATCGCAATCCCAATGATTTTTGCGTCATCGGAATATAATGGTAATACCTACATTGATGGTGGAACTGTAGAAGAATACCCAATGAATCCCTTCATGGATAAGAAACCACACGAAGTCGGGTGCGTTAAATTAGTACTAGATGACGTGTATAAAGAATCAGTGGATAACCCAAAGGATTTTTTAGAAGCACTGATACGTTCAACTCTAAAAAATAGGGTGAGTTACGATGAGAAGTGTGTCATGATACCCGTCAATGTCGGTGATGCAGGTATTTTTGATTTCAATATGACATACGAAGAAAAAATAAAACTTGTGAATATCGGATACAGTCAGAAAAAATAATGTATCTCAATATTAATATGGAGACCGTGTGTAACCCTTCCATTAATACTGAGAACTTGAAGAAGTTTCTAAAGGTTAACACAGGGGTTGATATCAAACTTTCCAGGGAAGATCTATGTGATGCCTACGCTCATATAGAATCTGGTAAGCTTCCTCTACCGCCACTGGTCATGACACGTGATAGGACCTATCTCATGGATAAACGTTCACCCCTTACACAGCGTGACTATGATCTTTTCTTCTCGTCTTCCATCTTACGAAAGGATCTTGAGCGTATTGCACGAAAGGTTGATATCAAGAAGATAGATGGTTTGACCAAGGATCAATTAACAGATCGTATCGGTAATCGATTGACCACGATGGGTATACGAGAACCCATACAGGTTGGTAAAAAAAGGGTTGTCAAAACACAGGTAACGAACGTGAACAGTGTGAACAACATGAACAGGGTGAACAACATGAACAGGGTGAACAACATGAACAGGGTGAACAACATGAACAGGGTGAACAAGGTGAACAACAGTGTGAACAACATGAACAGGGTGAACAACAGTGTGAACAACGGAGTGAACAAGGTGAATACACAACGAAAGCCTAACTTTCCAGAGAATTTGTTTAAAAACACTAAGGCTCCACAGTTTATCACCAAAGAAAAAACACCAAGCCTTTTTTTCAAGTCGACCCCTAAATTCATCTTAAACGCAAGAAAGAAACCCAGTGTCAATTATAACGAACGACGTAACATTGTCAAAAATCTAGAGGTAAATAACACACCACCCAAAAACAACACTAAAAACCTTTTAAACTTTATTCAACAGAAAAATACTTCAAACAGGGAGAAAGAGGAAGAAAAGCGACGCAGGGTTGAGGAACAAGAAAATCGATTGAAAAAAGAGAACGAGGAAAAAAATCGTTTGAAAAAAGATATTGATGAACTCAAACAAAAAGAGAACGAGGAAATAAATCAATCGAAAAAAGAGGCTGATGAACCCAAACAAAAAGAGAACGATGTCATCAACGCCAAGGAAAAACAACTCAACAAAAACACAAAGAGAAATGTTATCAATAGCGTTAAAAATGATATTGATACTAAACGACGCCAAGAAAGAGAAGAGAAGCGTAATCGGGTCAACGAGAATATGAAACGTGCTATCGAAGAAAGACGAGAGAAGGAGCGTATCGAGAATATGAAAAAGGAAGAACGTCGTGAAAAAGAGCGCGACAGACAGTTGAGATCCAATAAGAGAAAAGAGGATGAGAGAATCGAGAGAGAACGTAAACAAGCACTAGACAACAAAAAGAAAGAAAATGCGAGGATTGAGAAGGAACGTAAACAAGCACTGGACAACAAAAAGAAAGAAAATGCGAGGATTGAGAAGGAACGTAAACAAGAACTCGAAAACAAGAAGAAGGAAAATGCGAAGATTGAGAAGGAACGCAAACAAGAACTCGAAAACAAGAAGAAGGAAAATGCGAGGATTGAGAAGGAACGCAAAAACCGTGAGACATACAGGCGTCAGTTTAACGCGGAAACAAGAATAAAAATGGAGAAAGAAGATAGACGCCGTGAAAAAATAGAAGATGATGAGCGTAAAAAGCAGGAGAAGGAAGAAGAGCGACGCAGAAAGATCGAAGATGATGAGCGTAAAAAGCGGGAGAAGGAAGAAGAGCGACGTAGAAAGATCGAAGATGAGGAGCGTAAAAAGCAGGAGAAGGAAGAAGAGCGACGCAGAAAGATCAGAGATGATGAGCGTAAAAAGCAGGAGAAGGAAGAAGAGCGACGCAGAAAGACCGAAGAGGCTGAACGGAAGAAACAGGAGAAAGAAGAAGAGCGTCGTAGGAAGATCGAAGATGATGAGCGTAAAAAGCAGGAGAAGGAAGAAGAGCGACGCAGAAAGACCGAAGAGGCTGAACGCAGGAAGAAGAATGAAGAAAATAAACGCCTTCGTGCGATTGAAAACCGTGAACGTAAAAATCGCATAGCCGAAGAAAAGAAACAGAAAAAGGAGAGAGCACGGAATGCCGAATTAAACTTGAAGATGAAGAAAATTAATGTCACACGGAAAGCTAATGAAAACAAGGAACGTCGCAAAAAGAAAAAGTTCATGAATTTGAAAGCATTAGAAAATAAGAAACGCCTTGAGAATGAAGCCATGAAAGAAAAGGAAGCTAAGAAACGCATTGAGAATGAAGCCAATAGAGAAAAGGAAGCTAAGAAACGCATTGAGAATGAAGCCAATAGAGAAAGGGAAGCTAAGAAACGCCTTGAGATTGAAGCCATCAGAGAAAAGGAAGCTAAGAAACGCCTTGAGAATGAAGCCATCAGAGAAAAGGAGAAACGCGAAAAGATTGCGAAAGCAATCGAAAAGGGACAAGTGATCAAGGCGAAGCGTGCAGAACCGAAACCTAATAACAACTTCAACGCGTCAGCTACACTTGAACAGTTAGAGGTCAATAACCGAAAAACGTCGTTTACTAACAAGATCAAGAGAGTAGTTAAAACACCTGTTTGGAAACAGGGGTGGTTGACCACGGTTAAATCTGCTAAGAATGTCGAAACATTGAAAAACCTGGAAACCACTTTCGATAGAAAAGTCAAATTAAGAGATCAAATAGCGAATACCGACGAAAAGAAATTTAAACTGACCCAAAAGAAAGTTTTAGCATCCGTCGTGATGAATCCCATTAATAACATTGACGAAAGTGAAAAAATATTCATGAAACGCCTGGCTGCCAGTGATTTGAAAGAGTATATCAAGGGAAGGCCCATCTCTAACCAGAATAAAAAGTTGTACATGGATCAAGCCGATAAATCAAATGCAAACCTTAACACGATTCGTGAATCTGTCGACAAACAAGTTAACTTAACGAAGAAAAGAAAGACCTTGAACTCGTTCGTGAACGCTAGTAATCGTGTTCAGAAAAAACAGAAGATCAATGCATCGAAGAAGAGGAAGGTTTTGAACTCGTTCGTGAACGCAAGTGATCGTGTTCAGAAAAAACAAAGGGTCAATGCATCGAAGAAGAGGAAGGTCCTGAATTCATTCGTGAACGCCAGTGATCGTGTTCAGAAAAAACAGAAAGCAAACGCCGAGGAGGCCAAGAGGAAGGCGAACGCTGAGGAAGCCAAGAAGAAAGCGAACGCTGAGGAAGCCAAGAAGAAAGCGAACGCTGAGGAAGCCAAGAAGAAAGCGAACGCTGAGGAGGCTAAGAAAAAAGCAAACGCCGTGGAAGCCAAGAGGAAGGCGAACGCTGAGGAAGCCAAGAGGAAGGCGAACGCTGAGGAAGCAAAGAGGAAAGCGAACGCCGTGGAAGCCAAGAGGAAAGCGAACGCTGAGGAGGCTAAGAAAAAAGCAAACGCCGAGGAGGCCAAGAGGAAAGCAAACGCCGAGGAGGCCAAGAGGAAAGCGAACGCTGAGGAAGCCAAGAGGAAAGCGAACGCCGTGGAAGCCAAGAAGAAAGCGAACGCCGAGGAAGCCAAGAGGAAAGCAAACGCCGAGGAGGCCAAGAGGAAGGCAAATAAGCTTCAGTTACAGGCACTCAGAAGTAAATATCAGTCGAATATTAATAGACTAAAGCTTCCTAGATCTGTCGCAGCCCCGTTCTTGACCCGGGTCACGAAAACAAATAAAACAATTGAAAATCTCAAAAAGACACTGGCTAACGCGACCATGGCCAAACCTACAAAACAGAGTGTTCGGAACGCGGCAGAGCGTTCTGCTACGTCAGTGAAAAAGGTTCTCACGAATATGGAAAGAAGGAGTCTGGTATCCTTTATCAATCAGAAACGACAAAAACTCACTAATCCTCGGGCAACGATGTATAAATTGCGGGTAGCTAAAGCTGAGACAGGTAAGGATCTTGCCAAGATACGAAAGAATGTTGAGGATGAAATAATTAATCGTAGTCTTTGATATCTTTAAGCTTGACAGAGATTGGGTTAAAGAAAAATACTTAAAGTATTGTAATGGACAACTGTGGTGTATGTTGTGAAAAGTATAATAAAACAATTCACAAAAAAGTTTCCTGTCCTTTTTGTGATTTGTATGTGTGTAAGACGTGTTGCCAGACGTATTTGATATCATCTATGGAGGATTCACATTGTATGAAGTGTAAAAATCTGTGGAATCGTGAGTTCGTCGATGGTTTTTGTACCAAGTTTTTTAGAAATCGTGAGTACAAACGACACCGAGAAGATGTTTTATTTGATCGTGAAAAAATACGAATGCCCGAAACACAACCCGAAGTTGAGCGAATACTACACATGCGAAGACTCACTCTAAAAGTTGACAATCTGAGGGATCGTTTAATTGTTTTACATAATCAGTATACTTCACGGGGTATTTCCATGGAAGAGCGTCGAAGGTTTACCGAATTGAGAGAACTCAATGACGAAATGACAAACACCTTCAGTGAACTCATGGACCTGCGTCGAAGAACACACGTTGTAGAAGATAGGCAAAAGTTGACGAGAAAGTGTCCATCTGAAGAATGTAAGGGGTTCATAGATGAAAACTGGTATTGTGGTATGTGTCAGAACACATTTTGTGAAAAGTGTAACGAGTTGATAGAAGATGGACACGTGTGCAATCCAGACTCTGTTAAGACGATGAAGTTATTGAAGCGTGACACGAAACCCTGTCCCAAATGTGGAACGATGATTCATAAGATTGACGGGTGTGCACAGATGTGGTGTATCGATTGTCATACTGCATTTAGTTGGGACACTGGTCGTATAGAGACTGGACGAATACATAATCCTCATTACATGGAATTCAAAAACAAACATTTCACAAGTCGTGAACATGGGGATATCCCGTGTGGTGGTGTCCCGGGCTTCGAGGAACTACGATATAATCAGTTTATGACACATATTCGCAAAATTATATCACAATACAATCGTGACATGTATTATCGATACGACGAAATTTATGACAATGACAACATGTGGTTGAGGGTCTCGTACATGTTGAATGACATTGACGAGTTTCGGTTCAAGAAAGAATTACAGAGAAGGGATAAACTCCGTGAAAAAAATCGCGACATACGAAACATCCACCAGATGTTTATCGATACGGCTGGTGACATGTTGAGACAGTATGTGTTGAACCCCAATGATTATAAGAACCTTCGAGGTGTATTAGTAGAACTGGTAGAGTATGTAAATAAGGAAATCAAGAAAATCCACAATCGCTATAACTGTGTCGTTCCTCACCTACTCGATATACGTCATTAAAGGTTCGAGTTGTATTCAAACAATGGATATAGATGGTTTCGCAAAAAAGATATATAACGATCTTGGTCCCGGTTACAGTGAGCGAGTCTACCATAATGCGATGGAAGTTCTTTTACGAAACGCTGGTGTACGTTATGAATCTGAGAGAATCGTACCTGTACCCTTCGAAGGTCATGTGATTGGGAACCTTCGAGCAGATATCATCGTGGATTCTCAGATCGTCCTGGAATTCAAGGCGATCAAGACACTCAACGACCAAGCTGAGCTACAGGCTCTCAACTATTTGAGACTCCTTGATCTAAAGGTTGCCTACTTGATAAATTTCCCACCATTTTCGAATCGGGAGGTTGAAATACGTAAAGTCGTCACCTAAGTAGACATTGATATTGGCCATTGTCATATCACCACAATGCCCAAGTTCAACTACAGTCACGTCTGCATTTCCAACCTGGTCTTCCAGGTTAACGAGAAGATCATTGATCTGTCTCCCCCGTATCAGCGAGGTGATGTGTGGTCTCTTGAAGATAGGCACAACCTGATTGCATCCATTCTTGACAAGTCCTACCCCATCCCTTCCATCAGCCTAGCGACCAATCCTCGAAACATTGGTATCTTTGAATCAGAGGTGCTCGATGGTCGACAGAGACTCACGACATTGTCGATGTTTCAGAATGACATGTTCAGGTACAATGGACGTCTGTATTCTGAATTGGACAAGTGGGAGCGGAACAAGTTTGACATTACACAGATTCAATTGTGTACGGTCGACAACCCCACGGATGCCGAACGTCGTGACTACTTCCGAACTCTCCAAATGGGTCATGCTCTCCGGGTGACTGAAATTGCTTGGTCCTATGATGATCACCCTGTCATGTTGATGATCCAGAATATTCGGAGTGACAAGCTGGAAGAGATTGAAACATTTACACCGACTGACAGGCATGCCGACGTGACGATCCTTGTGAACATGTACGACATTTTCACGAGTTCGAACCCAAAGACTGCCGGACGCTATCACTCCAACAGTCTCAAGACGTACATCGAGAAGAATACTGACAGCCCCGGCTTTGACGTGGAGATGAGAATGAAAACCTTCATCAACTTCTTGCACGCGGTCTACAAGATCACACAACCGGTTGATAAGAGTTCGATCCGATCACACTTTCCTCTGGACATGGCTCGAATTTTCGCAATCAACGACTTCAAATGTGATGAGCGGGACGTTGAAAATGTTGCACTGTTCGTCGACAAGATGAACTCTTTCGTGAATGAACATGGCGAAGACTCATGTAACGTGGCTGAGGAATACTTTTTCCGTCTCATCGACATCAAGACGTCGTCCTCGTACACGAAGAGGAACATCGATGAACGAATGAGTTACCTCACTCGTCTCTTTTAGATGGTTGGTATGTATTCCCAATGAAGGTCTTTACATATTTTCTTCCACATGACGTCTTGTTGGTACAACTTTTCCTTGGACTTGAGAAGTGGGAAGTATTTGAGGTAGGAGTCCTCACTGAGTAGTTCACAAAATTTGTAAAGAACATAGGAGTAACTCAAAAAATTTTTACGATCCTTCGGGCAATTGTCATCGAACGGTTTTTGAATATCCTTGAACATGATACGGAGACGTTCTTCCAATTCTTGTGGCATGTTGGGTGGCTTGATACCATTCAAAATGTTTGTGATGTATGGAACATGTTCGTAATATTTGTTCCACTTCAACTTTTTCAGTAGCTGCCGAACCTTCGTATGTGTAATTTCATCGAGCTTCTTAATTTTCATCTTCTTGAACTCGGCCCGCAACTGTTCAACGACCTCGGGTGGTATCGTTGTCATCTCTTGAGCCTGAAATTGGCTCAACCATTCATTGAAATGATTTTCCCGTTTGTACGAATAGTTGACAATTTTTTCAAAGATTTCTTGTTCTTCTTTGTATGTCGGTTCTTCGTTGGTAAGTATAGAAACAACAAGTCCACACGAGTCACATACTGCATCACTCGTATCACTGAAATAGATGATGTTGCTATAACTACACTGTGGACACACCTCTTCCTCTTTTTGGACGTGTCTGTATATGTTTTTCTTTTCGACGTCTATGAGATAGTCTGTGAAGATATCCTTACGTTTGATACCATTCGTCTCGATAACGTTAAATACATTGTCAGTGTTTGTCTCTTCTTCTGCATCCTCGACGTATCTATTCATATAAGGCATGCACTTGATGATGTAATCACTCATCTCGGATTCGTAGCGAGACTTATTTTCTGAATCTTCTTCGATTGATTTGGACCACTGTGCTAATTTATTTTTATATCTACTTAAAAAGTTACCTTCCATTAGTATAAATGATTCGTAATCTTTTAAGTAATCTCATAATATGGGCCTATAGTCTTTACCGTAAACTCACTGACAAACCCGATTTTAAGATTGAAAGTCGGTCCCTCGAGTACTCCGTCGATCACAATAAAGAATATCAGGTGGAAACAGGTGGATTCTGGGACCGCGAGTCTCGCTCGTGGGACGATCAGGTGTTGGATGGGTATTGGGTTGACGTGACGGGCGTGTCATATCACGAAGAACGGATTCCGGAAAATGTGTACAATATCATTCTTCGGATTCGGTATTGGTATGGAAATAAACAGTACAAATTTATTACTAAGAAGGTTGACGTCGACTGGCCTACTCCTATGAATGATGGTATATCGTTCAACATACCACTCACGAGTGCTATGCTTCTTGACCATAATAATAAACCTGTGAGAGACATCACGAGTAAGGTTAGAAAGTATGCAGGTCCTAAGAGTGATTTTCACGGAGAAGACGTACCTATTCGTGACATGTTACGTTATGATCCGATGGATTTGAAAGAGTTGTACCCCAAAATTAAATTGACCAACGCGATCGGAATGTCAAAGATTGTTTCAAGTTATGAGGATGAGATTACAAGTCTTCGGATACCTTAGACGCGAGATAGAACTTGAGGTCACCTAGATCAGCGACGTTGTATTTTAGGATTAAAAATTTACTGTCTGGTTCTTGCATGAGCTGGACAGAAGAGCACATGCTTGTCGCCTTGGTAAAGGTGTTCATATATTTCAATGAGTAGGAACCTGCAATATATGGACTTTCTTCAACACACTCAATTGCCGTCTCCTGGTTGGCAAAATCGCCATCACACTTCAGTTTCAGGATGTTCTTGTCACGTATAATTTCAATCGTACCGCCGATATTGGACATGTCACGACACATTCTCTGAAATTCGGCAGACTGCATCGTTGTCACCGTCGTCATAACCTGAGAGGGAACTTCGATACGATTTTCGTTGATGTCAAGTAGCTTCAGTTGAAACTGGGTCGTCGTCTTTTTCGCGTCGCTACGAATTTCGATATCCATAAACTCCTTACTGCTCACACCCAGTTTAAGAACGTCATTGTTGGTGATCGTCTTGAGAAGTTTGAAGGTGTTTGTGATGTTGATTCCTGCAATGATTGGTTGTGTACATTCATACTCATCAAAATTTTCAGCTGCGAGAAAGACATCCACGAGTGCGACTCGTGCAGTGTCTAGACTGGTGATATACACACCATCTTCCTTGAAATAGATGTTCACGTCGTTGAGAATGTCTTTGAGAACTTCAAATGTCGACTTGATAGCCGAGGCCTGAATCGTTACAAGTTTCATGACTACAGATGAGGCGAACTAACTCTTTATATTATTGTATGCTTCATTCACGCTGCGATTAATCCTCTCTTCGAGTTCCTTGGTCATCGCCGGTTGAAGAGAAACACCATAATTGTCGAGACTGAACACCGAGTCATCAGAATCCTTGCCGTCTATGGAAGACATTGATGTTCCAAAGGCACCGAAATCGTGATGTGAAAGATCATTATTGGGTAGCAAAGATGTCAGCCAGTTCTTGATCTCTTTTCCAACAAGAAGCTTACCATTCTTCGTCAACATGGTCGGCACCCTATTGATGCTCGACTTATAGTTGTAGGGGATACCATGTGTGTTGATGTTGTGAAACTTTATCAACTGCTTGAGTTGAGGATTGTTTTTTACGTACTCGATAATATCAATACTGTGGGGACAGTTTGGACTATATACCAGAAGAGACATACTATAAATATCTCATTTATTTCTGAAAAAAAATTAACGCATATAGTAATAATGAACAGTGTCTACATTCTCATCGCTCTGGCGATCGCCCTGGTTGTTCTGTTTCTTCCAGGAACACAAAAGACCCAGCGGGAAAAGGAAGTCGAGAAGATGATGAACATTGACGAGTACGTCGAAAAGAAGGCTGAGATTGGACACGACCTGATGAACAAGCTTGTGATGGCGACAAACAAGCATGTGTCTGAGAAGTACAAGAAGCCCACCTACATCATCGAAACGATCGCGGCGAAGAAGTTCGAACACCCTAAAACGAATGACTACTTTTATCGATGCATGTTTATGGTGATTTCGAAAGTTGACTTCGTGTCTGGTTTTAGCGTCACGGTTGATGTACGCGTTGAGCCCATTGTCAAGGTTATCGGATCTACCAGGCAACCCATCGATGTCGAACTCCCCGGCGACACTCGCCCCTACGAAGAAAGTGATGTGAAGGCTAAAGAATTCTTTCAGTACAAGCTAGTAAAAGAGCGTGTCGTCCCGACCGTCGCTGAGTTAGAAAAGGCGAAAATTAAATTACAGTAATTATAATGATCAATGTTTCTGAAATAGTAAACATTGAATCAAGTAGAAAGAAGAACAAGAAGGAACTGTACAAGAAAATTTACGAACAATTTTCTAGAAAAATACGCCACACCGTTGAACTGGGGGGTAAATGTGTATTTCTTCGTGTACCATCTGTAGTGTTTGGATTCCCAACGTTTGATCGTTCTCATGCATGTACATATCTAAAGAGACAACTCGAACTCGGTGGTTTCAGGGTACAGGTGCTATCCCAAATTGATCTATGTGTAACATGGTCTTCTCAACAGAGGGATAAAATACCAGAGACTCCGAGTGATGATGGTGATCTACCTTCCTTCATCAATCTCAAAAAGATGGCTAATAAATATAGAAGTGGTGCGTAGTAGTTTTGATAATTTTTGTATCCTCCTTTAGTATAACATGTCTGAACCACTTGGAATTCTAGTTGAAGCCAAGAAGGAATACCTTGGACAGCTTTCTCATGTCATGTGTCCTCCCATCATTGAAGTATTCGCCGAAATGTATGAAGAGGCTAACAAGCTCTCCAAGGGTCGCAAGGTTTTGATCATGTTCCAGAAACTACTCAAGGAAGTTCCAAACTGGAGTAACGCGATGTCGAAGCGTCACAGTGATAACATCACGTCCCGTTGTGCATGGTTCGGGGATCTTTTGGCTGCGGTATTCGTCAGTTGTGTCAAGATTCTCTCATCTGTGCGTCTCAGGGCAGAGAACAAAAAGATTTCCTTGAAGGTTCCCACCAACGAAGTCTTCATTCAGACGTGCTACGATAATGTCGCGAAAGAATTGTACAGAGACCCCTACATCTATCATGAAGAACAGTCTGAACACATCCGCGACGAAAAACTCTACAACCGAATCACCATCTGCATCGAAAACACTGTCAAGGAGTTGATTCCCGTTCAACAGATTCTTCAGACGTACATGTCTCAGACTGATCGTAACATCAGCATCGATGACGATGAGCAACTTGCCGACACCGAAGACCCCGATGTGTATGACGAACCCCCGATGGAGCCCGATCCCGAGCCGGAGCCGGAGCCGGAGCCCGAGCCTATCGTCGAGACCCAACCAGAGGCACCCCCACCCTTCGATCCAACGACCGAACCCAGCGGTCTTGCCAACGAATTCAAGACGATTCACAGTGTCCAGTCTCCAGACCCTGAACCGGAACCAACAGGCGAAGATGACGTCTTCTTCAATGATGCTGCCGATGAGAGAACAAAAAAAGTTGGGTATAATTAAATGGAACTCTCAGACTATCTTCGCGACCCAATGTGGGCCGGTCTCATCGCGGCCGCGATCACGGCTGGCTACATTCATGCCAAGGCTCGAATCAACAACGAAGGAAAACTCCCCAATAGCAGCTATGTCAAGCCCGCTGTGCTCAACGCCATTCTCGTGTACTTTATCGTCGCGAATGGTTTAGCACAGAGGGAAGTCATATCGAGTGAGCCCTTCTAAACTTAAAGATTAAACCACACAAGTTACTATAAATATGGCTTCCGTATCGGCATTCAATGATATGATGGGTCAATTTCTTGTGGAATTGCATAAGACCTTCCCCAACGAGAAGGGTATCAAGAAGTTCATGACTTCCTTCGATCTTCTAAAGTCTACGAACCCTCGCAAGTGTGTCGAGGCCTACATGGGTGGTGTAGGTGCGTACGCCCAGAAGATTACCCAGAAGGATGAGACGTTCTTCACCGAGGACATCAAGGGTATCGAGTTTCTCCAGGATCTCAACATCGAGGAGTACTGGAAGGATAAGATGTCTGATGCTACGAAGAGTGCTGTGTGGCAGTACCTTCAGACGCTTTACATGCTCGGAACGACCATCACTGCAATCCCCCAAGAGACGTTATCCGTCATCGAGTCCGTCGCCAAGGATTGTGCCGACAAGATGCAATCCGGTGACGGTCAGATTGATGAGAAGGCTCTCATGAGCATGTTTAGCAGCATGATGAAAAAATAAACTCACCCTATATAAATGAAGGTCTGGTTTGACAACCCACAAGAACTCATTAATCGCGAAAAGGTTCTGCAGTTCTGGCCCACCAACAAGCAGACAGCGGCAGAACGTGTGAACGCTGCTTCACGTTTTATCATCTACGCTGCGTGCTTTATCTATTTGATTCGTCGAGATCCTCGGATCTTCGTTTTAGCCGCGACGGTACTGGGTGTGCTGTATGTCATGTACAACTCTGACATGGTCAAGGAAGGGTCTGCTCGCCCCACGATGGTCACCGACGATGCTGACCCCAACTGTCAGTTGCCCACGGATGACAATCCCATGGGTAACATGTTATTGTCGGATTTCGTGGATCGCCCAGATCGTCCTTCGGCCTGTTATCATTCCTCTGTTAGAAACGGTATCAGTGATTCTCTTGAGAGGCGTACCAAGTACGCCCCGGGTCGTTCCAGGACAGCTCTTCCCGAGTATCAAGCTAATGCGTTGGCCAGGCAATTCGTTTCGAATCCCGTGACGACTGCGGCGGGTGATCAAACCGGATTTGCGGAGTGGTGCTACGGTAAAAAGATGGCACCCATGTGCAAGACGGATGGAACTTTCTGTAGCCCCAATGCCCGTGGTGTTCAGCTCGAAGCTTTCGGGGGTCTGGATCCAAGTGGTAAGCGAACAGGTATGCACAGGGGTTCCGGTTTGAGGGCTGGTCATTCAGCTTAATTTTCTCACGTAATAATAAATGGCGTATCAACTCCAACCAGGACTGAACATCGTCAATGGTGGTGGTGTTCCCACTAACAAGGCGACTGATGATGTTTTCGTGTACCCACAACCCAGTGCCCTTAATTACTGCTGTCGTCCTTCGACGATGGTGTTCGGGACTGCTCCCTATATGGCGGGCAAGGGTTCCCCAGCTCAACACATCGAGGTGAGTGACCAACTTCGTCCCCAAGCGACGACTCGTTTCAACAAGGTTGTCGTCAAGCCCCATGAAAGTGGGTTCTTCCCTCTCAATGATGTAGCATGCAAGGTGCCTCTTCGTACCCGTACCTATGAGCCACTCAGCACACGTGCCCACATCCAGAACAGTATGTTTAACCAAAGATATTTACCCCAATAAAAATATTATCATCAAGTAAGAATGGCAGACCCCGTGTCCGTATTGGCTGTCGCCGGTCTCATCTATGCCGGTCGTAAACTGAGTGAGGTTCCAGAGCAGCCCAAAAAGGTTGTGGAGAAGGAGCCCGAATTATATGATACCGAATATGAAGAAATCGAATTCTCTGATCCATTCACTGATCGTAAATCCGAAGTCGATTCCTTTTCGGTTATCGCTCCACAAAATAGGACCGGTGGTCAAGAACTTCTCGACATGCGTGGTCGTCTCTATGATCAGGGTCGGATGAACAATCTTTCTCCAGTCGAAAAGAAGTTGGTCGGCCCAGGTCTCGGTGTCGGTGCCGACGTCGAGTCGGCTGGTGGCTACCAACAGGTTTTCCGAGTGAATCCTATTAACACCGGTGCGTACCGCCTCACTACGTTACCAGGTAGATCCGGTCCCGCCGTCGACACGAAGGGTGGTCGCCGTGCAGAGATTGGTATGGTGAGCTACAATCATCCAGAGAAGACTGCGTACCTTCCCGAGCGTCGCCCCCCGACCCTCGGTCGTGCCCAGGGTATGAATGGTGTTGTCCCTCGGGCTTCGCATCAGAAGGCGATGCGAACGACCAATCGTTCTCAGACTGGTCACCGGGCGGATGGTCTCGACAAGACACCGGGTCGTCGTTTCATTCCGGGGCAGACACTGCCCCAGAACCCCACTCGTAACAAGGAGGACATCCACGATGCTCAGTTTATGCATGTGAACAACCCTTCACCGGGTATCACAAACTTCTATGGTGGCTACATGGTTTCGCCGGCGGTTCGCATGGGTGTTGAAGGAACCAATGGTCACGCTGGGTACAGTGTCGACCAGCAATTCGCCTTCGGTATTCGACCCGACGAACGTCGTGCCAAGCCTAACCGTATGGGTAACCCAGGCCGCATGAACGTCCGTGAGAAGCCTGTCAACCAGCACGGTGCCTTGACGACGATTCGTCACGATAAGACTCGGATCGATGGGCGTACGGGTGCCGCGAACGGTGGGTGGACACAGAACTACCAGGTCAATAAGTATACTGAGCTTAACCCCTATAAGGGTGCTCCCAATCCCCATGTCATGGGTAACCGTTTAGATTTAGCGAAAAACCAACTTGCGAACAACCCCTTCAGCAAGTCCATTAATTAAATAGAAACACTCATTAAAATTATATACCTAAATTTTAATGGAGGTCCACACCTTAGAAATCGATAGTAGCGAACGCGACTATTCGAAATACCCAGACCCACATGACTATGTGATCGACTTGAAGAATGAAATCTACGACATCCAGAAGATTACGTTGTTATCCGCTCGTATACCCAACAGTCAGACACTGATTCATGGACACAACAACACGTTTAGTGTGAATACGTTCCAGGGAAGTGCGGAGGATGTGCAGATAGCCCAAGGGTCGACCATCACCGATGTGAATACCGATTTCACGACGAATGATCTACAAGGACAATTCAATGGTCAATCGTTTGTAATAACCAACACGAGTTCGAGTGTCACCAAGTATCTCGATTTTACGGGAACAGAATCTCCACAAATTGGTATACCGACACAGTCCATAGAAATTATTCCGGGTGGTACGTACACCGCGGAGAGTGTGATTTTGGGAACTATATCGAGTGTGAATTTTGACTTAGAGTATGCGGATATCACGCGTCAAGTGACTACCCAAGCGACAAACTCAACGAATCGGTCACAATTTGCTGATATGTTATCCTATCGTCTAGGTGGTGACTTGGATGTTGAATACATCGATGACACCCTTCAGATAACGAATACCAGTGTGTACACGTACGCGATTACATTCACGACGAACAGTATCGGTCTTCCAACTGGACCTACGACGATTGCTCCAGGGGGTACACTGACTGGTCAACAATTTACAAATACGATACCCGGGGTAGATTCTCCGACTTTCAATGGTGGATATTATAGCAGTGGTACCACGTTAGCGTCCGACCTAAACATCGCTTTCGGGGGGAGTTTACAGGTGACGTTTACCAGTGGTCGTTTGTTTTTTAAAAATACTTCGGGGTCGAATTATCAAATCAGATCTCTAAGTGACGCGTTTGGGGTTTCGGGTACACCATTGGTTCTTCCTGGAGAAACGTATGAGGGTGAAATTTTAAACCTGAACCCTGTACCTTCCATGACTATATCGTATACCATTTCCAATGATACTAAATCAGTCTCATTTCCGGGTGGTGTCTTTAAGATGGGAGAATCACTCGCATCATCATTCTCCTCATCGTCTGGTTTGCGTACAACGTACGTCGACGACAAGTTACGAGTATTCAATGACAGCATTTTTGATATCATGTTGAGATTATCCGAAACGACCGTGGGTGAAATCGGGCTCAGTGACAGTGACATTTCGATCTCACCGTCGTCGTATCACGATGGCACCACGAACATATTCGGTATCATACCCGCCATTACTTTCACGATCGAAGATATTGAGACGGCCGCCATCAGTTTACCGAATCGTTCTTTCGCAAATGGTGACGACCTCGCGTCGAACATCGCTGATCACGTCAGTGATCTCACCGTCACATATGACTCCAACACGAATGCACTGTCTTGGTTGAATGGAGGCAACGACCCAGTGGTTCTAAAGTTTGGTGACGGGACGAATGCTCGCTACGGACTGGGTACGTTGGACGATGTTTCCAACCTTATCACGTCTAATTTTACGACACCTCATCAAGTGTTTGGGTTACCACCTCAGAACATAACGATCGCACAAAACGAAAGTTTTACGGGTGGTAGCATCAATCTAGAAGGTCCGAATGCCATGATGTTACGTTTGGGAACTGGATCCGAGACCTTCAATAAAGATGTATACGTTCGTGAACCCTTCTACACTGGACAAATTCTTTTGAATGGTGACTACGTCAATTACACATCATCTGAAGACCCCATAGAACATACATTCTTTTCTGGACCACAAAAGAGTCTGAAACAACTACATGTCACATTCTTCACGATGAGTCAGGGACGTCTCATCCCCTACGATTTTAGAAATCAAGAACACGTGTTGAAATTTAAAATCGAGTGTAGCACTGGAAAGTTTAAAGCCATCTCGAAGCATACAGCTTCAGATGTTGGGGTTTTACCGCCGCCTATAAGCATCCCCGAAATAGAGGATCCGTATAGATGGAATCAGCAGTACATACTGATTGCTATCATCGCATTTTTGGGTATATTCATCCTATTCATCACTCGTAAGAGAACTTAGCGGGTGATGGCGTACACGGGAGCCGTAGGCTTCTTCACGGCGGGGGAGAAGCGGGAGATCACGAGGTACACGACGACCGACAGGAGGGTCGTGAAGAGGGCGGTGAGACCGTAGTGGAGACCACCGTTCTTCTGGACGCGGACGATCTGGTTGATCGCCCAGCGGACAAGGTCAAGCCACGAGATGGCAGCCGCGAAGGAGAAACCCGCGACGACCGAGTTGAGGGACTGGGTCTGGAGTTCCTTGGTGAGTACCTGGACAGTTTCGATGGCGGGGCCGGACATTTATTGTAGGCATAGAAAATTATTCTGGTAACAATTCAACCTCTGTTAGGATTTTTTGATATTTTTGTATGGAATACCCCCTCGTCACCTGGAAATTTTCTTCGGTATCACAGTCTGAGTCTGAATCGGAACTTGAATCTTCATCGATGATTTTAAATTCATTGCTCGTCCATCCCTCTGGGTCCATTACTATTAACAGCATTTTTTAACATCTCTTCTGCCGGGCTTTGAGGGATCCATTCATCCCAGTGATCATAGGCTTCGTTAACCTTAATAAACCTAGAATCATCCCCTGAGTACCTGATAAACGGTGGACACTCATCGTCATTCACTTCTTCCAAAGAGTCATCGTCATCCTCCTCCTGGTTGTCGTATATCTCTGGAAAAAATGAACCGATGTGGTCACCCACAGTATTCATAGCACAATACTTTGTGGCATATTCAACATCTTCTGCCGTGACGGTGTCACGACCTGTTGCTTTACAGTATTCACATGCGATGAGCATACTTCGTTCGAGGACGGGTGTCATTATATCAATCATTGACGTAATGTACTGCTGTTCCATTACGTATTAAATACCATTCGCATCATACCTTTATCCAATCTAAGTATGTTGTAACTTAAGGCGTAGACGTCAAGTGTTCGGTCATAGGTTGTATTTTCGGTGACATTGGCCGTGATCAATTGATTATTGATGAGGCTGAAGTTCACCTGTCCCGTCGGTTGTGCCTGTTCAGGTTCACACGCGAAACTGTAACTGTAGAAACGCCGAATCAATGGTGTTTTGGAATGGTGAATCGCTGGCTGGATCGCCTTGAGAAATACAAAGTTACCAGTGTCCTTGTCGAGAACTGGTGTATCATTGAGCGACAGCTCTAAACTTTTTAGATTTTCGTAGAAGATGAGTTTGTTCTCACTTGTGATTCTGTTGTTGTCGTAGTCAAAGGGTGACACAAAGTCCTCATATCCCTTATTGTTAACCCGCTTTATCACGAAATACATTTCCTTGACCGGATTCACGAATTGTGTTCTGATCTTATGAGATTCAATCGCCTTTGGTAGGGTGTATGTCCCCTGTTGCAGTTGGGTGATGACGTAATCTTTTGTGTGTTTTTTAATGAAGGTTCGTTCGTACTCGTCAAGAAACGCCACCTCTAGGCAGACTTTACAACTTTTAATCTGGTTAGGAAACAGCCTAGAAAATTCCTGGTCGACATTGACGATTATGGTTTCGGTCTGTTTTATGATCTGTTTGATACGTGTCGACCTATTTGGAAATGACTGGTTATAATTAAACAATGATATTAAATAGTGCCCATTAGGTGATACGTGACCAACGCCACCTGTCTGACTGGTACTCGTATCGTTTTCCTGGAGTATACGTTTCCACGTCAAATCTTCATATGTATATATAAGAATGATTGTACGATCGGGCGTAGATTCACTCGACACGTATGATAAAGTATTACCATCGTCGGTCATGTTAAATTTTTTAAATGTTTCCAATCCGACAAATAATGACGACTTGTTATTCCAACCACTCCCATCATATTCGTATATATAGGTAAATGTTGACGTAACAAACGCAGCTATTGTACCATCTTTAGATAGAGAGAAGTCCAATACATTCGTCAATGTTGAAATTGGCAAACTCGAAACGATGCCATTTTCAGTGACTGTAAATATACGGATTATTTCGTTTGTTGAGTCGTATTTTATAAATTGATTTAAATCGTGTGATACTGCATATATGGGAAATGGGAAGGTGTTTTCTTCTATGGTTCTGATAAATAGACCCGTAATCGAATATATCCGAATCGTGTCATCATAAACAGTCATGGTTGTTTCATCGTTGGATATCTGAATATCCTTACCCACTATAAAGCTGTCAATGTTCGGAGTTGTGTCGTCGGTATAAAATATGTTTCTGTATTTGTACAAACCATACAATTCATATATAAATATCTTGCTGTTGACCCTATCAATAATAGACACAAATCTACCTGAGGTAGAAATAACAATCTTGTCTATAATACCACCAATTCCAATAGAGAAGAAACTATTGGTCGTTGATTCTCTATATTCGTTGAATGAGAATACGGGTGATATTCGCGAATAAATGCGAACGAACGATTGTATCACAGTCGCTTTAGTGATTCCGTTATCAGAAATGTAAATATCGGAAATCGGTCCAGCTATGAAATTTGTAATGTTCGTGCTATATCTCGTATCTTCATTTAAAAGTTCCACTTCTCGTGTGTCAACCCCCAATGCCTGATAGCCCGCACCATATACATTAGATCCAGTATCTACTATATCTTCTACACCTTTAATAACGATGTCGTCATAATTTTCCACTGATCGTGTAATCTGTTGAAGTTTGATGTAGTCGGTTTCGTTGGGTGTCTTTTTGATGGTAAGTATAGTATTCGTGTCATCTACACCTGAATATATACCATCACTACCTTGGTACCTGTATACCTCACTCCATTGTGTCGTGAGTGTGTTATAATTGTATAATATACCCACACCCGTAAGGGTGATGTTGTATGGTTCACTGGCGTTATATACGAAGAAAGATGTTCCACTTTTAGTAATGGATATCTGATCCAGGTCATAGAGGATTATATTCTGACCAAACCTCAACCATGCATCTATATATACATACACGAAGATTGTGTCGACTCTGGCTATGAAAAGTTTTGACCCGTCATAAGAAAGTAGTATTCTGTAAGTTACACCTGTCTGATCTTTCAATATGAAATCACCCACCCGAATATTTGTACTTCTATTTATTACTTCGATGAGAGAGACATTTTCTGTAGCGTAAACATTACCACTCCGTGAAATCGCAGCCAAGTTGCCGATACTCCTAAAATCGTAGCCAGTTCCATTCCATTCCCATAGACCGTGACCTATTTGAGCGACGACGTTGCCGTCATCCGAAAACTGGACATTACCTGACACACTATCAGTTGACCTCTGTACCCACTGATCATCTTCGTAACGGTAAATACCCGACGAGTTCACGATGACATTCAACGCGGGTGAGACGATACCATCACCAACGAAGGTTGTCTGTCCTGTAATTTCGATACTGTTATTGACGTTAGAAGCGAACGATAATCCATCATTCGATACAACCATGATATTGGACGTAAGTACTTCACTCGACTCAACTTCGTAGTCCAGGGTAACTGTTTGAACAGTGTCGTCGACAGGTGGGTCCGTCTTGACGACACAGTCTTCAATTTCTCTAAACTTAATCTCGATGGTGACTTCTTGATAGCACATGGCACAGAGCGGGATGGCAAGTTCTGGTTTCTGGTAAAAGTAAAAGGGAATGTCGATGAACAGTTTACGAGATGTCGTGGCAGGTCCAAGATGTCCCAAGATGACACCACTCGCGACTGGTACATTCGACGTACGATCAGGATATTTACCAATGAGTTTTTCAAGGGCTTTCTGCTTGGTCTGTGTATAGTTATGTTCGGAGTATATCTGTAGATAATCACTCGGGATGTGTTGGATTTTTTCATCCCCGATGTACATGTCGACGTATTCAATCATGGCGTGACCGATCGATTCGATGTAGCCGACGCGAGTGATTTCGGCTTCGGCTATGGGATTCAGTTCGACGTCTAAACTAATCGTCTTGATCAGATCACCTTGATCTTTGGGGATGGTGAGACGGACCGTCTTTCCGAATTCTGGATCACCGTCAACATCCAGCTTTACAAACTGTGTCGTATAATTCGTGTGTTTTTTGAATAACTGCACGAAGTGTGAATAGTCTGGTTCTTCCGTGAAGTATATGTCCTGGACACCCTTCGTTGTAAGCTGAATGCGACCAGCCATTACTACTATACCCCTTTAAAATTTTAAACCTGCGAGACCGCTCTGGATGTGTAGAATGTTGTAGTTGATGGCGTAGACCTTGACGAGTACGTCTTCGATAGAGGGTTCAATGGTGATCGTCATACGTTTGTGAAAGATGCGACTCATGTTCACGTGTCCCGATGGTGTGTGTTGTTCAGGGTTATCAGCAAAACTGTAGACACCGAACGCGTATCCCTCTTCTGGGCTATTCACGTGATGTAAAAGTGGTTGTTCGTAGGTCAGGAAAAGATGGTCAGCGTCGATGACATTCATATCATTAAAGTCTAACGTGACGTGTTCAACCTTTACATGCTCGTCACCCTTCTTACCGATGAACAGTAATTCTCGAACAGGGTGTTTGAAGTTGAGCATGAAGGTCTTACTGGTTTCGCCCGACTTGAAAAGAATCTGTGACACTTGGAGTTGTGTGATGAGGTACTCGAGGGGCATGGACTGAAGATACATTCGCTCTTCGTCACTCACGAAAACAAACTCTGTATCCAGAGACATGTTCTTGATGACCGAGTCAACACCTGACGAAGGAATTGTTCCATTGATGATGGTCTCCAATGGATTAAGTTTAATCAAGACTTCGACCAATTGTTTAGAGATGGCTGTCGTCGGTATCGACAACGGGGATGCTCTGTTGAAATAGAATGGGATATCGATAAAGAATGTATAGTCACCCGTGTAATCAAGAACCTGACTTCCGTGACCGTTCAGAAAGTACAGCGTCTGTTCAGCATCATCGATCGTGTTGTGAAGTTGTTGTTGCATATACATGTACTCCCCTGTCACGCGTTCGATGAGTTGTCCACCAATGTACAGGTCAACCGTATCTATCAACCGTGTACACAAAGATGGAACATATGTCAGGCCACCACCGGGTGCAGTCAAAAGAAACTTGACCGTCATACCCTTGATGAGGTCACCTTTATTCTGTGGAATGATACATCGTAGTTCCTCCCCAAAGTCGACAGTACCATCGAAGGGTGTTTCGATTTGTTCCAGAGCAAACTTTGTGTGTTTTTTAAACTTTGTGAGAAAGTATGAAAAATCTGGATCACCTGTGAGCCAACGATCCTGAACGCCGGTCACTGCGAGTTTTGCAACCCCGGACATATCTACTATGTGTGAGTAAAATTTTATGAAATAAAACGGGACACTACAGTAGAATGAATCTTCAGTTGAAGAAATTCAACCCCGCGACCATGACAGATGATCGTGTGTGTGTCTTCATAGGTAAGCGTAACACGGGGAAATCAACATTGGTCAAGGATATCATGTTCCACAAGAAGCATCTTCCAGCTGGGATAGTGCTCAGTGGTACAGAGGAAGGGAACCACTTCTATTCCGAGTTCATTCCAGATTTATTCGTCTACGGTGACTATGATCGAGAGGCGATCGAACGTGTCATGGCTCGACAGCGTAAACTCGTTGGCAATGGAAAATCAAATTGTGGAGCCTTCATGTTGTTGGATGATTGTATGTATGACAACAAGTTCTTGAAGGATACCTGTATTCGTCAGTGTTTCATGAATGGTCGACACTGGAAGATCTTCTTCATGTTGACGATGCAATACTGTATGGATCTACCTCCAGCACTCCGAGCCAACGTCGACTACGTTTTCCTTCTTAGAGAGAATATTCTTCAGAACAGGGAAAAGTTGTACAAGTCATTCTTCGGAATCTTCCCATCCTTCGACATGTTCAACAAGGTGATGGATGCCTGTACAGAAAACTATGAGTGTCTCGTATTGGACAATACAGTCAAGTCCAACAGGATCCAGGATTGTGTGTTCTGGTACAAGGCGAGTATTCGTAAAAATTTCCGAGTCGGTGGTCCTGATCTATGGGCGGCACACAAAAAGATGTACAATCCCAAGTACATGTCTCAACAAGAAGGTGATGCGAAGAAGGCGGGTAAAAAGACGGCGTTGACCATCACGAAGAAGAAATAATCAGGCTGCGTGTTTCTCTTTTGTAAAAAACATAGAACACTATTAAATGACGGACATTCGTACTATGAATTTATCCGACAATGGTGATAACGGTATGGTATCGTTGAACCCTTCGACGTCATTTGTTTCGCAGAATTCCGAGGAAAAAAATGTCAGTGAAAATAAAGTTACCATGGACTCCACACCGATTGCCGAACTCATGGGACAACCCGAGGCTGTTGAACAGCAGATGATGCCTGCTCAGATGCCCATGCAACAAATGCAGATGATGGCCCAGGCTCCCGCCCCACAACCCGTGATGACCGAACCCGTCAAGGCTCCCGAGTCCAAGAACCCCTTCAACCTGACTGACCAGCAGATGCAGGCTCTTCTCGTTTCCGCTTGTACGGCTGCGGCGATTAGCACACCCGTGCAAGAGAAGCTTGCGACTATGGTTCCTCAATTTCTCAACGACGCTGGTCGTCGTAGCCTCATCGGCCTCGGTGCGACCGGCCTCGTCGCTGCCATTCTTTTCCACATCAGCCAGAGCTACGTGCTCAAGGCTTAGGGTACCTGTTCCCACCCCATGTTACTGTAGATCGACTTGTCTACGCCCAACATGTATGTAAGCACCGCACCAACTATGAACGCGGCTAGAAATAAGAGACTCACTTCCAAACTCTTTTTTCTATCCTTGCCATAATCCTTAATCTGCCCCTTCAGGGTCTTGACCACACGCGTCAGACCTTCCACAAGAATGAAGGCGATGATTGTCGACGAAAAGAAGAAACCCTTATCCACAGCCAATTGGGGTACCTGACCTACGATGAGACGGAGTGCATTGGGGATGACGATGGTCATCAGTGTAATGTTCGCCCAGTAATCCCTAGTATACATGGGTACCATGGGTAAAGCAAATACGAGAACCCACATGATGATCGCCGTGGCGACTGTCGCGACGGGTGTTTTCATTTGATGTATGCATAGATTATTTATCCTGGACGTGCATACCACAGAATGGTGTTTCGTTGGGGATGGGTTCGTAGATGTTCAAACGGACACAGATGGCTTTGAGTTTGTTGTACTTGTCCCAATACTTTTCTGAGTGATCGTACTCATCAACCATACAGTGAGTAAGTTCGTGAATGAGGACATGGAAAATTTCATTCACTTCACCGTCGATGCACAGACCAATCTCAGCACCCTTATTGAGATTGTAGCCAACTGTACCACGAAGTCCGTAGTGGGCAGTGATGGGGATACAGTGTTTGAGTTTCTGAAACTCTGTACCGTCGACATTGTTTCTCAGAATTTCGTAGCGTTCCCTGACGATTCGTAATTTTTCAGGTTCAAACGTCGACATGTAGATGTAGATATTAATAATGAGTAACGCTACGACGACTATCATTTTCTATATGTAAATATAAATTTGCTGTAGAGCTCCGATATATGACTGCCTGTCAGGTTTTCCCACAGTGTCAACGTAAACCCACACGACTCTAAACTTTGGATGAGGTGGTCTCTATAGGCGACTGGTTCAGACTTTGGTCCATCGGCATAATAGGGTGTATCGACGAGATTGACAAATAATTTTTCACCAAATCCACCATTACCATGTTCTTTCAGTTTGAAAAAGTTTCCCATGTCGTCATGAAGTGGTGTCTTCATAATTATTTTTTCAGAATCCGGAATGATCCCAAAAAGTTTTCCTCCGGGTTTGACTCTCTTTTTTATTTCACGGATGGATTCAAAAAACTTTTTTTCGGATTCGAAAATGTAGTGCAAAGAAAAATTGAAACATACCAAATCAAATTTTCTGTTTGGACAATCGAAAATATCTCCTTGATAAAAGTTGACTCGCATTTTCAAATTCTTTGCTCGAGTCCGAGCTTCTTGGAGAGATGTCTCATCTGGATCGCACATGTTTATGTTTGCCCCAGCATGTCTCCATTTTTGAAGATCACCTCCACACCCACACCCAACATCCAAAATGGTGTCACCTTCACGAGTCACTGATTGGATCAGTTCCTTCTTGAAGGTGTTATGAGCCCGTCGGATCTCTTCCATGGTCTTATATAGGTGGTATTATTTAACCCACTTAAGTGGGAAAAGGCTTAAAGTTTTACACACTACTATAGACATAATGGCTTCTCTCGAGCAAGATTACACTACTGTTCCCGGTCAGATCTACGCATGCCTTTCCATCGTGGGCCCCGAGTGCCCTCAGAAGAATGACAAGTTTGGTATTAAGATCCGAGGGTGCTTCAACACCCGTGGTGAGGCGGAGAGCCATGCGAAGCGTCTTCAGAAGGAGGATGCCACCTTCGACATCTACGTCGTAGACATGTACAAGTGGCTACTGATTCCCCCCGATGCCGATAAGATCGACGACGTGCACTACACGAACGACAAGCTGGAAGAGCTCATGCAGGGCTACAAGGAGAACCAGGCGATGGCGGTCAAGATGTTCGAGGAGCGTAAGCGTGACATGATGAACACTGATAACCACCTGAAGCCCGGTGACGAAAACTCCAAGTACTACAACAAGCCTGATGAGCCCCCTATCAGCCATCCAGCCGAGGTTCTCGAGCGTCTTCAGAAGGAGGAGCCCGATACGCCCATGGAGGAGTTGGTCAAGAAGGCTGACGACATCGTCGCTGCAGAGATCAAGGAGCGACAGGCGAAGCGTGAGGCGGATGCCAAGCTGGAGACGGTCAGTGAATAATTAAAAAAATATACATACATGGTAAGAATGTTCAGTGTGTTGTTGAATATCATCACACTGATCATCGTTTTCTTCGTGGCGTACTTCTTTTTCACATCACCTGAAAATGTCAAAAAGAAGATGAACACAGCGTCTGAGGTTTTAGCGGCACAATTGAAGGACCCAGTGGTCACGAGTCGTGCGTATTTTACTGAGCGGAAGAATGGGTCGACTGGATCCTTCGTCGGTAACTTTCCTTGGGACGAAAAAGAATGGATCTACGGGTACCCACTTAGCCAGGCCTGAGGATCACGGGCTGCATGGTCTTACCCATGAAGAATCCCAAAAGAAAAACGACAAAGCCGACAATCCATGTCGTCTTATCAACCTGTGAAAAGAAGTCAACCTTGGGCTGCTCGGGGGGTTGCTGATACATGTGAGGAGGCATCATCATCATAGGGGGTTGTTGGTAATAGTCTTGTTCGGGTTCACGCTCCTGTTCAGGGTCATGAACATCTTTATTGAATTCGATGGGGTTGCCGATGTCTGCTTCCATATCTAAAAATACCTTTCATTTTTTTAAGCGTGAAATTCCTCATCTTCGTCATCGTCATCATCGACGACGAAGTCCTTGAGATTTCCATTTTCATCAGCATCTTCGTCGTCATCATCCGTGAAGTCATCCTCAGAACCATGTTCCTCGTCAGTGTCTATGTCACTATCATCGAGGTTACTGTCGTAATCATCCTCGGCGTAATCATCTTCCACTTCTTCCTGTGGCGTGTACACTTCGGGCTTCTTGATGCGACGTCCGGATCTAGAAATCATCGCTTCTACTATAGTCTACTGTTTAAGTATTTAGGATGAAACGCGGCGTCGACGTTCATGAGCTGTTGTTCAGCGTAATACCCTATTTGTTTAACGAGTTCGTGTATATCTTCCTGGTATTCGCTCATTATTCCAACGTTCTCCAGGTGTTCTAAGGCTGTATAAAGAAAGGGCGTCGCAGTTTCTGGTGTTCCGATATGTTTTTTAAACATTGATATGTTCGTGATAAAGGCATAAAAACTATCTGGATCCAACCCTGAATAGTTGTACGCCCTTTTCACGAGTTCATCAATTTCGTCGGTTTTAACGGATCGTCTTGTGAGTAACCTTGTCAAGTAGGCCGACGCCACCAAGAGTACACTTGACATCTTATTTTGTGTCCGGAAATAAAATCTCTTTGGATTTCTTGTTTAGGAGAAACCTCCTGGGTTTCCCAGTGCATTTGGAACACATAAAGTCGATGCCTGACTTGTCAACCGTAAAGTGGCATTCGGCTCCATGTTTCATGTCACAGTCTGTATCTGTCACGTTGATGACATATTTGTTCCTGTTCTTGGTGATGGATTGCACAGTCGTTGGTCTGATACAGTTATTGATGTAGGTGTTCATGACCTTGACAGCTTCAGATGTCTTAATCTTTTGTTTAGGAGGGGGTGTTGACGTTCGACTGGGTAATGGTGTATCATCATAGAACTTGTTGATGATCTTATCCGTCAAACGATGTTCTCTTCCCCTGAAGTCTGCACAGAAACCGTGTCGACGACCTATGATCGTCTCACAGTCACAAAAACATTTCTGTGAGATCGAACCCCCGACCATGTGGAACCAAACATGATTGGAATTGTGAGATCTTCCCAGGTTTTCACAATACTTCGATGTCGTCGAGATGAGGAATTGTTTTTTGTGTGTGAAAATCTTCGTGACTCTCGCATCCTCCTGACCTTCCATATTCTTCCGGATGAAGGTTTCCAGATAAGCGATAGCTTCAGAATCTTTAAACTCATCCTTCATCTGAGCTTGTGAGAACGACCCTTCCTTCTTCTTCTGTCCGTCGAGTTGGCGAATAGTGACAACGTCCTTGGCATCTGTTCGGACCATCGTATCCCTGAGTATATCGATCGATGGTTCCTGGGGAATCTTCTTCATGATACACATCACGGGTCCATAAACATACCTGAACAAGGGTACATAGGGTGATTCTGTAATCTTGCCCACCTGTTCACAAGCTGCACACCCCTGACCATTACAATCGACGTGTTTACCCTTCTTGTAGGACCATGGAATCCTGAAACCACTCCCCTTGTAGACAGATCGGTCGACAACCTTGTCCCATTCCACCTGTTTGAAGACCGACGTCAATGTCGCGATGACATGATCACGGATGTTCAAGGCACCTTCTTGATTAACGACGAACCCCGGCCAGTTCAAGTGTACACCGGTTTTGACGAGATTGTTATCCGTCTTCTTCGGTCTGGCGACACACACGACACAGTCTCGACCACCCAGAGTCTTTACCTTATCACAGATGACACGACAGATCTTCTCTACGCGTTCAAGCTCGAGGGCATCTTCATCTTTGTAGTCGATGTCCAAAAAGAAGTTATAGGTTGGTGTCTTCTGCTCCACCAGATACATCTTTTCTTTGTTCTTCACGGCTTCCACGTATTGTTCACAGAATTCGTCAAGCTTGTTGAATGGAATGGAAAGAACCCCACCATCCATGAGGACATGTGACGTTGCTTTCGCATTGTTGAATTTGTTCTTCGAGCACCAACTCTTGAACATCCTTATTCTGGTATAGCGGTATTCTTTTAATCGTCTTGTTGACAATCGTATAGGATCGATCGCATACACGATACGTCTGCATGTTCTTTCTGGTCTTCACTTAAGTTCTTTTTAATAACAAGAAGTTCGTAGACTGTTTTGTCCTTTACAGCTTCAACGTATTGTTCGGCACGACGTTCAGTGTATGCTTTGTTATCAATAAGAAGATCTCTGATCTGCTTCAAGATGTAAGTCTTTGACTTCATTCTATTTTATACTGAAGGTTTTTCTATTAAGTGAAGTCACACACGAATAGAATTCGGGGTTTTGTATGACATTATGTACGATGAGGTCCCAACGTTTACGGGTGTTAAACTCTTCGAGAGTATCGAAGCTCATGAAATCATTTTCATCGTAGGTTTTCTTGATGGGTTCTTTGTTAATTTTTTTTAGATTCGTCTTTGTCTTTTCGTCATTAAACTTTTTGATCAGTTGTTGTTGATCGGTCCGCTTATAGTTGACGAAGAAGACGTAGACATTATAAACTAATTCTACCGTCGGACTCTCCCTGTGTATAAAACTAAACTCTGTATACTCCCCCTTCTTCAATGAGACAACACCCCGTGTCTCCTCTTCAAGCTCTCTGAGGGCACACCTCAATGGATTATAGATTTCCCGTCGTCGACATCCCCCCGTGACAAAAATCCAATCCTTAAATCTACGATCTCGTACGGTCAGAAACCGTGGTCGATCGTCTTCAAATGTGACTGGAATAGCGATCGCTTTGTATTTCTTCATTGCTCATTTAGCAAGTTATAATAAGCGAATATGTTTATTCCTCCTTTTTCTCCTCAGTCTCAGGCTTTTTCTCCGCGGGAGGCTCCACGGGTTCGATCGTCAGGTTCTTCATGAGGTTCATCGAAAAGGTCTTCACGGCATAGACATCCTCCTTCGTCTTCTTCATATCATTGAACATGTAGGCCATCACACCCAAACAAATGATGACACCGGCAATGAGCATCGTTTCACGGTCAAGAGCAAACATCTTATGTGTAATAGATGTGTATTTCTTTTAAGCAGAAATAATTGCACCCATGTTTGTTTTGCCCTTCTGGGTACAGGCATCATCACCACCGATAAACTGAAGGCGTTGGAAACGTTCAGCTTCACATTGTTCCTGCTTGGGCTGGACCTCTACGATTTTTTCGAGTGTCCTGGACTTGGGATCGTACGTGAGTACGAAAACGGCTCCTAGTAAAAAGACAATCAACCAGAAGTTCATTTTACTAGTAGTAAATATTATGTTACGGTACGGACAATTAGTTAGAGTACATCAAACCACCCATACCATTTTCGACACGGAGAATGTTATAATTGACCGCGTAAATGGTATCCTTGAAGCTCGTCGTCTCACTGACAATGCGAGCCGAATCAAGGCGGGAGAAGTTGAGGGACCCCGTGGGCTGGAGCTTGGACGTGTCCAGGCAGAAGGGGAAGGTGTACAGCGAAGGATCCGCCTTAGCGTTGGGGGAATGGTAGTAGGACGTCGCCGACGTGTAGTGGGGATCGATGAACTTGAAGTCGGTCACATCGGTACCGTTGATCTGGAGCTTGACACGGTTGGCCGCCGTGTTGACACTGTCAGCAGCGACGTTGCTCGCGGCGAGGAACTTCACGGGGTGGTTGAAGTTCAATTCCTGAGTACGACCGAGGGACGCCAGGGACTTTTGGACCTGGGTAATCAGGATCGCACGAGGATCACGGGCAAGAAGCTCACGCTCATCGGTGTCTAGGTAGATGTAGTTGGCGTGGCACTCGACGCGGCGGACCGAGCTGTCGACGTTGGCGTGGGACTTCCACCGGATCCGGAGTTCGACATCGTGGTACTGGAGAGCCACGAGGGGAAGGGCCGACTGCCAGTTCTCACAGAAGGAGAAGCGGAGAGGGTAGAACTTGGCGGCGGTGGAGCCATCATAGAGCTCACCCGCGACGGACTTGGCGAGACCGGTCGCGAAGAGGTTGGGGGCGATGTTGTTGGTGAAGAAGGCATCCTGGTCATCGATGACCTGGCCACCGACGAGGAGCTCAACCTTGTCGATCATGGTCGACCAGTCGAGGGCCTCGCAGGCGTTGGAGGCGTTGTTGATCGAGGTGAAGTAGGTGTAGCCAAGGAGATCACCCTTACGCTCGAAGCGAACGGTGGACATACCACCCTGGGAGAGAGCACCCTGAATGACCTGACGCTCGACAGTTTGGGAAAAGTTCGTGTGGCGACGGTAGGTGGAACGGAAGAAGCTCACCTCGGGATCACCGACGAGGTGGGCATCCTGAGCACCGACAGCGACAAGTTGGGCAATACCACCAGACATTTTATATTATATGGAGACTTTATTTTTAAGTGGGGCGAAAGTCTGAAAGACTTTACCGCTTAGATACGGATCTTATCAAATTGGTGGTTGATAAGGTCTTTTCAGTTTGTAAGTGGTCAGTAATTTTATACTATCATAAACATAGCACACCCAATAAGTCTTCCACTCGCGGCACAACTATTGTAAGCTATATAACCACTACCACCATGATCGTCACGTGTTATTAATATCGTTCCTGCACCATAACGTCCTCCACCTGCAGCTAAAGAAAACATGGTCGTTTTTTCTGTATGTATAGACAGAAGAGCTGGTTGGTTACCATCGTTTAACCCATTCAATTGTGGGAATGGTAGACCAGAGATGTGTACACCACTTGTATCACTCGTATTTAATAATGAATAGGACATATCAAATGTAACATAAACAAGAGAACCAAGTCTCACATATTTACCATAAGAGTTTCCCATAGTCACCGTAACAAAGTCAAATTCCGGTGTCCAATTCCCTTCCTCATACCCACCAACTTCCAAGGCACTAAGAATACCCGCATTGGTTCCGACGAGTTTTCCTGTATGGAAATTTGTAACACTGGCAAACTTCGCCGTCCCCCTCACGTCCAACTGAGCTTCAGGGACTTTCCCGATCCCGACGGCTGTGTCACTGATGACC